>ERZ827498.1442-NODE-1442-length-26464-cov-4.294104_pt1 | contig 26464 bp, 19 predicted proteins | sample MGYA00519865_ERZ827498 | MGnify/ENA primary metagenome ERZ827498 (study PRJEB31778, sample SAMEA3449328) | human gut metagenome | biome: human gut; feature: human-associated habitat; material: faeces | place: United Kingdom | collected 2010/2012 ...
CCCGAGTCGAGCCATATCAGCTTGGGCTGTCGCGTTGTGGCAGGTATGGCAGGGACCTTTACTGCCGTTACGGGATAATCGAGGTTGAGCAAGAACGCATTTTGCAGAACCTCAAGAGCTTCGTGCACCTCCTTGCTTGTGTAGTTGCTGCCCCCGAAGCGGTTGAACGTTATTGTCTGTCCTGCTTCAGCCCATCCGTGTGTGAGCAGATGGCGTATGGTGTTCACCTGGTTGGCATTCCTGGCATATTTTTCAACATCTTCATTGTAGCCGTTAAGCAACGAACGGTAAATGGGCGAAAGGGTTGTTATGTCATTGTTGGAGGCATATTCCATCAGCGCCTCAGGCATTCCGCCCACGAGCGTGTAGCGGTTGAACAGACTCATGAGCATGTCGTGGTAGACGGGCGAAACGTTCTGTTGGCGCACCATCTCAGCCAATAGCTCGTTGGATGTGGCGTTCAAGAACTCGAGGAACGAGCACGGACGAAGCGACATATACTCCACACGCCCCACAGGAAACGAGATGCGTTGCTTTATGAGCGTTTGCAATCTTGACCCGGCAGCCACGATGTGTAGCCACGGCATCTCCTCGTAGAAATAGCGTAGCAGTCCGACGGCCTTCGGCTCGTTCTGTATCTCATTGATGAAGAGCAACGTGCGTTTGTTCCTGTCTACCGTTATCTTCTTCTGCAAACAGATATATTGGAAAATTTCAGCCACATTGTCGGAGATGGCGAATGCCTTTGCATCATTACTTTGCTCCAGGTTGAGCTTAATGTAGCTGTCATATTGCTTGCTGAATTGGTCAATGAGCGTGGTCTTGCCAACCTGTCGTGCTCCGCGCAGAACAAGAGGCTTCCTGTTCTCGCGTTTGCTCCACTCGGTCAAATTGTCGATTAATAGCCTGTGTATCATAACGGTTATGTCGTTGATTCGTGTTGCAAATATACAGCTTTTTTCCTAAAACATAGGCAAAAATGAAATAAAATTTTCCTAAAACATAGGCAAAAATAGGGTAAAAATTGCCTAAAGCATAGGCAAAATGAGAAAAGATTTTCCTAAAGCATGGGCAAAATGAGATAAAATTTTCCTAAAGCATAGGCAAAAATAGAGATTCTTCACTTTTCGTTTTTCACTTTTCCCTTAAATCGGCGTCAGCCTTTTTTTACCTTTTTACCTTTTTATTTTTTTACCTTTAAAATGTCTTTTCAAAAAAAAAGCCCCATAAGGTTCAGAAACCCTATGGAGCTTAATAATTCTAATGCGGCGTCAGCCTTTTTTTACCTTTTTACTTTTTTACCTTTTTACCTTTAATCATGCACCACACGCCGATGGCGATGAAGGGTATGGACAGGAGCTGTCCCATGTTGAGCAGCATGTGCTCCTCGAAGCCCACCTGCACGTCCTTCGTAAACTCTATGAAGAAGCGGAAGGTGAAGATTAGGGTCAGGCAGAGGCCGAAGAAAAAGCCTGTGCCCACGCGCTCAGCATGGCGGCGGTAGAGGTGCCAGCCTATGAAGAAGAACACAAAATAGGCTATCGCCTCGTAGAGCTGTCCCGGATGTCGCGGCTCGGTGCCCATGGGGCCGGCCTGAAGGAAATAGAATCCCCACGGCATGGTGGTGACACGTCCTAAGATCTCCGAGTTCATGAGGTTGCCCAGACGTATGAATGTGGCGGTGATGGGTGTGGCGATGGCAATGTTGTCGAGCACCTGCCAGATGGGCACATGTGTGCGGCGATAATAGAGCCAGAGGGCGATCATGAGGCCCAGTGTGCCACCGTGCGATGCCAGTCCGCGGTAGCCCGTAAATTTCCATCCTCCGTCGTTGAGAAACTCGATAGGAATGAAGATCTCAACAAAATGTTTCCATGAAGAGAGGAACACGTCGGGTTGATAGAAGAGGCAGTGGCCGAGACGTGCGCCCGCCAGGATGCCGATGAAGCAGTAGATGAACAAGGGGTCGAACAGCTCGTCCTTGATCTTCTGCTCACGATACAGACGGCGCACAAGCAGATAAGCTAGCAGTAGGCCTATGAGCCAGCACAGCGAGTACCAGTGAAGGGCGAAATGACCGATCCGCAGAGCGGTGTCGGACGGATTCCATATAATGTAGTTGAGCATTTCCCGTTAGTTGTTATACATTAAACCTGAAGTGCATGATATCGCCGTCCTGCACCACATACTCCTTGCCCTCGATGCCGAGCTTGCCAGCTTCGCGAACAGCGGCCTCAGAGCCATACTTGATGTAATCGTCATACTTGATAACCTCGGCGCGGATGAAGCCCTTCTCAAAGTCGGTGTGGATAACGCCGGCACACTGTGGAGCCTTCCAACCCTTGTGGTAGGTCCATGCCTTGACCTCCATCTCGCCAGCGGTGATGAAGGTCTCAAGGTTGAGCAGCTCATACGCCTTCTTGATGAGGCGGTTTACGCCGCTCTCCTCCAGTCCGAGCTCATCGAGGAACATCTTCTTGTCCTCGTAGGTCTCCAGAGAGGCGATGTCTTCCTCTGTCTTTGCAGCGATGACCAGCATCTCGGCACCCTCGCTCTCGGCAATCTTCTGTATCATGTCCGAGTATTGGTTTCCTGTCTTGGCAGCCGTCTCGTCCACGTTGCACACATAGAGCACGGGCTTGGCGGTGAGCAGGAACAGGTCGTGAGCGTAGCGCTGCTCCTCCTTGCTCTCGAAGGTCACGCTGCGGGCGTTCAGACCCTTGTCGAGGGCCTCCTTATAAGCTTCGAGCACGCTCACAGCCACCTTGGCGTCCTTGTTGTTGCCGATTGCCGCAATTTTCTGCTGCTTAGAGAGCTGTCCCTCGATGGTCTCGAGGTCTTTAAGCTGTAGCTCTGTGTCGATAATTTCCTTGTCCTCGAGCGGGTTTACGGCAGAACCGCCCTCGCGCACGATGTTGTCGTCGTCGAAGCAGCGGAGCACATGAATGATGGCGTCGGTCTCGCGGATGTTGCCCAGGAACTTGTTGCCGAGGCCCTCACCCTTGGAAGCACCCTTCACCAGTCCGGCGATGTCTACAATCTCGCAGGTGGCGGGCACGATGCGTCCGGGGTGTACTATCTCGGCGAGCTTTGTGAGTCGTTCGTCAGGCACGGTGATCACGCCCACGTTAGGCTCGATGGTGCAGAAAGGGAAATTGGCTGCCTGAGCCTTTGCGCTCGACAGACAGTTGAACAGCGTCGACTTGCCCACGTTGGGAAGTCCTACAATACCACATTTTAATGACATTTCTTTCTCTTTATTTTTTAAAAGTTTCGCAAGTTCTTGTTAGGCAAAACTTTGTTATTATACTTATGTGTCTGCAAAGTTACAGTAAATCGAAGACAACACAAAATAAGCTTGCTTTTTTTTATCATTTTTCCCTTTTTGTTCTCCACTAATAATAGTTGATACTAAGCTGCTCTTGACAACGCTTGCGCAATGTTGTACCTTTGCATCGCAGTCGGGAAGAAAGAAAGACAGCCCGATGCAAAGAGAGTCTTAATAATCTATAAATGTAAAACACATGTCTGCGCGAGGCGGCTGAGGCCATGCCCACATCAAAGGACCCATGACGGGGGAGAGGGCTGAGGCTGCCGAGGCGGACGAAAAAAAAGAAAGGAAAAAAATTATGGCAGTAAGTTATCGTCTTTATCAGAACAACCGTGAGGGTAAGTTTAAGGGCATGTGGTACGCTCGTGCCAGTCACAACGGCACCGTAGACATCAACAAGCTCGCAGACATCATGCAGGCCAACTGTACCGTGAAGCGTTCCGACATCCTGGCCGTGCTCTCCGAGCTTGTGGAGGTCATGACCGACCAGCTTCAGAACTCAATGCGTGTGAAGCTCAACGGCTTCGGTGCGTTCAAGATCGGTCTCAAGACCATCCCCGCAGCCACTGCAAAGGAGTTTAATATGAACAACATCAAGGGCATGCATGTCATCTTCCAGCCCGAGGCCACTCGCCAGGCCGGCAAGCGTTTCTACAACCACACCTTCCTGGCCAACGCCAAGGTGCGTGAGGCCACTGTCTACGACGTGGACAAGGGTGGCGACAACGCCGAGGGCCACGATGCCGGCTCTAAGGGCAACGAGGAGCAGAGCGTGGAGGGCAACGCCTAAGCGCTGACACAACGGCAGAACGCTCATAACAGGGAGTGAACAAAACCTGCATGGATGGTGAAAACCCCGTTTTAAGGTTGGCAAGGGCTCTACACAGATGCTTGGTTGATGCTCCATGTCGATGCTTGGCTAAAAGCTCCATGTCGATGCAAGATAAAAACCCCACCTTAAGGGGTGAAACCCCATGCTGATGGTTGCTCGGAGGCTTCTCTATGCAGAGAGCAGAAAAGCTCCTCTTGCTGATGGTTGCTCCTTCTTGTCAATGTTTTGTTGAAAGCTCCTGTTGACGCTTCGTTGTTGACAAAGGGCGGCGGGTGTAACTGCCTGTCGCCCTTATTGTTTACACACTTTTCAACAGAAGGCACAACGCTGTTGACAACCTGTTGTTATGAGTTTCTATTGTTCAAGTTATTCACATTATTCACACATTAGGAAAGGTTAGATATTATGGGAAAAGTTAGTGTTTGGAAAATCGTTATAAAGGTTATTATAGCCATGGCAACCACCCTGTTGGGAGCGCTTGGCACAAAGGGAGAGGATAATGACCAGAAAAACTAAGCAAACGTTTCTTCTCTTGTTGCGCATTCTTGGCACCATCATAGGCATTGTCTTGGGTGCTGTGAGTTGCACGCTGTGGTTTTGAGAATAAAACATAAAGAAAAAAGGTGTCCACACAGGTCTTTGCCCGTGGACACCTTTTTTCTTTTTCTTTTCTTCTTTACTGAGCCCATTTTAAAAGTGGGCCCAATTTTTTATTTCTTCTTTCTTCCTTTTTTTATTGCTTCAGCATCTGCTCCAGCAGCACAGGCTCGTTGGTTGTTATGAAGTCGAAGCCTTGGTCTATGCACCATTGCAGATCCTTCTGCTCGTTCACCGTCCACACGTTGGCTTTGAGGCCAAGCTGGTGGCAACGCTTAAGCCATTCGGGGTGTTTGTCGCGGAACACGCTGATGTGATAGTCGACACCGGTGCCGCCCATCTCGAGAATTTCATCGGGTGACAGCTCGCCGTTGAGATAATAGACCGGTGTGCCCTTTGGCGCTTTCTGTATGAGGCGCACGAAGGCCGGAAGCGAGAAGGTGATGTAGTCGACACGCTTGTCAAGCTTCTTGTCTTTGATCATCTTGAGCAGCATGTCAACAGCCTTTGTCTCCTGAAGCTTGTTCTTGTGCGACTTCAGCTCGAAGACCAGACGTGTCTTCAACTTCTTTGCCGCGTCAAGATACTGCTCCAGCGTGGGCACGTTCTCACCGTTCTCCAGCTTGCAGGCCGTTATCTGTGCAGCCGTTGAGTTTTCTATTATGAGGTCGCCAATGTGGCCGTCATGGTTAACGATGAGCTTGTCGTCGGCTGTTATCCATACGTCAAACTCGGATCCGTAGACGCCAATGCTGTCTGCCTTGACGAGAGATCTGATAGAGTTTTGGGCAGAGCCCTCGGTCTTCCAGTAGCCACGGTGAGCCACGATTTTCGGATTGCCAGCTGTCATGCCTTGTGCAAGGCCGAAGATGGCAAGCAGGGTGATGATGATTGTTTTCACTTCTTTATTTCTTAATTTCGTTATTTTTTTCACTTCGTTATTTCTTTTCATTGCTTTATTTCTTTGCCGAATCTTCCTCTATAAAGGCGAGCAGGCGGTCCACGGCTTCTTCCTCAGGTATGTTTTTGGCTATGCACACCTTCTGCTTGTAGAGCGAAATTTTGCCCTTGCCGGCACCCACATATCCATAGTCGGCATCAGCCATCTCGCCCGGTCCGTTGACGATACATCCCATGATGCCTATCTTCAGACCCTTCATGTGGGCGGTGGCAGCCTTTATGCGTGCAATGGTGGCCTGCAGGTTGTAGAGCGTTCGTCCGCAGCCCGGACAAGAGATATACTCGGTCTTGGATGTGCGCAGACGCGCTGCCTGCAGAACGCCAAAGGCGGTTGCTGCCACGTCGGCGAGAGCAATGTCGCCATCGTTCATGAGCCACAGACCGTCGGTCAGCCCGTCGATCATGAGCGCACCCATGTCGGCGGCAGCCTCAAGCATGAAGTCGCCCTTATGACGCTCCGTGTGTCGGTACATCTGTGCGAAGACCACGGGGTTGAGCAGCGAGGCGTTCATCATCTCGTGCACCAAGGCGCGTTGTTCGCCCAGACGGTTCTGGTGGTTACTCATGCTCACCACCACCACCTCAGGATGCTGCTTCAGGCAAGCCACATACTCGTCGGCAGGTGCTCCGAAGGGCAGGACGAGAAATTTGGCCTTTGCCTTGCATGCTGCGAGGAACGGTATGGCGTTGTAGGGGAACACAGGATAGGTGCCTGGTGTGCCGTCGTAGATGTTGAAGTCGACGAGGTAACGCTGTGTGCTCTCCACCTTTTCTGGCATGTGAGCGCCACAATAGATGAGGTCGGGCTTCTGGTCGGCACGGTAAGTGAAGGCATCGGTGCGTATGTTACCGTCATGTCCTGTCGCCGTTGTTATGACCACCGGCACGTTGGTGCCGCCGATAGACAGGATGTTGCCCTCGGCATCGGCCACCTCGACGGCTCGTGTGGTGCGGCGTGATGGACGAAGCCAGTCAAACTGCGGGTTCTCTGTTCCGGGTATGAGCATGTGGCCCGCGTGCTTGCCGATATACTGTACGAGATGTTTAGCCACCGGAATTTCTGCCTCCGGCTCCTCGCTCAAGCTCACGCGTATGGTGTCGCCAATGCCGTCGGCGAGCAATGCTCCAATGCCCACGGCACTCTTTATGCGTCCGTCCTCGCCCTCACCTGCCTCGGTCACGCCGAGGTGGAGGGGATAGTGCATGTCGGCCTTGTCCATCTCGCTGACGAGCAGACGCACGGAGCGCACCATGACCACGGTGTTGCTGGCCTTAATGCTTATGACCACGTTGTCAAACTTCTCACGCTTGCAGATGCGCAGAAACTCCATACAGCTCTCCACAATGCCTTCGGGCGTGTCGCCATAACGCGACATTATGCGGTCAGAGAGCGACCCGTGGTTCACGCCTATGCGCACGGCCGTGTGGTGTTCGCGGCAGATGTTGAGGAACGGCACGAAGCGCTCCTCCAGCTTTTTCAGCTCCTCGGCATACTCGGCATCGGTATATTCGATATGCTTGAACGTGCGTGCTGGGTCCACATAGTTGCCCGGGTTTACGCGCACCTTCTCAGCATAGAGAGCAGCGACGTCAGCCACGCGCGGGTTGAAATGGATGTCGGCCACGAGCGGTGTCATGAAGCCGTCGGCACGCAGCTGCGCGTTGATGTTCTTAAGGTTCTCAGCCTCACGGGTGCCTTGCGTGGTGAGACGCACCAGTTCGCCTCCAGCCTTTATAATGCGCTCTGCCTGTAGCACACAAGCCTCGGTGTCGTTGGTGTTGGTGGTGGTCATCGACTGCACCCTGATGGGGTTCTCGCCGCCCATCTCTATAACGCCAACCTTTACGGGTGACGCTTCGCGTCGGCGATAATTGAATAAGTCGGTCATGAGCAGGGTAGGTGATTAGTTGGTCTTGAAATCATATTTCACCTCTGCCAGGTCGGCATTGGCCTTCTCGATCTTCTTTCCCAAGCCAGCCTTATAGTCGGCGAGCTTGGCAGCCACCTCCTCATCAGCCAGAGCGATCATCTCTGTGGCGAGGATGGCAGCGTTCATTGCTCCGTTCACGCCCACTGTTGCGACGGGTATTCCTGGAGGCATCTGTATAATGGAGAGCATGGCATCAAGACCGTCGAGCATGCCTTTGATGGGCACACCGATAACGGGCAGTGTGGTGCTGGCGGCGATAACGCCAGGCAGGGCTGCTGCCATTCCTGCTCCTGCGATGATGACCTTTATGCCACGTTCCTTCGCGCCTTTGGCAAACTGCTCCACGGCATCGGGTGTGCGGTGTGCGGAGAGGGCGTTAACCTCAAACGGAATTTGGAGGTCGTTGAGAAACTTACATGCTTTTTCCATTACGGGCAGGTCGCTGGTGCTGCCCATGATGATGCTTACTTTAGGTGTCATATTTCTTTTCGTTTTAATATGGATCGTTTTTTCTTTTTCTGTCTCAATAGGGGGGGTGGGGCTATGCTTTTCTTAAAAGCTCTTCTTTCAAGCTAAAAGCTCTTCTTCCAAGCTATAGAGCCTTTCTTTCAAGCTATAGAGCCTCCTTCCAAGCTATAAGCTCTTCCTTTCAAGCTATAAGCCCTTCTTCCAAGCCATAGGCTCATCTTCCAAGCTTTAAATTTTCCAAGCCTTGTCTTTAGCGGCTTGTTTGCGTTGTGTCGCGTTGTGCTCTCAGATGTTGACAAGATAGTTGAGCATGATGAGAGTGAACGCCACGGCCTGTCCCACAAGAAATCCTGCCACCACCTGCCAGAGCGTGTGTTGTCGCAGGATCATTCGGCTGGTGCCCACCATTCCTGCCACGATGAACACAAGGCAGAGCCACCACAAGGGGTTGAAACTGAAGAGCACGGCAAAGGCCTGCAGCGCTCCTGCCACGCCTCCAATGGCCGATGTGTGTGTGGATATCTTCCACCAGATGTTTATCACGACGCAGCACATCTGTATGGCGAGAGCCGCCATGAGGATGATGCTCATGAAATGGGGAATGTGTGTTATCTCCATGAGCGTGTAACAGCTGGCATAACAGAGAATGGAGATGACATAAGGCACCATGCGCTTCTCCTGACGGCCCAGTTCGAGGAGTGTCCAGCCGTGATATTGGCGGTAGAATCGTATGAGGAGCGTGGGCATGAGAATGGTGAACAGATACACCATGCCTATGACGCGCAGCTTATATTGCCACGGCGCAAGACTGAGGTAGCTGAAGGTGAAAAGCACGATAAGCCCTACCGTCGAGAGGTAGAATGGCGTAAACATCATGCTTAACAATCGGGCTGCAAGAATAATGTTTTTTTGTCTCATTTCATGTTTCGTCTCTTTACATATTGTCCTGAATGATGCGTGGGTGTTATGAATGATGCTTGGGTGCACCGAATGATGCTTGGGTGCACCGAATGATGCTTTTGTGCAGGGTCTCTATTCTCTACGCTGCTTTGCCGAGGGTATGGCTAACTGCTCTCGATATTTTGACACCGTTCTTCGTGCAATGGGGTATCCCTTCTCTTTCATGAGCTTTGAGAGCATGTCGTCGCTGTAGGGCGCCTTCTTGTCCTCGCCCTCGACAATCTCCTTGAGAGTTGCCTTTATGTTGCGCGTTGACATCTCCTCTCCGTTTTCGTTTGTGTAGCTGATGTTGAAGAAAAACTTGAGAGGGAAGATTCCCCAGTTGGTCTGCACATATTTCACGTTACACACCCTCGACACCGTTGATATGTCGAGCCCCGTCTTTGCTGCAATGTCCTTCAGAACCATCGGCTTGAGGTCTGCCTCGTCGCCGTCGAGGAAAAACTTGCGTTGCCAGTCGATGATGGCACGCATGGTCTTGGTTAGCGTTGCCCTGCGCTGCCTTATGGCATCAATGTAGCCTTGCGCCTTGTCGACCTTCTCCTTGGCATAGAGCAGCGCCTCCTTCTCCTGCCGGCTCATGCCCTTGCGGTTGTTGCGGTAAGTCTCGACCATGTCGGCAAACGTCGGCGACACCTTAAGTTCAGGCACGTCGCCCGCGTTGAGATACATCTTTATCGTGCCGTCTTCGAGGGTGTCGACAATAAAGTCGGGCGTGATCTGCTGCATGCTTCGTCCCTCAGCCTCGCCGAGCGATGCTCCGGGTTTAGGGTTGAGGCGCATGATCTCATGCCGAAAACCGTCGAGGTCGTCGTCCGTTATGTGGTGGTTCTTCTTCAGCACCTCCCAGTGGCGTGCAATGAAGTCGTTGTAGCTGTAGGTCAGGATCTCTATTGCGAGGTCGCGCATGCGGCTCTTGGGTCTGCGTCTCAGTTGGAGGATAAGACACTCGCGCAGGTCGTGGGCGCCAATGCCGGCAGGGTCAAAGGTCTTGAGCAGCTGCATCATCTCCTTCACCTCCTCGGGCGTACACTCCACGTTCTGAAACAGCTCCAGCTCGTCACACAGGCTGTCGGCGCTCTTGCGCAGCAGTCCGTCGTCGTCGAGCGACCCTATGACATACTCCATGATGTCGCGCTGCTTGGGTGTGATGTCCTGTTCTCCCACCTGCTCGTTGAGCTTGTCGTAGAACGAAGACGAGTCGCCCCACACCATCTCACCGCTGTCGCTGTCGTCGTCGCCGTTGTCGGCATAGGTTCCTCCAGCCTGAAAGGCCGTAGGCATCTCGTCGTCACGGCCTATGCCCTCCAAGGCATCGTCCAGGGCCGAGGCCCGCTCCTCGCGGTCTTGCTCTCTGTTAAACTGCTCGTCGTGGCTGTCGAACGCATCGTCATCAATGTCGTCGTTGTTGTTGCCGTTATTAGAATGGCCGTTGTTGCTGCTGTCTTGTGCTCCGTTGCCCTCGTCGTTGTCGAACAGCGAGTTGTCAGAAGCGTCATACACAGGCTGTGCATCGTCAGGTGACACCACCTCAAGGGCGGGATTGTCATCAATCTCAGCCTTCACACTCTCCTCCAGTTCGGGTAGGGGCATCTCTGTGAGCCTCACCTGCAACATCTGTTGTTGGGTGAGTTTCTGAATCTGCTGAAGCTTCTGCTCCTGTGTTTGTATGAGATTTTGTGCCATCTTTAATGTTTTGTTAGTGATATGCTGCCTTAGCCGCTTATCTTATGCAAAGATAATGCAAACCGAGAGCAGAGATGCAAGCTTGCTTGCAATCTTTGCCGAGGTGCAGCTTATCTTATGCAAAGATAATGCAATTTTTTGAAACCGCTTCTTAATTGTCTATTTTTAAAATAAATGTCATTTGTCGGGGTGCCGTTTAAAACAAATTTAGGAGCCTCAGGCACGAATGCCAGGCCCCTAAACGTTGTTTATTTCAGAAATAGAATCGCTTGTCTTGTTTTTCGCTTGTCTAATTTCTCGCTTGTCAAGTTTATCAAGCTTATCAGCTCTTCATCACTATTTGTTGAGCTTCCACACGCAGCCGTCTTTGGTGTCCATGACCTCGAATCCGGCTTCCTTGAGCGCATCGCGAATCTGGTCGCAGGTGCCCCAGTCTTTGTTAGCGCGTGCCTTGGCGCGGAGGTTGAGCACCATGTCAACAACCTTTCCGAAGGCTTCCTCGCGGTCGCAGCTGTCGGCAGCGCGGTCGTCGCGCAGTCCGAGGATGTCGAAGGCGAAGGTGCGCATGGTGTCGGCGAGCAGCTTAAAGTCGGCCTCGCTGATGGTTGCCTTATGGTCAACGAGCTTGTTCACCACGGTGCAAGCCTCAAACAGATGGCTTATAACCTGCGGTGTGGCGAGGTCATCGTTCATCGCCTCATAACATTTTGTTGCCAGCGTTGTAGCCAGGCAGTGAGTGTCGGCATCGCTTTCTGCTGCCACCTTCACCCTGTCGAGATCGGCAAGACCGTTCATCAGGCGCTCCAGACCCTTCTCGCTTGCCATGAGGGCGTCGTTGGAGAAGTCGACGGTGCCGCGATAGTGGGCAGAGAGAATGAAGAAGCGAATGGTCATGGGCGAGTAGGCCTTCGTGAGCGACTCGTGTGTGCCTTTGAAGAACTGCTCCAGCGTTATGAAGTTGCCAAGGCTCTTGCCCATCTTCTGTCCGTTGATGGTGAGCATGTTGTTGTGCATCCAGTAGTGGACCATCTGGTCGCCTTGCGATGCCACAGCCTGTGCAATCTCACACTCGTGGTGCGGGAAGACGAGATCCATGCCTCCGCCGTGTATGTCGAAATGGGCACCCAGATATTTGCGTCCCATGGCCGTGCACTCGCAGTGCCATCCAGGGAAACCGTCGCTCCAGGGGCTTGGCCAGCGCATGATATGCTCGGGTTGTGCCTTCTTCCACAGGGCGAAGTCGGCCTGGTTGTGCTTCTCTCCCACGCCGTCGAGCTCGCGCGATGCGTCTTTCACGTTGTCGAGGTTGCGTCCAGAGAGAATGCCGTAATGATATTTCTCGTTATATTTCTTTACGTCAAAATAGACCGAGCCGTTGCTCACATAAGCAAATCCGTTGTCGAGGATTTGCTGCACGAGCTGCTCCTGCTCAATGATGTGGCCTGTGGCGTGAGGCTCGATGCTTGGCGGCAGAACATTTAGGACCTCCATGGCTGCGTGATAGCGGTTGGTGTAATACTGTGCTATCTCCATTGGCTCAAGCTGCTCCAGGCGTGCCTTTTTCTCGATCTTGTCGTCGCCGTCGTCGGCATCGTGCTCCAGGTGTCCCACATCGGTGATGTTGCGCACATAGCGCACCTTGTAGCCGATATGCTTGAGATAACGGAACAGAATGTCGAAGGTGATGGCAGGACGTGCGTGTCCGAGATGTGGATCGCCGTAGACAGTGGGGCCGCATACATACATGCCCACGTTTGGAGCATGCAGCGGCTTGAACAGCTCCTTCTGTCGGGTGAGCGTATTGTAGATAATCAGTGGTTGTGACATCTTGTTTATTTTTTTTATTCGTTATTTTCTGTTTTTCCTTTGTCTTTCCTTAATTCTCCGTCCTTTCGTTCTGCAAACTTACAAAAAATATTGCATACAGGGGCGTAGAAAGGTCAAAAGTTGAGCTTCTTGTCCACAAAATAGCGGGGGCGGCGTTTCACCTCCGTGTAAATTTTGCCGATATACACGCCCGTAATGCCCACGCCCGTCGTTATGACGCCGCCGATCAGCCACATAGAGACCAGGATGGAGGTCCATCCTTCGATGGTGTGTCCGATGGCGTGCTCGTAGAGGGCATAGACGATGATGAAGACCGCAACAAGCGTCATGGCCAGTCCGGCGAAGGTGATAAACTTCAGCGGTGCCGTCGAGAACGAGGTTATGCCGTCGATGGAGAAGCTGATCATCTTGCCCAACGGATATTTCGACTCGCCGGCAGTGCGTGCCGTGCGGTCATAATATACAAACCCTTCCTTGAAGCCCAGTTGCCTTACGATGCCGCGAAGGAACATGTTGCGCTCCGGATACTGCATGAGCGCCTCCACCGCACGCTTCGACATCATGCGGAAGTCGGCGTGGTTGTAGAGAATGTTCTTGTCGGCGGTCTGCATTATGCGGTAGAACGTCTGTGCCGTGACGCGCTTGAACCATGTGTCGGTCTTGCGCTCCTTTCTCACACCATACACGATGTCGCAGCCGTCGTCCTTGACCTGACGCGCCATGCTTATGATGGTTGTCTCATCGTCCTGAAGGTCAGCATCTATCGACACCATGGCGTCGCACAGCGGCAAGGCCTGTTCCATGCCTGCCCACAGCGCGTTCTGATGGCCCACGTTGTGGGCGAGCTTCAGCCCCGCCACCTCCTTGTTGGCTTCGGCCGCCTCGCTGATGAGCTGCCATGTGCGGTCGCGGCTGCCGTCGTCGACAAACAGCAGGCGGGCGTCGGTGTCGGTTTCGGCTTTCAGCCTTCCGGTGAGGGTGAGGAGCTTGTTGAGCGACCAAGGAAACACCTCTTCCTCGTTGTAGCAGGGCACGATGATGTATAAAATCATAACTCTTTGGTTTTTATGGGGTTATTGGCTCTTGTCGGGGTTCGTCAGGCAAAAACGCCTTGAAAAGGCAGAGCTTCTTGTTGGGGCTTGTCAGGCAAAAAAAACGCCTTGAAAAGGCAGAGCCTCTTTTTACAAAGCTTTCTATTCCTCTCTCTTCACCTTTTCGAGCAAGAACAGCTTGTCGCTGGGGCGCACCTTGTCGGGCACGGGAATGGAGACGTGGGTGCCCTTGGGAGCGGTCTGAACGGGGTCAAGCTCCAGGCGTATCTCGCTTACGGTCACATACATGACACCCGTCGTGGGGCCCGTGATGAGGAGCTTGTCGCCAACGGAGAACTCGTGGGCCTCGCAGGTAAACTCGGCAACGCCAAGCTTAGAGAAATATTTCACGCCACGGCCCACATAGATCTTGCGCTCGGTAGCGTTAGAACCGTAGTTTTTGTTCCATTCGCCCATGGTCTGACCCTGATAGTAGCCATCCCAGAAGCCGCGGTTGAACACGCTTGCCAGACGCTCGTCCCACTGGTCCTTCTTCTCTTCCGTGAACTGGCCGTCAAGAACAGCCTTGATGGCCTCCTTGTAACATTTTACAACGTTGTAGACATACTCGGGTCCGCGGGCGCGGCCTTCGATCTTGAACACCCTCACGCCAGCCTTCATCATGCGGTCGATGAACCTGATGGTCTTCAGGTCCTTGGGCGACATGATATACTTGTTGTCGATCTCGAGCTGACAGCCCGTCTCGTTGTCGGTCACGGTGTAAGAACGGCGGCAGAGCTGCATGCACTCGCCGCGGTTGGCAGAGCGGCTGGTGTTCTGCAGGCTCATGTAGCACTTGCCGCTCACCGCCATGCACAAGGCGCCGTGACAGAACATCTCTATGCGCACCAGCTCGCCCTTGGGACCGCGCACCTGCTGCTCCTCGATCTGGCGGTAGATCTCTGCCACCTGGTCCATGTTGAGCTCGCGTGCCAGCACCACGACATCGGCAAACTGTGCATAAAACTTCAGGGCCTCTATGTTGCTAATGTTGAGCTGTGTGGAGAGATGCACCTCCACGCCCACCTGTCGGCAGTAGGTCATCACCGCCACGTCGCTGGCAATGACCGCCGACACCTTGGCCTCATGGGCGGCGTCGATGATCTGTCGCATGGTCTCAAGGTCCTCGCCGTAGATTATGGTGTTGACGGTGAGGTAGCTCTTCATGCCGTGCTCGTGGCAGGTGGCGGCAATCTCCTTGAGGTCGTCGATGGTGAAATGGTTTGCCGAGTGGGAGCGCATGTTGAGCTGCCCAATGCCGAAATAGATCGAGTCGGCACCGGCTTGTATCGCTGCGGCCAGGCTCTCGCGGGAGCCTACAGGGGCCATTATTTCAAATTCTTGTTGTTGCATGGTTGTTGTTTCTTCTTCTTTTTTATTTCACCTCTGCCTTAACAGGGTTCTTTGCTCCTATCATTCCCACAAGGAAGGCCTTGGCTGATCCAAACTTGAGGAACATGTCGAGGCGCACGGGTATGTGGTTCTCGTCGTCGGTGACGTAGAAGCGCACAATCTCCTTATACTTGCCGTCCTCCTTCTCCATGTAAGACAGCTGCAGGCAACGATACTTGTGGCCGTTGTCGGCTTTCACCGTGGTCTTGCCGCGATAGAAAATCTGGGCGGCGTCGATGTTCTTGCCGTCGGCGATGGGGAAATGGATGGTGTTGCCCTTCTTCCACCCCGTGGGATCGAAGGAGCGGGCACGCAAGAAGATGTTGAGCATGTCGTAGACACACTGGTCCTGCACGCTCTGCTTCCACTTGTGTGTGCCGTCGTTTTGCTGACGGTGCTGGCGCAGATGCTGGCGGCCGTCAGGATAGCTGTAGAACACCTCGTCGACGGTGTAGCGCTTGCCCTCGCGTGCTCCCTTGCGGAAGTAGAGCGGCTCCATCTTGGTCGAACAGTAACAGAGCAGGGTGTCGCGCAACACGAACATGTCGTCAACGCGCTTGTTGCCTCTCGTGGTGAGCGACGAGCGCCAGGCATGATAGCCGTGATATTTGCTCAGCACCGTCGACATGGAGGCTGTGCCTGCCTTCACCCATATAAACTGCCAGTTGTAATAGAGATTATATGTGAGAAACTCGCCCGACTTGAAGGCTGTGTTCTTGTATGTGCATTGTGCTTGGGCTATTACAGCCGCAAGGGCAATGACTAATGATATTATTAATCTCTTCATAATTTCTTCTTCCTTTATTTCAGCGTCAGCCTTTTTTCCTTTAACCCAAATCGGTCATTAGGCCGTTTTATGTCGTTTTTTATAACTGTTTGCAGCCTTTTGTTTTTTATAAGGCATTATTTGCTTGTTTTTAAATCGCAATAGCTCGCTATCACTCATTAAAATCCAAACAAAATCCACTCTTCTAAAAATCCAAAATCCAAGCAAGCCCTAACGACCGATTTGGGTTAAAATCCAAACAAAATCCACTCTTCTAAAAATCCAAAATCCAAGCAAGCCCTAACGACCGATTTGGGTTTAAGAATGGCAATCGAATTCTTCACTCTTCTAAAAATCCAAAATCCAAGCAAGCCCTAACGATCGATTTGGGTTTAAGAATGGCAATTGAATTCTTCACTCTTCACTCTTCACTCTTCACTTTTCCCTTTTCCCTTTCCTTCGGCGGTTCAATGCCCATCTTCTGTGCTCTTTGCAGGTTACGTTTCTGAATGGTCTTTTGCTTCTCTGCCTTCTGCTTTGTTATGGCGTCGGGCTTCTGGTGGTCGAGGGGTCGCTGGCGTGGAGACCAGTTGCGGGTGATGTCCCACTTGGCTTTACATTCTACCTTCTCGTTAAAGTAGAACACCTCCTCGGGCTGCAGTCCCTCCTCATAGAGGCCAGTGTCCCAACGGCCGTTGTTGTTGCGGTCGACGATGAGACGGGCATAATATTCGCCCTCCTTGAGGTAGAAAAACTGTGCTGTGCCGTCGCTTGTCACGGGTGCCTGCTTTATGGGCTTGTCGTTGCTGTTGAGCAGCTCCACGAAGCAGGGTGTGCCGTCCATGCCGCTGATGTTGAAGAGCAGCGTGCCGTAGGCATCGAGCGACGGCACCTTGAAGCCCTTCTTTATCGTGGGCGACTCAAGGCCGTAGATGTCGGCAAAGGCTGCCGAGTCGATCTCCAGGCTGTATTCAATGTCAGGCCTCCACTCGCCGATCAGCTCAAACTCGCGTTGCATCTCCAGGCGGTCCCTGTCGGCTGTTGCCGCTGCCCAATAGCAGGCCGTTGCTGCCGAGTCGCCTTTCAACTTCTCGTTCTCCAGCGGTCTGAAGAAGAAGCGCGAATTATACCACAGCGTGTCGTGCTTGGCGTAGAGATGAATTTTTGATGTGTCCACTCTTGCCAGCGGCACGCCAAACGTGAACTTTATGTTGCGGTCGGGGTCAAAGTCGGCAGGGGCTTCCAGCTTCATGTCTATCTCTTTTCTGGGGAACACCGAGTCGTAACGTTCGCCGCGCTTCTTCAGCTTGGCCTGCTTCTTCTGCCAGTCGTCCATCTCCTTCTTGAGGTCTTTCATGCGTCGCTCATAGGGCTGCTTCGACAGCAGTTCGAGCGTGTCGGTCTGGCTCACGATGTGTCCGAGCGTGTCGGTCATGTTGTAAGTCAGCTCCACGTTGAGCGTGTCGCGGTTAACGAGGGCTGTGTCTCTGAGCCAGTAGGTTATGGTGTCGAGACGTGCCGACGGCTCCACCACAAAGGCGTTCTTCTCGTCAAAGTTGAGGCCTCTGATCACGGGCAGCTGCTTGTCGCCATGGCTGAAGAAGAGCTTGAAGTTGTTGGCCTCCTTACGCTCCTGCTTCACAAAATAGCGGTCGGTCACCTCCTCGTTGAAGGCTCTGAGCACGATGTTGTCGGGCAGGAAATGGCGATATTTGATCTGCTTTATGTCTTTTATTCGCAGCGAGTCGCGCCACAGCGTGTCCTGCCTCATGTCGTCGATGACGTGTGGCTTGATGGTGTCGGTTGAGAACGCAATCTGCTCGCTCTTCTGGCTGAACATGTAGTTGCCGTCGGCATCGGCCAAGGCGTAGACGCGATAGGTGCCCGGTGCCACACCACGAATGATGAAGCGTCCTCGACTGTCAGTTCGTGCCACGCGCAGCATGGGGACCTTAAGGAAGCACGAGTCGGCCATCTCCGAGTAGAGACCCACGAGCGTGCCCTTCACCGGCTCCAGGTTGTCGGCTTGCAGCACCGTGCCCGCCACCTCGAGCGTGTCGATCTGCGGACCTGTGGAGAAGCTGTAGGTGTAGTTGCCCAGCGGGTTGCTCTCGTTGTTGTCGGTAATGGCGTCGGAGAAGTCGATGGTGTAGGTGGTGTTTGCCTTCAGGCTGTCTGCCAACTTCACCTCTATGCGTTTTCCTGCCGCCTTGATCTCGGGCTGTTCGAGCTGTGGAGGCGACACCACCACCTTTTCCGACGGGTTCTCGATCTTTATATACTCGTCGAAGAAGATGTTTACCTTCTTTGCGCTCACGTTCACGCCGCGGTCAGCAGGTGTTGCACCGATGACCTTTGGCGGTGTCTCGTCGTACCATCCGCCGTCGGGCTGTCCCATTCGGGCGCACGATGCCACAACCGCAACCAAGAGCAGAGCCAAGCCGAGGGGCGCAAGCATGGCAACGCTCCTCTCTCTCTGCCAGTTCCCTGTGGGCATGGCTTGCCTGAAAGCGTTGTGCTGATGCTGCTTTTCGCGCCTTTGGCTCATTACGCGCTTTTGCTGCGTTTGGCGCTTTTGCTCATAGCGGCAGAGCATAAGGGTTATATGGTCAATAATTTTCTTTATCATTATAATGATTTCAGGATAATGCTTTTTCTTGCGCTGTGCTCTGCTTCTTTGGAACCGAAGCTCTCTTGCGCTGCGCTCTGCTTTAAGCCAAAGCTTTTTTTTTGAAGAACGAAGCTTTAAAGAGTTTTCTCTTGTTTGTTCATCTCCAGCACCTCATCAATGATGTTTCGGTTGTTGGCCAGTCGTGGCACCTTGTGTTGTCCGCCGAGCTTGCCCTTCGATTTGAGCCAGTCGTCGAACAAGCCCTCCCGTGCCACCACCACCTCGAGGTGTTGCAGGGTGATGTCGTGGAAACGCTTTGCCTCATAGTCGGAGTTGATCTGTTGCAGACTCTTGTCGAGCACGTCGGCAAAATGTTCTACCGAGTCGGGCATCTGCGCAAACTCGATGACCCACTGGTGTCTGCACTTTGCGTTCTGGTCCATGAACACCGGCGCGGCGGTATATTCCTTGACCTCGGCTCCCGTTTCGCGGCAAGCCTCTTGCAGGCCTTTCTCGGCGTTGTCCTGTATCAGCTCCTCGCCGAAGGCGTTGATGAAATATTTTGTTCGGCCTGTGATAACAAACTTATAAGGGTTGCGCGAGGTGAACATCACGGTGTCGCCGATCATGTAGCGCCACAGTCCGCACGACGTGCTTATGACCATGGCGTAGTTCTTGTTCAGCTCCACGCCTGTGAGCGGCACAACGGTGGGGTTGCTCTTGCCCACCTCTTCGAGGGGTATGAACTCGTAGAACACGTCATAGTCGAGCATGAGCAGCATCGACTTGTCCGCCGGGTCGTCCTGTATGCCGAAGAAGCCCTCGGAGGCGTTGTAGGTCTCCATGTAGTGCATCTTTGGCGAGGTGATCAGCTTCTCATATTGTGAGCGGTAGGGCGTGAACGCTATTCCTCCGTGGAAGAACACCTCCAGGTTGGGCCACACCTCCTCCAGGTGCTCCTTGCCCGAGAGCTCGAGCACGCGCACCAGCACGCTCATCATCCATGACGGCACACCCGACAGGTTGGTGACGTTCTTTTTGAGCGTCTCACGCGCAATGCGGTCGCGCTTCACCTCAAAGTCGCTGAGCAGCGCCGTCTGCTTCTTTGGCACGCGCACCAGGTTGGCGAGCGGATTGATGTTTTCTATCAGTATGGCGCTCAGGTCGCCCACGAGTGATCCCGGCAGGTTATAGTTGGGCGAATGGCTTCCACCCAGGATCAGACCCTTGCCGTCGAACATCCTGCTCTTGGGGTTGTTGCGCAGATAGAGGGCCACGGTGTCGAAGCCGCCGGCATAATGGATGTTGTGCAGACCGTCATGAGAGACAGGGATAAACTTGCTCTTGTCGTTGGTCGTTCCCGACGACTTGGCATACCATCTTATCTGTCCCGGCCACAGCACGTTGCTCTCGCCGTGGCGCATGCGGTCTATGTCGCCCTTGAGGTCTTCGTAGGTGTTGATAGGCACGTTGCGTGCAAAATCGTCATACGATCTTGTGTTGTTGAACAGGTGGTTGCGTCCATACTCTGTCTCTGCGGCCTTCTCCAGAAGATGTCTCAGCACGGTGGCCTGTAGCAGTTCGGCATCTGTCTGATGTCGTTGTAGATTCATTTGTCTGGGCAAGAACACCTTGCCCACAATGCTTGTCAAGCTCATTTCGTTCGCTTTTATTGCTTTTTGTTTAAACTGCAAAATTAACTTAATCTTTTGGAATAGTGGTGATTTTCACAGATTTTAAATAATAGGAAAGAAGATTTTAAAAGGAAAAAGGCTTTTAAAGGTAAAAGAGTTTTTAAAGGTAAAAAGGTAAAAAGGTAAAAAAGGCTGACGCCGTTGGAAGGGGGTTTTTAAAGGTAAAAAGGATTTTAAAGGTAAAAATGTAAAAAAGGGCTGGCGCCGTTGGAAGGGATTTTAAACGGCGCCAGCCTTTTTTTTACCTTTTTACTTTTTTACCTTTAAATCTGTCCCGCCTCCACCATCAGCACCACGCGTTCGGTCATGCGGTCTGTGCCTTCGGCATCATATTTCTTGGTCAGGCTGGCGCCGAAGAGGGCGGCGAAGGCCTGGTAGAAGCCTGCGCGGATGGGACCGAGGAAGGCCTGAATGAGCTGATACGACGACGAGTTGCATTCGCGGTAGACAAGCTTTATGAGCAGTTTGCCTTGCTGGTAGGTGAGCTTCTTCATGCGCGGGGTGTACTCGCGCTTGATCTCCTTCTCCACAAACTTCATGTGTTCGTCCTTGGCCTTTTTGTTGGGCAATGTTTGCAGATAGTCGTAGGTCTCGACAATGAGCATGTTCACCTCCTTGGCGATGGGCAGCACCTTCTTCACGTTATAAACCAGTCGGTTGTAAGCCTGTCGCTGCTTGGCATTCTTAAACACGGGCTGCGGGTAGCAGTAGACGGGGTTCAGCTCAACATACTGTATGCTGTCGCCGCCCTCAAGTGCTTTTCCCACCTTCACCATGGGCACAAACGTGGGGTCGTCCATGTCGACCTCGCGGTCCTCGGGATGCACCTTGGGTTGCACATGATCCGTCTGCGCCGACAATCGTGCCGCCGTGACGCATAACATCATTATCGTGAAAATAATTGTCCTTAACATTGCTTCTCTTTTTGCAGCTTTTGGGGGTGGAATAGCCTTTTTTGCCAACCTTTCAGCTCCTTTTGGGTAGTCTTTCAGCTCCTTTTGGGTAGTCTTTCAGCCCCTTTTGGGTAGTTTATAAGCTGTTTAAACCATCCCCATCAGCCTTTCGCTGCAAAAATACTATTTATTTTCCGATAAAGACGGGATTGTTAACGGTTTTTATAAAAAGCCCCACCCCCGCTATAGGAATGTTGATTTTTGAATGTTGAATGTTGAATTGTCGGCTTTCAGCCGATGTTGAATTTTCGAATTTTAAAGCCCCACCCCCGCGCCACCTAACGGTGGCTCACCCCTCCCCGTAGGAGAGGGGAGTGAATAGCCTGAGCTATTGAATTCTTCACTCTTCACTCTTCGTTCTTCACTTAAAAGAGGCTATCGAATTCTTCACTCTTCGTTCTTCACTTAATAAGCTCTACCTTTCCAATGGCGCCAACCTTTTTTTACCTTTTTACCTTTTTACCTTTAAAAAGAATGCCTCGTGCCTGTTTCCTGGTCTGTCTGACCTCAGACTGATGTGGAGCCAATAGATGCCGTGGGCGGGGTTGTGTTCAAGGATCAGTTGGTCAAAGGGGATGTTTTGCTTTGCGAAGCCAAACATCTTTTCTGACAGTTCGCGACCGCCAGTGTGGATGTCGGCTGCCTCGCCCAGCACATGCTGCGACGTGGGCGACCCTCCCACCAGGGCGTTGAGCTTCTTGCAACGAAAGCCGCTCGTTATGCGAATGACGCCAAACCTGCGGCGCATGGGCTCCAGACTCTTCACACACAGAAACCGCAGACGCTCCACCTCCCTTGGTCCAGGCACGTTCTTGATCTTATGACGACGGGCGGTGCCCGACTGCGTAAACTCGCTCAGCTTGAAGTGTTCACTCAACTGCTGCTTGAGGTCCACATCTATAGCCTCGTTCTTAACCTGCTCTCTCACAGCCTCGTTCTTAGCCACCTCTCTTATAGCTTCTTTCTTTATCTGTTCTATAACCTTGTTTCCAGTTTTTTTGTTCATCGTGTTTTCCATATTTGTTTTTTTTGAAGTAGATTGTTTGTAAAAATATGGGCGCACTATGGCGCCCATATCGTCTTTCTCTCGTTTCAAGAAATTTTCCCGTCTTAAGAAATTCTTCCGTTTCAAGAAATTTTCCCGTCTTAAGAAATTCTTCCGTTTCAAGAAATTCTTCCGTCTCAAGAAGTGATGACAAGATCTTTTCCGTGGTCCTCGGGCGGCGGCAGAAGCACCACCTTGTTGGCGAGCGGATTGCTGATGCCCCTTTCGAACATGAGCCAACAGAAGCGCCAGAGCATGGTGGGCATATACATGCCCTTTCGGCTTTCGGCCATATAGCTCAGACGGTACAAGGTGTTGGCGTTGTAATGGGCATGGAGCCGGTCGAAGAACACCCACACCAGTTGTCTGAACGTGGCCGGTTCGCCCTCTTTGGTTCTGATGATCTGCGCCTCATATACATAATGCACGATCTCAATGAGGTCGGTCTTGGTGCCAATCCACTGAGCATGGTCCTCCTCCTTCAGTTTGAACCATTGCGTTGCAATCTGCACCATTCGCCTCTTGCCTTCCTCCATCTGTTCGCGCGTGAGCGAGAGTTCGCCGTGTCCGGGAATTAGCCCCACAACAAGGTTCTTGCTGCTCAAGGGTCTGGCTTTCAGTCGTCTGAACCGCTCATAAATGCGCACCTGCCGCATGCTCCGATGCTTAAGCCTTTCTCTTGAACTTGTAAACACCTCTTTCGAGCATGTGATCATCTCGTTCTGGCTTTCCTGCTCCTCGTTTGGGCTTTCAAGCCTTGTCTTTGCGCTTGCCAGCTTTTTGTTCGCGCTTGCAAGCTTTTCATTTGATTTACTCATCATTTTTACACACACATTTTAATTAATAATTAAGGGTCAGATTGTTCTGTCTATTTTCCTTTTCCGTTTCTTTTACCTTAACAGGAATCAATTTACCTTTTGTTTGTCTTAATAACTTTTTCCACATTTTACACACTTGTTAGTTTTATAAATATTTGTTTTGCTTTTAGTTTTATGCTAAGACTAATCTTTCCTAATGCGGTTGCAAAATTAACGTTAAAGGTGGAACAAACATTTCCATGCACCATCTTTTTTCATGTCCAATCGTTAAATGAGGTGAAATGTACGACGGTCATAAAAAATTGTCCCTATTGTCTCTATTGTCTTTACTCCCACGCAAGGAGCATGAGCCAAGGATAAGCTGAGATTGTTTTTTTAAGAAATCAATGGGTATAAGCCGAAGAATGGGCATCAAATTTTTCAATCAACGCAAGGGGCATAGGTCGAAGAAAAAAGCCCCTTTTTTGTCTTAAAAACCCAAGAGCGGACGGTAAAAAACAAGCGGTCAGAAAATAGCAAAAAGACAGAAAAAAGGGCGTTTTACTTACGCGAAAACTTAACAGATGTTAAAAACCGCCTGGTTTTGTCAAAGAGCCCATTTGAGGCTGTCAAAGGGCCTTAATGAGCTCGTCAAAGAGGCTCTTTGAGGACGTCAAAGAGGCCCTTTCACATTGTCACTAAAGCATACTTATTTCTGACGTTTTGCTTTCCGCTTTTTCCGCCTTTTTTTGCAGGTTTTGCCAGCCCAAAAATATCGGTTTCAGCCAGCCCAAAAATCGGCTTCAGCCCGTATAAAAAAAGCAAAGACTCTCACCTTTAACAAGTGAAAGCCTTTTGCCCCTTTTTTATCAATTTAACTTTTACTTCAAAATCTTCTGTTTTCTCTTCCTCCCCGTTTATCGTTCCTTCTTAAACGTTATGGGCAGCGTGGCGGGCTTTTTGTTCAGTCGCACCACGGTAGAGTAGGTGCCCTCGTCAGAAGCTGTCTTCTTGCTGTAGGTATGGTCGAAGGACACGGTGTCGTCTTTTGTGCCGTCGTTCCAATGGATGATAAACTGCTGGTTCGTGAGGTTTGTCTTGCCGCCAAACTCGCCAAACTGCATGAGATAGTTGGTCGTTCCAACGGGCTTGTAGAGCCACAGGCCGTAGAAATTGTCGGTAGCCTCGTGGGGCACGCCCGTGGGCAACTCCTTGGCCGAGGGTATGGTGTCGAGCTGATAACTCATGTCGCCGAAGCTCACGGTCACGCTGTCCTTCAGAATGTTTCCCATGGCCTTGGGGTCCAGCAAGTTGGTGCCGTCGTTGCTGAGAACACGCATGGAGATGGTGTAAGGAGCCACATAGTCGGGATCGGTGGGGTCGGTGGGGTCGTCGTTGCTGCCACAGGCTGTCATGAGCGCCACGGCCACCACGGCCACGATGCTTGCAAGGGTCATCGCCATGCGGCGCAGCTGTTGCAGGGGTGAGTTGAGGATGTTTTTGTTCATGTTCTGTTTATGAAATGTTTGTCGCTATCTCTCTTTAAAAGTGCAAAGTTACGAAACATTGCACGCCCACAGTGTGCAAACAGCCAACATTAATATTATTTAACAGCGCGAACAAGCTCCCTCTACGGCTTTTAGCCTAAATTTGTGTTCTTAAAAACAAAGAAACCAATGGCACAATTAAGCATCATCATACCTGTTTATCGCGTTGAGCAGACGCTCGACCGCTGCGTGAGGAGCGTTCTCTGCTGTGAGCGCCGCGACATAGAGGTGTTGCTCGTCGACGATGGGTCGCCCGACAGCTGCGGCACGCTCTGTGACCAGTGGGCAACGCGCGACGGCAGGGTTAGGGTCTTGCACAAGCGCAACGGCGGACTGAGCGATGCCCGCAACGCCGGCATAGAGGCCTCGCACGGCGACCTCCTGATGTTTGTCGACAGCGACGACGAGCTTGCCCCAGGCACCATTGAGGCTGCCATGAAGACAATGGAGGAGGATGAGGCTTGCGACATTGCCGAGTTTGGGGTGCTGCGCGTGAACCGTTCTTCCGACGACAAAGAGGTGAGGGCTTGCAGCAAGCCTGTGGATGGTTCTTGCAGCAACAAACCGTTGTTCCTGGAAGGAGAGCTTGTTTTCGATCCCCAAACCGTGTCAGAGACCCATTATGCCGACATGCGGCTCTATTGGCTCCGCACCCGTGCCTATACTCACTCTTATGCGTGGAACAAAATCTACCGTCGATGGTTGTTTCAGGATGTGCGTTACCCTGTGGGCCGTGTGTTTGAGGACATGTTCACGTTGCCCCAACTGCTGCTTCGTGCCAAACGGCTGCGCATCATGCCTCATGGCTGTTACATCTACCACATCAACTCCTCGGGCATAACGGCCCATGCCGACCACGATGCCTCCATGTATGGCATGCTGCTCACAGCCAGTTTAGATGCTTGGCGTGTGCTTGATATTGACACCGCGCCGTCTGCCATGCGTGAGCTTAAAGACCTCTATTACATGCACATCCTTAACATTCAGATTGATTATTATCGTCTTGCGTGCAACAAGGGCGTGGTGCTGCCCATGCGTCGTGTTGTGCCGTGGCGCCTGCCCCGCAGGTTTGTGCTTAAGGCTTTTGCTCTTCATCTGCTTGGTGTGGAAGGGGTTTGCAAGCTCTTTTCTTGTTTAAAAGCCAAAAGGTCTTTATAAAAACAAGAGCTTCTTCTGAAGACAAGAGCTTTCTGAAAACAAGGAGCTTCTTCTGAAAACAAGGAGCGTGTTTTAAGTCAAGATGTTTTTATCTTCCTTGCGGCTTTTTGCTTGCGGAGGTTTTAAAGACAATAGAGACAATAGAGACAATTTTTTTGATTTGTTTTTTCGCTGATTATAAACATCCTTAATAGATGTTGTCATTGCACCGACAAATCAAAAAATTGTCTCTATTGTCTCTATTGTCTTTAAAAAAACGCAAGGAGGCAGTGTTAAGAGATAATATCCTTATTGTCTTTTTAGCCAACGCAAGCGAGCAAAGCCAGGCGCATCATTTCTTTCTGATAAGCGTCAGACCGTCGCGGAGAGGCAGAATGACGCGTGTCACGCGCGGGTCTTGTGCCACGAAATCGTTGAACAGCTCAATGCCGTGCGTTTGCTTGTCGTGATTATAGGCGCTGTCGACCACATGGCCGTCCCACAGCGTGTTGTCGGCCATGATCACGCCGCCGGGGTTCATGAGCGGCAGAATGTTTTCATAGGTCTCGAGATATGTGCGTTTGTCGCCATCGAGGAACGCCATGTCGAAGGTCACGCCGAGCTTTGGTGCCAGCAGGTTAGCGTCGCCGATGGTGAACGTTATCTTGTCGGCATAGGGAGAGTTTTCGATCCATGGACGGGTGAAATCTTCCATCTCGTCGTTTATCTCGAAGGTGTAGAGCATGGCGCCGTCTTCCAGTCCCTCGGCCATGCACAGCGCACTGTAGCCGCTGAACGTGCCTATCTCCAGAATGTTTTTGGGACGCATCATCTGCACG
>ERZ827498.1443-NODE-1443-length-26430-cov-2.999545_pt1 | contig 26430 bp, 26 predicted proteins | sample MGYA00519865_ERZ827498 | MGnify/ENA primary metagenome ERZ827498 (study PRJEB31778, sample SAMEA3449328) | human gut metagenome | biome: human gut; feature: human-associated habitat; material: faeces | place: United Kingdom | collected 2010/2012 ...
TATAAAGATCGTGTAACAAAAAATTTCTTTGTGGATAATTTTGCAAGTGGTGCAAATGACTGGTATCTCGGTCGTATTGTTGTGCCAATCAAACAAATTCAAGATAAACTCTACACAGGTGGTCATGACTCTGATGTGTATGCTTATTACAGTGGTGTGTTACATGCAGAAGCATTACAAACCAACTTCAGTCGCTTAAGCGCGAATTGTTGGCAAAAAGTGGATTCACCAAGTGTGACACAAGGGATCTACGATGCAATGCGTGATTTGCAAAAAGGCAAAGAGCGCGGTGAAAATGACGCTTACATTTCCCAAGGTAGCGAAATGCTACTCAAAGCCTGTACCGGCCAATAATCAATTTGAGCTGTTGATGAGCGATCTCATCAGCAGCTTTTCTTTTTTAAATCATCAATGTGAAGGAGCAAGAATGTTAGAACTTTCGGAAAGCAACATTCATTTAAATGCTAAAGCAACAAATAAGCTGCAAGCTATTGAAATGGCTGCAAGTGCGTTAGAGCAAGCTGGCAATGTTGAACAAGGTTATTTGCAAGGCATGCTTGGACGAGAACAACAAACCTCCACTTTTTTAGGCAATGGGATTGCGATTCCACACGGTACATTAGAAACCCGTTCGATGGTGAAAAAAACTGGTGTACAAGTGTTCCAATTTCCACAAGGTATTGAGTGGGGAGAAGGCAATATTGCTTATATTGTGATTGGTATTGCAGCTCGTTCTGATGAGCATCTTGCTTTACTTCGTCAATTAACGCATGTTTTAGGTGATGAAGACACTGCGGCACAGTTAGCGACATTAACCGATGTTGAAAAATTCCGTGCGATTTTATTAGGTGAAAGCGATTCTTTTAGCATGACTGAAGAAACATTAAGTTTAGATATTGAAACGCAAAGTTTGCTCACCCTTACCGCCATCAATGCAGGTAAATTACAACAGCAAAGTGCGGTTGAAAATAGCTTTGTTTCTGAAGTGGTATCCAATTCTGCTCTGCCGCTTGGTAAAGGGTTATGGGTAACCGATGCCGTATCAGGTAACGTGAAAAATGCGTTGGCATTCAGTCGTGCGAAAACCATTTTTAATCATAATGGCAAAGCGGTGAAAGGCGTGTTGACGATTTCGGCTGTCAATGACCAGATCAATGAGACATTAGCGCGTTTATTGGATGATGAAGTACAAAATATTTTATTAAGTGGTAATACGCAGCAAATTTTGACCACACTTAATGGTGGTAAAGTGCCAGCTTCGTCAGCTGTTCAAGCTGAAGAGCAAATTGCTACAGGCGCAGTGATTGGTACTTTTACTATTCGTAATGAACATGGCTTACATGCTCGCCCAAGTGCCGTGCTTGTTAATGAAGTGAAAAAATTCGCCTCCAAGATCACAGTACAAAATCTTACTCGAGAAACCGCACCAGTTAGTGCAAAAAGCTTGATGAAAATTGTGGCATTAGGTGTCACTCAAGGTCATCGTTTACGTTTTGTGGCAGAAGGTGATGATGCGAAACAAGCCATTGAAGCGTTAGGTAAGATTATTGCGAGTGGGCTTGGCGAAACTGTCTCTGCCGTGCCACCAGCTGAACCGGATACTATTGAAGTCAGCAGTGAGCATGTACCACAAATTCACGAAGAAAAAACAGGTTTACCAGCGGATGCTATTGAAGCCGTATTTATGATTCGTAATGAACACGGTTTACATGCTCGTCCAAGTGCGGTGCTTGTTAATGAAGTGAAAAAATACAATGCGTCTGTTGCGGTACAAAACTTAGATCGTGACACCCAATTAGTCAGCGCAAAAAGTCTGATGAAAATTGTGGCGCTTGGTGTCGTGAAAGGTCATCGCTTACGTTTTGTAGCGAGCGGTGAAGAAGCTCAACAAGCGATTGACGGTATTGGTGCGGTCATTGAAAGTGGTTTAGGCGAAGGTCGGGGGTAAGTGATGGCAAAAGTAGCAACAATTACCTTAAATGCCGCTTACGATTTAGTCGGGCGTTTGCCGCGTATTGAAATCGGCGAAGTGAATACCGTTGAAACGCTCGGTATTTTCCCAGCAGGCAAAGGCATCAATGTCGCTAAGGTATTAAAAGATTTGGGCGTAGAGGTGGCCGTTGGTGGCTTCTTAGGGGAAGATAACGTCGGTGATTTCGAAACCCTATTTAAAAAACAAGGCTTGGAAGACAAATTTCATCGTGTAGCAGGTAAAACTCGTATTAATGTAAAAATTACGGAAACCGAAGCCGATGTGACGGACCTAAATTTCTTAGGTTATCAAATCACTCCAGAAGCTTGGCAGCAATTTACAGCAGATTCATTAGCGTATTGCCAAAACTTTGATATTGTTGCGGTATGTGGCAGTTTACCGCGTGGTGTCAGTCCTGAATTGTTTGCGGATTGGCTTAATCAGTTGCATCAAGCTGGTGTGAAAGTCGTATTAGATAGCAGTAATGCGGCACTCACAGCAGGTTTGAAAGCCCATCCTTGGTTGGTGAAACCAAATCATCGCGAATTGGAGGCGTGGATTGGTCATCCATTAAATTCTCTTGATGAAATTATTGCTGCAGCAAAAAAACTTAAAGCCGAAGGCATTGCTAACGTCATTATTTCGATGGGAGCGAACGGTTCTTTATGGCTGAGTGATCAAGCTGTTATTCAAGCTCAACCACCTAAATGTGAAAACGTGGTGAGCACTGTAGGCGCAGGCGATTCTATGGTGGCTGGCTTAATTTACGGTATTGAAAAAGGCTTATCTCAAGCGGAAACCTTAGCGTTTGCAAGTGCAGTTTCCGCCTTTGCAGTTTCACAAAGTAATGTGGGCGTGAGCGATATCGCCTTGCTTGAGCCAATTCTGGCTAATATCAAAATTTCTGTGATTGAAGGATAATGTAATGAATTTGTTTTTAACTCAATCTCCGCAAATTGGTGCGGCAAAAGCCTATTTACTTCGCCAAGCATTGAGCGTGGCAGCAAAAAAAGCCAATCATACTGTGGTTGAACAAGCCAAAGAGGCGGATTTAGTGATTGTTTTCGGATCTAGTTTGCCAAACTCTGCTGAACTTGTGGGCAAAAAAGTCTTTTTAGCCAATGAAGATGCGGCGATTGCTTCACCTGAAGTAACGCTGACGAATGCACTCAATCAAGCAGTGGATTATGTTCAACCTACTCAAAGTGCGGTTGGATTTGGCGGCGTTTCTGGCGTCAAAAATATTGTTGCGGTTACAGCTTGCCCAACGGGTGTTGCGCATACCTTTATGTCTGCTGAAGCCATTGAAACCTATGCAAAAAAACAAGGTTGGCAGGTAAAAGTCGAAACGCGTGGCCAAGTGGGCGCAGGTAATGAAATTACCCCTGAAGAAGTCGCTGCGGCAGATTTAGTCTTTGTTGCGGCGGATATTGATGTGCCGTTAGATAAATTCCAAGGAAAACCGATGTATCGTACGTCGACCGGTTTAGCGTTAAAGAAAACCGCACAGGAATTCGATAAGGCATTTAAAGAAGCGAAAATTTACGAAGGTGGCGCAGCAAAATCTTCTGCTAAATCAGAAGAAAGCGGCGAGAAAAAAGGCGTCTATAAACATTTGATGACAGGTGTATCGCACATGTTGCCATTGGTGGTTGCAGGTGGCTTATTAATCGCGATTTCCTTTATGTTTGGTATCGAAGCCTTCAAAGATGAAACGATTTTCCATGGTATTCCAAAAGCCTTAATGGATATCGGTGGCGGTGCCGCATTCCATTTGATGATTGCAGTATTTGCCGGCTATGTGGCCTTTTCTATCGCAGACCGTCCGGGGCTTGCGGTAGGTCTTATTGGCGGTATGTTAGCCACCACAGCGGGTGCTGGGATTTTAGGTGGTATTATTGCCGGTTTCTTATCGGGTTATGTGGTGAAAGGGTTAAATGCAACCATTAAATTGCCGGCAAGTTTAACTTCCTTAAAACCGATTTTAATTCTACCGCTCTTTGGTACCTTGATTGTTGGTCTTGCCATGATTTATGTGATTAACCCACCGGTTTCACAAATTATGACCACCTTAAGTGATTGGTTAAAATCCATGGGTGAAGTCAATGCGATGGTGTTAGGCGCGATTATCGGTGCGATGATGTGTATTGATATGGGGGGGCCAGTAAACAAAGCAGCTTATACGTTCTCCGTGGGAATGTTGGCCTCTCAAGTTCACACCCCAATGGCCGCCGCTATGGCAGCAGGTATGGTGCCGCCAATTGGTATGGCGATTGCAACTTGGATTGCTCGCAGTAAATTTACCAGCAATCAACGTGATGCAGGTAAAGCTTCTTTTGTCTTAGGCTTATGCTTTATCTCTGAAGGCGCATTGCCGTTTGTGGCTGCCGATCCATTACGTGTGATTATTAGCTCGGTTATCGGTGGTGCAACTGCTGGCGCAATTTCAATGGCATTAAATATTTCTCTGCAAGCACCACACGGTGGTTTATTTGTGATTCCTTTTGTTTCTGAACCATTACTCTACTTAGGTGCAATTGCAATAGGTGCATTATTAACTGGCGTGATTTATGCGGTGATTAAGCCAAAAGTGACAGAATAATCGATTTTTTCGATTAAAAAGTGCGGTAATTTTTAACCGCACTTTTAATTTATCAGGTATAATTACAATGATTTAGGGAGGAATTATGGATAAGTATAATAAACTCCGCATTGAATGGGATTGTCGTCGAGGCATGCTTGAGTTGGATAAAATTATCATGCCTTTTTATAAAGCGCATTTTGACCAACTGACTGACGACAAAAAAGATATTTTTATTCGTTTACTTGCCGCCACGGATTTACAACTTTTTTCGTGGTTTTTTAATGGCAGTCAATCAGACGATGCTGAAGTGCAAGCGATGGTTGAATATATCCAGGATGTGCAGAAAACGAACGTTCGTTAATTTTTTGAAATTTTTTATACATAAGGAACTTTTCAATTTTAACTCTGTCTGATAAAGCAACAATAGCTTGCTGTCTTGAATATATGAAGGCGTGTTAGACGTAGCATAGGAGATATATGGCTGAACAGCTAACAGATCAGGCTTTGGTAGAAAGAGTGCAGCAAGGCGATAAAAAAGCCTTTAATTTATTGGTTTCTCGTTATCAAAATAAAGTAGCCGGACTTTTAACCCGCTACATTTCTCATAACGACATTCCAGATGTTGTACAAGAATCCTTTATTAAGGCTTATCGTTCCATTGAATCTTTTCGGGGCGATAGTGCATTCTACACTTGGCTATATCGAATTGCCGTAAATACGGCGAAAAACTACTTAACGGCACAGGGGCGCCGTCCACCGAGCGAAGATATTCTGGCTGAAGATGCCGAAGGCTACGATGTGGGAACCCATTTACGTGATGTAGATACCCCTGAAAATGAAATGTTATCTAGCGAACTTGAAAAAGTGGTATTTGATACTATTCACAGTTTGCCGGAAGATTTAAGAACCGCGATTACTTTGCGTGAGCTTGAAGGTTTAAGTTACGAAGAAATCGCAGAAATAATGGATTGCCCAGTAGGCACTGTACGTTCTCGCATTTTCCGTGCTCGGGAAGTGATTGAGAACAAAATACAACCGCTTATGCAACGTTAAAATAAAGTCGGAGTTTATAAAATGCAAAAAGAGTTACTTTCAGCCTATATGGATGGAGAAGAAGTCAGTGCCGAGTTGACGGAACAACTTTGTCAGGATAAAGATTCACAAGAATCTTGGGCTGCGTATCACACCGTAAGAGCGGTCATGCGTAAAGAGTCACCAGTATTATTAGGTGCTGATTTTACCGCGAAAATGGCTGATTTAATTGAATTAGAAGAAGTAAAACACGTAGAGATTACTGTTTCTCAACCAACACCAGAAGAAGCTGACAGCTTACCATTCGTGCAAAAATTAAAAGCATTCTTTGCACCAATGACACAAATTGCTGTGGCTGCAGGTGTGTGTTTAGTAGCAGTAGTAGGTGTACAATCATTTAATGCGAAAAACACCTCGGTTACACCTGAAAACCCAGTTTTACAAACCTTACCATTTAACAATTCTGTTCAAGAAGTAAGTTACAACGCTCCGACCAAAGATGTAGCCACTTCGGAACAGGTTGAGCAGAAAAATCGCCGTATTGGTACGATGTTGCAAAACTATGAATTACAGCGTCGTATGCATGCAGATAGCTTAAATGTGGGTAGCAACCAAGCGAAATAATTACAGCAATTAATCGATAATTCACCACCTTAGGCGTGGTGAATTTTTTTATGGATCAATTGATTTATTTATGAAAAAAACGTTTCTCAAATTAACCGCACTTTTAGGATTATTCTTATTGCCTTTTACGGCATTTGCAGAAGAGCCAATCCAGTCATTAAATAAAATGTCGCAAGCAATGCGGGATTTAAATTATGAGATTGCTTTTGTGCAAACTACGCCAACGAATATGGACTCGTTCCGTTATCGTCATATTAAGCAAGGGCAAAAAGTGTATGCACAATTGGTGACATTAGATGGTGAACAGCAAGAAATCATCCAGCGCGGTAATTTAGTCAGCTATTTCCAGCCGGGATCACGTGCTTTCACGATTAACAGTGGTGAGATTGTGGATGCACTTCCTGCGGTCATTCGTACTGATTTTAGCAAGCTGAGTCAGAATTATGATTTTATTAAGCTTGGAAAAGACCGAATTGCAGGACGATTTGTCGATACCATTCGCATTGTGCCAAAAGACGATTTTCGCTATCAATATCTCATTTTCTTAGATGAAGAAAATAGTTTGTTATTGCGTGGTGATATGCTTGATCGCGAAGGTAAGTTGCTTGATCAATTCCGTGTGGTCACGTTATATATCGATAATCGTCTACGAGGTTTAACAGATTACCTTAATAAGGTGTCAGTGCCACCACTTTTAAGTGAAGGGAAACAAGAGTCATCGCTTTCAATCAATTGGAAAACTGATTGGTTACCACAAGGTTTTGATTTAGTTCGACAAAATCAAGATGTGATAGATGGTGAAGTGATTGAAAATGCGTTATTTAGTGATGGTCTTTTCACTTTCACCCTTTATGTCAATAAAGCCGACAGCACCGCTGCAAAAGAAAATACGTGGAAACAAGGGGCTTATACGATTTACAGTGAAGTAATGGGCGATAAAGAAATTACCTTTATCGGACAGCTTCCAATTGCCGCTGCTAAGCGAATTGTGCAAGGTGTAACATTCCTAAAATAATTCACTAGAAGTGAGAAAGTTGCTATTTTATGTCCCCTTGCTATACTTTCTTCACCTAATGGATTTTGATAGCTAAACCCCGTCCTGCGGGGTTTTGTTTTATCAAGTGCGGTCATTTTTCTTAAGGTTTTTACAATGAATAATCCCCTTCCTCTTCTTGGCATCACAGGTTACAGCGGTAGTGGTAAAACCACATTGCTGGAAAAATTGCTTCCTCAATTAATTAAAAAAGGCCTACGTGTTTCAGTGATTAAACACAGCCATCACAACGCTCATGTGGATAAAGAAGGAAAAGACAGTTGGCGAATGAAAGAGGCGGGTTCTGCACAAGTTATTATGGCTTGTGATACTCGTTGGGCATTAATGACAGAAACGCCTCAAGCGCCGGTTTCGTTAGCTTATTTAAGCCAACAATTTGATCGTCATTTAACGGATTTAGTTTTGGTAGAAGGATTTAAACAAGAACCTATTCCAAAGATTCTGTTGCATCGACAAGAGATGATAAAGCCTTTGCCGGAATTAGATGAAAACGTGTTGGCTTTAGCAACAGATTATTCGCTTGAAACTGACCGCACTTTATTAGATATTAATCACATTGAACAGATCGCTGAGTTTATTTATCAATGGTGGAAAAAGACGCAGTAATAGAACGCCAGCATTATAAAGGGCTGGCTTGGGTAGCTTCCATGGCTTTGTTTATGCAAAGCTTGGATGCGACTATTTTAAATACTGCCTTACCCACTATTGCAACAGATCTGCAAACCCCTGTCTTTGAAATGCAAATGGCGATTATCGCCTATTCTCTTGCCGTTGCCTTATTTATTCCTTTAACTGCTTGGGCGGCAGCTAAATTCGGTACACTCACTGTTTTCCGCTCTGCTGTTTTTACCTTTGTATTCGGCTCGGTAGCTTGTGCGATGTCAACCTCTCTTGAAACCCTTGTGCTCGCACGAATTATCCAAGGTATTGGCGGAGCATTTATGATGCCGGTTGCTCGCCTTGCGATTATTCAAACCGTACCGAAAAATCAATTAATTAATGCCTGGAATTTAATGGCAACAGCAGGACTCATCGGCCCCATTCTTGGCCCGATTTTGGGTGGTTGGCTTGTAGTGCATACTTCATGGCATTGGATTTTCTTAATCAATATTCCTATTGGTATGTTAGGCTTTTGGGCGGCGGCTAAAGTGATGGGAAATCATAAGGGTAATGCGTCTAAGTTAGACTGGACGGGCTTTTTGCTCTTTGCGTTTGGTTTAGTTGGGCTCACTCTTGGGCTTGATTTACTCGGAGAAAGTCACCGTGACAATATGACCACATACAGTGCATTGTCGGTTGGTATTGCATTATTGGTCGCCTACTATTTTTATGCGAAAGGTAATGATCGTGCCATTTTGCCGTTATCTCTTTTCAATACAAGAACATTCCGATTAGGCATTGCAGCCAATATCTTTATTCGTCTTTCCGGTTCGGCTGTGCCGTTCTTATTGCCATTAATGTTCCAACTTTCCTTTGGCTATTCAGCTGAAGAGTCAGGCTGGTTGCTTGCACCCATTGCGCTAATGTCCGTCGTATTTAAACGCTTTATTGGGCATATTTTAAATATGCTAGGTTATAAAACCACACTAATTTTATCGTCACTTTTAATGGCAGGCTCGACGGTTTCAATGTCATGGCTTGATACCTCATCATCAACGACATGGATTATATGTAATCTGATGTGGTACGGTGCCTGCATGTCGATGATTTTTACCTCAATTAACACTCTTACCGTTGGCGACCTATCACAGGCACAAAGCGGTGTAGGCTCAACGGTGCTGAGTATTGTGCAACAAGTAGGAATCGGATTTGGTATCGCTGTGGCATCTATTATTTTGACGTTATATCGTCAATTCATGGGTAACGACGGCGATGCATTACAACATGCTTTCAGTTACACGTTTCTGACCACTTCTGTTTTTGCTATTGCATTAGTTTGGATATTGAGTTATTTACGCAAAACAGACGGGGATCATTTGCGAAAAAAACGCTAATATTAAATGCCTTAGTCTAATTTGTTATAAGAAAGATCTTTTTCTTATTTCTTAAAAGTTTGATTTGCTTATATCTTAAGTAAAATTTTATATTCATGTTTGGGTGTTTTGCCCGATTAAAGAAGGAAAACTTATGAAATTAAAAGCGACCTTAACTCTTATTGCAGCTAGTTTGTTTTTAGCAGCTTGTGATCAATCTGGTTCTGCGACAAAAGAAAATGCAAAAGCAGAAACAGCAAAACCTTCAGGTAATAATACATTTGTGTACTGTACAGCGAAGGCACCACTTGGCTTTAGCCCAGCATTAGTAATGGAAGGTACATCTTACAACGCAAGTTCACAACAAGTGTATAACCGTTTGGTTGAATTCAAAAAAGGCTCTACTGATCTTGAGCCAGCCTTGGCTGAAAGTTGGGAGATCAGTGACGATGGTTTAACTTACACGTTCCATTTGCGTAAAGGGGTGAAATTCCATACGACAAAAGAATTTACGCCAACACGTGATTTTAATGCGGATGATGTGGTCTTTTCTTTCCAACGTCAGTTAGATCCTAACCACCCTTATCACAATGTATCAAAAGGGACTTATCCGTATTTCAAAGCGATGAAATTCCCAGATTTATTAAAATCAGTTGAGAAAGTGGATGACAACACCGTTCGTATTACCTTGAATAAAAAAGATGCGACTTTCTTAGCAAGCTTGGGTATGGACTTTATCTCTATTTACTCAGCTGAATATGCAGATGCGATGTTGAAAGCAGGCAAACCAGAAACGATTGATAATAAACCTGTGGGCACAGGTCCGTTTATTTTTGTGGATTACAAAACTGACCAAGCGGCACAATACGTAGCAAATGAAACCTATTGGAAAGGTCGCACACCGCTTGATCGTTTAGTGATCAGTATCGTGCCAGATGCCACTACGCGTTATGCGAAGTTACAAGCGGGTTCTTGTGATTTAATTCTCTTCCCAAATGTGGCGGATTTAGCCAAAATGAAAACCGATCCGAAAGTACAGCTTTTGGAACAAAAAGGTTTGAACGTAGCATATATCGCATTCAATACAGAGAAAGCTCCGTTTGATAACGCGAAAGTACGCCAAGCATTGAACTATGCGGTGGACAAAAAAGCGATTATTGAAGCGGTTTATCAAGGTGCAGGTACTGCAGCGAAAAACCCATTGCCGCCAACAATTTGGAGTTATAACGACGAAATCCAAGATTATCCGTATGATCCAGAGAAAGCGAAACAGCTTTTAGCGGAAGCAGGTTATCCAAACGGTTTTGAAACGGACTTCTGGATTCAACCAGTGGTACGTGCGTCTAACCCAAATCCAAAACGTATGGCTGAACTAGTGATGGCAGACTGGGCGAAAGTTGGCGTAAAAGCAAATCCAGTCACATTTGAATGGGCTGATTATCAAAAACGCGCCAAAGCAGGTGAATTAACAGCAGGTATCTTCGGTTGGTCAGGCGATAACGGTGATCCGGATAACTTCCTTTCTCCGTTACTTGCAAGTGCGAATGCGGGAAACTCAAACTTTGCTCGTTTCAAAAATGCAGAATTTGATGCCTTATTAGATAAAGCGATTGGCTTAACGAATAAAGAAGAACGTGCAGCACTTTATAAACAAGCACAAGTGATTTTCCATGAGCAAGCTCCATGGGTTCCGGTTGCACACTCTGTTGGTTTCGCACCACTTAGTCCTCACGTAAAAGGCTATGTACAAAGCCCATTTGGTTATGATGCGTTTTATGGCGTGAGTGTTGATGGTAAATAATTAACGGACTATACTAGCCCTTGCAGTTGCAAGGGCTTTTTGTTTTCAAGCAAAAGGAGAAAGAAAATGGACTTACATGATATTCGTGAGGATTATTGCAAACAGGCGCTTTCTCAGCATGATTGCGATCCCAATCCAATAAAACAATTTGAAAAATGGCTCAACGAAGCGATTACGGCTAAAGTCAATGAGCCAACAGGTGTTAATGTCGCGACAGTCAATGAAGACGGCCGACCAACAAGTCGAATGGTACTGTTGAAAGAAGTGAACGAACAAGGCTTTGTCTTTTTCACAAATTATCACAGCCGAAAAGGTCGAGCTATAGAACATAATCCTTTTGTCGCCCTGACATTCTTTTGGCCTGAATTAGAACGCTCTGTGCGTATTGAAGGTAAAGCCGAAAAAATCTCGCCTGAACAATCAGATGAATATTTTGCAACTCGCCCTTACACCAGTAGAATTGGTGCTTGGGCCAGTGAGCAAAGTGCGGTCATTTCTAGCCACAAATCTTTATTAGCGAAAGCGGCTCTGATTGCAGCAAAACACCCATTAAATGTGCCTCGCCCACCACATTGGGGCGGTTATCTTGTGATTCCTGATCGCATTGAATTCTGGCAAGGTCGTCCAAGTCGTTTACATGACAGAATTTGTTATTTATACAATGATGGAAAATGGGAAAGAGAGCGGTTATCGCCGTAAGTTTCTTAAAAACATTCAAAAAAACAACCGCACTTTGATTTTGTAACCAAAGTGCGGTTAATTTTTACGTTATTTTTATTTACCAATGATTTCTGATAAATCAACTTTGCGGTTTTCGTAACGAGAACGAGTACATGCATCGGCAGTAGCGATAGCCGCACGAGCAGCTTCACCGGTGAGTAATTTTACAAATTCCTCAGTTGGTTCCATACCATGGAGAATATCGTTTAAATAGCGCATTTCTTTTTTCATGATAGAACTCAACCAGAGCGGTGTACGTTTACCCGGTTTACCATATTGAATCGCACCGTCCATTTCTGTGCTGTTGTAAATACGGGTACGGTCATCATCTTCTTCTTGGGTTTCGTGAATGAGGAAATAGGTGTCTTTTCCATCCACACGAAGGGTACCTTTGGTATTGTACATATCAAGCTTGATCGCGCCTTTTTCCCCTTGAATTAATACATAATGCTCACCCCAACGGAAAGCGGAACCCCATTCTAGAACTGCGAAGCGATTATCATCGTATTCCATAGTGACAAAAATCATATCGTCTTCATCACCAAATTTTTCGCCTTTGTGTGCAACATTGGCGGCTGCCATGGTAACGGTTTTTGGCATGCCCCCCATAATGAATTGTACGCAGTCTAATTCGTGAATATGGTGGTATAAGTGGCCGCCAGATTTTTCACGGATTTTTTTCCATGAAATAGTCGGTTGTTGTTCTTCCCAGCCATTACGTGCGGTATGGCAGTAAAGCACTTTACCGATCACGCCTTGATTGATTAATTCTTTGGCATGGTGAACACCGTTAAAGAAGTTCATCACATGGCCAGCCATAAAGGTGACGCCATTTTCTTCGCAAGCACGCACCATGTCGTCACAGTCTTGATAACTTAAGGCGATTGGTTTTTCACAGAAAACGTGTTTTTTGTTTTTTGCTGCAAGGATGACCGGTTCTTTGTGTAAGTAGTTTGGGGTGGCAACAATCACACAATCCACATCAGGGGAAGTGACTAATTCTTCAAGAGATTTTGCCGCTACGCATTGTAATTCTTGAGCAATGGTTTCACCATTTTCAGGGTCGTATACCATTGTAATCTGTGCATCATCAAATTCATTCATGAAACGGGCTAAATCCGCACCAAAATAGCCAACGCCAACAACACCATATCGCATCATAATAAACTCCTTATTTTTTCACTGAGATTTGTTTTTCCGTTACCATGGATTGCTTCGCTGCTTCTGCAACTTCGATGGCTTCAGTTAAACATAGACTTAATGGGCTGGTTTTTCCTTGCGTTAAGTGCTCCACCACGCTTTGTACTTCGATTTCAGCCGCTCGGCTTAACCAAAGTTGGCAAGGTGCGTGGGTGACATTATATTGCTGGGTGCCTTTGGCACTTTCGCGTAAAGATAAATCAGCCTCAAATTCATCAAATAAATCAACGTGTTCTATTTTTCCATCTAGATAATTAAATGTGACACTTGAGGTAAAGAAATTGACTTCAATCACACCATTTTCACCATGAATTTGAATGCCCCATTGGTGTAATCGATAAGCCGTGCCCATTTCGAGCGAACCTAACACGCCATTTTTAAAACGTAATAGCAACTGCAACACATCACGGCTATCTGGCGTATCGTGATGCGCTTGATTAGCCGCTTGAGCAAAGACCGCCTCAATATCACCTAATAACCAACAGAGTAAATCCAGTTCGTGAATGAGGTGTAAAAGCTCACCTCCCGTAAGATTGGCATCTAATTTCCACCACTCTTTATTTGGTAGGTTTTCAATCCAACGCTGACGCATGGCTCGTGCGACCGTAATTCGGCCTAATTTTCCTTGTTCTAAAGCCGCTTTGACTTTCAACATGCCAGGTAAAGTACGTTCCAAATGGCCCACAAAAATGAATTTGCCTTTTTCTTCGGCAAGACGGCGTAAATGTTGGCCTTGAGAAGAACTTAAGGTAAAAGGTGTTTCAATAAAGACATGACAACCGGCATTTAATGCTAAGATAGCTGGGGAATAATGAGCATAGTTTGGGGTGGCGATAACCACTAAATCCGCTTTAGTTTCTGCCAACATTTCTTCTACACTAAAAAAGGCTTGGCTACCGTATTGGTCGGCGAGTTTTTGTGCAAGAGAAGGGTTGATATCGGTCACTGCAATTAAGTTTGCTTGGGCTTTGTCAAATGCAGAAGCCAACTGAACGCCAAAAAAGCCGCAGCCGATTAAGGCGATGTTTAATCCATTAGTTTGCATCATGCCCTCCTTGTTGTAAGCGTTGGCGAATACTTTGGAAATATTGCAAGATCGCGCGTTGCATGCGTACCAAATCATGCGCTTCTACCGCATCAATTAATTCGCGATGCTGCATGGCTGATTTTTCAGGAGAAAGTGTTGGTGGCGGTAAGCCTTTTTCTACTTGCTGATAAATTTGCCAAAACGCATCTAAATATTGAATCAGTAACGGGTTATTTAATGGCTCATAAAGTTTTAAATGAATGTGGTATTCATCTTTAGGTGAAAATTTTTGCTCACGGGCATTTTTTTCCATATTGGCCACTGATTTTTGCAAAAGTGCGGTCTGTTCTTGGCTAATTTTTCCTAAAACCATCGGAGCGAAACCGTATTCCAAAATTTCCCGAATATCCAAAATATTAATCAGCTGATTATGATCATTATGTAAATTCAGCTGGGTGTGAAAGCTTAATCCACGGATCATTGGTACAAGAGAGGATTCACTCACAAAGGTGCCGACGCCATGGCGAATGTCTAAAATGTGTAGCGCCTCTAAAGATTTAATGGCCTCACGCAAACTGGAACGGCTCACACCAAGTTGTTCAATCAACTCATTTTCTGTTGGCATCAAATCGCCGGATTTGAGATTTTGTTTAATGATGAGCGATTTGATTTTATCCTGCAAAACGAGACTTGCTTCTTTTTTACTTGTTTTTTTCATTTCTTTTCTCATTTTCTAATCTATTTTCTGAATTTGTGATCCAGCTCTCATTCTCTCTAATTGACATAAGACATCATACGTCTTATCTTTGGTTATGCAAGCAGAAATTAGCAGTGATTTTAAATTCTGTGATCTAAACCACAAAATTCTCAAATACAAGGAAAGGAGGTTGTTATGACAACATCACTACCATGGTATAAAGAAGTCAGTCCTACGCAAAAAAAAGCGTTATTTGCGGCTTGGTTAGGTTATGTTTTTGATGGCTTCGATTATATGCTTATCACTTATGTGCTTTTAGATATTCAAAAAGAATTCGCTATGAGCACCACGGAAACATCTACATTATTACTTGCAGCGTTCGTCGCACGTCCATTAGGTGGGGCGATTTTTGGTAGTTTTGCCGATAAATATGGTCGTCGTTTGGCGATGATTGTTTCCATTATCACGTATTCCGTTGGTACATTCTTGTGCGGCTTATCCACCAGTTATATTTGGCTTTTCATCTTCCGTATGATTATCGGTATGGGGATGGCGGGTGAATATGCTTGTTCTTCCTCTTATGCCATTGAAAGTTGGCCACAACATTTACGTACAAAAGCCAGTGCATTTTTAGTAAGTGGCTTCTCTATTGGTAATATTCTTGCTTCTCAAGTGATCCCTTGGGTGTCTCAAACTTATGGTTGGCGTATGGCTTTCTTCATCGGTTTAGCACCAGTTGCTTTAGTGCTCTACGTTCGTCGCCATGCACCTGAGAGTGAAGAATGGGCGCAAGCAAAAGCGGCGGGTAAAGTGAATAAAGTTCCACTTACTGACCTATTCACTAAAAAACAATTACCAATTACCTTAATTATTTTCTTAGTTTGTTATTCAATTTTCTCCGTAAACTGGCCGGTAGTAGGCTTACTTCCACTTTACCTCAAAGAAAACGGCTATGCTGAAAATGTGAAATCACTAATGTTCTGGGCAGGCTTTGGTATCCTCATCGGTACCTTAATTGCCGGCTTTATCGGGGATAAATTGGGTGAGAAGAAAACCTTTGTATATAGCTTATTGTTATCACTTTTCTTCCTCTTCCCAGTATTCTATTTGCCAGAAAATAATGTATTAGCGCTTGGTGCGTTGCTCTTCTTCTTACTTGCAACTAACTTAGGGATTGCCGGTTTAGTACCAAAATATATGGCGACTTTCTTCCCGGCTGAAATGCGAAGCACAGGTATTGGTTTCATCTATAACTTCGCTGCGATTGGCGGTGGGGTGTCTCCTGTGATTGCCGCCGCACTCAGCGAAAGAGTCGGACTTGGTTCAGCCCTTGTGTATGTGACCTTATTCTGGACAATTGTCCTTGTTGCTCTCGTTGGATTAAGATTGCCAGAACGTATTCAAGCTCGTATGCAACAATAAAAAACGAAAGCAAAACAGACCGCACTTTTAGGTGCGGTTTGTTGTTTATACAAAAATAGTTTGAAGCGTGTCACAAATTTGTTAAAAATATGTTTCAATTTTTTCGGTTAAATGCTAATTAATGATCTCCCCTATCGTTTTATAGGAGATTGTATATGCAAACTCAACAAACCTTTCTCTCTAAATATAAAAGTCTTCTTATTCTTTCCTTAGACTTTGTCTTCATGTTGGTATTAATCAAAATACTGCCGTTTTCTTCCCAAGAGAACCGCGGGTTAGCCCTGCTGATTTTTATTGGTATTTTGTGGTTAACGGAAGCCTTTAATATTACCGTAACATCCCTTATGGTGCCTGTTGTGGCCATTGGATTAGGCTTGATTAATACACAAAAAGCGCTTGCACCATTCTCTACCCCAATTATTTATATGTTCTTTGGTGGATTTGTAGTGGCTGCGGTGTTACAAATTCAGAATCTAGACAAGATTATTGCGAATTACATTATTCGTTTGGCGAAAGGAAACTTAAAACTTTCTATCACCTATCTGTTTACTGCAACCACATTCCTTTCTATGTGGATTAACAACACCGCTGTGGCGGCGATGATGTTACCGCTCACGATGGGGATGTTAAAAGGTATCAATGCAGAGAAAAATCATCGGTTGTACGCCTTCGTATTATTAGGCATGGCATTTAGTGCCAGTATTGGTGGCATTGGTACCTTGGTGGGAAGTGCACCGAATGCGATTTTGGCATCTCAAATTCAAGTGACTTTCACGGAATGGCTAGGTTATGGTTTCCCAGTGATGGTATTGCTTGTACCTTCAATGATTTTTTCTTTATGGGTGATTTTACGTCCAGACTTTTCTGTGGAATTTAATCCATCGCTTGAGAAAGTTAGTTTTAACCGAAAAAATATCATTACCTTACTGATCTTTATCGGCATGGCGATTATGCTGCTTTTCAGTTCTCTTCTAAATCCATGGATTAGCTCTCTTCTTGAATTGCCGAAAAAAATCGAAAACTTTGATACGGTGATTGCGCTATGTGTGGTGATCTTTATTTGTATCTCAGGTGTGGCAAGCTGGAAAGAAATCCAAGAACGTGTTGAATGGGGCGTGCTCGTTTTATTCGGTGGTGGTTTAACACTCAGTATCGTGATGAAAGATTCTGGTGCCAGTAAGATTATGGCGGATAGTATCGTTCAGTTTGTGCAAACCAAACCACTTTGGGTACTTTGCTTTGTGATGACGGCATTTATTATTTTCCTAACAGAATTTACATCGAATACCGCCAGTGCAGCGTTGATTATGCCAATTGTGATTTCAGTGGCACAATCCATGAATTTACCGCCTATCGCTTTAGCCGCAATTATCGCTTGTGGGGCAAGTTGTGCATTTATGTTGCCAATCGCTACACCGCCTAATGCTATCGTGTTTGCAACAGGAAATGTGAAACAACTCGATATGGCAAAAGTCGGTTTGATTTTAAATCTATTCTGTATCGCCATCATCGGCAGCATGACTTATTTTGTTTGGTTGTAAATGTGGTTAAAACTGACCGCACTTTATTAGCCTATAAAAGTAAACCGCACGTTAAAGTGCGGTTTATTGTTTATCTCGAAATAACCTCTTTTGTGAAGGCTTCCATTTCGGCTTTACGCCATGGTGTTGAGAAGAAAATGGTATCTTTCAAACCAGATTCACTATTTAGTGGACGAACACCGAATTCTTGGTTTAATTTTTGTTGTACTTCAGGTGAAGTAATCCAATGCACGAAAACAAGTGATGCGGCTGGGTTCGGCGCATTTTTTGCTACGGTTACAACATTACCACCGCCAGGCATCCCAAATTTTGGTACATAGAATTTTAAACGGTCAGTAATTGCACCTTGTTTTTGCAAGCTGAACAAGTGATCTTGCCATGCGGAGACAATTACTAACTCACCGTCGTTTAAACGGGTTAGACTATCAGCATTCGAAGCGGTACGGATTAGTGCATCTTTTTTACTGCTGAACCAATCCCAGGTTTTCTTCCAATTAGCAATTTGTGCTTCATCGATTTTATCGGTACGATAATCATAATCACCATTGATGTACACTAAAGCTCGTTGAATGAAGGCATTACCAGAGCTGCCGCCATTTGGATCTGAATAGCCGAATTTTTTTGGATTTTTATCAATATAGCTTTCCATGTCTGCCCAAGATTGTGGCAATTCCTCTTCTTTGATTCGCATAGGATCATAAGCTAGACCGGTTTGATTACCCCAGTAACCTAAAGCCATATCGCCTAATTCAACACCTTGTAAGTGGTGATTTAATTTATCGAAATTTGGTAAGTTATTGAGTTTTACAAGAATGTCATTTTTCGCTACGTTGCCTAAACGGTCAGCATTTAACACAACCACATCCATTTTGCCGGTTTCTAGATTTTTTTCAGCAATCAGTTTATTGATATTACCGTCCAAGGTGCCTTCAGGTACTTTGACTTTAATGCCGTATTGATTTTCAAATTCTTTGACAAAATTACGGAATTGCGGCTGCAAATACCAAACGCTAACTGTCAATTTCCCTTCTTTTTTAGCGAGTTTTTCGATTTCACTCCAAGATTTACCACTTAAGTCCGTGGAAGCTGAAGCAAAATTACTGACAGCTAAGGCAGCAGCGGTAAGACCAATGGATAAAAGTTTACGGATATTTTTTTGCATAAGATGCTCCTTGTGAAAATTATGCTTTTCCTGTGGATTGAGAGAGATAATTCCCTTTCAACAATTTTTCGATAATCATCATCAAAATAATGTTTGGTACCAACAAAATAATCGATACAACGGCCGCATTCGGACGAATAAAAGAATAACCGAGGAAGGAATATAAAATGGTTGGCACGGTAATAAAGTCTGGTGAGCCGATAACGAAAGCGATAGCAAACTCTTCAATACTTTTCACTAAACAGAAAATAATTGATGCTAAAAAACTGGGTTTTAACATCGGCATATACACGTCTTTGAAAACGGTAAATTTAGATGCACCTAAGTCACGGCTAGCATCAATGAGATCTTGTGGGACAGAAGAAAAGCCCGCGGATAAAATCCGAATAGCATAAGGTAACGTGAGTACAACATGCCCAATAACAATGCCGATGAATGGATTATTAATATTTAAATCCAATAACATACGGCTAAAGAATAGGGCAATAATCATGCCTGGAATAACCAATGGAATCAGTGTCAATAATTCGGCTAATTTTTTACCTCTAAACTCCATACGTCCAAATGCATAAGCTGTTGGGAGAGAGAGTAAAATAGTGATCAGAGAAACCGTAGGCGCAATGGTATAGCTATTAAACATTGCTTCAGGTAAAGAGGTGGTTTCCCATACAATTTTCCAACGCTCAAAAGATAATGATTGAGGGAAAATATCTGGATAACTCCACGGTTTAGCGGGATCTACCAATGACCATAAACCTGCCATTAAAAAGGGTAAGAATAACCAAATAAAATTAGCAAGAATAAAGAAAGTTAAGGAAATACGTGCGATTAATCGACCATTTTTCGTTGTGATTTGTACGGAACTACTCATTTGACTTCTCCACGTTTGACGGCTAATGGTTTAATCAATAATGACACTAGGATGGTGAAGAAGGCAGAGGTCAACATAATAGTTAATGCCATGACCGCACTTTGATTCCATTCTTCAAATTCATAGGCAGACATTTGCATTAAACGTGCTAAAGAATAGGTACTACGAGGACCTGCAATACTATAAAAGGCGAAATCACCGAGTGCGCCGATAAATATTAAAATAAAGGAAACTTGTACTGCACCTAAGGTTAGAGGGAAGATCACATAACGAAAACGTTGCCAAGGGCTCGAACCTAAATTCGCAGCTGCATCTAATAAATCGGTTTTCAACGAATTAACCGCGCCACCAATAAGAATTAAAGCAAAAGGAATGTTTTTCCACATTTGTAAAATCACTACCCCCCAACCAAACTCGTCATTTTGTAGAGTTTTGGGTTCGTTCCAAATGCCTAAATAAACGAATACTTCGTTAAGAATGCCGTGATAAGAAATCATATTGACGAACAAGAAGGCTGCAACTAATCCAGGTACCAACATAGGCGCCCGCAAGATAGTTATAATTGTTACCTTGGCTGGTAATTTTTTACGCAACCACATGGCAATGGGATAAGCCACGATGATGGATAAAATCGCCCCTAATAAAGACACTTTTACGGAATAAATATACGAATTTTGGAATACAGGGCTATTTAATACGGCTTGCCAATACTCCAAACTAAATTGGCTTTCTTCCCCGCCCATACTGTATAAACCAAGGCTTTGAGAGACGACAATGTAGAACGTGGACCCCATTAAAAATAGGATTGTACCTAAACCGCTGCATAGCAATAACCATGCTTTTACATCATTTTTGAGACTTTTCATTTTACGGACTCCAAGAATTTAATCGCATGGCGGGGAATCGTAAAGGTGAGTTTATCGCTCAAATTCGGGCATTTTGTTAGTTGAAGACGTAATTTTTTCTCTTCATCATTACGTTTAATGATGCCTTGCACTTCCGTGATATTGCCCATAAAAGCGGTGTTGATGATATCTACTGTAATTTGGTTTTCCGCTTCCGTTTGTGCGTTTGGTAACAATTCAATGTCTTCTGGTCGAAAGCAAATATAAATTCGTTCTGATTCCGGTTTTTTCTCAGAAAATACGGTGAAATCGCCAAAAATAGAACTAACTGCATAAAGATTGTCACCGATGTTTTTCACATTGGCTTCCGTGATATTGGCAATTCCAATAAAATCTGCCACAAAGCGGTTTTTAGGATGATGATAAATATCTTGAGGAGAGCCAATTTGCTCAATAGCACCTTTATTTAACACAATAATTTTATCTGACATAGTTAGGGCTTCAGCCTGATCGTGAGTCACATAAATACTCGTCAAATTATATTGTTTTGAGAGTTGCTTAATTTCAAAACGTACACTTTCGCGTAATTTGGCATCTAAGTTGGAAAGCGGTTCATCAAATAAAATTACATCTGGACGAGTGACCATGGCTCTGGCTAATGCGACACGTTGCTGTTGACCACCAGAAAGCTCATTGGGTAATTTCAATTTATGAAATTCTAAATCCATTTGTTTCAATGCGAGATTTAAACGCTGTTTTTGTTCTTCAATATCAATTTTACGTTGCTTTAAACCATAGCAAATATTGTGAGAAACGTTGAGGTGAGGGAAAAGGGCATAAGATTGGAAACACATGGCTGTATTGCGTTTTTCTGGAGGAACATTGTTAACATTTTTTCCTCCGATAAGGATTTCACCTTCATCAGCCACATGAAATCCAGCGATTAATTTTAATAAGGAGGTTTTACCACAGCCGCTTGGTCCTAATAAGGTGACAAACTCGCCTTCTTCAGCGGTAAAAGTAATATTATTTGCTGCGTAAAAGTCACCAAATTTTTTTGTAATATTTTTTATTTCTAATTTTGCCATTTTTACATCCTCTATTTGGCTTACAACGATAGAGGTAACCATAAAACACTTGGTTATTTTTTCAATAAAATAAAAATATTTTTTATGAATTTGTGATGAAGATCACGCATTTAGATAAAATATGGTTTTATTACATTTTAATAATGCGGAGGCGGTGTTTCTTCTGCTTGGCTGGCAATATTAGAAGGTTGCATATCTTTTAATTTGCCGGCGAGATAGCGGAGTTGAAGTTGAATTTTATCCATATCAAACTGTTGTTGAACTAATGCTTGGTTGAGTTCGTCTAAAAGTTGTTCTTGAAAAGCAATTTTCATTTCAAGTTCAGCGATGCGATCTTCTAAGATTTGTTGATTTTGCATAAAATTTCTCTAATTTTTAAAAAAATGTTGTGAATTTGGTCAATCCGATTTAACCTATTCGCTATTCCATTTCTATTATAAAGGATCAAGCAAAATGTTGAAAATTCAAAAGCTTTCTCTTGCTGCACTTATGGTAAGTGCGGTTGTTTCAGGTTCTGTTTTTGCAGAAGATAAAGCAGCGCCAAGCGCAAGTGATGCGTCTTATGCTGTAGGTGCATTAATGGGTAACCAAGTAAAAGATTTAGTGGAAGCTCAAAAAGAAGTGATTCAATACGACAATGCACGTATTTTAGATGGCTTAAAAGATGCATTAGAAGGTAAAGTTGATGTTCGTAAAGACGAAAAAATTCAACAAACCTTAGATGGTATTCAAGAGCAATTAGTGTCTGCAGCGAAAGCAAAAGTAGAACAACAAGCGAAAGCCGCAAAAGAAGAAGGCGATAAATACCGCGCTGAATTTGCGAAAAAAGATGGCGTGAAAAGCACCAAAGATGGCTTACTTTACAAAATCACTGAAGCGGGTAAAGGTGACGCGATTAAAGCTACGGATACTGTGAAAGTACATTACACCGGTAAATTACCAGATGGTAAAGTATTTGATAGCTCTGTTGAACGTGGTCAACCGGTTGAGTTTAAATTAAACCAAGTGATCAAAGGTTGGACTGAAGGCCTTCAGTTAGTGAAGAAAGGCGGTAAAATCGAATTAGTGATTCCACCTGAATTAGCTTACGGTAAACAAGGTGCTGGCGATGCAATTCCACCTGATGCAACACTTTACTTCGATGTTGAAGTATTAGACGTTAATCCTAAAAAATAATCCTTAATTTAACCGCACTTTGTCCAAAGTGCGGTCATTTTCCCTACCAGATTTGAAAAATGATACTAACCGATAGACAACCTTTCACCGATGAAGATCGTACTATTCTGATTTCCTATAAAGCAGTAGTTGATGGCGTGAGCGCGTTGATTGGCAAACATTGTGAAATCGTCTTACACTCTTTGGAAGACATTGAACATTCCGCCATTTGTATCGCCAACGGGCATAATACTAATCGCCAAGTGGGTTCACCAATTACGGATTTAGCCTTGAAATCTTTGCGTAATATGCAAAGTGAGAGTGTGTCTAAGCCTTATTTTACGCGTGCGAAAGGCAATGTATTGATGAAGTCTGTGACTATCGCCATTCGAAATAGTAAGCAACGTATTATTGGTTTACTTTGTATCAATATTAATTTGGATGTGCCGGTTTCTCAATTTATGCAGGCCTTTATGCCAACGCAGGAACAAAATGAAACCTCTTCCGTTAATTTTGCAAGTTCAGTGGAAGAATTGGTGGCACAAACGGTAGAAAAAACCATTGAAGAAGTGAATGCGGATCGCTCGGTTTCGAATAATAATAAGAACCGTCAGATTGTGATTTCACTTTACGAAAAAGGCATTTTTGATATTAAAGATGCGATCAATTTAGTGGCTGATCGCCTCGCGATTTCTCGCCACACCGTGTATTTGTATATTCGTCAAATCAAACAAGAGCAAGAGTAATGAACTATGTTCTCGCCGTGAAAAGTCCCGTTTATGGAAAACAAGGGGCTTTTCTTGCCTATCAATTTGCCCAAGCTTTACTCGAAAAAGGGCATGTCATTAACCAAATTTTCTTTTTCCAAGACGGTGTGAGTAATGGCAATGGCTTGGTTTATCCTACCAATGATGAGTTTAATCTGACGCAAGCTTGGCAAGCCTTTTCAGCGCAACATCATATTCCTTTGCATTTATGTGTAGCCGCTTCACAACGTCGTGGCGTAGTGGATGCGCTTACAGCAAAAGAGACTGATAAAACCAATTTGGCAGAAGGTTTTGAGATTACAGGCTTAGGCGAGTTTATGGCGATGGCATTAAAAGCAGATCGGGTGGTGACATTATGAAACTGGCATTCTTATTTCGTACCGCACCACATGGAAACGCGATTTCTCGTGAAGGTTTAGATGCTTTGCTTGCCGCGACGGCATTTTGTGATGAAGAGGAAATTGGTATCTTTTTTGTTGATGATGGCGTATTAAATTTACTCGATGGGCAAAATCCTGAGTTATTGTTACAAAAAGATTTTATTCGTACCTTTAAATTATTAGATTTATACGATATTGAACAGCGCTTTGTCTGCGCCGATTCGCTAGGCCAATACAATTTGCAAACAGAACAACTCATTATTTCTGCTGAAAAAATTGACCGCACTTCGCTGATCAATAAACTTAGCCAAGCAGAAAAAGTGTTTACGTTTTAAGGAATATTATGCTTTATACCTTTTCTCAAGCTCATTATTCTGAGACAGAACTTCAACGTTATTTGACTGAAATCATGGAAAATGATGCAGTGGTTTTATGGCAAGATGGCGTGTTGCTAGCGGTAAAGTACGGAGAAATGTTTACTCAATGCAAAGGACAATGTTTTGTGTTGGAACAGGATGTTTTAGCCCGAAATTTAACCGCACTTTTGCCAGAAAACAATCAAGTGCGGTCAATTTCATTAACAGATTTGGTGGATTTAACGGCTCAATATTCGCCTCAAATCGCCTTATAGTGGGCGTTCTTTCGGTAACAAGAGCGGTAATACCATAACAGAATAAAGTGCCAAACCTGCGGCCATTAAGCAGGTAATTTCTAATCCTCCTGCGCGTAACCATTCGCCAAATCCCATGTCATTAACTAGTGTGGCATAAAAGAATCCTGCCACGACGGTATAACTAAATCCGATTAATCCTGCAATTAATGCAATAGCTTTCACGTTGTAGCTTGCATAACGGTGAAATGCCGCCCAAAGCGTAATGAGAAAAGTCGGCACTGTAGCCACAATAAAGACGGAAAGCACCGAGCTCTGAATTTGATCAGTATCATTATTCGAGAATGTTAAGGCGACAGTGCCGATAATTTGAATAAGCAACGGAAAAAGAATAAATGCTTTAAGATATTTTTTCATGAGATGTCCAATTAATAGAAAAACGGAAGCATTGTATCAATCAAATGAAAGACAACCAATCTTTTCTCTATTCGGTTTTTATTACATCCACTAATGTGGGCTGAACGATTGAGGCATAATCTTGTGTGTTAAGGATAATAGAGCGTTCTAACGTACCTGCATTAAATGCCAATTCATCATAACGAGAAAGTAAGCTAGGATCAGCAATTAATAACAAATCAGGATGAAAGCTAAAAGGCGGAATTGCACCAAATACACAGTCAGTCAGGGTATCCACTTCTGCAGGGCTGGCAAGCGAGGCTTTCGTACCACCTAAATAGGCCGCTACTTTACTCAAATCAGATTGTTGATCGGCTGGCAATATAACTAATACCGCTTGTTTTACGCCATTTCCTTTCACTTTGCATACTAGCGCTTTTGCCCCTTGTCCTAATTCTGTACCACGGATTTTAGCCACTTCCTCTGATTTTCCTGCAGTCGGATGCTCAACCACACGGTAGTGTGCTTGATGTTTATCTAAAAGTGCGGTCAATTTTTCAAATGTTTTTACAGACATCACTGTTTCCTTAAAGGGGGGATCCTTTAATAAGGATTCGAGCCCCTTTTTTATGTGAGTACAGGAATAGATCTATTTTTTAGTTTTTTTCTCTTTTACAAAGTGTTGGCCATCAAAACGATAATAAATGCGTTCAGAGGTCATTTTTCCGTTACCACAGGTCTCTTCAAATTCATGTACAAGCGGGAAGCTAAAGCGGTTATTTTTCAAGTCGTAATCAAAATAGGCATTCGATTTTGGTAAATCATTATTTGTATATGAGATATACGATACACCAATATTAGAAGTCGGTGCTTTGCCTTGAATCAGATTGGCTTCTTCTAAACCTTTTTCCGTAATTTGATAAAATTTCGCTGCGAGTGCATGATGGCATTGACTGTAGATGTTAGCAGTTTCTACAAAATAGTAAGGTTTTCCATTCAATTTAGGGGCTGTTAGGCTGGTTATATCAGAATCAGAGTCTAACTCATTAAATTCCGTTTTCCAAGTGCCGTTAGGTAACTGATAACGCCAAATGCTGCCATATTCGTGCATTGTGCCGCCAGATTGCCAATCCCAAGTCAGAATCTGAAGCTTATTGTCTTTTGACGTGAGCACGCCAACCCCCGCTTTAGGTGCTTTTTCCCAATCGCAGAATTTGCCTTCTAAATTTTCAATTTTGGCTAACGCCTCTTTAAAACGTTTTTCTGAAGACTGGTATTTTTCTTCATTGTTTTCGTTATAGCTGCCGTAGGTTTTCATCTCTGAATAACTTGTTGCTAATTCAGTATCAATGATTTCACATTGGTTAGCATAAGCGGCAGAAGAAAAGAGACAAAGGCAAAGTAAGGTTTTTTTCATAGAGCGTTCCTTTTTTAAGATTATTTTTCGCAAGCAGAGAAGGTGATTGTGCAATTCGCTGAATTCGTTTTACAGGCTGCCAAGGCTTCTTG
>ERZ827498.1451-NODE-1451-length-26363-cov-3.987950_pt1 | contig 26363 bp, 18 predicted proteins | sample MGYA00519865_ERZ827498 | MGnify/ENA primary metagenome ERZ827498 (study PRJEB31778, sample SAMEA3449328) | human gut metagenome | biome: human gut; feature: human-associated habitat; material: faeces | place: United Kingdom | collected 2010/2012 ...
CGCGCGAACGTGCGGAACGCCTCGAACTCGGCGGGCGAGATCGCCTCCGGATAGCTCATCACCATGAGCCGGTGGGGCTGCGGCGGCCGCAAGTAGGAGGGGTGGATATAATCGTATTCGTTGTAAACGAAACCGTTGCGTTCGTAGAATCCGCGACGGCGGCGCGAAATTTCGTCTTCGGGCGGATCGATCTCCAGGATGACGCGCCCCGCACGACGGCACAGGTCGTGCAGAATGCGCGCACCGCAATTGTGCCCGCGCAGAACGGGTTCGACGGCCAGATGTTCGAGGTAGGCGTAGCCTTCGTCGGCGAGCCACCAGAAGACCAGCCCCACGAACAGGTCGCCGTCCCACACGCTCTCGGCATACAGGCGGCCGTCGGCGAGCGCGGCGTCGTAGTCCCGTTCGCTGCGGCGCTCGCACGGAGGGAACGAAGCTTCGTAAAGTCGGTACGCCGCAGCCCAGCCGGCGTCGGCGGTGGAGAGGAATCTCCGGTATGTCAGTGTTTCCATAGGCGCTAAGATACGAAGTTTCGCGAATTCCGCCAAGATAGCCCTAACAAAACTTCACACGTCGTTCCGATTCCGCGCAGGTGTCGTCACTGCTTCCGCTCTTTTCGCGGTGCGATCCCGCAGGCCGGAGGCCTGCTAAATTGAGTATAGAGGAATTACATCGGAATAAATCATGTTGCGCGGAGCGCACCATAGACTCCGCATTGCACCGGAGGAGGAAACAGATCGGACGGAGGTTCGAGCGCCCGGAGCGGGCGTGCAAAACGACGGGCAGCAGGCGAGTGCAGAGGCCTCTTGCGGACTTTGCCGAGCCGCCACAGTCGAAGCGGTGCAATCTTTTGCGCCGCAACAGCGCAGTCTTTTGTGCCCGCTCAGTGAGAACCGCCGTCCGATCCCGACGAAGGTGCCCTGCGGACACTTTTGGCGCCACCTTTTGGTGACAAAAGGTGGTAAAAACTGCTCCTCGCAGGAAAAATCGAATTGAAGTGCAGGATATTTCTGACATGTTCACAAACAAACTCTGCTAAAAAGATTCGTTCTTCGGCCGCGGCCGAAGAGCGGCAGCCCGCAATATGCCTCTTTCGCAGGTATCGACCCGCAAATAGAGCAGTTCTGCGGCGACCCGGCCGAGCCGTGCGGAAAGCCGAACAGCCGAAGCTGGACCGGACGCACCGCCGCAACAGGGTAAGGAAATCCCGCCGCAGTGTTATTTTACAAACAGACGAGTGCGTATTTCTGAAAATAAATGCGTACATTTGCGGGACGCGACCGGAGCCGCCGGACGAAGACGGCGACCGCCTGCGGATTCCGCCGCATCGGGCAGCGGGAGGCTCCGGCGCCGGCTCGAAACCTGAATTTGACAAGAGAATGGGATTCAACGCATTAAGATATACTTTAAAATTCAACGCATTATGGCAACAATCGATTCTTACGATTTCAAGGGCAAACGCGCGATCGTCCGCGTGGACTTCAACGTGCCTCTGGATGAAAACGGTAAAATCACCGACGACACCCGCATCCACGAGCTGTTCCTGAGTTTGTAGCTTGCGATTCTGTGTAGCGCGCGGTCTGTGTTGCTCACGGTCTGCGTAGCACGCTGTGTACTCGCTTGAGCCCGTAGCGCGACGCACGCAAGCATATCGGCGGCTTCCAAGGATATTTCCTTGGGGCCGCCGATTTTTTATCTGTGGACTTTCAGCATCTTTTCAATCCCAACTAATACTGGGGAATTCATCGGAAAAATAATCCCCCGTAATACACCGACTTGTCCACATGCGTCCTGCCCACCCGCAATACGCTTTCGGGCTGCGCGTCTCCGGATGGTGCGGGCGGGTCGTCGTCCGCTGTCGACGGTGCTGCCGGTATACGACACGCCGATGTTTTGTAGGGGTAGCGGTCGATGGGATGCAAATTTCCTTGTTTGAATTGATATGGTACACCGGAAAACCTATACTGTTTCAACAGGTACACAGTTATACCAAAAAGGGAAGGAAATATCCCGAATCAACTGAATGGTCAGTTGAAGACATATTGACGTGTATCTACCGCAGCTGGAGTGGGTTCGACGAATGAACGCACGTAAAGCGGGTGCCAACGATGGGACACAAGGAGGAGTACATCATGGAGAAGAAATCCATCAGGATGATTGCGGCGGTGGCCGCTGCGGCGATGCTTGTTCCGCTGGCCGCGTGCGGTGGAGGAAACGCCGCCGACGGCAAGACCACGCTGTCGTTCTTCTCGAACAATTCGCAGGACAAGTACCAGCCGATCATCGACGCGTTCGAAAAGGCCAATCCGGACATCAAGATCGACTACAGCACCACCACCGGTTCCCAGAGTGGCTACCAGCAGACGCTGCAGACTCGAATCTCCGGCGGAAACCTGGCCGACGTCTACATCGTTCCTCCGGAGGCGTTGAGCGATCTGGTCAAAGGCAACTACGCCAAGGACCTGAGCAATGAAAGCTTCATGGATAAAATCGGCGATGCCGCAAAAAAGGCCTATAGCGTGGATGGCAAAGTATACGCCATGGGCGTGAGCACCTGGACCAATGCCTGGGTGTACAACAAGGATCTGCTGAAGAAGGTCGGTTACGACTCCATCCCGGCGACGTGGGATGAATTCCTGACCATGTGCGGCAAACTCAAAGCCGCGGGAATCACCCCATACCTTGAGCCGAAGGATGGACTGGGCAACGCCGTCGAGGGCTGGATCGGCGCTGAATCCGCCAAGCAGGGCGAGGCGCTCGACGCCAAGATCGACGCCGGTAAGGACACGTTCAAGAACGTGTATGGCAAGTACTACGGCGAATGGGACAAGCTGATCAAGCAGAACCTGATGAGCTCCGACGTGTCCGGCCTGAGCGGCGACCAGGTCAAGTCGGAATTCACCGCCGGACGTCTTGCGGTCTATCCTTCCGGCTCGTGGGACATCGACAGCTTCAATGAGACCGGCCTCAACTAAGGTTTCGGCCAGATCCCTATGCTGAAGAAGGGTGACACCCCGTACGCGCCGGGCTCCATCGATCCGGCCTTCGGCATCAACAACAAGATCTCCGGAGACAAGCTCAAGGCCGCGGAGAAGTTCTTCACCTTCCTGACCTCCGACGAGGGCCTCAAGCTGTACCAGAAGCAGCTGGGCCTGATCCCGTCCGTCAAGGGCTTCAACGCCACGGTGGACGACCACTTCAAGGACGCCTACGACCTGTACATCAAGACCGGCAACGTGTACCTGAATTCCGCCCACTGGAGCAAGGGCACCACCGCGCTGCGCGCCGAGACCTTCACCCAGCTGCAGCAGGTAGCCCTCGGCTCCATCAGCCCTACGCAGGCCGCGGAGAACCTCGATTCCAAGCTCAAGACCCTCTCCTGATCCATCGCGAACAGACATCCATCGCGGCAGGCTGGCGCGGACCCTTCCGTCCGCGCCACGCCTGGACCTGCCAATCTCACGTTTTGTAGAAAGCAACCAACATGTCAGTATCAACAGCGTCAGCGGCGCGTCCACATTCCGCTGATCAGGTAGAGGCGTTGCATCTCAAGCAGCGTCGTCACCGCAACTTCATGGAGAACTTCGCCTCGGCACGCTTCCTGCTGCCGATCATGGTGGTGTTCATCGTGGTGATCCTCATCCCATTCCTGCAAAGCCTGGTGTTCAGCTTCACCGATTACTCCGGTTACAATTTCGCGGACGCGAAGTTCGTGGGGTTCGCGAACTACGTGCAGTGCTTCAAGGATCCGACGCTGCTCGCGGGCCTCGGCTTCACGCTGCTGTACACGGTGGCCACCACCGTGCTCATCACCGTGATCGCCCTGCCGCTGGCTGTGGTGCTCAACCGCAAGTTCTTCGGCCGTAACTTCGCCCGTTCCCTGTTCTTCTTCTTCTCGGTGCCGTCCATGGCCGTGCTCGGCTTGGTCTGGCAGTACATCTTCTCCCCGCTGAAGTCCGGCGTCGTCAACACGCTGCTCGCCAAGATCGGCATCGATGCGATTCCGTGGTTGTCGAATTCCGAACTTGCCAAATTCTGTGTGATTTTCGTAGCGGTATGGGCTCAGATCGGCTGGCACGCCACGCTGTATCTGGCGTATCTGCAGGCTATCCCCGCCGATATCTACGAACAGGCCGCCGTCGATGGCGCAAACCGTCGCCAGCAGTTCTTCAACATCACACTGCCCCAGATGGTTCCGGCCATGGGTGTGAGCATCTTCATGCTGCTTACCGGTGGTTTGAAGGTCTATGATCTGCCGTATGGCCTCACCAGCGGTGGTCCGGGCTACTCCACCTACACCGTGACCCAGTCCATCATCCTCACGGGCATCGGTTCGAGCCGGTACGGACTGGGCTCCGCACTGGGCGTCATCTTCTTCATCTGCTGCGCGCTGTTGGTCGCCCTGCAGCAGGTAATCACCAATCTGGTAGAAAAGAGGCTGTCATGACTCTGCAGCAACGCGAGCGTATCGGCTCGATCATCCGTTCCGTCGTCGTCATCGCTATCGCGCTGATCTGCGCGGTGCCGCTGTACGTCATCGTCATCAACACGTTCAAAAGCAGCGCCGAGATGTCCATGGACCCGATTGGGTTACCAAAGACATGGAATTTCGAGAACTACACGTATGCATTCGGGCATCTGCCCATTGTCAACGCCTTCAAGAACACCATCATCGTGACGGTGGTCGGCGTCGGCCTGCAGGTGCTGTTCGGCGCGCTCGCCGCATACGGCATGATCCTGAAGAAGAGCAAGTTCACCGCCGTGATCGGCGTGCTGCTCATGCTGTCCTTCATCATCCCCGGCCAGACGCTGCTGATTCCGCAGTACCGCATGGAGGCGCAGGTGGGTCTCGTCGATTCGCTGCTCGGCCTGATCGTGCTTTACACGGGCGGCGCGACCTTCTGCTACTTCTTGATCGTGCAGTACATGCGCGGCCTGCCGTATGAGATCATCGAGGCCGCCCGTATCGACGGCGCCGGTCCGTTCCGCATCTTCTGGACGATCGTGCTGCCGCTGATCCGCCCGATCCTGACCACCGTCATCGTGTTCCAGACCATGGGCACGTGGAACGACTTCATGACGCCGAGCGTGTACATCTCGTCGACCAACAAACAGACCATCGTGCTGCAGGTGTTCAACGCGATCAGCACCTTCACGACGAACTGGCCGTTGTTCATGACGGTCACCACCATCGCGCTCATCCCGGTGTTCGTGTTCTTCATCTTCTGCCAGCGTTGGATCGTGGCCGGCCTGGTCGCCGGTTCGGTCAAGGGCTGACCGGTCCTCCTGCTTGCGGGAATTCGACAAGGAGCAGCGTTATGCGCTATGAGGTTGATCTTTCGGAAGCCAGCAAGTTCGCGCGGACGCCCGCATACGGGATCCCCGTCATCCGCGCCGCAGCCGCATGCGGGCCGGATGGCGGGACCCTGGGCGCCACGAACCGCTTCCTGACCCGTGACGGATCGCCATGGATCCCCATCGCCGGCGAGATGCACTATTCGCGGATCGCCGCCGAACGGTGGGACACGGAACTCGCGAAGATGGCCGCGGCGGGCATCGACGTCGTATCCACCTACGTGTTCTGGAACCACCATGAGGAGCGCGAGGGGGAGTGGGATTTCTCCGGCAACAGGAACGTGCGCCGATTCGTGGAATTGTGCGCCCGGCACGGACTGCACGTCATCGTGCGGCTGGGACCGTTCTGCCATGGCGAGGTGCGCAACGGCGGACTTCCCGACTGGCTGTACGGCAAGTCGTATGAGGTCCGTTCCCTCGACGCCGGCTTCCTCGATGCGGTGCGCGGTCTCTACGCGCATATCGCGCAGCAGCTGCGCGGCCTGTATTTCAAGGATGGCGGGCCGATCATCGCGGCCCAGGTCGACAACGAGTACATGGCGTCGTCGGCTCCTTGGGAGATGACCACCGGCATCAGCCGTGAATGGGTGCCGTCCGGCCACGATGGGGCCGGCTACCTGGAACGGCTGCGCGACATCGCGATCGAGGAGGCCTCGACCCGCCGATGTTCACCTGCACCGGCTGGCAGTCACCGGTTCCGGACGACATGCTGCCGCTGTGGGGTGGATACGCGTACCGGCCGTGGCTGTTCTACGACGGCGTCGGTGCCGAGGGGATGACGGAGCATCCCGCCACCGACGAGTACCGATACCGGAGGCTGCATGGCTCCAGCACAAGCGACGGCTTCGATCCCCCGTACGATCCGGACAGCCGCCCGTACGCCTGCTGCGAGATGGGCGGCGGGATGTTCAATTCGTACGATTACCGTTTCGTGCTGCCGAAGCGCTCCGTCGACGCGATGGCCAACATCAAGCTCGGCTCGGGGTGCGATTTCCTCGGCTACTACATGTTCCATGGCGGAACCAACCCGAAGGGCGCGGCCAGATTCCTCAATGAGGGGCAGACCCCGAAACGCTCCTATGATTTCCAAGCGCCCCTTGGCGAATTCGGACAGGTGCGGGAATCCTACCGGCGGCTGCGCACCCTGCACGAGTTCGTCAAAGCCTTCGGGCCGGAACTCGCCGGAATGCCGGTCTCGTTGCAGGACGGGCAGGACCGCATCGATCCGTCCGACTCCGAGACCCTCCGGTATGCCGTGCGCAGCGATGGCGAACGGGGTTTCGTGTCCATCGACAACTTCCAGGACCATGCGCGCGTGCCGAGCCGTCACGGTGAGCAAATCGACGTGACGACGGGTACCGGTGAGCGCATACGGTTCACCGGCATCGGCCTCGCCGAGGGGGAGAACTGCATATTGCCGTTCAACATGGATCTGGACGGCGTGCGGCTCGTCCGCGCCAACCTGCAGCCGGTCACCGTGCTGCGGGTGCCGGGCCGACCGTTCCGCACGTTCGTGTTCCTCAAGCCCGATGGCATGGATGAGCTGACGTTCCATTTCGAAGGCGACATCCAGGACGTCACCGTCGGCAAGGCGGATTTCGAACGCTTCATGGTCCGGGACGCGGCGGAGATCGTATGCGTCACACGAGCGCTCGCCGGGCGGATGACGGTGTTGGACGGAGGCCTCGCCTTCGTCGACGACGACAACGCGTTGCTGTACGAGGACGGCGATGGGTGGACGCTGGAATCGCCCCGCGCCGAAAACGGGATCGCCGCATATCCGGAAGGCTTGCTCGGCTCTCCGCGGCCGGTGGAGCCCGTATCGGTGTATGCGCGTCTGAGAAGACTGCACGCCGATCGGTACGAAATCGCTTTGCCGGCTGGCATGGGACGGCTTTTCCGCGATCAACGGCAGGTCGCCGATGTCATGCTGAACATCGCATACCAGGGCGATATCGGCTGGCTGTTCTGCGGCGATGTGCTGATCGCCGATAATTTCTGCAACGGCGAGACATGGCAGGTCGGATTGCGCGATTACGCGGATGCCATCGATGCCGCTGGTGGAAAGCTGACGCTGGTCGTCACGCCGCTGAGGCGCGGGGTCCGCGTGAAGGTAACATCGTCGATGGCGGCCCGCCTGGAGCAGTCCGATGCGTGCGTCGCTGACGTCACCGACGTGTATGCTACACCGGTGTACCACATGCCGGTGGGCAAATAACGAATGTAATATACAAAAAACCATGGCTTTATGCCAATTACCAAAGGAGATAATCGTGAGTGCGCGACGCAACTTCGAATGGCCGGAACTGCTGACCGCGGATGGCCGCGGCATCGCCTTCGGTGGCGACTACAATCCCGACCAATGGTCCGAGGACATCTGGGACGACGACATCCGCCTGATGAAGCAGGCCGGCGTCAACACCGTGGCCCTCGCCATCTTCAGCTGGGATCGCATCCAACCCACCGAGGATCGTTGGGATTTCGGCTGGCTCGACCGCATCATCGACAAACTCGGCAATGCCGGCATCGTGGTCGACCTGGCCTCCGCGACGGCGACCGCGCCGCTGTGGCTGTACGAAAGCCACCCGGAGGTCCTTCCGCGTGACAAGTACGGCCATCCGGTCAACGCCGGCTCGCGCCAATCCTGGAGCCCGACCAGCCCGGTGTTCAAGGAATACGCGCTGACCCTGTGCCGCAAGCTCGCCGAACGGTACGGCACCAACCCGTATGTGACCGCATGGCACATGGGCAACGAATACGGGTGGAACAACCGCGAGGACTACTCCGACAACGCGCTCGAGGCCTTCCGCGCATGGTGCCGCCGCAAGTACGGCACCATCGACGCGCTCAATCAGGCGTGGGGCACCACCTTCTGGGGCCAGGAGATGAACGGCTTCGACGAAGTGCTCATCCCACGGTTCATGGGCGCCGACTCGATGGTCAACCCCGGCCAGAAGCTCGACTTCGAACGGTTCGGCAACGACATGCTCCTCGACTTCTACAAAGCCGAACGCGACGCGATCGCCGAAATCTGCCCCGACAAGCCGTTCACCACGAACTTCATGGTCTCCACCGACCAGTGCTGCATGGACTACGCCGCCTGGGCCAAGGAAGTGAACTTCGTATCCAACGACCACTACTTCCACGAGGGCGAATCCCACCTCGACGAGCTGGCCTGCTCCGACGCTCTCATGGATTCGCTCGCGCTCGGCAAGCCGTGGTACGTCATGGAACACTCCACCTCGGCGGTGCAGTGGAAGCCGCTTAACACCCGCAAGCGCAAGGGCGAGATCGTGCGTGACTCCCTGGCCCATGTGGCCATGGGCGCCGACGCCATCAACTTCTTCCAGTGGCGCGCGTCCGCGTTCGGTGCCGAAGCGTTCCATTCGGCCATGGTTCCGCACGCCGGCGAGGACACGAAGCTGTTCCGCCAGGTGTGCGAGCTGGGCGCGTCGTTGCACACGCTCGCCGACGCCGGCGTGCAGGGCACCGAATTGGCGCACTCCGACACGGCGATCCTCTTCAGCGCCGAATCGGAATGGGCCACCCGCTCCCAGACCCTGCCGAGCATGAAACTCAACCACTGGCATGACGTGCGTGACTGGTACCGCGCGTTCCTGGACGCGGGCTCGCGCGCCGACATCGTGCCGCTCGCCTACGACTGGAGCTCGTACAAGACCGTCGTGCTGCCGACCGTGCTGATCCTGAGCGCCGCCGACACGCAGCGGTTGGCCGACTTCGCGGCCGCCGGCGGCCGCGTGGTGGTCGGCTACGCGACCGGACTGATCGACGAGCATTTCCACACTTGGCTCGGCGGATACCCGGGCGCGGGCGATGGCCTGTTGCGCTCGATGCTGGGCGTCCGCGGCGAGGAATTCAACATCCTCGGCGCCGAAGCCGAAGGCGAGCCGGGCGAGATCCGACTGTCGTCCGCCGACGATTCGGCCGCGCTGGACGGCACCACGACCCGCCTGTGGCAGAACGACGTGAACGTGACCGGCGAACACGCGCAGGTGCTTGCCACGTACGCCGGCGAGGAAGCGGACGAATGGGAGCTCGACGGCACGGCCGCGGTCACCCGTAATCCGTACGGCTCCGGCGAAGCGTATTTCGTCGGCTGCGACCTGGATGTGGCCGATCTGACGAAGCTGGTCCGCGCATATCTCGCGGCCTCGTCGCAGGAGAATGCCGACGTGCTGCACACCGTGCGCGAATCCGCTGATGCCACTTTCGACTTCTACCTGCCCCGCGGCAAGGAGACGGTCGAATTGCAGGGCATCGAAGGCGAACCGGTAATCCTGTTCCAAACGGAACGGGGGAAGAAGCCCGGCTCATACACCGTGCATCGCAACGGCGTGCTCGTGGTAAGGCGGTAAAGTCGGAAACCGAATATCGATGACGGATGCGGTTAGGGGGAGACATGGCCGATACGAGGCCGGACAAGTCCGACAGGAAACGCGTCACACTGCGTGAAGTGGCGCAAGAGGCCGGAGTCTCCCTCAAAACCGCGTCGAACGTCATCAACCATTCCGGCCGCATGGCCGACGCCACACGCGAAAAAGTGCAGGACGTCATCGACCGGCTCGGCTACCGCGTCAACGTGTCGGCCCGCAACCTCAATCGCGGCAAAACCGGCTTCATCACGCTCGCGGTGCCGAGCCTGACCGCGCCATATTTGGCCGAACTGGCCAACCGGGTGATCGACGCGGCCCGCATCTACGGTTATTCCGTATACGTCACCACCTACGCCGAAGGATCCGCGCAGGGTGCCCGCACGCTCTTGCGGAACTTCAACACCACAGTGTCGGATGGCATGATCCTGTCCATTTCCGAAGTCGAGAAGCTCGATCCCAAGGATTTGGACGTGGATTATCCGCTGGTCTGCGTGGGCGCGCGATCCACGCACGACAAGGCGGACCACGTCACCCCGGATGATGTTCAGGAGGCGCGTCTCGCCGCGCAATACCTGTTCGACCACGGTGCCACGAATCTTGCGGTGATCGGCTCGCGAACCGATCCGGAACATATCCTCGATCTGCGTGACGCCATGGAAGGCAACGCGCAGTTGCGCATGCGCGGTGTGTTCGAAGCGTGCGCCAACCAAGGCGTCGAACTGGATGCGCGTCTTGTGCCCAACACAGGCCAGGATTGGACCATCGGCTCGGGCGCGCGCATGACGCAGCATATCGTCGACTCCGGCATTCCTTTCGATGGCATCGTGGCGTTCAACGACCAGCTCGCGTTGGGCGCGCTGTTCACTTTGGCGGCGAACGGCATCGCGGTGCCCGACCGGGTGCAGGTGATCGGCTTCGACAACAACGAGGAAGCCGCGTATTTCCAGCCGCCGCTGACCACCATGGATTCCTGCCTTGACTGGATCGCGCCAACTGCGGTCAGCCGCATCATCAACCGCATCGACGGCAGCCGCACGCTGGAACCGGAGCTCATCACCACCCAATCCCGCGTCATAGCCCGCGCCACCACCCGTGCCTAGTGTCGCGTTGGCTGTGCCTAGCTGCCTGTGCCTAGTGTCGCGTGTTTGGTTTCTCGCCGCCTAGTGCTTCCCGCTTTCCGCATGCCTTCCTCCCCTGAGTGCCCTCCTCGCTTCCATCGCAGGCCTTGATTCCGCTCTTCCGGCACTGCCCACGCTATCTGTGCGCCAGCTCCGCCCTTTCCAGAGCAGGCCTTGGACCTACTCTTCCGGTACTGCCCGTGTCGCTTGTTTTGTGTCACGATTCGAAAAAATGGCCAAAATTTCGAATCGTGACACATTTCGGGAGACTCCGCCACTCACCTACGCTTCACCGCGCACCTACGCTCCGCCATCTGCCACGCGCCTCACCGCTCCGGTACGCTTTGCGCCGGGCAGCCATGCAGCACGGACAGCATCGCCCGCTTTTCCTTGGTGGTGACGCTCAGCCCGTACTTGGCTTTCACGCCGATCTGACGGGCCACGTAATCGCAACGGTATGCGCCGTTCGTCGGCAGCCAGTACGCGGCCGACGCGGAGCCCTTCTCCTGATTGGCCGGCCCGTCCACCGCCAGCAGGTTGTACATGTCGTTGCCGAACCGGTACCGCTTCGTACGGTCCCACTGGTTCGCACCCGACCGCCAGGCATTCTCCAACGCCACCACATGGTCGATCTGCACCGCCGACGAGGTGCGCGCGCCGCGTACGAAGTGGATTGTTTTGCCGGTGTACGGGTCGGCCAGCGTGCCCGATTCCACTTTGCATCCATGCTGCCGGTAGCGCACGTCGGTCAGGTCGCGCGCCAGTACGTCTTCGCGCACGTCGCATCCGTTGCCGTCGTCGTCGGTTTGGCGGAAGCCGAACAGGTCGCGATCGTAGCCGGCGTGCCGCTGATTATCGTCGACCGTCAGCTGCTGCAGCGTCTGCGCGGCGCTGCCGGACGCGGTGTATTCGCCTGTTATTTCGCCGACGGTCGGGTTTGCTTTCGGCATGAGCAGGCCGATGGTGACGCCCGCCACCACGGCGATCACCAGCAGAATCAGTATGCGTTCCACCGGCCCGTCGGCATTGAGCAGCTTCTTACGAAAATGCGTGCCGTCACGCGATCCGTGCCTTGTCATCGCACCCTAAGCAGTCTCACGCGTACGTGAAAGTCATCGGATCGTGCCCGGCGCGCGTCGGCCCGTCGAGCGCATCGATGGCCGCATGCTCGGCCGGGCTGAGCACGAATCCGAACAAGTCGAGGTTCTGCTTCTGCCTGTCCGCATGCACCGACTTGGGGATGATGATCGTGCCGTTTTCGATGTGCCACCGCAGAATCACCTGCGCGGGCGTGACGCCATGCGCTTCGGCGATGCGTGCGATCACGCCGTCGCCGGCGTTCAAGTCGGCGCCGCGAGCCATCGGCGAATACGCCTCGACCGCGATGCCGTGCTCCTTGCAGTACGCCACCACCTCGCGCTGCTGCCACGTGGGATGCAGCTCGATCTGGTCGACGGCCGGATACTCGCCCGTCTCCTTATGCAGCCACTCAAGATGCTCCGGCAGGAAATTGCACACGCCAAGCGTACGCACACGGCCCTCCGCGCGGAATTCGTCGAACGCCTTCCAAGTCTCACCGGAACGCCAGTCGAACGGCGTCGGCCAATGCAGCATATACATGTCCACATAATCGAGCTGCAGCAGGCCGAGCTGGCGGTCGAACGCCTTGCGCGCGGAATCGTACCCCTGCTCGGAGTCGCGCAGCTTCGTCGTCACCCACAGATTTTTGCGATTTTCGCCTTGCGTGAACCCCGCGTTTTTCAGCGCGCGCCCCACGCCCGCCTCGTTGTTGTACCCCGCGGCACCGTCGATATGACGATAACCGGCTTCCAGCGCGCTCTCCACCACGGGGGTAACGCCCTCATCGTCGATACGCAGCACGCCCAAGCCGATCTGCGGAATCAGATTGCCGTCGGAAAGCGTGATCATCGGAGTGTGGAAAACAGCCATGGAACAACCCCTTGAGTCGAAATGCAATGTTCTTCGCACCAGTGTAGCGGCTGTTGCGCTCGTAGGTTGTCCGGCCTGTGTCCGCGACCCGCCTGAACCTGTGCGTGGCAGCCCGCCTGAACCTGTGTCCGCAACATCGGCAACCTGCATCGGCAGTCTGCGTCAACAACCTGCACCAACAACCCGCACTGGAGCCCTGCGCTTACCCCGCACCAGACGCATATCCAACGATTATTCAACCTCCCGTAACAGACGTAACAATTCCGTGCGGGCGGACGCGCTATAACGTTGCCCGGATATGAAGAACGATTTGGATATGAAGTCGGATACAGAGAACGAAGAAGACGGCACTATGAGTACGGAGAGCGCGGACGTGCGGCCCGCGGAGAGCACGGACGCACGGCCTGCAGGAGCCCAGCAACCCACGCACCACCACCCCCAACCGTCCCAACGCACACAACCGTCCCACCACCACGGCCACGCGCTCGCCGGCATCCTCGGCCCCGCGTTCGTGGCGGCGGTCGCATACGTGGATCCGGGCAACGTGGCGGCGAACATCACGTCGGGCGCGCGCTACGGCTACCTGCTGGTGTGGGTGCTGGTGTTGGCTAACTGCATGAGCGTGCTCATCCAATACCAGTCCGCGAAACTCGGCATCGTCACCGGCAAAAGCTTGCCGGAAATCTTGGGCGAACGGCTTGGCGACGCGGGCCGTTTCATGTTCTTCATGCAGGCTGAGGTAATCGCCATCGCCACCGATCTGGCGGAAGTGATCGGCGGCGCGATCGCGCTGAAACTGCTGTTCGGCCTGCCGCTGTTCGTCGGCGGCTGCATCATCGGCGCGGTGTCGACGGTGCTGCTGATTTTCGAAAAAGGCGCCACGCATCGCATTTTCGAAAAACTCATCATCGGCCTGCTGCTGGTGATCACGTTCGGTTTCATCGCCGGTCTGTTCATCGCCCCGCCAAATCCGAAAGAAGTCGTCGCCGGCTTGATTCCACGCTTCAAAGGCACTGATACCGTGCTCATGGCCACGTCCATGCTGGGCGCCACGGTCATGCCGCACGCCATCTACCTGCATTCCACGCTCGTCAACGACCATTACGCCCCCGGCGAAGCGAAGCCGAGCATCAAAAAGCTACTTCACGGCAGCAAAATCGACGTTGCCTGGGCGCTGATACTGGCCGGTTCGGTCAACCTCGCGCTGCTCATCCTCGCCGCGAACTCGCTGTACGGCATGACCGGCACCGACACCATCGAAGGCGCGCAACGGGCCATCCAGCATGTGCTCGGCCCGGTGATCGGCACGATTTTCTCGATTGGTCTGCTTGCGTCGAGCCTGAGCTCCACGTCGGTCGGCACTTACGCCGGCAGCGAAATCATGCACGGCCTGCTACGCATCAAAGCGCCGATGTGGGCGTGCCGTGTGGTGACGCTGGTACCCGCGCTGGTGGTGCTGTGGTTCGCCAACAATCCGACGGAAGCGTTGATCGTCGGCCAGGTCGTGCTGTCGGTCGGCATTCCATTTGCGATTATTCCGCTGATGCGCTACACGCACGACCGCACGCTGATGGGGGAGTATGTGGACGGTCCGGTCAAGCACATCGTCAATATCGCGGTCGCCGCGCTGATCGTCGCTCTGAACGTGGTGCTGATTGTGCTGACAATGCTCGGCAAAGCCTGATTTTCCGCGATTTTTACGCCGATCTCCGGCGGATTTGCGGTGCTTTTTTCGTAGTTTCTCAGCTGATTCTCTAGGGTTTTTCCCGCAGATTTCCCGCGGATTTTTCCACGAAACCTACGCTGCCTGCACTTTCCCGCTGTCATAATCGACCACGGTGTACATGCCCTTCCCCTCGCGCTTGGACTGGTACAACGCATGGTCGGCGAATCCCAAGCAGAGGTTCAGATCGACGTTCTTGCCGGACAGCACGCGGCATGCGCCGATACTGCAATGCACGTCCTGCCCGTATTGCGCGGACGCCTGCGCCAACTGGCGGCGGAACAGGTCCAGCGTGCTTTCGACCACACGCTCGTTCGCGGTGTTCTTTATCAGCGCCACATACTCATCGCCACCGAAACGGACGATGATGTCATCATGCCGGTACAGCCGCTTCAACGTCTGCGCCACTTCACGAATCCAGAAATCGCCCACTTTATGGCCGTACGTATCGTTGATCTGCTTGAAATCGTCGATGTCAACGAAAATCAGAACAGCCTGGTCGCCTTCCTGCATGTGCGCGAAATAATTCTCAATCTGCTCGCGGCCGGCGCTCTTGCTCCACAAATCGGTCAGACCATCGTGCTGCGCCTCGTAGCTGACCTTCTGATAGGCGTCATCCTGCGAACGGATTTTCTTGTTCATTTCGATGGTGTCGACCACGAACGTGAACTGGATGGAAATCGTGATCGCGATGGCCTGCAACGCCAGTCCGTAATGGAGAATCTGAACGATGGTTGTCACAATCGGCAGCACGAAGAACGACAGCGACGTGACGAACAGCGGTCGGCTGAGGTTTTTGCGGTTTTCGATGATCAGCATCACAATCAGCGCGAGCTCTACCAGACCCAGTATCTGCGGGATAGCGAACAGTGGTCCGCGGCGGTAGTAGTTCTGGCTGTCGATGTAGTAGACCATATGGTTGAACTGCGTGGCAATCGTCAGTACGATGCCGAGCGCGGACGCTGCGTAGATGACGTCAAGCTTCTTCGAACGCGGCTTTTTCGGCTTGGATTGGGCGTTGGCCGAACGTTGGTTCTTACGATTACGCTTGGCTCCGCCGCTCGTTCTGGCCCTCCACTCGTGCGGGCTGACGTTTTCAAGCATGTCGTCGCCGCTGACGGTTTGCCAGATATAGTTGGCGAACAGTGCGATGAAGATGAAATTGATCAGGTATTCACCAAGATTGCCGATGCGCGTCATGTAGAAGTCAAGCTTGTCGCAGCCGCCGTTGTGATACCAGGCGGACACGTCGGCCAGCAGCATCAGCGCGCATAGAAGCTGCATGGAAACTTTCGTATAGGTACGCCGCGTCCTACGTATCGCGCCCACGTAGACGCCACCTGCGCAAACGATGCAGATGAGAACGCCCCATAGCTCCATCGCTATGTTGAATAACGTGACTACGGTCATACTTCCTAACCCCCTGCGCGGCGTATTCCTTCCCTGTATCGTGCCGTTACTGCCAACGCATATGTATACCACCCCGAGATGAACAAATACGAAGTTTTGCCAATTTTTCTCGGTTGAATTGGAATTGAACGTGTTCGAATAGTTTCATCTCGCGTTCGACCACCCGCAGTACTAGACTTTTTGAGTCTGTTTTTGCAGGAGTTGCGCAATACGCTGCGAGTATGCGCGGATGAGTGATGGAGGGCGGTCGGTTTGCCGTCGAAACCGGAGAAGAGGTCGGAAGTGAAGCCGGAAAAGAAAATAAACGCGAAACAGGGCCGCACCCACGGCCTGTCCCAGCCGCTTACCGGCGAGGAATCGTATAAAAACGACCATTTGACGCATGCCGCGTTCGTATCGATCGCCATTCTCACCTTTATCACGTTCGTCGGCAACTTCACTCAGCTGCAGTTGAGCGCTGCGCTACCCACCATCGTGTCCGATTTCGGCATTTCCGTGACGACCGGCCAATGGTTGACGTCGGTTTTCCAGCTGGTGATGGGTGTGATGGTGCCGCTCACCGCCTACCTGACCCGCCGATTCTCCACCCGCCAGATCGTGATCGCGTCGATGGCGGTGTTCACGCTCGGCTCGGTGTTCGCCTGGCTCGGCTCATCGTTCGTGCTGGTTTTGATCGGCCGTCTGCTGGAAGCCGTCGGCACCGGCGTGATGTGGCCGGTTCTGCAGATCACGGTATTCTCCATTTATCCTCTGTCCCGCCGCGGTATGGCGATGGGCACCGTCGGCATGGCCATGAGCGTCGCGCCCGCGATCGGACCCACTTTGGGTGGTGTGCAGACCGATTTGAACGGCTGGCGATCGATTTTCCTCACGCTGACGGTTATCGGCGTGATTTCACTGTTTTTGGCGATTTTCGGCTTGCGTAATTTCGGCACGCGCGACGCGTCCGCCAAAGCCGACTTCTTCTCCGTCGGCCTGTCGATTTTCGGCTTCGGCGGACTCATGTTCGGCTTCACGAACATCGAATCGTATCCGTTCACGCATCCGATGGTGTGGCTCGCCATGCTGATCGGCCTGGTCGGCATCGTCTGGTTCGTGCTGCGGCAGATCCACGGCGCTCGCCGGCAGTCGGCCGACCCGTCCAAGCAGCCTCCGCTGCTCAACCTGAGCGTGCTGAAAAACAAGAGCTTCACCGTCGGCACCGTCACCGCCGCGCTGTCGTTCTTCGCCTTCAGCTCGATCATGGTGATCATGCCGCTCTACATTCAGGATTGCCGCGGCTATTCCGCCACGATCAGCGGTCTGGTGATGCTGCCCGGCGCGTTCGGCCAGTGCATCGCGCAGTTCTTCGGAGGCAAGGCACTCGACCGTTTCGGCGCGCGTCCGGTGGCGCTGATCGGCTCGATCACCCTGCTGTTCGGCACCATCATGATGAGTCTGATTTCCATGACCTCATGGATCTGGTGGGTGTCCATCTGGCAGTTCGTGCGCCAGATCGGTATGGGATTCGTGCTCATGCCGATTACCACATGGTCGCTGAACTGCCTGGAGCCCGAGGAGGTGAGCGCCGGTTCGGCCGTGACGAATACGGTCCGCCAGATCGCCGGTGCCATTGGCGCTCCCGTGCTGGTGATTCTGATGGAAACGTTCACGTCTGTGCGTTGGGCCGCGCTCGGCGGCTCGAAAGGCATGTATGCCGTGGCGAACGTGTTCGGCATCCAGTGGGCGCTGCGCGTGAGCGCCACCATCTGCTTCATCATGGTGGTCATGGTCTTCTTCGGCGTCCGCGGCAACGGCGCCGGCTCCACCCGCGACACCGTCCAGCGTGCACTCAATCGCGTCCACCCCCACGCCGCCTAGCCTGACCTACTCGCCCATACCCGTATTTTCGCCGTCCCGTAGGCATGTCCTGAGCGTGGTTCGCTCAAGTGCCGCCATTCCCCGCAGCAGGAAATGAGAGAGAAATGTCCGCATAGTGGCATGCGGTACGGGTGCACGTAAAAGCACTGTGAACCTCGCGGGAAGGAGGTGGCGCACCCGTGCCGTGTTGCGTATGGTGAACGGGAACGTAATGAAAGGCAACCATGCGGCAAACCTGCGAAAGCGAGCGTGAGAACGGCGGCAATAACGATGCCGAACGCGAACGCACAAGCGAAAGCGAAATCGAGGATCTGGGCGCGCAGCTCGACAAAGCATGCGCCAGCCGCCCCCTCGACCGCGCGCAACATGGCATGACCCGCCGTACCGCAGCAACACACCTTCTGACCGCGGTGCTCTGGCTGGCCACCGCCGTCATCCTGCTGGCCATGCTGCTGCGCATGCTGCCCAACAATCTTGACGGCAAACGGTACGTGCCGCTTATCGTCGCGCTGATGCCGTGGCTGGGCATACTGTCTTTGATTATTGCGATCACCGCGATAGCCGTCCGTGCAATAGGCGGACGCGTCCTGCTCGCCACCGTCAGCGTGGTGTGCGTGGTCGTGCAAATCGGCTGGCATTGGGGTTATATCAGGCCGCAGCAAACGATTTCCGACGCGGCCAGCACCGCAGTCACGCAGGTCTCGTCCGACGGCTTGCCCAACACGTCCGACCGGTACGCCCGCATCATGACCTTCAACACCAAGGAAGGGCATGCCGACGCCAATCGGATCGTCGAAATCGTCAAAAACGAGCATGTGGAAGTGCTCGCGCTGCAGGAAGTGTCATGGGATCTGCTCAACCGGCTCAACAGCGCCGGAATCGCCAATTATCTGCCGTATTCCGTGGCCGCGCAGCAAACGTGGCATGACAACGGCGGTGTGAACGTGCTGTACAGCGCCGCGCCGATGGAAAACGCCAAACAGAACCTCATTCCCGTGGAATCAAGCAGCGTTTCCGCCGCGACGATCGATTTCGGCGGCAGCAAGGTGCGCTTCGGCTCCGTCCACCCGTTCTCGCCGCGCCCCCGCAACCAAGGTCTGTGGAACCGTAGTCTCGACTCGCTCGCCCAACTGCAGCATTACGACAATCTGTACGTGCTGATGGGCGATTTCAACTCCACATGGGACCACGCCAGCTTCCGATACCTGCTCGGCAGCCGTTTTCTGGATTCCGGCCAGCAGGCGGGCGAAGGCCTGCACATGACGTACCCGGCCATGATGCCGATCGCCGAAATCGACCATATCGTGCATGACAAAGGCGTGACCGTGGGCGATCTGGAAACCAAGTACATCGCCGGCTCCGACCACCGCGCTCTCCTCGCCACGCTCGAAGTCGCCTGACCCGCACCTAATCTGCGCTTGAACATATCTGCGCATAGCAAACATATCCGCACGTATCCCCACATATGCCCCTCAACGTACCAATAGCCGCAAACACGCCTGCTGCTATATCGACATTTTTGACATTATGTAGGTATAGGAATAGTCTATATTCACCCCGAACCTGCATATTCTGCACAAATGACGGTTATAAGGATGATGGTTATGGAGTACAAAAGCATACGGCAGACATTGGCAATGTCATCATCCACGGCCAAGCCGAAGGATGCGGCTGAGGAGGAATACCAAAAAAGACTCAACGGCTATTCAACATACCGGTCAGGTATTGAATTCGAAGGTCATGAGATGTTCGCCGTGGCGTTCAGGGAACTGTTGAACGTCATGGATTCGGTCCGTGGCATGGAAGTGCAGGTCGAATCGCTGTGGGCCGCATTGCCGCCGATTGCCCGCAGGGCGTATCTGATGGAACTCATCGGCGCGGAAATGCAGAGCACGAACTCCATAGAAGCCGTGCACACCACGCGCAAGGAAATCTCAGACGCGTTGGATGCGGCGGTCGCGGACGGGCCGCACAAGCGGTTGAGTGAGCTTGCCAAACTCTTTCTCGGACTCTCCGGCGAAAATTCCGCAACGTTGGAACTACCGAAAACGTTGCATGACATACGTAATATTTACGATCAGGTGATGGCTGGGGAACTACGGGAGGAAGACAAGCCTGACGGAATGGTATTCAGAGCCAAGCAAGTCTCTGTGTGTGACGGCTTTGACCGGGAGATTCATCAAGGCGCATGGCCGGAATCGGAAATCCAAGTGCAATTGACCAAATGGCTGGCGTTGCTTTCGGATGAGGCGATTCCTCCGCTGCTGCGGGCTGTGATGTGCCATTACGCCTTCGAATGCATTCACCCGTTCTATGACGGCAATGGCAGGACGGGCCGGTTCCTGCTTGCTCTGCAGCTGAGCAAGCACCTGTCCATACCGACGGCGATCAGCCTGAGTCCGGTTATCGCTGACGCAAAAGGCCGGTATTACAAGGCGTTTGATGATGCGCAGCATCCGCTGAACTGTTCTGACGTCTCGCTGTTCTCATATCGGATGATCCGTTTTATCGCCACCGCCCAGAAGAACATCATCTCTGTGCTCGGCGAGAAGAAAACCCTGCTTGACACCGCGCGGAAGAGGCTTGAACATTATGCGCGAACGCAGGGCATTACGGAACTGCAGCGGAACATGCTGTACTTCCTGCTGCAGGAGGAGCTTTTCGACGATGCTCCGAAACCCATATCGCGCCGCCTAATGCGCGAATGGCTTGGCGTGGGGGAGCGGAAGACCAACACCGCGCTCGCGGAACTGGTGAACAGGAACCTGCTCGAGTTCCACGGCTCCCGCCCGATCCGCTATTCGCTGACCGCCACCGCCCGCGCCGAATTTCTGCAATGATTCTGCGCGTATTGGACGATTTGCCGCATGCGGGGAACGCCTCGCGCTAAAATTTCCGTTTGGCGGGTTGCGGAAGCCATGGTGGATTTCGCAAAACCGCAACACGAAACGTTGGAAGAACGGTTAAGGGGTTTAGGCATGCACATCATGTTCGTCTGCACGGGCAACATTTGCCGTTCCCCTATGGGCGAGCTTCTGATGACCCACTATCTGAACGGCACCACCGTGCAGGTGTCAAGCGCCGGCACGCGTGGTTTGCCGATGCATCCGATCGATCCGTCGAGCGGCCGCCTTATGCAAAGCGTCGGCATTGAGTCGAGCGGCTTCCGTTCCCGACGACTGACCCGACAGATGGCCGACGAAGCCGACCTGATCCTCTGCTTCGAAAAGCAGCAGCGCAAGGAAATCGTCACGTTGGCGCCAGCCGCCGTACGATACACGTTCCTGCTTGACGATTTCGCGAATATGTGCGATTACTGCGCTCGCAACAATATGATTGCCGGACTGACCATCCAGGAACGTCTTCAGTCGGTAATCAAGAAGTCCTCGATGATTCGTCCGATGATTCCCCAGCCGAAGGACATCGCCGACCCGCATGGCCGCGAATTCAGCATGTTCTGCGTCGCCGCCGAACAGACGAACGGTGCGATCCGTAAAATCCTGAAAAGCATGCGCAAGCACCGTACGGTAACCCCCGCCCCCATCCGCTCCCAAATCGTTGCCTGATAATTCTTTTAGGTCCATGGATTGATTCACCATAGCTTGGCCCTACTCTATTTTTTTGAGTCCGAGCGTGTTTGTGATATTCACCCATTTTTTATTATTGATATTTTGATTTGATTGGCATGTTGCATGCCATAAGAGGTAAAGAAGCCCTTTTTGAGCATCTCTTGAAAGATTAATTTCAGGATTGTTGGGGGTGGGCTGTCGGTGGCGTGGGATGGGGCGAGGGTGCTTTGCGTCGCAAGGTGGTATTGGTTGGAAAATTTTCTGAAACGTTTGCATATGTGAATTTGCAACGATAGTGGGTGCTACGGGGTGCTGGTATGAGTGTATCTGTTGCTGACAGCGTTTGCAACAGAGCAGAAAACAATTGCGTTTTAACCGCCATTTTTCAATAAAAATCACTCATTTTTCAAAGGAAAAATGTGGTATTTTTGACGCAACGTCTGCTAGTGGCAAACGTTGTCAAAGTTAGATGCAAGGAAGCAGGGAGGGTAAGGTGCGACTCAGCACTCATACGTTCGCGGGTATGGCGAACGCACTCACCAGAAAAGAGCCTCCGCACGACGATCAACCGGAGTTGATGACCCGTGCAGAGCGTAGGCGCGCGGCCCGCAAGGCTCGTGCGGCCAAAACCTGGAAGAAAGTAGCGGCGGGAACGGTGGCGGTCGCCACGCTGTTCGGCGGTATGGGTGTGGCATCCACCGCACTTGCCGCCGATCGTGACAGCTACCAGGACACCATCGGAAATTCTTCTTTCGAAGCGGCCCGTAACCAGTACGGTCTGACCAAGCACATGAAGAACGGCGCCATCCTGCACGCATGGATGTGGTCGTTCAAGACCATCACGCAGCACATGCCTGAGATCGCCGCGGCGGGCTACACTTCCGTGCAGACCGAGCCTATGAGCAAGATCAAGGAAGTCGCCGCCAACGGCAAGAAGTTCACCGAGAACTGGTACTACGTGTACCAGCCGGCGAACACCTCCATCGGCAACTTCGTGGTCGGTACTGAAGCTGACCTGAAGGAAATGACCGCCACCGCCCATAAGTATGGTGTGCGTGTGATCGTGGATGTGGTCGCCAACCACTTCACCTCCGATTGGAACGCCATCGACCCCGATTGGCAGAACAAGGAGTACTTCCACAAGCGTACCGGCTGCGACGGCCCCAACGGTGAAATCAACGATTATTCCAACCGTTACAAGGTGACGCAGTGCCACCTGCTTGGCCTGTGGGATCTGAATACGCAGAACCAGGCTGTTGCCGATCGTATGCAGAAGTTCCTGAAGACCGCTGTGGCGGACGGCGTTGACGGCTTCCGCTACGATGCGGCAAAGCACGTCGAGCTGCCGACCGAAGTCTTCGACAATAAGCAGTCGAACTACTGGAACACCATTCTGAAGAACGGCTCCCAGTTCCAGTACGGCGAGGTGCTGCAGGGCGATTCCGGCCTTGACTACAAGGCATACGCCAACATGTTCCGCGACAATTCCTCCGATGGCGGCGGCAACACCGCTTCCAACTACGGCAAGACCATTCGCGCCGCTGTCGGCTCGAACAACCTTGACGTCAAGATGGTGAAGAACATCGATACCGGCGGCGCAAGCGAAGACCAGCTGGTCACCTGGGTTGAGTCCCACGATAACTACGCCAACGGCGACAAGGAATCCACCGGCCTCACCGACTATCAGATCATGATGGGCTGGGCGGTCGTTGGTTCCCGTAGGGCCGGCGCTCCGCTGTACTTCAACCGTCCGAAGGGCTCTGGCGGCACCAACCCGCAGTTCGCCGAGCAGTCCCAGCTGGGTGACGCCGGTGACGACATGTGGAAGAACAAGTCCGTCGCGGCAGTCAACCACTTCCGTAACGCCATGGATGGCAAGGGCGAGAACCTGCAGAACTGCGGCGACAAGTCCTGCCTGATGATTGAGCGCTCCACGTCTGATGGCATTCAGAACGATGGTGTGGTCATTGCCAACATGGGTGGCGACAAGAGCCTTTCCGGCATGGAAACCACACTTGACGATGGCACCTACCCGGATGAGGTCAATGGCGGCCAGCTTGTGGTCTCCAACCATAAGATCGTTTCCGGTACCGCCAAGGGCGGCGCGGTCAGCGTCTTCTACGTGAAGGGCGAATCCGATCCGAACGTGTCCGTGGAAGCGGCTTCCAAGGAATTCTCCTCCGACAATGTCAAGGTCACGTTGCGCGCGCAGGATGCCGACAATCTGAAGTACACCACCACCGAGGGCGAGAGCGGCTCCTTCACTGACGGAAAGGTCATTTCCGTTGGTAAAACTCTTTCCATCGGCGAGACCGCTACCGTCAAGGTGACCGGCACCGCCGCCAAGGATGGCAAGAAGGTTAAGAAGGGTCAGGCGCTGAGCGCTTCCGTGACCGTGAAGAAGGTGGAGGTCCCGAAGCAGAACCTTGCCGCGCAGTACAGTACCAACAAGGTGGGCATGGGCGTCAAGAAGACCATCAACTTCAACGCCGGGAAGGATGCGAGCATCGCTGACTGGGACAGCTCCATGCTGATCGCGCAGGGCGCCGCCAACGACGACCCGCGCGTGTACCGCCCGAATTCCATGTATGAGGTTCCGATCGATCTGTATGCGTTGTATGGCGCCTACGATGACGACAACCTGTACCTCATGTGGGAAATGACTAACGTGCAGGATGTCGTCGACACTGGCGACGACTACCCCCTGAGCCAAGGCCACCTGTGGCAGACCCAGAACCTGCCGTTCCACATCGCCATCGACACCAAAGATGACAGCACCCGCATCGGCAACAACGGCGGTCTGCAGACCGGCGGTTCCCTGTGGGCATCCAACATCACTTGGGGCGGCGAGCAGAAGCTCAACAATGTGGTGACCATCTCCACCAACGGCTCCAACGGTCCGTGGATCTACAAGGGCGACGAGACTGGTCTGAACTCCAAGGCTGCGTATGGTCCGGCTGCTAACGCCGCCACCAACACCAAGAAGTCGAACATCAAGTTCGGCTATGGCAATGGCATTCTAAGCAAGGATGTCATCGGCATCGACGGTGGCTGGGGTGAAAACAACGGTCGTTTCATCGGCGATATGAAGGCCGAGAACCAGAACAAGGCCAAGTGGGTCAACTTCAACGAGAAGGGCCACAATTCCGCTCAGATGGATGATCACTACGAGATCGCCATCCCGCTGGAAGAGATCGGCACCACCGCTGACCGCATTGCCTCGAGCGGCATCGGCATCGAACTGGCAGCCACCTTCGGTCTGTCCGCCATGGATTCCCTGCCGTACGATCTGGCAATGAACGACAATGCTGACCTGCCGGACACCGGTTCTCAGGTGAATAACTCCTTCGAGAAGTCCGATGACGACATGTTCAGCGTGAAGATGGCCAACATCGGCGGCGAAGAGCCTCCGGTCGAAACCAAGTCCGTGAAGATTGATCAGTCGGATTACAGCGTGGACCTGTCCGAGGGCGTGGCCACGAAGCAGTTGACCGCCACGACCGATCCGAAGGGCGCGTCCGTGAGCTGGAGCTCGTCCGACAAGGACGTGGCGACCGTCAGCCCGAAGGGCGTGGTCACCCCGAGGAAGGCCGGCAAGGCCACGATCACCGCGAAGTCCGGGACCAAGACCTCGTCGATCACCGTGACCGTGACCGGTGAGCTTCCGCCGGACCCGGTCGCGAAGAACACCGTCTACGCTTCGAAGCCCTCGGGCTGGGGCAAGATCTACGCGTACGTGTACACGGGCGACGGCGCGACCGCGGCGAACAACGCGGCCTGGCCGGGCGTGGAGATGACCGCCCCGAGCGCGACCGACGGCTGCCAGCAGACCGACCTGTACAAGTACGTGGTCCCGGACAACCTCGCCAAGGGCGCGAAGGTGATCTTCAACGACGGCGGCAGCCAGCAGTATCCGGGATCCCGCCAGCCGGGCCTGGACTACAACGGCGGCATCGTGAAGTGGGACGGCTCCTCCGCGACCCTGGCCGCGGTCGAGTGCGAGACCACCATCCCGGTCACGTCCGTCTCGATCTCCGGTAATGGCGTGTCCAATGGCAAGCTGAGCCTGAAGGCGGGCGCGTCCGCGCAGCTGACCGCCACGGTCCTGCCGGAGAACGCGACGGACCGGAAGGTCACGTGGACCAGCTCGGACTCGAGCGTGGCGAACGTGATGGGCACGGGCGTGGTGACCGCGGGCCGGAAGGCCGGCACCGCCACGGTCACCGCCTCGGCGGGCGGCAGGAGCGCGTCCGTGCGGGTGTCCGTCACCGTCCCGGACGAGACCGTGGACATCACGTTCGAGGCGTCCGGCGTGGCCCTGAAGGCCGGCGAGACCCTGTACGCGGTGGGCGACTGGGGCCAGGCCAACGCGTGGAGCCGCAACTCCGGCGTCAGGCTCGCCAAGAGCGGCAACATGTACACCGGCACCGCCAAGGTCGACAAGAATCATGCCATGGCGTTCCGCCTGATCAAGGTCGACGCCAGCGGCAGGACCACGTGGGATCCGGCCAAGGACCGCAAGGCCACCGCCGACAGGACCAAGAGCCTCGGTGTGGCATGGAACGTGTCCACGGTCAACGAGGACGGCGTTCCGCCGGGCTCGCTTTCCATCACCGGTGCTGGTGTCAAGGACGGCGAGCTGTCGCTTTCCGCCGGTTCGCTGGCCCAGCTGTCGGTTGCGGGCTCCTCGTCCAAGGCCGACATGTGGTGGTCCGATGGCGCGGCCGTCGCGGTGTCCGGTACGGGCAACGTGTATGCCGTGCAGGCGGGCACCGCCAAGGTGAGTGCCAAGGTCGACGGCAAGACCGTGTCCGTCACCGTCACCGTCAAATAATTCCTATTGATGTATTTGATTGACATGAGGTGGCTGATTTCCATTGTTTTTGGAAGTTGGTCACCTCATTTGCATTGTGGATTATGAGAACAGACGCCTATGTAAAAAATGATTCAGGGCGAACGTTTGCAGTTGGATTCAGTGTCATAT
>ERZ827498.1457-NODE-1457-length-26267-cov-3.750610_pt1 | contig 26267 bp, 20 predicted proteins | sample MGYA00519865_ERZ827498 | MGnify/ENA primary metagenome ERZ827498 (study PRJEB31778, sample SAMEA3449328) | human gut metagenome | biome: human gut; feature: human-associated habitat; material: faeces | place: United Kingdom | collected 2010/2012 ...
GGAGAATCACTTTTTTCAACATTCTGACCCTGCCCGTGGGCTTGTTTTCTCCCGCGTTCATATTTTGTCCCGATTAGTGTATCATAAATTCCGTTTTCCCGCAAGGCGGGCATAGCGGCAGGATTTTCCCCGCCGCGCGCCGAATAGACCCTTTTCAAACCATCATCAGGAGGAACCCACCCATGACCGATCTTCTCATCGTCGTCGATATGCAGCGCGATTTCGTTTCCGGCGCGCTGGGCAGCGAGCAGGCGCGCGCCATCGTCCCCGCCGTCGCCGCGCGCATCCGTCAGGCGAAAGCGGAACAGACGCAGGTCGCCTTCACGCTGGATACCCACGAGCCGGATTATCTGAATACCCGCGAGGGGCGCTTTCTGCCCGTGCCGCACTGCATCCGCGATACGCCCGGCTGGGCGCTCGAGCCGGATATCGCCAAGGAATGTGCGCAGGGCATGATCTCCTTTGCGAAGCCGACCTTCGGCTCTGCGGCGCTGTGTGAATACGTCCGCACGCTGGCCGAGGAAAAGGGCACGGCGGACGGAAAGGGCTTCTGCGTCGAGCTTTGCGGCGTGTGCACGGATATCTGCGTCGTCTCCAACGCCCTGCTCCTCAAGGCCGCCCTGCCGGAGGCTGATTTCATCGTAAACGGCGCGCTCTGCGCGGGCGTTACGCCCCAAAAGCACGAAGCCGCGCTGGAAACCATGCGCTCCTGCCAGATCGAGGTGCGCTGACAAACAAACCCCTTCGCGCGGCAAGCCGCGCGAAGGGGTTTGTTATGCGATATGCAGCCGGGTTCGCCTTGATGCCGCCCGGCGCTTTTTCGGTTTTTACGGAGCCGTTTTTTCCTTGGCCGTTCCCTTCGCCGCCCTGCCCCGGCCGCGCCGCGGCTTCTGCGGCTCTTCGACGATCGCGTTGGCGCTCAGCGGCGCAATGCGGTAGTTGAACAGCACGTTGGAGTTGGGATACGCCTGATAGAATTTCTGCTTGATGCGATCCATCACGCCGTCGCCCGTGCTGTAATCCACTGTCGGCAACAGCACTGCAACCGTCGTCGGGGAGAAATGCGTGATGACGTCGCCCTTGCGCAGGTTGTTGCGCAAAATCTCCATCAGGCCGCGCATCACATTTTCCTGCCGGATGCTCTCCATCTGCCCGCCGTCCGTGCCGGATACCGTTATCACAGCGAGGAACATCGTCGTCCCCAGACGCTCGATGTTGCGGATCTGCAAATTGAAAATCTCCTTGAACACCGCGAAATCGCAGACAAACGCGCTCTGCTCCCGGCTGCTCTGATACAGCTGACGGCAGATGGTTTCGAGGTTGAACTCGATGTTTTTGCTGGCTTCGACGATTTCGTTGTAAAACTCCATCAGCTCTTGGCTCGGCTTCACGTTCAGGTAGTGGTAATGCAGGTGCATGACCTCTTCGTACTGCGCCTTGGCCTCGGTCGCGTTGTTGCCCCTGAGCAGCGTGCGCATCAGCTCGATGTGGATGCTGTCGTCAAACGGCTCTCTCTCCAGCGCGCTTCGGCAGACGCTGATGATCTCCTGCTCGTCTTCGGCCTTTTCGCTCTGCTTGAGCAGGTCGATATAGTCGTATACGCCGGCGATATACTGGTTGTGCAGCGTCACCGCGCGGGGATACGCCCACTCGTTCAGCTCGCTCTTTTGCAGCAGCGCGCCGCGGTAGAGCGTCATCATCCGGCGATAGGCCTCGCGCTTGCGCTCGCCGTCGCGCACGTTGGGCAGGCGGGCAAAGATGTCCTCCAGCTCGTAGAGATCGACGGTCATCTCCGGCGGACATTCCCAGTGATACGCGCCGCGGTCGGCGACGATGCAGTTGCCCAGCTCCGGCGAAATCTGGCTAAGCAGCGTGCGCACACGGCTGATGAGCGTTTTGAGCGCGTTTTCGGGGTTGGTCACGTTTTCATCGTTCCAGAAGGTGGAGAGCAGGCGGCGGTTGGAAACCGGCTCCCCCCGGTTCGCAATCAGGTATTCGATCAGCGCCAGCCCTTTTTTGGATTTGTTGACCATGTGATCGGCCTGCCGCTCGTTGAGGTAGATGACAAATTCATCCATCATCTGAATCCGGATGGTTTCGCTCATGGATATCCCCCCTCTGCATCAGAGCCGCTTTCGCAGCATATCCGGATTGACGGCGTATAGCTGCGCCGTTTCTCTGGTAATTCGGCCTTCCTTTGCCAGCCGAATCAATTCGTTGTCCATCGAAAGCATCGCCTGCGAGGCCGCGCCGCCGTAAATCACGTTGTCGATCTGGAACGTCTTGCCGTCGCGGATCATGTTCTGAATGGCGGGGTTGACGGCCATGACCTCGAACACCGGCGTCTGCGTGCCGTCCACCGTCGGCACAAGGCGCTGGCTGACGACCGCCCGCAGCACCATGGAAAGCTGAACGCGAACCTGCTGCTGCTGGCTGGCCGGGAAGGTGTCGATGATGCGGTCGATGGTCTTCGCCGCGCCGACCGTGTGCAGCGAGGAGAGCAGCAAATGCCCCGTTTCCGCCGCCGTCAGCGCGGTCTGCACGGTTTCGTAATCGCGCATTTCGCCGAGCATGATGACGTCCGGCGCTTCGCGCATCGCCGCGCGCAGCGCGCGCGCAAACGAGCATGCGTCGTTGGGAATTTCGCGCTGGCTGACCAGCGCGCGCTTGTGCGCGTGCAGATACTCGATCGGGTCTTCGATGGTGATGATATGGTCGGCACGTTCCGCATTCGCCTTGTCCACGATTGCGGCCAGTGTGGTCGACTTACCGGAACCGGTCGGGCCGCATACAAGCACCAGACCACGTGGCAACAGCGCAAGGTCGGCGATACGCGGGTCAATTCCCAGTTCCTGCGCGGTTTTGATTTCCGTAGGAATGGTACGCAACGCGGCGCATACGCCCATACGGTCGCGGTATACGTTCACGCGGAAGCGCAGCAGATCGCCAATGGCGAAGGAGATATCAAGTTCCAGATCATCTTTGAAACGTTCCATCTCTAATTCGTTGGTCATGACTTTCACTGCTTCGTACGTGTGATCCTTCGTCCACACGCTCAATCCCTTGGCGGGGCGCAGCTTGCCATCCACGCGCAGCATTGGCGGGTCGTTGATTACCAAGTGCAAATCGGACGCATTGAGCTTAACCAGCTGGCGGATGGCCGACACGAATTCGTCGTCCGCGTCCGGATGTTCGGTGCGCAGCGTCTGTTCGACCTGCTCGGCCTTGATCTTACGTTCTTCCGGAACGGCATCCTCGTCGGCGTCGTTGGTTTCAGGCACTACGAAATCCGCGAATGGCCTGGTCTGCGGCTGGGGCTGACACATCTGCTGTTGCTGTGGCTGCGGCCTTTGGAAAGCTGCGTCCTGCGGAATGTGAGTGATGGTCGGAGGCATCTGCTGCGCTGCGGTTTCGGCGATGTCGGTCTGTCGCTTAGCGAATGGTGTGGCACCCGGTACGAAGGACGGTGGATTGCTATCGATCTGCTGGATCGGACCATGCTCCTCATATGCGGGATTTTGCTGGGTCGCGTCAGTGTCCTCATCAAACTGCAGGCTGCCGGTACCGACTGGTTGACGGTCGCTTGTTGTTGGAAAAACATGCGCTTCCTGCGATTGTTGTATGGCTTGCGTAGTCTGTTGTTGAGCAACAGACTGTTCGGATGGTTGAGACTGTGAAACTGGCTGCGGGTCGGGAATTTGCACATCCTGCTGGCTTACAGTCGGCATTGAATTAAGCGAAGCGAAAATGCCCTTAAGGCTTTCATCATCTGCCTGAATCGCATTGTCGGAAGACCAATGACGTCCCTTGCGGGGATCCTCATTGAACGATGGAGTGTTGTTGGGAATGGTCACGCCTTTGAGACCGGAAAGATATCCGCCATTGTTCCACGTTTGCTCGATGGTCATCATTGTCCTTTTAATAGGTGGGTTGCTGTCTGAAAATGTCGGTCGTGCCGGCGCTTCGACGCGCCGACGCAACCGAACGTTTTATAGGTGTTTTATAAGTGCGGAGAGGTGCATAGGTGCATGTAACGTCAGGTGGAACCTACACCGTCACGCGAAGCACTTCCTCCACGGAGGTAATGCCTTGAAGCGCCTTCTGCCAACCGTCCTTACGAAGTGTGGTCATGCCTTGCTCCTTCGCCGCCTTGTCAATATCAATCGACGTGGCGCCACGGGCTATAAGATCCTCCATTGTTGAATCCACGCCCATGACCTGCTGGATGGCCACACGGCCGCTATAGCCGGTGTTGGCGCATTCTCGGCATCCTACCGGACGCCATATCGTCGGAAGAGGGGTATCTGGCATGTGTGGAACACCCAACGTCCGAAGCTCCGCTTCGGTGGCAGTATCCTGACGCTTGCACTTCTTGCACAGGCGGCGAGCCAGTCGCTGAGCCATCACCGCAGCAAGCGACGAGCTCAATAGGAACGGCTCCACACCCATTTCCGTCAAACGTGTCACTGCGCTTGGCGCATCATTGGTGTGCAGGGTGGAAAGCACCAAATGGCCGGTCAACGAAGCCTCAATAGCAATGTTGGCGGTCTCCTGATCTCGAATCTCGCCGATGAGCACCACATCAGGGTCTGCACGAAGGATCGAACGCAGAGCCGCGGCGAACGTCATACCGGCCTTGTTGTTCACCTGAACCTGATTGATGCCTCTCATACGGAATTCCACCGGGTCCTCAACCGTAATGATGTTGATTTCCGGCTTCGCCACATCGCCCAACGTGGCATACAACGTGGTCGACTTACCCGAACCGGTAGGACCGGTGACCAACACCAGACCATACGGACGGTTGTACGCCTTGGAGAACACGTCGAAATTCCGCTGGCTGAAATTCAAATCCTCCACCTTGAGATTGCCCGAAGGCGTGCTCAGGATTCGCATGACGATCTTCTCGCCCCATACCGTCGGCAGTGCGGCCACACGAAGATCCACCTTCTGACCATTGTGCTTGACGGTGATGCGGCCGTCCTGCGGCTTACGGCGCTCGCCGATATCCATATCGGACATGACCTTGATGCGGCTGATCACACCTTGGGTCATGGCTTTCGGCGCCTTTTGGAACACGTGCAGCACACCGTCGATACGGTAGCGCACGAGCAGACCGTCTTCCTGCGGTTCGATGTGGATATCGGAGCAGTGGTCGTCGATGGCCTGGTTGATGAGCAGGCTGACGAAGCGTGCCACAGGGGAGGCGTCCTCGCCGCTGTCGGATTCGAGGTCCACTTCCTTCTTGGCGGTCGCCGCGATTTCGTGCGACAGCTCGGTCAGCTCCGCGTTGGCGCGCAGGTACCGGTTGATGGCGTCCTTCACCTGAGAAGGCATCGCCACCATGGGAATGACCGGCATGCCGGTGCTGGCGGACACGTCGTCGATGGCGGCGAAGTTTTTCGGGTTGGCCATGGCCACGGTGATGCGTCCGTTGACAATGGACAATGGCAGCAGCTGGTTGCGACGGCACAGGTCGTCCGGCACCATGCTGATGACTTCTTTGTCTACTTGGTATTCGTTGAGGTCTACGAACGGTAGGCTCATGCCTTGAGCTAGCGCCATGGCATATTCGCGTTCGGTGTTTTCGTCCATGCCTTCGGTGGATGTGGGCATGGCGGGAAAGTCGCTAGTGGCGTCGCTGGGTGCAGCGGCATGGCGTGGCTGGCTCGGCGTGAAAATCTGGTTGATTTCTCCTGTGACCGGGGAATTCAAATCCATGCGCTGTGAGAAATCGCTCGGCGTGTCGTCGTTTCGATTGCGCTTGAGGAAAGGGAAACGGCTTCCCGAACCGGCGTCGCTCATAATGACCTCCTGGACCATGCGCCGGAACGCACGGTATGACTTATGACCCTTTGCAAACACAGGTGTTTGCGGGCCTGAGAATGTTCAGTTGTTCATGGTCATGTGAGCTAACGATTGCAGTGTTGTGCACTACTACTCGCATAGTTTAGCGGCTTTGTGACTGAAACGCCAATTGTCATGTGGTGTTTGGAAGGGTGTGAAAACGTTGGCAGGGAATCGTGATACAGTACAGATATTCATGCACCGCCTTTTCTGCGGTGATTTTTCCTGTTGCCTCCGATGATGGGGTGATACTGCATGAAGGAGCTGCTCATGGAGCACAGCTGGCGTAGGGCGGTAAATGATGCCGCGACAGGGCTTGCAATACATAACGTCAAACGATTGCCGAAACGTGGCGAGTCGGGTTTCACATTGGTTGAGGTATTGGTGGCGATTGTGGTGCTGAGCATCACAGGTCTTGCCGCCGCACAGTTCGCGATTACTGCGATTCGTACTTCTTATGCCCAGCAGCAGCGTTCAGCAGCCATTGCTTTGGGTAGTGATGGTATCGAACGCATGCGCGCACAGATAGCGGATCATACTTCTGCGCCATCCTCCTATTACACGGATTTGCTGCCTGGCATGGGTGTGGATGATGTGAAGAAAGCACATGCGAATCTCGCGGCAGTGGGGGCCATCACCTCGCAATTCTCGGATTTGGAGGCTACGGCCACTCCGGATGCCGATACGAGCAAGTACATTCAGCCGGTGCGCACTACCACGGGCAAAGACGCCAAACATACTACATATACGGTGAACACCGTGATTGAGAAGTGCTATCGGGAAAGCGGCACCATGGATTGTAGAACCGCTTCGGAACTGGGTATTGACGGGCATGCGTCCATTAGCGGTCTTGACGGTACTCCTGACGCCTCGCTGCGATCCAGCATCCTGAGTCAGGACAACATTCCTACTAAGGGATTCACCTTTATGGCGAAAACGTATATGCCGATGGTACGCGTGGTGGTAGGCGTCACCTGGTCGGACAATATTGACGCAGACAAAACGGCCGTGTATACCACCAATGAACTGTTGAATGTGATCGGGGCCTGAAGGAGCGGGACGGCTTATGGAAGAGAAGAACTCTGGATTCAGTCTGAATCGCCGATTATTACGTGCGCTCCGTAGGCGTGCTCGTGGGGAAGGCGGCGTTACCTTGGTGGAGATGATGGTTTCATTGTTTATTTTTGCCATTGTTTCCACCATGTTCACGGTGTCGATCGTGCAATATTTGCATTCCACCACAGCCGATGCTATCCGCACCAGATCGGCTACGGAAATAGCTACATCGGTGCAGGCTCTGGACCGATATGTTCGCAATGCCGAAGGTGTGGAAGAGGCTGCCAGCGGTGACAGGTTGACTTTGGTGACCACTGATGCCGATGGGATTCGGCAATGCGCTGTGATTGAGTACACAGAGGCCACGTGGTCCGGCGGGCGAGTTGATGATTATGGTTTCGTCGTGGTAAAAACCAGACCATACGCAACCGGTGCGGGGGGAGCGTGGAGCGAGCATGCGGTGTTGACGGCGGTGATGAACAACAGTACCGCTTCAACGTCCGATGATTCGCTGTTCAAAAACAAACTGTTCAGCATGGATGGCGGTACGCGCGTGGTGCGGTATTCGCCGGTGACGGGTTCGTATGTGGGTGGCAAGCCGGTCACCTCGAACACATTGACATCGTTTACAGCTCGCAATGTGGGTTCGAGTGCTTCGGTCGACTTCAGTCAATGTCGTTGAATGACGGTGTCTGTAAGGGCTCTCCCTTGTGGGGGAGCCCTTTTTCTATACTTTCAAATACCCCCGACGCGCCCGGGGGGAAATGGTTTTTTGATGAATTTTCGTCAAAACATGCTGAAAATATTTTCTGAAACACTATTGAAAATATAACTATTCCAGGGCAAACGTTTCAGACGAAGAGATACACCGGTAGACCGACGGACTCAACGCATGTTACGGAATCGGACGGTGGTGATTGTGTGAAGAGGGGTTATGCAATCGTATTGAAAGAGTTTGATTCGGGGTTGTGATGAAAACGGTGGATGAAACATCATTGGTGCGATTGATGCACTGCATCTGGTACTGCAAACGATGTCAATACGACTACGCTGAGAGTTGTTGGTTATGTGAGCCAGCCACCCCCACAAGGGGAAATAACGCAAAGAAGAATCGCTGTGGACCATCCGAAGTTGGACGGTCCCACGGTATGTCCTTCCAATTGGAAAGAAGGGTTTCATTATGAAGAGCGTACGTAACGCACTCAACCGCCGCGCCAAGGGCGAAAAGGGCTTCACCCTCGTCGAACTGCTCGTGGTCGTCATCATCATCGGCATCCTCGCCGCAGTGGCCGTGCCGATCTACCTGAACCAGCGCAAGGCCGCATGGAATTCCGCGACCCAGACCGATGTCAAGAATGCCAGCCTCGTTATGGAAACCATCATGACCGAGAATCAAGGGAAGGTTCCAACACTCAAGGCGACCACGTGCTCTAATACCGCTGGCTGCGATATCTACGATGGCAATACTGTTAATGTCAGCAAGAACGTGACTCTGACATTCGACGCAACAGCGGGTGCGAACACTTACAAGATTAAGGGTACAAATTCTTCCGACAAGAATTGCAAGACCTTTGTATATGATTCTGCTACTGGTCAGATCTCTGCTAAGTGATTTGTAGCAATGCTGTACCGCGGATGTCGGGGACCCTGTATGTCCCCGACATTCTTGTATCAACCGTAATCAAACATAAATCGAACATCATTTGATTCTTTGGGGGGAAAGTATGGCCGGCAACGACGCGCAGGTTTCAATGGATAACGGCACCAGGCAGTGGCGTTACAAGGGCGTCTCGTTCGACGGCCAGCGTAAAGAGAAGGGTGTGGTCGAAGCGCAGACGCGCGACCAGGCCATCGAGCGCATTAAAAAACTCGGACTGTATCCGACCGATCTGACCGACACAGCTGCCGGCACCGGTCTCAACGCGGAGATCAACATCAAGGCGTTCGAGAAATATCCAAGCAAAAAAGACTTCGCCGTAATGGCGCGGCAGCTCGCCACCATGGTGGCGGCTGGCGTCTCGCTGATCCGAGCCTTGAACATCGTCGCCGAACAAATCGAGAACGTGAAGCTCCGCAAGGCAGTGCAGGCCTGCGTGGCGCAAGTGGAAGGCGGCTCGTCCTTCTCCGAAGCCATGTCGGCGGATCCCGATTCCCTGTTCCCGCCGATCATGGTCAACATGGTTCGTGCCGGCGAGACCGGCGGCTTCCTAGACAAATCGCTGCTCACCGTGGCGGACAGCTTCGAAGCGGATGTGAGGCTCCAAGGGCAGATCAAAAGCGCCATGGCCTATCCGGTCGTGGTACTGGGCATCGCCCTGATCTTGGTGATGGTGATGCTGCTCACCATCGTGCCGATGTTCGCCAGCATGTACGATTCCATGAATGCCCAGTTGCCATTCGTGACCCAGATCCTGGTGGACCTCGGCAAAGTGATGCCCTACGTGCTTCCGGTGCTGATTGTGGCCGTCGTGGCGCTGGCCATGTTCTGGAAGCGTAACCGTAACAAAGACATCATCCGCACCTGGTGGGATCCGTTCACACTCAAGGCACCGGTGTTCGGCAAGCTGGACACCAACGTGGCCCTGGCCCGCTTTTGCAATAATTTCTCTTCCATGCTCGCTTCCGGTGTGCCGATTCTCCAGGCACTTGATATCGTCGGATCGACTTCGGGCAACTATGTGATTGATTCGTCTTCGAAGCGTGTGGGCCGTTTGGTGGAACGTGGCTACCGTCTGGCCGACAGCATGAGCACCGAAAAGATCTTCCCGAACATGCTGGTGCAGATGGTGGCCATTGGCGAGGACTCCGGCGCCATCGACAAAATGCTGTCCAGCGCGGGCCAAGCATATGACGAAGAGGCCCAATCCATGGCCAAACAGCTCACTTCGTTGCTGGAACCGTTGATGATCCTGTTCCTCGGCGTGGTGGTCGGCTTCATGGTGGTGGCATTGTACATGCCGATGTTCTCCATGTTCGACGCCATCAATGGTCAGGCCTGATCTGATATCCGAGTACCCGAGCGAAACATACCTTTATATATAGGAGCAAGCATGAAACAGACCGGATTGTGGTCCAGACTCAACCGCAGGTACCGTGCGGCATTACGCGAACGCATGGGGGAGCGCGGCGCCGCCATGATGCTGGCCGTTCTGTTCGTGATGGTGGTGCTCACCACATCCGCTCTGGTCATGACTACCCTGCTTGCCCAGGCGATTCCTTACAAGAATAATAAGGAAAATTCCCAAGCCAACTATGCGGCCGAATCCGGCCTTGAAGTCGGCTTGAGCTATATCAATGAAACTCTGGCGAAGTTGCAAGGTTCTACGAGTCTTGATGATTTGCAGAAGGTGTTGCCTACCGTTGATGCTGATATGAACGACAGTTCCAAGGATGGTGAATTTGCCAAATATGATGGCGCATCCGTATTGTTGAATCATGTTGCTTTGAATAAGACGGTAAAAACATCGGATACGGCTTCATATACGCCGGATGACCTGTCCTATCGTGTGCGCATCAATTTCTATGACACCAATCCGGATGACGCATCGGCGGAGATGATCAGCTCTCCATCCGATCTGAAAAACCTACAGTATGCCGAAGTGGTGGCCACGGGCTTCATCAACCGGTATAAGGACGGCCGTACAGCAGGCAACACCAAAAGCCCGCAGGCCATGAAGCGTGCGGTATGCAGGATCGAAGCCAAAACGGACTCCACTACCACGAATCATTCAAGTGCCTTGGGTGTTGGCGGCCGCATGGGCATGGGTTTTTATGCCGCGGCGCCCTACAACAGGCTCGATTCGCAGTTCGTATGGGTACCCGTGGATTATGATGGCGTGTCCATCGGATCCGATCCAACCGGCGAAGTTAAATTCTCCGGCACGGTGGATTCCGGACACACCAATACCAGCCAGCTGTCCGATGGCACTGCGACGTTGAATCCAGTGAACCGCACCTGCATGCTGGCCACCACCATTCCGGTTACCAACGAGAAGAAAAGCATTGCCGAGAACCTCGATTTAAGCAAATCGCCTCAAGCCGGTTCTGGGCTGGTGGTACTGCCCGCCGCATACAACGCGGGAGGTGACACCTACCAATATACTGAGGAATGCCGTGCTGACGGTGCGTACTCCTCATTGAACACGTGGGTGTACTACAAGGACAATTCCATCCGTCTGGCCTCGAATATGGGATTGTGCGTCACCGGCGTGAGCATCGATGACACCGACGGCAAGACTCCGGCCACCTTGCAGCCATGCGGCACATCATACGGAGTCCACTTCCAGGGCGATTATTATACGGATCCGAATAAGGTTGCGCAGCAGACGGAGAAGAACGACCCGAACAGTCTGCTCAACAAATACCAGAAATGGAACTTCTACAACGGGTTCATCAACGCCGGATACTGGAACGAGCTGACGGGCGATGTCGGTGCGCAAGCAGCGTCATATGATTCCGCCCTGCCTGAAAGCAAGGGATATGCCGTAGCCGGCGTGCAGAGCGGCAAAAAGACCAAGTTCCAACGTCTGGAAGTCACCCATTACGGCGGTAGCCCACAAGACAGTGGCGATCCACATTTCGCGGGCGGCAATATCAAAGCCACCCCCTACAGTCAGGCGTATATGGTGTCGCAATGGACCTATAACTTCAGCGATTCCTACTTTTCGAACGGTGCCGACATGCAGGATGCCACCGCATCCTTCAGCCAAGCAGGCGAAGCGGGATACGGCACCAATCAGATGGTGAACTCCGCATCCGGATTCTGCATGGTGATGGACGGCAACGACGTATACGCCGACACCTGCGACGTGCATAGTGCGGACTTCGACGCGAAATGCTACCAGAAGACGATCATGGGGCAAGGCAGCGATTTCATCTCGACCTCTCACTGTTCGACCGCCGACAAGGAGAACTTCAACTTCACATCCGACCGCGTCTCCTATACCGAAGATGCCAGCGCCGATGGCACTGGCATCGACACCACCATAGCCCTGCACGACACCAACGGCAACACGAAGTACCTGCATGTTTCCGGCAGTAAGGTGTCGTTGACCGACAATCCAAGTGACGCCACAAAGTTCCGCCGATACAACGAGCACAACACCTCGAAAGCGGTGAGTTACGGCGGCAAGACGCAGTATCCATGGGCTGGCACTTTCCAAACCAGCGAAGGCATGTGCCTGACGGAAATCTATCCGGGAGACTATGTGGAAAGCAATGGGAAGAAAGACCGTCAATACAATCGCTCAGACGGTCATTCCATGCTGAAAATGGTTTCATGCGGAACCGATCGTGACGTGCGTGGGCGACTGGTGAAATCGCAGGCATGGAACGCTTCAGTGAATTATGGTGATGCCGGATCGGCCGGTAGCATTACTTGGACAACGACGACGACCACCGTATCTATCCCTACCAGTACCTATTTCTCAGCGGTTGTGGACTCCACCGTCACATCCAGAAAGTGGTGAACGGCATGGATATAGTGAATGATGTTCCTACCGTGGTGATACTGCTGGTGGCCTCGCTGATCATCGGCTGTATCTTCGGATCTTTCCTGAATGTAGTGATATGGCGCGTGCCGAACCACATAAGCATCACCAATCCGAAACGTAGCTTTTGTCCGAAATGCGAATCGCCAATCGCTTGGTATGACAATATTCCCATCTTTTCCTGGTTGGCGCTCGGCGCGAAATGCCGACACTGCAAAGAACCGATTGCCGCACGATATCCGCTGGTCGAATCGCTTGGCGGACTGTCCTTCCTTGCCGTAACCGCAGGTGGACTGTTCGGCGCATACCCGTTGTGGGCACTACCCGTGCTGTACGTGTTCGCATGCGTGTCCATCGTCATAGCGTTCATCGACTTGGACCACCATCTCATCCTCAACGTAGTGCTACTGCCGACGCTTATCGCAACGGTATTGCTGCTGGTTGTGGCATCGTTTGGCATAGGGGAGTGGAATTGTCTTGGTCGCGGAGCGCTCTGCGCGCTGATTCTCTTCGTGTTCTATTTCGTACTCTCACTCATCTGGAAAGGTGGTATGGGAGACGGCGACATCAAACTCGCATTCATTCTCGGATTGCTGCTTGGCTGGCTTGGCTGGCCGCAATTCATCATTGGATCGTTCGCCGCGTTCTTCATCGGCGGTGCCATCAGCTTGGTATTGCTGGCCAGCAAAAAGGTCGACCTTCATGGAGGCATCCCCTTCGGGCCATCCATGCTGCTCGGCGCATGGCTTGGCATTTTCGCCGGCGTACCAATCGCCACACTATACCTGCAACTCACCGGACTTGCGTAACGCATCCGCATACAAGACCCATATATATAAGGAGAGACCATGAGAGCAATAACGGCGCTGTCGATTGCGAGCGACGCCATACGAGCGGCGGTCATAGCCGACCCCTATACGGATTCGCCGACCATCAAGCATTTTCAGGCATTGCCGTTGCCCAGCGGAGCCGTGGTGGACGGCGAAGTGGTGGACACCGAAGTGGTCACCGGCCTGCTGAGAACACTGGTGCAGCGTTTCAAATTCCCGCGTGAAAACGCCTCACTCGTCTATTCCAGCCGCCGTATGGTGTTCCGTGAGACGGACTTCCCCTACATGTCCCTAGCTGATTTACGCTCAACCCTGCCATTCCAGGCCAAAGGCATGATTCCATTGCCCATTGAGGAATCCGAACTTGACTTCGTGCCGTTGTCTGTAGTGGATGACGAGCAGAACGGCAAGCAGCTTCATGGCATTCTCGTAGCCACTCTGCGCGGTGGTCTGGAAAAAACTGCGTATACCGCAGAAGAAGCGGGTTTCGTGATCACCTCCATCGACGCCGGTCCGTTCGCGTTGGCCCGCCTGTTCAGCGACACCAACCAGGCGCAGACCGAAGCGGTGGTCAACATCAACGGCAACTGCACCGACGTGATCGTGCTCAATAACGGAAAACCCGCCTATATGCGCGTCGTGCCGTCCGGTGCCGACGACGTGTCCGACGCCATCGCCAATGCGCTGAGCATCTCCTTCGAAGACGCGGAACGCATCAAAAACCAGATTGGTCTGCAAAATGTGACCGGTGACGAACGTCTCGAAAAAGCCGAGGAAGTCATTCGTGAAACCACGGCGCAGCTCATCGTCGGTATTCGCAATACGTTGAACATGTACGACGTCGACCATGCGGACAGCACCATCAGCGGCATCATCCTCACCGGTACGGGTGCGCGACTCATTGGTCTGCCCCCAGTGTTGGCAAGCTCCATCAACAAGATGGTGCGCATTGGCGATCCGTTCATCCGCTTCAAGCTGTCCAAGGAAGTCGAACGTCAGAACATTGTGGCGCACGCGGTCGATTTAGGCGGGGTGCTGGGACTGGTCATCGGAAAGAAGCCGAGGTGAGTGTGATTATGAAACTTGATATGAAATCCAAGAAAAACAAGGCCAACTCCCACCGTGGACGTGGCAAGGAAATTGCCTATCCGGACACTTCGGACGGTCAGAAGGGCACCCTGCTATCCATGAACGTCTCCGATATCAGCAATGCGTTGAAGGCGGGCGGTATCGGCAAGCGTAGCACCGCGCCGGAAAACCCAGCCGACTGGACCATGCGCGCTAACCTGATTCCGCGTTCCATCGTCGGATTGAATCGCGATCGAGCCATCAAATACCTGTTAACGTATGTGCTGATCGGCGTGCTCATTGTATCTTTGGTGGTCAGCGTGTTCATGTTCGCCCAATCCACATGGGCGGACCATCGTGTGGAAGTGGCTCAACAGAAGACCATTTCCCTGCAAAAGGAGAAAGCGCAGTTCAAGGATGTCGAAGACACGTTGAATTCGCTGGACGATGCGCAGAAGGCGAAGATTGCCATGCTGTATGACGAAATGGACTGGATGAAGGTCGCCGATTCGCTGAACAGCTCGCTTCCGGAAGGCGGCCAGTATACGAATCTGGAACTCAAAAGCTTCCAGATCGCTTCATCGAACAATTCGTCCTCATCCTCCGACAATACGTCCACTGTGTGGTCTGGTAACGGCGTGATTTCCGCGGACTTCACCATCGAATCGCCGAATTTCTACTCGGCCAAGGACTTTATCAACAATTTCGCCTCGATCCCCACGTACAAGACGGGTTATGTGAGCTCTATTACCAAGAATGACAGTGAAGGTGGCACCACCTACACGTATACCGGAACGATTTCACTGGTGATGGACGGCAACACCACTTCGCGAAGCGACAACTCAGCAGGCGCGACCCAGGCCAACCGTGATTTGCTCGCCAAGCTGCGCGCAAGCCTCGACAAGGCTGCGTCCGGACAGTCTGATGCTTCTGCCAACCAGTCGACTGACACCTCATCCGATGCCAGCGGATCGTCTAACTGATAAGCAGGAGGAAACATGAACAAGCATAAAATCGCATGGATCGCACTGGCCGTCGGCATCGTAGTGGTGCTGATGTTGACATGGCTTGTAGGCGTATCTCCGCGTCTTACACACATTAAGGAAGCCGACGCGCAGACTGCGCAGATCGAAGAAAGCAACAAGAAAACGCGTGACCAGATTGAAACGCTGCGTATGGCGAGCGAGACGATCGGCCTGCAGAAGGATCGTTTGCGTCAGCTGCAGCGCCAGATTCCTGACGGCTATAACCAAAACGAATTCATCGATTCGTTGAATGCCGCTGCTGATGGTGCGGGCGTCTCCATCCAGTCTGTGACCTTCGATGAGGCCACCACCGCTGAAGTGCCGTCCGAAATGCAGGGAACCATCAAAGCCGGCCGGCTTGTGCAGGTTCCGGTGAGCATTACTGCGAATGGCAGCTATGATGCAATGCGTGGCTTCGTTCAGGCCGTGCAGGGCATCAACCGTATTGCCGTTCCTGAAGATGTGACGTACACCCTTGATAAGGGCGGCGACGCCACCAAGAACAACGTGACCATCAATTGTAAAATCTGGTCGCTGCTGCTTAACAATGACACCGTCGAAGACGAGAACGTTACCAAGCAGTGACAAACAATACATAAAGAACGATTCTCTCCTTATCCATTACATGGGGCCTTCCGCATTCGCGGGAAGCCCCTTATGTATCTTCACATATTCTTATGTGTTTTCATTCGGTTCTTGCATCAATTTGCCGTTCATCCCCATCGGAAATCACGTAACTTGCCATGCCGTGAAACTGTCAGGCAAAACTGTCAGCATGTGACGGTAGGCTTTGCGCTTGTAAAGACCCCAAACCATTCAATCCAGAAGGTGCATTGTGGCTGTATCCAAACTCGATGAAGTCGTATCCCTTGCCAAGCGTCGTGGCTTTGTTTTTCCCGCCGGTGAAATCTACGGCGGAACCCGTTCCGCATGGGATTACGGTCCGCTCGGCGTGGCGCTGAAGGACAATATCAAGCGCGAATGGTGGCGCTCCATGGTCGTCACCCGTGGCGACGTGGTGGGCGTGGACACCTCCATCATCCTGCCGACCCCCGTGTGGGTGGCTTCCGGCCACGTGGCCGTCTTCAACGATCCGCTGGTCGAGTGCCTCAACTGCCATAAGCGCCAGCGTTCCGACAAGCTTGAGGAATCCTACGCCGAGAAGCATGGAGACAAGCTGCCGGAGAACGGCATGGCCGACATCGTGTGCCCCGACTGCGGCACCCGCGGCAAGTGGACCGAACCGCGCGACTTCAACATGATGCTGCGCACCCACCTCGGCCCGGTCGAGGACGAGAACTCCCTGCACTACCTGCGTCCGGAAACCGCGCAGGGCATCTTCGTGGACTTCAAGAACGTGATGACCTCTTCCCGCAAGAAGCCGCCGTTCGGCATCGCCAACATGGGCAAGTCCTTCCGTAACGAGATCACCCCGGGCAACTTCATCTTCCGTACCCGTGAGTTCGAGCAGATGGAAATGGAATTCTTCGTCAAGCCCGGCGAGGACGAAGCCTGGCACCAGTACTGGATCGACGCCCGCACCCAGTGGTACCTCGACCTCGGCGTCAAGCCGGAGAACCTGCGCCACTACGAGCATCCGAAGGAGAAGCTGGCCCACTATTCGAAGCGCACCGTCGACATCGAATACAAGTTCGGCTTCCAGGGCTCCGATTGGGGCGAGCTCGAAGGCATCGCCAACCGTACCGACTTCGACCTGTCCGCGCACGCGGAGCACTCCGGCGAGGACCTGAGCTACTTCAACCAGGCCACCGGCGAAAAGTACGTGCCGTACGTCATTGAGCCGGCCGCCGGCCTGACCCGTTCCCTCATGTGCTTCCTCGTCGACGCCTACGACGTGGACGAGGCTCCGAACACCAAGGGCGGCGTGGACAAGCGCACCGTCCTGCACCTCGACCCGCGTCTGGCTCCGGTCAAGGCCGCCGTGCTGCCGCTGAGCAAGAAGCCGGACCTGCAATCCGTGGCCCAGAAGCTCGCCGCCGACCTGCGCCAGAACGAGTGGATGATCGACTACGACGAGGCCGGCGCGATCGGCCGTCGTTACCGTCGTGAAGACGAGATCGGCACCCCGCTGTGCGTCACCGTCGACTTCGACACCCTCGACGACCAGGCCGTCACCATCCGTGAACGCGACACCATGCAGCAGGAGCGCGTCAGCCTCGACAAGGTGGCCGACTACATCGCCGAGCGTATCGGCGAGAAGCGCGTCAGCGTGCCGCAGATGCCGGTCGAAATGGGCGGCGAGGCTTGGCCTGAGTCCGTCAAGATCGCCGAAGCCGGTGGCCTGTACTGATCGCCCCGAATCGGTCATATTGAACGGAACAAGTCTGACCTATGCCAGATAGCATTGTGAATGCCTACGAGGAATCCGACGTGCTCGACCCGCGTACCGACGCGGAACGGCCGTCGGTTCCTCCCGTTATAAAGCCCGTTGATCTGGGTCCGGTGCACGTCGAAACGCCGGTGGTGCTTTCGCCTATGGCGGGCGTCACCAACTGGCCGTTCCGCGTGATCTGCGAAAGCTACGGTCCCGACGGTCTGTACGTGGCGGAAATGATTACCGCGCGCGCATTGGTGGCCCGCAATCCGAAAGCCCTGCGCCTATGCCGTTTCGCACCCAGCGAGAAGATTCGCTCGCTGCAGCTGTACGGCGTCAATCCCTCGATTGTGGAGCAGGCCGCGAAAATCGTCATCGACGAGAACATGGCCGACCATGTCGACCTCAACTTCGGCTGCCCGGTGCCCAAGGTGACGCGTCGTGGTGGCGGTTCCGCGCTGCCATGGAAGACGGACCTGTTCCGTGAGATCATCCAACGTGTGGTCAAGGTGTGCGACGCGGCCAACGTACCAGTCACGGCCAAAATCCGCGTCGGCATCGACCATGAACACGAGACGTTCCTCGAAGCCGGGCACATCGCGCAGGAGGAAGGCTGCAAGGCCGTCACCCTGCACGCGCGCACCACCGCCGAATATTACGGTGGGCATTCCGATTGGTCCCGCATCGGCGAGTTGGTTTCCGAGCTTGATATTCCCGTCTTCGGCAACGGGGATATTTGGGGTGCCAACGACGCGTTGGCGATGGTCGCCGAAACCGGTTGCGCGGGTGTTGCGATCGGCCGCGGCTGCCAAGGCCGTCCATGGTTGTTCGCCGACATCAAGAACGCGTTCGCCGGCAGTGACGAGCGCGTCGACCCCACGCTGGGCGACGTGTGCCGCGTGATCGAACGGCATGCCGAACTGCTGACCGAATTCTATGATGGCGACGAGCGGATGGCCGTGCATGACCTGCGCAAGCACGTCGCGTGGTATCTGAAGGGCTTCCCCGTGGGCGGTTCCACACGCCGTGCGTTCATGGAATGTGAAAATCTTGAGGATGTCCGGCGCGAGATAGGCAGACTCGACCCGAACATTCGGTTCCCAGAGCGCATCGCCGACAAGCCAAGGGGGCGCGTGCGCTTCGCCAAAAAGGTGCATCTGCCTTACGGATGGTTGGAATCCCGGGAAACCACGCACGAGGAGCGTGAGGCGCTGTTCGGGGATGACCCGATGGATGCCAGCTACTAAAGCTCGTCACGCATGTTCGAAGAGCCGTGTACAAATGACTGAAGGGGTCAACGCAGGCAGAATGAACATGCTGACAGCAAAAAAGTGAAAAAACGGTGGTACACGCCTGGAAAAGTGCGCGTATCATCGGCGCGATTGCGATAGAGTTGTTCATATACGTGAGTGAACAGGAGACAATGGTGAGCGAGATTGCCCAGACTGACAATTTCAACGACAAGACCAACATCAAGGTCGTCGGTGTCGGTGGAGCCGGAGGCAACGCTGTCAATCGCATGATTGCGGAGGGTCTTCAAAGCGTCGAATTTATTGCGATCAACACTGATGCAAAGGATCTGCTGCGATCCGACGCCGATGTCAAGATCTCGCTGAACGATGCCTCCAGCCGTGGTCTGGGCGCTGGCGCCGACCCGGAAAAGGGTGCCAAGGCGGCGCAGGATCACCAGTCCGACATCGAAGAGGCGCTTAAGGGCTCCGACATGGTGTTCGTCACCTGCGGTGAGGGCGGTGGCACCGGAACCGGTGCCAGCCCGATCGTGGCACGTGCGGCCCACCAGCAGGGCGCGCTGACCATCGCCGTGGTGACCCGTCCGTTCAGCTTCGAAGGTCCGCAGCGTTCCGCTTCCGCCGCGCTCGGCATCGAGAACCTGCGCAAGGAAGTCGACGCGCTGATCGTCATTCCGAACGACCGACTGCTGGAACTGTCCGACCGCACCATTGGCATCGTCGACGCGTTCAAGACCGCCGACACCGCACTGCTGGCCGGCGTGCAGGGCATCACCGACCTGATTACCTCGAATTCGTACATCCACGTTGATTTCAACGATGTCAACGCGATTCTGCGTGGTGCCGGCACCGCGCTGTTCGGCATCGGTTCCGCTCGGGGAGAGGACCGCGCCACGCAGGCCGCGGAAATCGCCATCAGCTCGCCGCTGCTGGAGGAAAGCATCGAGGGTGCGCATGGCGCACTGATCAACATCGCCGGTCCGACCGACCTGAAGCTGCAGGAAGCCGCAGCCGCGGTCGCGCTGGTGCAGAAGGCCATCCATCCGGAAGCGCAGATCATCTGGGGCCTGTCCCTGGACGACGCCTACGGCGACGAGGTGCGTGTCACCGTCATCGCGGCAGGTTTCGATGCCAATTCTAAGAAGCCCGACCAGCCGGCCGAAGAAAAGCCGGCCGCGGCCAAGGAAAACACGGTACCGCTGTCCGCGTTGTCCGCCGGCGTGCAGGCTCCCGCCCAGCAGCCGCAGCCGGTGCAGACTCCGGCGGTGCCGCAGGTGCAGCCGCTGTCCAGCTACATTCCGTCCACTCCGGACCAGAACGTCGCCTCGTTCGACCAGACCACCGAGCATGAAGTGGTTTCGGCTAACGATCCGGGCGACCTCGATATTCCGGATTTCCTGCGCTAAAGTCAACGCGTAGACGCGAAAGGAACATACATGGCAGGTTTCATGAAGAACGCGATGTCGTACTTGGGAATGTCCGACGTCGCCGAGGGCGAGGATGATTTCGAGGATGACGTCGACACCGGCGAGACCTCGTTCGATTCGGATCATTCCGTCACCCCGATGCCTTCCTCTTCGGCTTCCGCTTCCACGCCGTCCGCTCCGCGTGAGCAGTCCAACCCGTTCCAGGGGGGTAGAGTGAGCCGCATCACCACCATCCATCCGAAGACCTATGACGATGCGCAGATGGTCGGTCGCGCCATTCGTGACGGCATTCCGGTGGTGCTGAACCTGACAGGTGTGGCCGAAGCCGTGGCATACCGCATCGTCGACTTCTCCGCCGGTGTGGTGTTCGGCGTGCGCGGCTCCATCGAACGTGTCACTCCGCGCGTGTTCCTGCTGAGCCCGGCCCAAGTGAACATCAAGGTCGAGGAGCCTGAAGACAAGGGTCCGGCCCACGACCTGTTCGCCGACTGAGCCGTGTAGCACAGAGCAAGCACAAATCAGACGATTATGCCCCCACCGAAAGCGGGGGCATCTTGTTATGCGCGCTTGATACAGTTGCAACGTGATTCTCTCGATAATTGGTAGCGTCGTCCATTTTCTGGTCAACGCCTATATCCTGGTGCTGTTCGTCCGCATGATTCTCGACTGGGTGTTGGCATTGTCGCCGACGTGGCGGCCAAGCGGAATCGTGGCCTCGTTGTTCGACGCCATCTACCAGCTGACGGAGCCGCCGTTAAGGTGGTTGCGGCAGTATATTCGTCCCGTTCCGCTCGGACCGATCTATTTTGACGTCGCGTATCTTGTGCTTTATTTCGTTCTTGTGGTCATTGATTTCCTTATTTAGCACCTCTAAAAAACCGTTTTTCCGCAAAATATCTATGGTTTCGTGCTAGAGTCGAACACTGAAAGCAACAACAGTAAGGCATCAAGCCCAAAGCGAGGTGTAAGGATTTATGGCTCTGTTGACGCCGAAAGATATTAGGGAGCATACTTTCCAGACCGTAAGGTTCAAGGAAGGCTATGACGTCGATGAAGTCGATGACTTCCTCGATCAGGTAACCGAGACGGTGGAAGCCCTTGGCAAGCAGGCAGTTGCCGGCGGACAGGCCACGCAGTCTCTTGGCCCGGATGTCGCAGGACTCAATTCCAAGATTTCCGAGTTGAATGCTCAGATCCAGTCCCTGCAGCAGGAGAACGCGACGCTGAAGTCCGCCTCCGAGCAGGCAGCTGGTGCGGGAGACCAGGCCGCTCAGGCCGCTCAGGCCGCGGCCGCCAAGCTTTCCGAGGCAGAGGAAAGCAATCGTGCGCTGTCTTCCCAGAACGAGCAGCTCAAGGGGCAGATCGATCGTCTGTCCGCGCAGGTCGATCAGCTCACCGCCCAGGCAGCCGAAGCGGCCGGTCAGGCCGACCTTGGCGAGCAGCTTACCGCCGTGCAGCACGAGCGTGACACGTTCCGCGCACAGACCGAGGACCTGTCCCGTCAGCTGGCATCGGCCCAGGAGCAGGTGGTCGTGGCTCAGCGTCAGAAGGGGCAGATCGATCAGCTCACCGCAAAGCTTCAGGAAGCGCAGGACCAGGTCGCTCAGGCCCAGCAGCTCACTCAGGAGCATGCTGCCCAGTCCCAGCAGCAGGATGCCCAGGTGAAGCAGCAGGCCATGCAGATCCAGCAGCTTGTCCAGCAGCTGAAGGATTCCCAGATTCGCGAGGCACAGCTGCGCGAACAGGTCGCCAAGTCCGAGCCGAGCACCGAAACCGGCAGCCTGCAGAAGATCGCAGGTGCCGCGGCAAGCGCCAATACCGAGCCGGAGCGCGCCACCGCCATGCTGACGCTGGCCATGCAGCTGCACGACCAGTACGTCGACAAGGGCAAGGCCAAGGCCAAGGAGATCACCGAGGAAAGCCAGCGCAAGTACGAAGAGATCATCGGCAGCGCCAACGACTACTCCAACCGCACTCGTTCCGAGGCTGACCAGTACTCCACCGACACCCGCGCCAACGCCGACAACTACCTGTCCGGCAAGACCCAGGATGGCGATGCCTATCTGGCACAGAAGCAGCAGGATGGCGATGCGTACCTGAACCAGAAGACCGAGGAGGGCGACGCCTACCTTGCGCAGAAGACCGAGGAAGGCAATGCCTATCTGGCCGGCAAGCAGCAGGATGGCGATGCTTATCTGGAGCAGAAGCAGCAGGAAGGCGACGCCTACTTCGCGCAGAAGCAGGAAGAGGGCGACGCCTACCTGGCTCAGAAGACCCAGGACGCCGACACGTACTTCTCCGACAAGCACACCGAGGCCGACAACTACGAGGCCGAAGTGCAGAAGCGCGCCTTCGACTACGATTCGAAGACCCGTACCGCTGCCGACGACTACGCCCAGCAGGTCCGCGACAACCTCGAGACCCAGACCAAGGTCATCGAAGGCAACATCAAGGGCCTCAAGCAGTTCGAAACCGAATACCGTGCACGACTCACCGACTTCCTCGGCCAGCTCGTCAACCAGGTGTCCGATACGAACAACTACGACCAGGACCCTCAGGACAACAACGACTGAGATTAGCCTGTGTCTGACATCATGAAGAATGATCAAAGACGGCTGCGCGACCGCGTGGCCGTCTTTGCGTGTATTGCGATCGCGGCGATCGCGATTGACCAGCTCACCAAGATGTGGGCTTTGTCCGCATTGGCCGATGGCCGTACCATACGCGTGATTCCCGGCCTGCTTTCGTTGACATTGGTGCGTAATCCAGGCGCCTCGCTCGGCATGGGCTCCGGCATGACGTGGCTGATTTCCCTGCTGGCGATGGCGGCCTGCGTGGCGTTGGTCGTACTTGCCGTCCGCACCATTTCCATGAAATGGACGGTGCTGTTCGCCTTCGCCTTCGCAGGAGCGTTCGGCAACCTCATCGACCGCGTCATCTACGCGGAAGGGTTCCTCAACGGCAAGGTCGTGGATTTCCTGAACTACGGATGGTCCATCGGCAACGTGGCGGACATCTTCCTCATGCTCGCGGGCGTTGCGGCGGTGCTGCTGCTGTTCCTCGGGGAACCGTTCAGCCAAAAGGACCTTGACGAGGCCAACGGCAAGACGCTTGGTGATGATGCGAACGCAACCGATGACGGGGCGAAAGCAGCATGAGCCGTCTCGTACCCGCTCCCGACGCGCTCGTCGGCAAACGATTCGACGTCGCGGTCGCCAAAATGCTTGGCATTTCCCGGGCCAAGGCGGCCGACCTCATCGAAAGCGGACAGGCGCGCGTGCTCGGCAGGGACATTTCCAAATCGTCGACCCTGCAGGCAGGCGAAACCGTAGAATTCGACATCGTCGAGGAACGGTCCGAACCGGAACCGATCGCCCATGACATGGCCGTCGTCTATGAGGACGACGATGTGGTCGTGGTGGACAAGCCGGTCGGCGTCGCCGCGCACGCATCCGTCGGATGGACCGGTCCGACGGTGCTTGGCAGCCTGATCGACAGGGGAGTGCACATCACGTCATATGGCGCGGCAGGTCGTCAAGGCATCGTGTCACGACTCGACGTGGGCACATCGGGACTGATGCTCGTATGCAAGTCCGATCTTGCGTACGTGGAGATGCGCCGGCAGTTCGCCGAACATGAGGTCGTCAAAACATATCACGCACTCGTGCAGGGCAATCTCAAAGAAGACAAAGCCACCATCGAAGCGCCGATCGGACGCGCCAAAGTCTCCGACTTCCGCTTCTGCGTGACACCGGCCGGCAAAGAGGCCATCACGCATTGGGACGTGATGGAACGTTTCGGCGAAGCCACGCTCGTATCCGTGAACCTGGAAACCGGCCGCACCCATCAGATCCGCGTGCATTTCTCATCCATCGGGCATCCGTTGGCGGGGGACGCCATGTACGGCGCGAATCCGCAGCTGAGCGAGGCGCTTGGCCTTGAACGGCAATGGCTGCACGCCATGCAATTGGAATTCCGCCATCCGCGTACGCACGTGTGGACCACGGTGAAATCGCACTATCCCGCCGACCTGCAGCATGCGCTTGACGTGATGCGCGCACGGCACGCCGACCAGTCCCTATAAAAGTGTGGCCGGACGGCCAGAAACGACTCCACGCCGTCATGAAGCCCAGCTAAATTGGAACGCATGGCTACTTCCGCAAATTTCGTGCAACTGCATAATCACACGCATTATTCGCTGCTCGACGGCGCATCGAAAATACCGGATCTGGTCAAGCGCGCCAAGGAACTGGGCATGCCGGCCGTCGGCATCACCGACCACGGCAACATGCATGGCGCGTATGAGATGTGGAGCGCCGCGGTCAACGCCGGCATCAAGCCGATCATCGGCATCGAAGCCTATGTGACGCCGGAAACCGCACGTCAGGACCCCACCCGTGTGAGCTGGGACACCAACTGGAATCCTGATCTGGATCCGCTGCATCGCCGCCGTAACCCGGATGATGTGTCCGGCGGCGGTGTCATCACCCACCTGACCATGTGGGCAGAAAACGACGAAGGCCTCGTCAACCTCATGAAAGCCTCCACCGACGCGAACCTTGAAGGCCGAGTCATGCGCTATCCGCGTATGGATAAGGAAATCCTCGCCAAATATTCGAAAGGCATCATCGCCTCGTCCGGCTGCCCGTCGGGCATCATCCAGACTCGTCTGCGCCTGGGCCAGTTCGATGACGCGTTGCGTGCCGCCGGCGAATTCCAAGACATTTTCGGCCGCGATAATTTCTACATCGAATTCATGGACCACGGCCTGAAAATCGAAAAGCAAGTGACCGACGGGCTGCTCGACATCGCAAAAAAGCTCAACGCGCCGCTGCTGGCCACCAACGATTCCCATTACACGCGTGCCGAAGACGCCGGCGCGCAGGACGCCATGCTGTGCATCAACTCCGGCTCCACGCTGGACGAGCCGGGCCGATTCAAATTCGACGGCACCGGCTACTACATCAAATCCGCCGAGGAAATGCGCGAACTGTTCAAAGACCTTCCCGAAGCGTGCGACAACACGTTGGAGATCGCCGAACGCTGCAACGTCATGTTCGACGATCATGAAGACGGCGCGTTCATGCCGCAATTCGACTGTCCGGAAGGCTGGGACGAGACGTCGCTGTTCCTGAAGAAGGTCGAGGAAGGCCTGGAACGCCGGTACAACGGCAAGCCGTCGCTCGAAGTGCTGCGGCAGGCCGACTACGAATGCGGCGTGATCTGCCAGATGCAGTTCTGCGGCTACTTCCTCGTCGTGGCCGACTACATCAACTGGGCGAAGGCCCACGGCGTGATGGTGGGGCCGGGCCGTGGCTCCGCCGCAGGCGCCATGGTCGCGTATGCGATGGGCATCACCGAACTTGATCCGCTTGAACACGGTCTGATCTTCGAACGATTCCTCAATCCGGAACGTGTCTCACTGCCTGATATCGACGTCGACTTCGACCCGGACGGTCGTGGACGCGTGCTCGACTACGTGGGCGAGAAATACGGACGCGACAAAGTGGCGCAGTGCGTGATCTACGGCACCATCAAAACCAAGCAGGCCCTGAAAGACTCCGCCCGCATCATGGGTTATGAATTCTCAGTCGGTGAAAAAATCACCAAGGCGCTGCCTCCGGCGGCCACCGGCGGCAAAGACATCAGTCTGCATGACATCTTCGACCCTGCCGCCAAACGTTATGCCGAGGCCAGGGAATTCCGAGAACTCTACGATTCCGACCCGGACACCAAGCGCATCACCGAGGAAGCCAAGGGTATCGAAGGCCTGATTCGACAGACCGGTGTACATGCCTGCGCCACCATCATGGGTAGCGCACCCATCACCGACACCTCGCCGTTGCTGGAACGCACCGATGGCACCATCACCACCACCTTCGAATACCACACGTGCGAAACGTTGGGGTTGGTCAAGATGGACTTCCTTGGCCTGTCCAA
>ERZ827498.1488-NODE-1488-length-25839-cov-4.271215_pt1 | contig 25839 bp, 8 predicted proteins | sample MGYA00519865_ERZ827498 | MGnify/ENA primary metagenome ERZ827498 (study PRJEB31778, sample SAMEA3449328) | human gut metagenome | biome: human gut; feature: human-associated habitat; material: faeces | place: United Kingdom | collected 2010/2012 ...
CCGTGTCGGTGAACATATATCCTGGTCGCACCTCGCCATTGTAGGGGCTATAGTGCACGGTGTTTCCTTTAGCGTCAATCTCATGTGGGCGCGCAAAATATTACAAAGTGTAAATACACGAAAATAAATAAAAACTTTTTGATAGAATATTTAAACATTATTCTTACAAAACGCTTGTATAAATAGTGTATAAATAGCAAATGGCAAGCACAAGAGCCTTTTACAGCTCCGCACTTGCCATTCTTATCATTACATACTCACACTTTATCGTACCATTATCTTTGCCGTTTGCTGTTGTGCGCCTGCACATACCTTAATAATATATATACCGCGCGCGTTCGAGGGCAAAGCCACCTGTTGCAGTCCGGCCGCTATCGTTTGTTGCATAGCCAGTTGGCCCGACGGGGTGTAAACCGCTACAGTGCCGTTAGTGGGCATTGACAGCATCAGCTGTTTGTTCGCTACGCATTGTGCAATGCCTATTTGGGCTTGGCCTACGTTATCGGTCACAGCACCTATGCCCGACGCTATTTGGTCGCTATACAGCAGTTGCCACTCGCTCAGCTGCAGCATGGTGTCGCCATTGTTGCCATCCATCACCAGTCGGTAGTGGGCATAGGCATGCTTATTATTGAAAGCAAAGAACAGCGTGGTCTTGCGGTCAGGAAACACTTGCTGCGTTTGCTGGTCCAGCGTCACCCAGTCGGTGCCATCGTCTGACCCCATCAGTGTCCATGCCTTCGGGTCGCGTCCCGCATTATCGTTGGCCGACGACACGCTATAGAGATTGGCCACCACAGGGGTGTCGAAGTCGTAATTTAGCCAAGAGCCCATAAAAAAGTTATAGCAATATTTGGTGTCGATATTGTTGTCGGCCACCTTGTCGCCCGTTTCATTAGCGTTGTCAACAGGCACTAAGGCCGTTGTCGTGGCGCCAGAGGCGTTTAGAGCATCGGTGGTAACACACTGTCCGTTCAGTTGCCAGTCGTCAATCACCACCTCATCGGCATCGGCCTTCGATACAGCCGTTATGTTTAGGCGTATATATTTCCATTCGGCACTGCTGGCCAGCGTGTTCTTCACCACCATGCCACGCTTGTTAAACGCCTTGTTCAGTTCGGTGCGCAAGGCGGTCCACTTGCTGCCATCTTTCGACACTTCCACCTTCCAACTCTTCGGGTTGGCCTGTTTCTCGCCCTGAGCACTTCCTGCACACAGCGCATACGATTTCACCTTAAACGTCCACGGGCTCTCATACACCACCTGTGCCTGTCCGTTGGTCAGCGGTATACGCACTGAGGTTGACGGGTCAGCATCGGCGATTGCTTTTAACGAAGCGGTAGAAGAGGCTGCCGTGAAGGTGCCACCATTGCTGAAGATGCCAGGATAGAATGTGGCGGTGGGCATTAACTGTGCAAAGACGGTGTAGGTTTGTGCGGTGCGCTCGCCATCGGTAAGCAGCCGAAACTGGCTGTAGCCCTTCTGAGCCGAAGCGGTGTAGAAGGCGGTGGCGGCTGCACAAGTGAACGATTGGTGCGAGCGCTGGTCAATATCTTCCCAGGTCTTGCCATCGGTCGACCCCTGTAGTGTCCAGTCTGTGGGCGCTTGCTGCCCTGTGGTGGCGGGGGCAGTTACGGCATAGCGGGTGGGCTTATACAAGCCATCGGCCATGCACACCTCGGTGCCCTGAGCGGTAAATTCCAAGTTGGTGTTAAGGGTTCCCACCAGTTGCCAATCAGACACGGCCGTATTCTCGCCACCATGATTGGCTGTGATGTTCAGCCTGAAGCGGGTGTACAGCGCATCGGTGTTCAGCGTATGGCGCTGAGTGGTGGCACGGTCGGCAAACGAGGCAGCGTCTTGGCGGTCGAGCTCTATCCATGTTTCGCCATCGTTTGAGGCCATCAGCGTCCAGGATTTAGGATCGTTGGCGCTTGGTTCGGTTCCTACCGACACGCTATACTGCAAAGGGCGCACAGCCACTTCTGACTGATAGCTGAGCGACAACTGGTGTCCTGCCACCGAGGCCGACGTGGTAGGGTCGGCATCAATGGCCAGCGCTGCCTGGTCAGAGGCGGGACTGAGGGTGAGCACGCCACCATTCTTTGTCACGTCGCTCATCAGCGGTGTGGCAGTGGTGAGAAACTTAAAGCTGTCGAAGCTGAAGGCGCTGGTGCTTGATGTAACCTTTGTCTTGAAGCGCATATACACATCGTGGCGGCCTGCCACAGGGGCGATGTCGGCCGTAAGCGTTGCCCAACTGTCGGTGGTAGGAGCATCGATGGTGGCGATGGGCGTGGCCGAGGGGCTGTCGAGGCACACCTCTACGCTGCCACCCACTGCTTTGTTCACTACTTTAGAGAGGGTAAGTTGCACCTGTCGTGCAGGGGTCGACCCGAAGTCGACATTGCGATAACAGGTGTACAGTCCTTTCTTGATGTTGGTTACCACGGTGCGGCCATCTATCTGGTCGGTGTAAACACCTTGGGCATAGTCGAAATCTTCGGCCTGAAACACTTGCCACGCCTCTTTCACGATGCCCGATGTGGGAGCAAACGCGTTAAACGCTGCCGACACAGCGGTAGAGCAGCCAAAGGACTGATTGTCGTAACGCTTGTCGCCATAAGTGCCATCTTCGGCAGCCTTGGTGAGCCATGCCGACGAGGTAATGCCCTTTGAGTTGCGGTTGCAGTAGGCATGCAGAGCGTTGCGCTGTATCCAGGTCATAATGCTGGGCACATCAAAGCGGGTAGCATACTGGCGCATATAGCGCATAAGGATGCCTTTGAAGCCACAGAGGTCGCCCTCAACGGTTTGGCACACGTTGATAATGCCATCACTGTTGCACAGGTGGTTCAGCGAATAATCTACAATCTTCTTGGCATCTTGCAGATAGAAGCTGTCGCCATAATGATTATATAATAAGGTGGCAGCGCCTAACATGGTGCCTTGGTTGTAGGTTGACGACCAATAGCTGTAACCACCCGGCATATTGGTCTCAGCGTTCCAGGTAAAGCAGTCGTACACGGCACCTGACTCGGCATTGAACAGGTAGCGGCGCTGCTTGTCGTACAGGGCACGCGCCTTTTCATAATAGCTCTCGTCGCCCAAGCCCATAGCGATATAGCAGGCAGCCACCTCGGCCGGACCATTGATGCACGAGTTGGTGCCGTTCTTGCCACCACTCTGCTCGGCCCAACGCAGCATGCCCCACTGGAGGTAGGCGCGCTGCCAGATGCCATCAAAGGCTCGCTTGGCATCGTTGATATATACTTTTTGGCCTGTAAGCTGATAGGCGCGAGCAGCGGCAATAATCATCCACATCACGTCGTCGTTAAAGTCGTGGCCATACCATTTATAGGCATCTTCATACACCAGATGCAACCAGTCGGTGCCCACCTTTTTCTTGAAGTAATTGTAAACCGAGGTAAAGGCATCGAGATATTGCTTTTGCCCCGTGGTTTCGTAGGCGTCGAGCAGGGTCTCAAGAATCTCGGGTTCGCCCCATCCGCCCTTGGTAAAGGTTTTGCCACCACTCACGGTTTGAAGGAAAGAGGCGAGGTAGCGCTCGCCCATCTCATTGCGCAAAGCGTGGGTAAAGGTGGTGATAGGGGTTTCTTCTACAAAGGTCCAGGTTTGCTGAGCAGCATCGTCGCCCGTCTTCTTGGCAGCCAATGACAGTTGGGTGCCATCGGTAGCCGTAAGGGCACCGAGGTAACGCAATTGTGTGCCTATGGTTTGGGCTATGCGATAGGTGTTTGTGTTGGCATCGATGGGTTCAAGGGTCCATTGCGCAGATGTGGCCGTGGCCTTATCCGACTGCTGGGCAACCGTTGAAGCAATGGTAAGATACTTGCCCGTATATACGTTGCGTAGCACCCACTTTTCGCCTTGGCGCTCGGCATACCACTGCTGGGCAGGGGCTGGCGTATGTGTCCATAGCATCACCTTCTTGCCGTTATCAAAGGCTGAGTTTTCTACAAACACGGCCTTACCGTTGTCGGTAGCGGGCACCAAGCGGTAGGCTTTACCTGCTTCAACATCGGCCCACAGCCCTTGCACAACAGCCATGCAGGCTACTGTAAGGATGAGTTTTTTCATACGATTTGTTATGTTTTAATTGTTTTGGTCTTTTGCAATATATCATAAGAACAAGTAAACGCGCATTTTTTACACCACCATAGTGTTTTTTAACACAATAAACCAATAGCTCTTTTACCGCGTTTTTCATTTATAAAGCGGGCGTATCAAGACAACATCTTTATTGTTTCAATACGCCCACTATGATATCATTTTTTATTTCACAATCACTTTCTCGGTCTTTCTTTTGCGGTCGGCTACAATAGTAACCATATACACGCCTTTATTAAGCATTGCCGATGACACAGCTGCATTTCCACTAAAATGTCCTACGGCTACCGTCTCTCCACCCACTGCCACAATGCTATATGAAGCATTATGAGCAGCGGCTTCAAGATGTATGTCAGCACCTTGCTCTACGACCTTCGGATATACAACGATGTCGGTCTTGGCAGAAACATTATCAATGCCCGATGCCACCTGCCCGTATACCTCAAACTGGCCGATAAGAGCCGATTCGGTAACGCAGCTATAAGGGATTTCTAATTTCACATAGCGACCGCTAACCGTAACATCAGGCACATAGGTTTTTGTGTTTTCAGCAGCCGCACCCGTAACATTGGCCACGCGTTTCCAGCCTACGCCACCTGCACTTTTTGCATAATTGCTCATCTGTGCATCTGTGGGACGTGTATTTGACACATAAATGCGATAGCCACTGATGTTATTGTCTCCGCCAAAGTTTTTCGAGTCGTACAACTTAAATTGGTTCATGTTACACGTTGCACCTAAGTCGACCACAGCCCAAGCATACACATCGGCCGAATTGGTCTTCTTTACCTTCCATGTAAAAGGTTTTAGGGTGCGCGTCTTCAGACCATCAAATAAGTTGAGTGCCGACTCATTGAAATTAACCGGACTGTTAGAACCTATCACCGAGCGATGTAACGATAAGAGGCCCGTTGTTGCCGTAGGCTCTGTTTCGGCCGTAGGTGTGCCCCACATATCAAACTGATACACGCGCACGGCACCATCACCTTTTGCCATAGTGAGTTTTACATACTTAGCTTTAACAGGCTCACTCAGTGTAGATGAGTGAACATCTTCGGCAGCGACGCCTTTCTCGCTCACCGCTGTTGTGTAGGTATTGCCATCCATACTATAAGCTATCTCATATTCGTCTGAATTGCGAAAGACTTCATGTGTCTTCGAGTCGTAGATATCAAAGCCTGTGAGCAGATGAGGTTCGCTCAGTTCAAACACAACCGAAGGTTTTTCTAACGAGCCGTTATAACACCACTTGGTGCCTCGCTGACTGTCAAGCATAAAGTAAGGATCTTCCTTTTCATTTACACGTCCGCTCGATTCTACCACCGTGGCCACCTGTCGGCCAAAACCATAGGTAGGAATACGACTGATGATTTGAGGTTGATTAGCCTCACCCTCCTTAGGTTCATGGCCATACACACTAAACTCGTATACACGGGCAATGGTGCCATCTTGCTCACCCTTTACCACGCGCAAACGCACGCCCTCACTAACAAAAGGATGCTCAAGCACAAAGTCGGTAGTGTTAGCTGAATTATCTACCACGGTTTGCACATCAACCCATCCATCGTTTACATAACGTTGCAACACATATTCGGAAGCAATATTGCCATCGCCTTCACATCCAGCGTTTAGCACCTTCCAGCCTGTTAGTGTCATGGGCTTTTCAAACTTATACTCCAGCCATTTCACCGCTGACGAGTTGTCGCACCATTTGGTATCGGCATTGCCATCGCAAGCCTTCTGCGCACTCTCATTACTATTTGTTTGCCCTGAAGCTCTCACCGTTGCAGGCGTAATGATGTCGTCGTCGTGTTCTACAGCTTGATAAGGATCCTTAGTATCTTTGTGTTTCAGCACATTTACCACCTCAGATAGCGGTTTTGTATCATCGTTAGCATTGTCTGACACACTGATAGCATAGACCAAGAGATCAGGATCGTTAGGTAGCGTAATCGTATTATCGCCCTCATTCAGCGTAAATGCATACTTATACATATACAGATAGTCGCATACATTATCGGCCGTTTTGCTGTGCGAGTGGGTAGCTGTAAAGGCTGTATTCTCCATACGATAATGTTTCTGCACATCAATGCTATTGCTCCATACGCCCACCATGCCACCATAGTAGTCGACAAACTGTTCTACGGTTCTGGTTCCGATACCAAACGTTGCTGTGGTGCCCTTCGTATTGAGCGACGAAGCCAACACATACACCTTACGGGCACCCTTCAGTGCAGGCAATGTGATGGTTTGCCCCATGCAGCGCACAGCATTTTTCATGCCTATGCTGCTATTTCCCATGGTAAACGAAATGCCATCGGCTTTCAGTTCTCTGCCCAACAGTTCTGCAGGAAAAGCCTTATCAATGTCAGCATCGCTACGACGCTCATTGGTGCTCATCACATCCACATTATAATCGAGGCTCACAGGCACCGACTGCGGTGCTTGTTCACTAACTGTAGATGCCGATGACGCTGTAGAAGAAGCTAATTCAAACTGGAACGTTTTAGGATGGAAACGATCAATATGGAATGACAGTTTGCGGCCACTAAACTGTGCGGGACCTAACAATTCTTCAACACCGTTCACCTCGTCGGCAGAAACAATGTCGGCGGGGAATTCGACTGTAACATCCTGTCCTTTGCCCGTCAACTCATAAAAGCGAACAATATATTTATCTGAGCCCTCAGCCTTCTTCAGCGCTTTCACTGCCACGTTGCGGTTATCAACCTTTAGGAAGCCAAAATCAGAGCCCAACGAGCCCTCTTGACAGGTTGTTTGATAAGCTAACATCGGCTCGTTCAGTTTGTCGGCTTCCCATTGCGTATCGGCTCCCCACACGCCCTTATGAGCAAAGAACGAATAGGTAAAACGATTCAAACCCAAATCTTGCTTGCCTTGATAAGCATAATTAGAGCCCACCTTAGGTGTATGTATCAGCGTGAGACGTATCTCATTGTCTTTCTGCTTATCCCAACCATACTTGCTATCGTTAAGGATAGAAACGCCACAATCGCCATTGGTGTTAGTAACGTCGGCCCATTGATGTCCGAGAAACTCGCATAACGAGGTATTGTTGTTTGAGTCGGTACTATAACTGGTGCTATTATTATTTACATCAGTGCCTATGCTAAGATCGTAAGTGGCTTTAGGATTGCTTACGGTGAGGGGGAAGGTGGCCTTCAATAAACGTTCACGCGTTTGCCAGTTTATCTCATTTACAAAGTCGATGCGATCAGCACAGCCTTCAGAGGCCAGACGTATGTATTGCACAAAATCAGATGCTCCTTTTTTACGCGTCACCTTTAAGCTGACACGCAATGGGCCATTTTCAGCTACCTCTACCTGCAGTCCTTCTTTGTCAACATACTCACGCGGTGCCTTTTGCAGTTGGTCGCCATGAATCTCCCACGATGGCCATGTAAGCGACTCGTCGAAGAGCAATGCCAAACGAATGGGTGCACTTAACATCTCACGGTTACCGTTTTGTTTATCTATAATCGACGACACGTCGCCGTTAGCATCAATGGAAACCTTATAGCGCTGGTTCTCCATACCTTTTTCGCTGACACTGAGGTTTGAGGTAGGAGTAGTAACATTAGTATCTGGTGCCACATTATAGGTAGCAAACCCCAACGAGGGCACCGTAGCCAAGAAGATAAAGTGAAGCTGGCCATCATCTTCACGTTCTGTTATTTGGCATGGCACCACATTGCCCTGCGCATCTGTCACTTTGATATTCTGCACATCAGGCGCCATTGCTATTTGTCCTTCAACAATGTCGGTGCGCTGTATTGACAACGGATTATAAACCACCACAGGCACATCTTGACACCACTGAGTGTTCATCAGCTTAGCCACGCCACCCACTGCATTATTCAGTGTGCGCGAAAAGTCAAGCTGATTGAGCACTTGATCGTTTACCGTATAAGTATAAGCATCGTTGATGGATGTACCTGGAAGATCATCATGAAACTGATGCCACAACAAGCGCACCCAAGCATCAGTAAGAGTTTTCTGTTGATAAGGCAATGTACCTAACCAGTTGGCTGTCACCGAAGCCTTCTCGGCAGCATCGCCCAGCAGTTCGCCCTTACGCATCCAGTATTTCAGCATTGTGCGCGAGGTGTATCCACCTACACCATGGGCACGCATGGGCAAGCCATGATTAATGACAGGCAGTTTATCATAGCCCATATGGAACAATTGGTCGAGCATACCCGTTGATGAGTTGAGCGTTACCCCCAACTGTCCGCTGCCATCCACACTTTTCGATAGCCAGTCGGCCGTTTCCTTATCCAGGCCTCCGCCACGGTCGCCACGTGGGCCTACATACTTGATGGTAGCAGGAATACCATATTTCGTTTTGTTTGTGTTTACCTCGTCTATCATATCAGCGTCGGCCGACATATCCTTACGAAACTTTTCGTGCTCATCATAGGCACACAGCTTCAGTACCGACAGCACCTCTTCGCCATCGGTTCCTTTCCATCGTGCAAAGCGGGGCAACTGGTTGTAGGCGTAGGCCGAATTCCATGACAACTTCTGCGAATGAAAATACTTCATGCCACAATGTGCGGCCACCGTAGGCAAAGACCAGGGAAAGCCGAAGCAGTCGGGCAGCATGATGTCGCGTCCGCCACGCACGCCAAACTCTTTACGGTAGAACGATTGTCCGTAAAGGAAATTGCGTATCAACGACTCGGCCGAACCAATATTTACGTCGTTGGCATCGATAGAGGCACCAGCAATGTTCCAGCGCCCATCAGCAATATATTTCTTCAGTTTCTCATATTGGGTAGGATAATATTCCTTTGCCCACATATATTTTATAGCCCCTTCAAAGTTGAAGGTAAAGTTGTGGTCATCCTTATCTTCAAAACGTTCAAACGTTTGGTTAAGCGTGTTCTTTACATAATCGGCAATAGTCGACTTCACAGTCCAGTTCCATTGCGTATCAAGGTGCGAGTTGGAGATAAAAAATAACTTTTTGTCTTTAACAGCGGTGCTTGTCTTATCGGTAGCAGTAACAGCAAAAAGACATACCGAGCGCCCCTTTTCAGCCAAACTTACAGTGATAGAGACGACCTCGTGCGTAGCATCAGAAAGCGAGATGGGGGCTTCATACAAGGCATAGTTGCAGTCGTCCGCCGAGCTATCACCATTTGTCAAGCCCAACTGCCAAAAAGCCGAACCTTTGCTCTGCGTAGCTTTCCAGTTGGCAATGGCAATATTATTGATATCTTGTGTAGAGCCATCAGCAAAATGCACCGTAACATTTACCTTTGTGGCACCATGTGGTGCTGTAGCCAGCAACCATAGTGTGCGCGCCTTCTGCTGTGTAGCCAGCGTAATGGTGATATTTTGTCCGTAATCAGTGCCCTCGGCAGCATCAATATCGGGCGACGAGAGTTTGAAAGCACAAGGTGCAGAGAAATCGGCCAACTGGTACGGCACATCTGAAAACATGCCATGCAGCATCTGCGGCAAACCACCGCGCCCTTTTAGCGCTTCTGAATAGAAATTCCAATGCCCATCGGCAGTATTGACAACACGCTCGCCAGGCTGCAACACCACATCGGCATTAAACCCGCTGAGTCGCAGCGGTGTATAGTCAATGTCGGCGGCATGCAAGCCCAATGTCTGACCTAAAAGAGACAGGAACAATAGTGACAGTTTTTTGTCCATAATTATTAAATAAGTTGATTTATAGTCGTGTCATATAGAGGCACGCTACACATTATATTATATATTATAAGTTTTGAGCATAAAAGCCCTGTATGTGATTTAGTAATGATAAAAAAATAACTTGGTACATTTTTGTGTCCTCTCTATAAAGTAACACATTGTTAAAGGATAGAGTTCCAAACTCTTCCTTTACCTCAATTATTTCTTCACCACTTTTCGTCCTCCAATAATGTAGATGCCCTTGGGCATTGAAGACAGTGAGCGGTTGTTCATAAGCTTTTGTCCGCTCAGTGTATAGATGGCATTGTTAGCGTGAGCAGCCTTTTCGTGCACAAGGGTGTTGATGCCCGTGCTCACAAGTCCGCCCACCTTAAGGGTCTTGGCCTGTAGCGCCTCGTCGTTATTGGCTACAAACACTGCCGAGAAGGGCTGTAGCGTGGCCTCAGCTTGTTGTACAAAGGCGGTGCCATCAGGTGAGAGCACGTAGGCGTTGGACATGCTGGTGGCGCTGCAAAGGCCCAATAAACGATAGTTGGTGCTGTAGGTCGAGATGCTTTCTGTAGCCTCGATGTTAGCATCGGTGGCTTTAAAGGTCAGCGTCTTGCCCGTTTGGTCGAAGCTGGTGGCGCCTGTCTTGCCTTTTATGGTAAGCAGATAGGGGCGGTTAGGCTTCAGTTCTGGTGCCAATGTAAAGTTGACGGTGGTGCCTTGTGCTGATGTAAACTCGGCAGCTGCCAGTGCTCCCTCGGTATCGTCGGCGCTTTGAACGAAGCTTAGCGGCGTGCCATCGGCCTCAACGGTTTGCGGTGCAAAGGGCAGGGCTATGGTTGTGCAAGCCGTGGTGTTGCGCTCGGCAGCCCGCACATAGGTTACGTTCTTTGCCGTAAAGTTGTAGGGGAAGTAGAAGGGTTGTCCATCAGTCAGCGTCAGTTGTTCGGCATCGGAGCCCATCACAATGTTGGGCACATTGCGTTTTAAGATGGCCAGCACGCGGCTGTTTATCTGTGCGCCCTCGTCGAAGAACAGGGTGGCATTGGCCGCTGGTGTGCCCTCAAACGTTATGGTGGGCACGTTTAGCTTGCCAGGCACATGCACGGCCACCATATCGGGTGTAACCTTAAAGCCTGTGGTGGGCGCTGCGTTGGCGGCACCATCGGCAGTCCAGTAGTCGATGCCTTGCACGAAGGTAAAGTTGCCCAAGTTTGAACTGTTGCTTTTGTCGGTGTCGATGTGGAAGTTGTAGGTGCTACCCAGGTTTAGGTTGGGCAGGGTGAAGGTCAGTGTGGTGCTCTCTCCTGGCTCTAACTTTATGGTTTGCTTATAGCTGCCACGCTTCCAGTATACGTTGCCATCCAGTTCCCACGGCGATGCCTCAACATAACTATAATAGGTGTCGTTGCCCTCGTTGGTTACCTTCACGCCGAGCTTCATTACATTGCCGTAGATAGAGCTCTTGTTATTTACGTTATATACCTTTAGTAGCGAGGTGGGCTTCGCCACCTTCAGGTTGTTCGTCACCGCTGCCTTTACGTTAACCGTGGTGGTGTAGAAGGCGTCAGAGGCGTTCTTTGAGGTAGAAATCTGCAAGGTGTGCTTGCCTGCCGTTTCGGGTTTATATTTAAAGTATATATCGCGTGTTGAGAGGGCCGGTATCTGTATGCAGTTGCCCGACACAAAGTTGCCATCAACCAGCAAGAAGGTGTTATGATAATATTCGGTTTCGGAGTTGTTGGTCATTGTGGCCTTCACCTTTTGTTCTACGCCCACGGTGCCCGACCCTTCAAGCGTGAGGCTCTGCACAGTAATGTCGGTGTGTGGAAAGACGGTGAGCTGCGCCTTGGTGCCATCAATCACCACCTTTATAAACGTGGTGTTGAAGTTTACGGTGTGCAGCCAATCTTGTGTGCCATTCTTTCGGCTGATGCTGCGTATGTAGTAGGTGCCATCGGTCAAGCCCTTGCCAAACACCACCGAAAGGCCGCGTGTAGGCCACCAGGTGCCGGGCGAGATGTCGAAGGTTTCTTGGCCGATAGGTTCCTTTACGGCGTTGCCCTCGGCATCGTACAGGCCGAAGCCACTGTTAAAGGTGTAGGCATGGCCCATATCAGTGCCTGCTGAATATTGTATGAGCACCGAGAAGTTGCGGTCGGTGTTTGAGCGCGATAGCGTGGTTTGCTGGGGTCGAAGGTTGGTTACCGTGTTGCGCACCACCTCGGGCTGTTCGGGCTGCTCCTGACCGCTGTAATTGGGCTGTAAGCCTACCACAATGCCCTGGCTCATGCTGTAGCCATCGCTCGATGTGCTTCCGCCTATGCCTTGCTGGTCAGGAAACATCACGGTGAGGATGAAGTAGCCATCGCACATGCCGCCCCAGCCCCAGTTCATATGAAAGAGGCCGTTGCCATCGTAGCCGTCGCACACCCATTCGTGTCCGCCTGTGAGGTCGCTGTTGTCGCCATTCATCAGCACGGGTCGTCCTGCTGCCAGCTCGTTGTAGATAAGGTCTTCCCACTCGGTGTACGTATACTTGTCGTGCGAGGTATAGAACGATGTCTTGTCGTAGCCAAAATAGTCGCGTAGGGCGGCCGCTGCATTGCCCGAGTTGGCGCCCGATGCGGGTCCATACCCCATCTTTGCGCCATGTCCCAATGCTCGCATCAGGTGTGCTACGGCCTGTTGGCTCTCTTGGCTTTGGTTACCGTTATACACGTCGCTCATCTTATCCCACATAAAGCTGGTGGGTGCCATCTCAGGGTAGGTTACCGTTTGGTTGTTCCAGTGGGTGGTGTAGGCGGGCATGGTGGTGGTGGTGGTCTTCGGCCACTTCCAGTAATACACTATCTGTGCCATGGCTGTGGCTACGCAGCCTGTGGCCGCTGTTTGTTGATTGCCATTGCCATCGGTATATTTAGGACACTCGAGGTTGTAGGGCGACCCTTGGTTCCAGCGGCACGACACCAGTGTGGGCACAAAGTTTTTGGCCACCGATACGGGCGTGGCCACCCCACTTTCTGCCGCCGACTTGCGTGGCGCCAACTGTGCGTTGCCCTGTTCAGCCGCCTCGACAATGGCCGATAGACGCTGCACATATTGCTTTAAGGGCTGTGGGGCGTTGCTGAGGTTAAACTGCCCTTCGTCGGCATATCCTAAGATGGGCTGTGTGCGGTCAGAGGCCGACATCATAACAAAGCCGTTGCCTCGGCCTATGTTATAGGCATAATAGCCCTTAGTTTGTCCAGCCAGCGTAAGGTTTGTGCCGCCTTTTAGGGGTGCGCGTCGTGCGCCACTGTGCATACGTTGTGCCAAAAACTGTGCTGCTTGTTGCTTGGCTTTGGCCTCGGTTATGGGGTTTGCCAATAGCATGGCGGGCATGGCCAGCAACATAATGCTAAGTAAAAACGATTTTTTGTTCATGTGGTTGAGGTTTTAATTGTGCATAGATGTATGCTCAAAAAAAAGAGACTGTTGCCCACACGGCGTGGGCCATGTTTTGGCAACAGTCTACTTAACTAACAAATCAATATACCGAGATAAATATTATTCGGCAGTCCATCCTTCGTTCTGTACAATCTGCTTGTCGCGGTTCACCTCTTCCTGTGGAATGGGGAACAGGCTCATACGCTTAGTGAAGATACGGTGCTGCGTTTTCACACGTTTGTAGAAGTTGAGGCTGTTGGCCTTTTCTGCATCGCTGCCTTCGTTGTTCACGTTAAAGCCAATCATGTCGCCGCCTTCGCCGCCTTTATGCCAGGTGGGATATACCCAGCCATCGCCTTCGGCCATGTCGGCCACACCCCAACGACGCACGTCAAAGTAGTGTTTGCTTTCATACGACAGCTCAATCAGGCGCTCGCGATAGATAACCTTCAGCAGCAGTTCCTGGTCGCGCTCCAGGTCGCCTACATATATCTTGCCCTTGTTGCGAGCATCTTTAGTGCCCTCTTCGGCACGGTTTAAGGCATACTCGTTAATGCCTGCACGCGAACGAATGAGGTTTACATACTTCAGAGCCTCTTTGTTTTCGCCCAGCTGGGCACAAGCCTCGGCATAGTTGAGGTAAACCTCGCCCAGACGCAACATAACGGCGCCATCAATATTGCTTTCCTTCTCCCAGTAGAGTTTGCGCACGATGGTTCCGAAGATAGGATAGTCGTGTGTTTTACCATCAGAGCCCGAGTTACCGATATGTCGTTTAACGGCATATCGGTATAGTAGGTGTTGGCCTGGTCATAGTCCCAACGGCGGTTCTGGAAGGTTACGGCGAGATAGAAGCGAGGCTCGCGGCAGTAGAACTGCTTCATGATGCCCTTGCCCGAACCCGGTGTAAAGTAGTTGTAGCTTGAGAAGCGGTCAACATACTTAGCAGTGCTGAGCGAGTTGCGTGCGTTCATTGCTATATCGTTGCCATCCTTATCCTTTGAGGTAAGGTTCTGGGTGTCGTAAACAGGGTATACAGGGTCGTCGGCCTTGAAGGTGGTAACCTGTGAGATAGGTTTCTGCTCTACATCGTCAATGCGCTTACCGTTGCTCATGAAGAACAGGTCGATAAACTGCAAGGGGATAGAGTAAGCACCTGCACCGCGGTCAACATTGCCCGAGATGCCCGTGTGGCGGGGCTTGATGATGTATGAGTCGTTATTAGCGTTGGTGCGCAAGAAAATCATCTCTTCGTTATCAACACGACCGATGGCCGAGTAGAAGCACGACTTGTAGGGGTCGGCCTTCTTCACATCGTCAACCAGCTTGCCGCTCTGGTCGCGCAGCACCAGCTTAAACTTGCCGCTGTCGATGATGCGCTTGGCGGCATCGCGCGCATCTTTCCACTTCTGCATATCTTTGCTCTGTGGGAAGAGCTTCGTGCCATCTTTGTTGGCCATGGTTTGATAGTAGGGGTCGCCATTAAACAGGAAGCTGGCGCGATAGAGGTAAACCTCGGCCAAGATGCCTTCAACGGCCTCTTGTGTGAGGTTGCCTTTATACTGGCTGTCTACAGAACCGTCTTCACCGAAGGTCGACTTCAAACGTCCACTATCAAGGGCCGCTTTCAGCTCAGCGATGATATAGTCCCAGCACTCGTCAAGGGTGTTACGGGGCATCATCATCTCATCCAGCGGTGTGTCTACGCTATACACCTTGTCGCCGATAAGGGGCACGGGGCCAAACTCTTTCACAAGGTTGAAGTAGAAGTAGGCGCGCAAGGCATGCACCTCGGCTTTGCTCCACTCGCGCTCGTCGGCCAGCATAGCGCTGTTCTTATCAATGTTTGCCAGATAGATGTTGGCATACTGTATACCGCGATAATACTCTGTCCACTGTGTCTTTACAAAGTCGGTAGAGGGGTACAGTGTGCCCAGGATAATGTTGTTTGCTACGATATGATCCCAGGGCAGGTAGCCTTCTATTGATGCCATTGGCCAGTTACCATTGGTGCGCGAGTTGTAGCGCACGTTGGTGTTATCGGGAATGTATGTATAGATGTTCGAGAGCCATTTCAGCGACTGGCCACGGTTGGCGAACACGGCCTCGAGCGATGTGGCGTTATCGGGCACATCGTCGAAATAGTCGTCGCACGACGTAAAGGTCAGTGCTGTCGCTCCAGCGAGCAATATGCTTAATAATTTAGCTTTCATATATTATGTATATTGTTTCTTACTTAGTGTTTAAATATTGAAGTTTACGCCCAATGAGAAGGTGCGCACGTTAGGATATGAGATACCGTTGCTGGTGTTGAGCTCGGGATCCCACAGCTTAAACTTGCTAAAGGTGAGCACGTTCTCGCCCATAATGTAGAAGCGTCCGCCTTTCAAGATACCGCTCTTGGTCCATGCCTTGGGGAAATAGTATGACACGGTGAACTGTTTCAGGCGCAAGAAGCTCATGTCGCGCAACCACCAGGTAGAGGTTTGGTAGTTGTTCTGGTTGCTGGGGTCTTTAGCACCCCATGCCAGGCGGGGGTAGAACACGTTGGTGTTCTCAGGGTCGTTCTCGCTCCAGCGGTCGGTAATGTTGGCATACAGTGTGCAGCCACCTGATGAGCTGGTGAACGGGTTGATGCCTGAGCCAGAGAGGAAGCGGTGAGCGCCAGCGGTGCCCTGGAACAAGATGCCTAAACCGAAGTTCTTCCAGCGCACGTCGCCACCAAAGCCATAATAGGTTGAGGGCACGTCGCCATCGTTTACATAGCTCTTGTCGTAGTCGTCAATCTTGCCGTCGCCGTTCAGGTCTTTATATTTAATGTCGCCGGGCTTGGTCAGCTCGCCAGGATAGGTTTCGCCAAACTGGCAAATGTTGTTGTTCTTGATGTCTTCTTCGCTGGTGAAGAGGCCCAAAGCGGTGTATCCGAGCGATGACAGCACCTTGTGTCCGCGCTTGTCGAGCCAAGGATAAGCGGGTTCGGCCTGTCCGTTTTCAATAATCTTATCTTTGTTATAGGTAACGTTACCGCGCAAAGAAACGAACCAGTCTTTGCCAAACTGGTGGTTATACTCAAACTGTGCCTCAAAGCCCTTGTTCTCTACCTTACCAATGTTGGCCGAGATGCCTGTGGCAAAGCCAGCAAGCAGGGGCACGTTGTCGCGTGAAACGAAAATCTTCGAGCGGCTTTCTTTAAACAGCTCAACGGTAACGCTCAGGTCGTTGAACAGATTCAGGTCGATACCTAAGTCTTGCTTGCGCACCTTCGACCACTGGGGCTTGTAGCCATACGATGTATAGTGCAGGCCATCACCACTGTTCCAGTAGGTGCGATAGCCAGTGCCGTCGCCCTCAATCTTTGAGAAGTAGCCGAAGCGGTCGCCCGAGCTATCATTACCTACGGTACCGTCTGAATAGCGTATCTTCAAGAACGACACTACGTTTGACAGTGGCTTCCACCAGCTTTCGTTTGAGGGGACCCATCCGATAGCGAAGGCGGGGAAGAAGCCAAAGCGATGTCCTTTCTCAAAGTTCTCTGAGCCTGTATAACCAGCGTTGGCCTCGATGAAGTAGCGGTTATCATAGTCGTATGTAGCGCGCAGCGAGAGGCTCTCTTGCTTGTGTGGCAGCACAGAGAACAGGTTGCCATCGTTAGCATCAAGATAGTTGCGCAGGTTGAACAGTACCAGTCCGCTCACGTTGTGCTTCTTGGCAAAGGTGCGCTTATAGTCGAGGGCGGTTTCAAAGTAGAAGGTGCGGTACACCCACTTGTCGGCAGAAACACTCATCGATTTGTTACCCTTATACTGTTCAGTAAGCAACAGGTTGCCCTCTTCGTCATACATGGTGCTTTCGTCCCATACCTTGGTGGTGGGGTCTTGGCTACCCGCCAGCTTCCATGTGCTATCGTCAACCTTATACTGCAGGTTCTGGTTAGCCTTTACGTCGAAGGCAATCAAGGCGCGGAACGTGAGGCCCTTGCTCCAGTTGAAGAAGCCCAGGTCTTGTGTCAGCTTCAGGTTGGTGTTCAGCTGTGTGTTGTGCTGTTTTGAGTAGCCACGACGTGTCAGTGTTACCCAGGGGCTGTCGAGCTCACGGTTGTCGGGCGACACGCCAGGGTTCTCACCATTAGGATATTGCACAGGGTAGAGCACCGGGTTGGTGGTCATAGCCTTTGTAAAGATAGTGTTCAGGTCTTGCTGCGGATAGTTGCCTGAGGTAAGGAAGCCGCTCACACCTACATCAATCTTTGTTGTCTTGCTGGGCTTGAGGTTGATGTTGGTTAAGAAGTTGTAGCGGTCGTATGATATCTCTGAGGTATAGTCTTGCGTCTTATCGCCCTTGGTCATACCGCGTTCGGTATAGTAAGACAACGACACATAGTAAGTGGCGTTAGGAGCACCACCACGAATGTTTACGTTGGCGCGACGGTTCCAGCCAGTGTTCTTATACAGCTCCTTCATCCAGTCGACATTAGGATAAAGATACTTGTTTACGGTGCGGTCGGCCTTCAGTGCGGCATACTCTTCGGCCGAGAGGTTGGGGGCAGCCATACCATTGGCCACACGTGTGCGGTCGATATACTGTTGCGAGTAGTAGTCAATGCCATTGGTATGATTGTAAGCCTCGTTGGCAGCCTGCATATAGGTGATGCCGTCAACCAGGTCGGGCACCTTGGTAAGCTGTGTGATACCCTGATAGAGGTCGAACGAGAACTGGGGCTTGCTCACCTTACCCGGCTTGGTGTTGATGATGATAACGCCGTTACCACCACGCACGCCATAAACGGCTGTTGAGGCAGCATCTTTCAATATCGTTACGCTCTCAATGTCTTCGGGGTCGAGCTGTGAGAAGCTACGCTCAATACCGTCGACCAGCACCAGCGGTCCTTCGTTAGTATTGGTCATGGTAGAGATACCACGAATCCAGATGTCAGAGTCGTCTTTACCCGGAACACCTGTGCGCTGTACTGATACCACGCCAGGGATACGACCTGCAAATATAGAGCTAAGGTTTGCTACAGGCGCTTTAACGTGCTCCATCTTCAAGGTGCTTTGTGCACCCAGCACCGACACCTTTTTCTGTGTGGTGTAACCTGTTACCACCACCTCGTCGAGGGCGCCTACGTCTTCGTTCAAGATAAGGTCGCAAAGGGTGCCTTGCACCTTCTTCTCGGTGGTTTTAAAACCTACATACTGTGCCACCAATACAGGCTTAGCAGTAGTACATGAAATGGTGTAGTTACCGTTAATGTCGGTAATAGCTACATTGTTTGTTCCTTTTTCCTTAATGGTTACACCCATTAGCGGTTCGCCGTTCGTGTCGTTAACACGTCCAGACACCTTGATAGGCGCTGCCCACGTAGGAATGGTTACGAGCAATACTGCGATGAGCAGTAGCCCCTTCCATAGATTTCGTGCTTTTGTTTTAAACATATTAATTAAAGATAAAGTTGGTGATAATACATATCATTGAAATTTGTTATTTATATCTAATACATATCATTGAAATTTTATATTTACATCTGATTGATGCTGTTTTATGTGTGCTTTGTTATCTATGTGCATAAGTGTGCCACTTGTGTGATGTGTGTGTAATGTATATATATAGTGGGGCAAGAATATTCAAGTGTATGTGTTTTTTTGGGGTGTGGTAGAAAAGAAAGAGATAACGCGTATCTCTCGTTGTGTGTGGGGTGTGTGGTTATTTCAAGTGTTTAACCTGAAAACGATAACCGTAAACCCTATTGTTTACGGTTATCGTATTATAAAGAGAGAGATTTTTTTACTTGTTCAGCACCTTAGCAGTAGCGGTCTTGCCGTTTACAGTAGCCTTTACCAGGTAGAGGCCCTTGCCGGGCAACTGGATGGTAGCGGCACCAGTAGCGGTAGAAACCATTGCTACGGTTTGTCCAGCCACGTTAGCTACAGTTACAGTAGCGGCAGCGTCGAGACCAGCTACGGTGAGCACATTGTCGGCAGCAGCAGCCACGAAGGTAGCCTTCACGTCGTTCTGCAGGTCTTTCACACCGCTTGCGGGGAACGAGCCAAAGATCTTCAGTGTAGGATAGAGATAGCTGCTGGCAGCGTCCATTGTCCAAACCTTTTCAAAGTCCCAACCCAGGCTCTCATACGGTGCAGAGGTCTGCAGCATCTGTGCGGCCATATCCTGAGGATAGTCAACAGGGTTTTCTTCGTCGGTGGTGGGGTTCTTGCCTGGCCAATCCGACTCGTGCGACATGATAGCGCTGTTGTTGCTGATGTTGTTGTTTGAGAAGTTTACCTTAGCGTTAGGTTCGTCGCCAGCGCTGTTACCAGCGATGAATGGGCCTGTCTTCTTGGGGTCGCCATTAGCGTCTTGTGTGAACTGGCAGTCGCCAATAGAAACGCAGTTTTCGATGGTTACCTCGCTGTTGGCCTTATCAATCAAACCGATGAAGCCACCTACCCAGCCACGATATGTAGCGGTAAGCGAGCCATTGAAGTAGCTATTCTGAATGTCGGCACCACCTTCCAGTGTGCAACCGAAGAAGCCGCCAATCTGGCTACCTCCTACGAGGGTACCGTTAGTAAAGGTGTTTGTTACAGTACAGTTGTCGGCATCGCCAGCCAAGAAGGCTACGTGGTCGTTACCTGACACCTTACCCTGAACATAAACCTGGTCAAACTTAGTAGCAGCAGCCGAGCCAATGAAGCCTACGTGCTTAGCGTTTGCAGCAGAAACGTTGAAGTCGACAAAAGCAACGTTCTTAATGGTAGCACCATTGGTGTAACAGAAGATACCCTTGTTTTCTCCGTTGGTATAGCTTACGCTGGCGTTGCGCACCACGTGTCCGTTACCGTCGAGTGTTCCTGAGAAGGCATCGTTTGAACAGAAGTCGGTCAGGTCAATACCGCTCATGTCGATGTCTTTCACCAGCGTGAATACACCTGAGGGGTTAGCCTTAATCTTTTCAACCAGCTCCTGGCCAGTGCTAATGTCAACACCTTCGCCCAGTTTAGCAATGTTGATAGTAAACTGTGCATCGGCATTGGTGGTGTTGAAGAGGCTTGCCACGTCGCTGGCAATGTTTGCCTTCAGCACTACGGGGCCAGCACCGGCCCATTTGCCTTCCTCGTCGCCAGCCCACAGGGCACCATCCATGATGTTGGCCTTGTCGCCACCCGATACAATCTGCACTTCAATATCCTGACCATAAGAGGCGTGGATGGGTGCAAATGAGAAGAACTCCATGCCCTGGTCGTACAGCAACACGCGATCGGCCGGGAGGTCGAAGATAGTGGTGGGCAGTGTGGGCTGCATCCACTTCAGCACAGGATAGGTCTTGCCTTCAGCGCCATCGAGGAACTTCCATGTGTCGGCAAAGTCGAAGCCCAGACCCTCGTAGAAGCTCTGCGAGCGCAGCTGCTCGAGTGTGGCGTTAGCACCATTTTCTGAGTTGGCATCGGTAGCGTTCTCCATCACGCCAGCGTTCTTAGCGTTTGTGCCACAGTAGGTGGTTTCAAGCACATAGTTGTTTTCAAGCTGACACATGTCGCGGCCGGCCTTGTTCACAATGCGCAGCACCTCGCCATAGAGGTGCGATGCAGCTACCACGTTGTTACGAATAATAGAGGGAGCATTGTTTTGGTCGACGAGGGCTACCATACCCGTGGCGCGTCCTCTGTCGTCAACAGTACCTGTGAAGAGGTTGTTTTCAACATTGCCACAAGTGATGGTACCTACGATACCGCCAGCCTGATACTCGCGGCTCTTGACAACAGCGTCGGCAAAACAGTTGCTCACGGTGCCACCGTTATAGGTCTCGCCATCCTGTGTGTTGTTAATTTCGCCAGCAATAGAAGCTACGTGGTCGCGACCCTCGATGTAAGAGTTAAGGGTAGCACAGTTGGCAACAAGGCCGCCATACATACGACCTACGATACCGCCCACATTGGCGTTACCCACAAAGTGTGCGCCCTCAATGCCCAGGTTGGTAATGGTGGCGTTCTCGGTCTGGCTGAAGAGGCCTACCTCGCCCTTGTCAGCGTTGTCATACTTCAAGCCCTTGATGATGTGTCCTTTACCATCAAAGGAACCTGTAAACTTAGCTACGCTGCTGTTGCCCTCGATGCCGATAGGTGTAAAGTCGACGCCTGTCATATCGATGTCGTTCTCCAGCCAAAATTCGCCAGCCATGTTATACTTCACAGCCATCAGGTCGGCCGGAGTTTTGATAGCATAGTTAATGTCGCCCACGGTGATGGGCAGCGTGGTGGTGAAGGCGGGTGCTACGTCGGTAGCAGCTGCGGTAAAGGTAACCACGGCATCGCCTTGGTCTACAAACTTCAGTGTGGTGCCGTCAACTTCTACCACTGAGGTGTTGCTACTGGTAATGGTAACAGCGCTACCCAGAGCAGAAGCGGCCTGTGTGTCATACTCGGTGCCCACTACGTAGCGAGAAGGCGCCTGAGCGGTATAGATAGCGTTCTCAATAGCAGCCTGTTTTTTCAGAGTGGGATACTGGCCATCTACGAGGTTCCACACGTCGGTGCTGAAGCCAACGTTGGTATAGGTAGCGGCGGTCTTCAGGTCGGTAACGGGTGTTACGGTGCCGTTGATGCCCTCGTTGTTCTCATCAAACTTAATGTCGGCAGCTGGGGTAAGGTTACCACCAACAACATATTGTGTGGCCTCTGACGACAGGTTCTGGATGTCGTCAACAATGGCACAGCCCGAACCGTTCTTCCAGCCCAAGATGCCGCTGGTGCGGTTGTTTCCACCCTTTGCATAGGGTATAGCCGACACGTTGCCTATAAACGAGGCGCGGCCACTATTATCAATCATTGAGCAGATACCTGCTGCACCACCACCGGGAGCGGTAACAGCGCCGTAGGCTACGTTATTTTCAAACACGCCCAGGTTAGTCCAGCCAGCAATACCACCAGCCTGATAGTTTGATGAGAAAGCTGCGGCTGTAGAAACACAGTTGCTGATGGTGGTGGTGCCATCGGCGCCCACATTTTCGTCGCCGCGAGCATCGCCCACGATGGTACCTACGTGGTCGTAACCCGTAACGTAACCCGATACATAAACATTTGAGATGGTGGCGTTTACGGCCTGACCAGCTACGATAGCTGCTTGCTTGTTACCCAGCACCTTAGCGCCGGTAAAGCTTACGTTCTTAACGGTGGCAGTGCTGCCAATAAAACTAAAGAAGCCAAGGTTGTCGGCTTTAGTAGTAATGGTAAGACCTTTAATGGCGTGTCCCTGGCCGTCGAAGGTTCCCATGTAGGGAGCCTCTTTTGTTCCAATAGGAATCCACTCGCCCGAAAGGGTGATGTCCTGCGTAAGGACGATGTCAGCTGAAGTGTCACTCAGCGCTGTCTTCAGTTGGGCTTCGTTACTTACCTCAATGGCCTGTGCAAAGGCTGCGGTAGAAGCGAACAATGCTGAAGCCAGAGCGAACGACGTTCTTAGTGATGTCATTTTCTTCTGCATAAGCATGAATTTTTGGTAATTAAAAAGTTATTATCAGTTTTGGAAAACTATCCATTTTTTTACATGTGTGATGTGTATGTAATGATTTGTGTGTGTACGTGTAGATATATATTATATAGGTACGCGTGTATTTATTGTGATTTATATCGTGTGCGTTATGCGTGTACGATTGTGTATTATTTGCGTCTTCGTAATAGTGGTGTGCGCTCTTATTTTTGGCAAAGATAATGCAAACCGAGAGCAGAGCGTCAAGCTTGCTTGAACGCTTTGCCGAGGTGCAGCCTATCTTATGCAAAGATAGCAAAAAAAACACAATACCAACAAATTTTTTGGAGTTTTTTTCTTTTTAAGTTGGAGCCCACTTTAAAAAGTAAGGATTGTTTTAAATGTTTATATTTCACGAAAATAATCTCTGATTTATGCCGTTGTCTAGAATATTTTTTCGTATCTTTCCTATTTTATCACGATAGGGTCGCCCACGCCCGAACGATGTGCGGGGTCGTATACAGCCACGCCCACCATCGAGTCGGCACAGCCATAATAAAGAAACCATTTGGCGTTATGATACACTAGTCCTTCAATAAACACCGTTCCTGCAGCATACTGCCCCGTCTTTTCAAAGTCGGACATGGGGCGGAAGAACGGCTTGTCGAGACGCGCCTTCACCTGTAGCGGATTATCGTTAGAGAACAAAATCTGTCCAGCAGCATAGGTGTTTAAAGGGTAGGCGGCATCGGCTTTAGCACCCGAATCGTTCTTACCATTGTAGAAAAGAATAATGCCATCAGAGGTTTTTACAGCAGGAGGGCCACACTCGGTGAGCATACTATCAAAGTAGCCCTCGCGCGGAGTAACGAGATATACAAGGTTCTGGTCTTCATCAACATAGGGAGTCCAGTTCACAAGGTCATCGCTTGTGGCGGCGCACACCCACTGCTCGCCCCAATACATCAGGTATTTTTCTTTTCCGCCCACGTTCACCTTGGCGGCCACCTGCCGTCCGTTCACCACCTCGGTGACGATAGAGCCCGACTTGCACGCCAAATCTTTAAACTTACCATTATAGGCGTTTAGCAGCGCGGGGCCATGCTTTGTCCAGTGTTGCAGGTCGGTAGAGGTAGCAATGGCCAAGCGTGGCGTGCTATTGTTCCATGCCGTATAAGTCATTACATACAGTGTTTTGCCCTTAACATTGGCCGCCACCACACGCGGATCTTCGCAGCCGCCCTTCCACTCATAGGTGCGCGAGATGTCGCTACCATCGGGGTAAAACACAGGGGTAGCCTGTCGATAATCAAGGTGTATGCCATCGGCACTCTCGGCATAGCCTATACGCGAGGTGCGTCCACCGATGCCCGCCTTCGGGTCGTCTTCAGCACGATACAGTATGCATATCTTACCGTCTTTCTCTACAGCAGCAGGATTAAACGTGTCGGCACACTCCCAAGCCACGCTATGCCCACGCATGGGGCAAGAAAAAGAGGTTGACACATTAGGAGTGATAAGCGGATTTACGCCCTCAGGACGCTCGAAACCACCAAAAGCCCAGGCAGGCAAATGGTTGTCGGCCTGTGCGGGTAGCACATTCAGCACCAGGGCTGTGGATGCGTTCAGCAGCAATGAAAAAATTTTATTAGTTATCATAAAGTAAAGGTTTATGTCCATATAACAGTAAAATAACGGTTATTTACACCCTTTCCGCCTACCTTTTAAGAAATATTAACAGGCCGAGCAATACTGCATCGAAGACACGAAGCAACTGACATTGTTCTAAGGACAAAATAATCTCTTTCGATTCTTTATATATAATGGCATGGGAAGAGAATTTATGTATCTGTCTTCACATGCAACTAATCGCTATTTTATCCCGAACTGGGGCAAACAGGGCCACATGCGCCTTGCATAAATATGCTGCCGACGCGTTAACTATTCACAACGAAAATATTCCACCCCTTGGGGGTTGAAAAAACATAGGCTCGATTGTTTATTTTATGGTGGCAGGATATACGCTATCACATATTTACTGTGTATCTTTGCCTTATAAATTAGACAAAATCAATATTTATAATAACTTTTAAACAGAAATCGCAATGAGAAAAACATTTATGTGCGTGGCCTTGGCCTTTATGGGTGCACTGCACACGTTGGCCAAAGATGTGGTCGACTATGTAAACCCATTGGTGGGCACTGAGTCGAAGTTTGAACTGTCGACCGGAAACACCTACCCCGCCATTGCCATGCCTTGGGGCATGAACTTCTGGATGCCGCAAACCGGACGCATGGGCGACGGATGGGCATACGTTTACTGGCACGACAAGATACGTGGCTTTAAGCAAACACACCAGCCCAGCCCCTGGATTAACGACTACGGCCAGTTTTCTATCATGCCCGAAACAGGCGAACCCGTGTTCGACCAAGACAAGCGCGCCTCATGGTTCTCACACAAAGCCGAGATAGCCAAACCCTACTACTATCGCGTATATCTGGCCGACTATGACGTGGTGGCCGAGATGGCACCCACCAGCCGCGCCGCCATCATGCGCTTCACCTTTCCCGAAACCGATAAGGCAAACATCGTGGTCGACGCCTTCGACCGTGGCTCGCACATACAGGTGCTGCCCGAGAAGAATATGATTATTGGCTACACCACCAAGAACAGCGGTGGCGTGCCCAGTAACTTTAAAAACTATTTTGTGGTGCAGTTTAGCAAGCCCTTCACCTATCGCGCCACCGTTACCAATGGCAACATTGCAGAGGGCAAGCTCGAAGCCAAAGAAAACCACGTGGGCGCCATCGTGGGCTTTAACACCAAACGTGGCGAACAGGTGCTGGTGCGCGTAGCATCGTCGTTTATCAGCCCCGAACAGGCCATGCTGAACCTGAAAGAGCTGGGCAACAACTCGTTTGACCAGGTGGCAGAACAGGGCCGAAAAACCTGGAACGAAACACTGAGCCGCATCGAGGTGAACGACCCTAACGTTGACCACCTGCGCACCTTCTATTCGTGCCTCTACCGCTCGGTGCTGTTCCCACGCAGCTTCTACGAGATTGACGCTAAGGGAAACACCGTACACTATAGCCCCTACAATGGCGAGGTGCGACCAGGATATATGTTCACCGACACGG
>ERZ827498.1507-NODE-1507-length-25610-cov-2.961690_pt1 | contig 25610 bp, 14 predicted proteins | sample MGYA00519865_ERZ827498 | MGnify/ENA primary metagenome ERZ827498 (study PRJEB31778, sample SAMEA3449328) | human gut metagenome | biome: human gut; feature: human-associated habitat; material: faeces | place: United Kingdom | collected 2010/2012 ...
CTCCGGGATTGGTTACTATGTTTGAAATGTATGATGTGCTTCACGAAAAGATGCAAACTTGCAAGAAACCGATTTTCCCGATTCTTCCTTCTATCAATACTGCCGGAGCTGAAGTTGCAGCGTTTCTTGCTAAAGGGCACGTGAACTTTGCCGATGAAGTAACACTCGGGACGGCCCTTTCGCGTATCGTTAATGCTCCTAAACCGGCTGTTCCTGAAATAGAATTGTTTGGAGTGGATGTCCCGAGGATTCGTCGTATTATTGATTCGATTCCGGAAGACGGATATATCGAGCCTCATTATGTACAGGCATTGCTCCATGCGGCAGGTATCCCGTTGGTAGACGAATTTGTTTCGGATAATAAGGAAGAGATCGTAGCCTTCGCCCGCCGATGTGGATTCCCCGTAGTGGCTAAGGTTGTCGGTCCGGTGCATAAATCGGATGTCGGCGGAGTGGTGCTGAATATTAAAAGCGAGCAACACCTGGCACTGGAATTTGACCGGATGATGCAGATCCCTGATGCCAGGTCGATAATGGTACAGCCTATGCTGAAAGGGACAGAACTGTTCATTGGTGCGAAATATGAGGAGAAGTTCGGCCATGTAGTGCTTTGCGGTTTAGGGGGTATTTTTGTGGAAGTGCTCAAAGATGTATCTTCCGGTTTGGCTCCGCTTTCTTATGAGGAGGCTTATTCGATGATTCACTCATTGCGCGCCTATAAAATCATCCAGGGAACGCGAGGCCAGAAGGGAGTAAACGAGGATAAATTTGCTGAAATTATTGTCCGTTTGTCTACCTTGCTCCGGTTTGCAACGGAAATCAAAGAAATGGATATCAATCCGCTTCTCGCAACGGAAAAGGCTGTTGTGGCCGTAGATGCACGTATTAAAATAGAGAAATAAGACTATTTTTTCATTCATTGGGACGTATCTTCTATTTTTCGATTGTTATTTCACCTACATTTGGTAAGTTGAATAAAAGAAGTGTTATAAACCGAATATATGAAAAAAATTATAATAACGTTTATTTCTTTAATAATTGGAATTCTTAGCCGTGCACAAACGGTTAATGAACATTATTATTTTAAGAATCTTAGTAGTCAGAATGGGTTGTCACAAAACACAGTCAGTGCTATCTTGCAGGACTCGAAAGGTTTTATGTGGTTTGGTACGAAAGATGGATTAGATCGATATGATGGGGTATCTTTCCGGCATTTTAAGTACGATAGAAACAATCCGAGAAGTCTGGGCAATAATTTTGTGACTTCTCTTTATGAAGATATCGAAGGGAATATCTGGGTAGGGACTGATGTGGGAGTCTATATCTATTATCCGGAGAAAGATACTTTTCGTCATTTTGTAGAACAGAGTGACAAAAACACAAGGGTGGAACGAGCCGTTGCTATGATTTCAGGAGACAGTCAGGGAAGGGTATGGATAGCTGCAGAGGCGCAAAACTTGTTTTGTTATGATTTGAAAAAGCAAACCTTGAGAAACTATATTCTGACCGATCATCCATTGGTCTCTACCAATGTGAAATGCCTGACGGTTGATAATAGTGGTACTATCTGGATTGGCTTCTACGGTGACGGATTGTTTTATTCGAAAGATGAGTTGAAAACTCTTCATCCTTATATATCACCTATTGATAATGAGGAAACTTATAATAATGACGTTGTGAGTGAAATACTCCCGGGAGCATACAATTGTTTATATATTGGTTCTTTAAAAGGAGGAGTGAAAGAATTGAATCTGACTTCGGGTAAATTACGGGATTTGTTGTTGAAAGATGAAGATAATGAATCCATCTATTGTCGGACATTACTTTTTGCTACGGATAATGAGTTATGGATAGGTACAGAAAGCGGAGCTTATATTTATAATCTCCGTACGGGGAAGTATACGCACTTGCGTAGTTCTGAGTATGATCCCTATTCTTTGTCTGATAATGCAATTTATTCTTTTTGCAAAGACCGTGAAGATGGTATATGGATCGGTTCGTATTTTGGCGGAGTAAACTATTATCCGCGCTCGTATACCCATTTTGAGAAATATTATCCGAAAGGAGAGGAAAATAGTCTGCATGGTAAGCGGGTACGTGAATTTTGTCGTGATAACTATGGTGTGTTATGGATTGGTACGGAAGATGGCGGGTTGAACCGTTTTAATTTGAATACAAAAGAATTTTCTTTTTTTGCTCCTAGTGCGGGATTTACCAATATACATGGGTTATGTTTAGTGGACGATAAACTTTGGGTTGGCACATTCTCTAAAGGATTGAAGATTATAGATACCCGTACAGGGACTGTTTTGAAGACATATCAGAAGAACAGCTCTCCCCGTTCTTTGATTGATAATAGTATTTTTGCAATTTGTAGAACCGCCACAGGTGACATCTACTTAGGAACGATGTTCGGACTGGTCAAATATAATAAGCAATCGGACGATTTTGACCGTATACCGGAATTGAATGGGAAGTTTGTATATGATATAAAGGAAGATTCCGGCGGTAATATCTGGTTGGCAACTTATGCTAATGGTGCTTATTGTTATAATGTGAACGATCGGAAATGGAAAAACTATGTGCATGATGAAAAAGATACCACAAGTCTTTCATATAATAAGGTTTCTAGTATTTTTGAAGATTCCTATCACCGGATTTGGTTAACAACTCAGGGAGGAGGTTTTTGCTTATTTCATCCGGAGTCAGAGACGTTTACTAGTTATAACTCAACTGACGGACTACCTAGCGATGTTGTTTATCAGATTGTAGAGGATAAAGATGGACAGCTGTGGCTAACAACTAACAATGGACTTGTCTATTTTCAGCCAAAAACTGAAACGATGAAAGTATACACTACTGCCAATGGTCTGTTGGGTGATCAGTTTAACTATCGGTCCAGTTTTGAAGATGAAAATGGAATGATTTATTTTGGTGGAATTGATGGTTTTATAGCTTTTAATCCTAAAAGCTTCTCGGAGAATAAGAATCTTCCCACAGTAGTGATTACAGATTTCTTGCTGTTTAATAAAGAAGTGTATGCAGATGAACCTAATTCGCCTTTGGAAAAGAATATCACTTTTTCTGATAAGATAGTACTCCGGGCTGATCAGAATTCGTTTTCTTTCCGCATCTCGGCTCTTGGTTATCAAGCTCCCGGAATGAATAAACTGATGTATAAATTGGAAGGGTTTGATAATGAGTGGTTATCTATCGGTGAGAGTCCGTTGATAACCTATGCTAATCTGCGTTATGGTGATTATGTATTTCGGGTGAAAGCTGCAAATGACAATGGCGTTTGGAATAATAATGAAATCTCGTTGAGCATCCGGATTTTACCTCCTTTCTATCTGTCAATTTGGGCTTATTGCATTTATATACTTTTGATTATTGGATGTTCCGTTTATTTGATTCTTTATTTAAAACGCCGTAGTAATAGAAAACATCATCGGCAAATGGAGAAATTTGAGCAGGAGAAGGAACGTGAAATATATTATGCGAAAATAGATTTCTTTACGAATGTAGCTCATGAGATACGTACACCGCTGACATTGATTAAAGGTCCGTTGGAAAACATCATACTGAAAAAACAAGTGGATGCTGAAACCCGTGAGGACTTGAACGTCATGAAACAGAACACGGAACGATTACTTAATCTGACCAATCAGCTACTTGACTTTCGCAAGACGGAAAGCCAGGGATTCCGGTTGAACTTTGCAAAATGCAATATAACGGAAGTACTGAAAGAAACCCATGTACGTTTCACTTCTCTTGCAAAACAGAAAGGGTTGGATTTTACCCTACAGGTTCCAGAGAAGGACTTCTATGCTCATGTTAATCAGGAAGCATTTACGAAGATTATTAGCAATCTGCTGAACAATGGAATGAAATATGCCGAAAGTTATGTACATGTAATGTTGGAAGCTCCCCAAAGGGATGATAATAATCTATTCCGTATTCGCACAGTGAACGATGGAGTAATTATTCCTGATGCAATGAAAGAGGAGATTTTTAAACCTTTTGTTCGTTTTAATGAACAAGAGGACGGAAAGGTGACTACCGGTACTGGAATCGGTTTAGCACTCTCCCGCTCGCTGGCTGAATTCCATCTGGGAACGTTGGTTATGGAGGCAGGAGAGGAAAGTAATATTTTCTGTTTGACTTTACCGGTTGTTCAGGATACGACAATCACTTTGACTCCGGAGGCGGAGGTTGAAATTGAAAGGGTTAACGAAATTCCTGCAGAGCAGGCAGGAAAGAAAGATAATCGCCCCGCTGTGCTGGTAGTGGAAGATAATCCTGATATGCTAACTTTTGTTGTCCGTCAATTGTCGAGAGATTATACAGTGCTGACAGCCACTAATGGTGCAGAAGCCTTACAGGTGCTCGATGGCAATTATGTGAACTTAGTGATAAGTGATGTTGTGATGCCCGTGATGGATGGTTTTGAATTATGTAAGACTATTAAGTCAGATTTGAATTACAGTCATATTCCTGTCATCCTGCTGACTGCCAAGACCAATATACAATCAAAGATAGAAGGGATGGAACTGGGGGCAGATGCTTATATTGAAAAACCTTTCTCTGTAGAATATCTGCAAGCATGTGCTTCTAATCTTATTCAGAATAGGGAAAAATTACGTCAGGCTTTTGCAGAGTCTCCTTTTATAGCTGCTAATACAATGGCCTTAACAAAAGCTGATGAGGAGTTTATTAAGAGGTTGAACGAAGTAATCCAAATTAATTATGGCAACCCTGAATTTAGCATGGATGATATGGCGGATAAGCTGAATATGAGCAGGTCTAACTTTTATCGGAAAATAAAGGGAGTCTTGGATTTGAGCCCGAATGAGTTTTTACGCTTGGAGCGTTTGAAAAAGGCGGCCCAATTGCTGAAAGAGGGAGAAAACCGTGTGAATGAAATCTGTTATATGGTAGGATTTAATTCTCCGTCTTACTTTGCTAAATGTTTTCAAAAGCAATTTGGAGTATTGCCTAAAGATTTTGTTAATTCGAAAGAAGAGTAGTTTATACATAAAGCTGTATTTCATTCTATTGCATCTATTATATTGAGATTTTATAATTTATTAGTGTAAATTTTTTTAATAATACTATAAGATATGATGACCAGACAAAAGACAGTGTGGCTTGCACTATTACTAATTGGATTATATACTGATTTTTTGAATGCCAGTGAGATAATGAGATGGATGATTGCTTCTTCCGATAGTATTTGCTGGAAAGTGAATGGGGCGCATAATGACCACATTGAAATGAGTGGACTGAAAGTTTCAACGGTATTGCGCTATGGTGTTAATGAGGCAGGTGAATGGGTGATTGACCGGAATATGGTTTTACCTACTTTTCGTACTATCCCTAATGATACCCATGGTAGTTTACAACACCATTTTAATGGGGACTGGGCACATTTATGTCTTGTAAATGGCCAGCCGTTAGTAGGGGAAAAGGTGGAGACTGTATCGTTGAATGGAATTATGACTGTAAAGAGTATATATGCTGCTAGGGGGATTTCATTGACACGTACGCTTTTTCCTTCCACATCACAACCGGCCTTCTGTGAGAAATATGAGTTGGAGAATACGACAGATCACCCACAGACAGTTCAATTCCCATCGACCACTCTTTCTTATTCTACTGATGAGACAAAAGGAGTGGAGGGTAGCTATACATTAACGGCCACTCTTTCTTCTCCAGTAAAAAATGGTACTTATCTACTGAAAGCCGGAGAAAAAGCTTGGTTTCAGGTAGTCTATGCAGGATATAAGAAACATGATCAGGAGTTGGCGCTGGATGTTAATAATGAACTTTTGGCACGTCGGAGATTTTTGAGACGGATACAAGGTAACCTTGTGTTAGAAACTCCGAATGACGTAATCAATACCATGTTTTCTTTTGCCAAGATACGTGGTTCGGAAAGCATATTTGATACCAAAGGCGGATATATGCAAAGCCCTGGCGGAGAAGCTTATTATGCTGCTGTTTGGGCAAATGATCAGGCTGAATATATCAATCCATTTTTTCCATATTTAGGTTATCAAGCCGGAAATCGTTCGGCTATGGATTCATTCGGCTTGTTTATGCGCTATATGAATGATGAGTATAAACCTTTACCCTCGTCTATAATTGCAGAGGGGATTGATTGTTTTGGTGTTGCGGGTGATCGTGGTGATGTAGCAATGGTTGGCTATGGTGCAGCACGTTATGCTTTGGCATCCGGTAATCGTAATGAGGCTGAAAAATTGTGGCCGCTGATTGAATGGTGTCTGGAGTATTGTCATCGCCAACTGAACGTAGACGGGGTAGTAAAATCAGATTCAGATGAACTTGAAAATCGTTTTCCTGCCGGAAAAGCTAATCTATGTACATCTTCATTATATTATGATGCCTTGATTTCAGCTGCTTATCTGGGGAAAGCGTTGAAAAAAGAACATAAACAGATAAAGTCTTATCAGGATAGGGCTGCTGAACTTTATAAGAACATTGATGTATATTTTGCCCGTAATGTAGAGGGGTATGATACTTATCGCTATTATGATGGTAATACTGTACTACGTTCATGGATTTGCATTCCTTTGACTATGGGTATTTATGAGCAGGCGAAAGGTACTGTAGAGGCTCTATTCTCTGATAAACTATGGATGGAGAATGGGTTGTTAACTCAGTCGGGTACTTCTACTTATTGGGATCGTTCTACACTCTATGCTTTCCGGGGGGCTTACTCTTGTGGTGCTAGAGACATAGCTACTGAATATTTGGATAAATACTCTGCTACTCGTTTGTTGGGTGATCATGTTCCTTACGCAGTGGAAGCGTGGCCGGAGGGAAACCAAAGGCATTTGTCCACAGAAAGTGCTTTGTATTGTCGCATTATGACTGAGGGCTTGTTCGGCATCCGTCCCATAGCATTGGATGCTTTTGTGATGACACCGCAGTTGCCGGAAAGTTGGAACATGATGTCATTGAAACGTGTCTGTGCATTTGGTTCCATATTCGATATTGAGGTGAAGCGTGATAAAGATAACAAACTGTCGGTTTTGATAAAAAAGGATCATAAGATTGTAAAAAGAAGCAAGATAATGAACGGAAAACCGATCGAAGTGCGCATTTAAATAAGATAAAATAATCTGCCCTTTGGTTTAAGCCAATTTTGGTAACAAAATTGGCTTAAATATTATTTTTTAGTACGATTCTGGTTGATTTGTTATATCATTTGGTCTGGTTATTTCCTAATGATTGGCAGATACGCCCTATTTTTGTGTCGGATGTCATTAACAAATTAAATATATTATTTTTTATATGAGAAGTCTATTGATCGTATTTTATTGTCTAGTATCAGCTCTCACCATTAAGGCAAATGGACAGGATCGTTTGTGGAAGATACAGACAACTGATTATCACGGAACTTATTACGGGGCAACAGTAGCCAATGGAGGTATTGGTATCCTGCCGTGGAAAGAGCCGTTTTCTATTCGCCATGTCATGCTGAACCATGTTTTTGATTCTGCTACTCCTCAAGATGTGAGCCGTGTTTTACGAGGAATCAATCCATTCAATTTACAGATGCAAATTAATGGACAGACTGTAAATGGCGATAATATTTCGGGATGGGAACAGTGTATAGATATGAAAGAAGCTACTCATAATACGCATTTCATTTGTGATGGAAAAGCAGATGTGTCTTATAGTATCTGTGCTCTAAGAAATTTGCCTTATGCGGGACTAGTTCGTGTGGAGGTTACGGCACTGGGGGATATGTATTTGACAGTGTCAAATCCTATCGAGGTGCCTGATGAGTATAAAAACATAGGTTCGAAACTGGTCAATGTGAATGTTAATGGGAATGATATAAAAATAGTGCGTACTTGGGCTTTATCAAAACACCGTGAACAGAAAGTTTCGGCTTCTTCCGCATTTATTTATGATAAGAATTCTAACGTGCAGCAACAATATAATGGGAATGGGCAGATTTCTATTCCATTAAAGAAAGGAGAGAAATTCTTCTTTACTTTATTAGGTGCTGTTTGTACCGGGCGTGATTTTATAGATCCGTACAATGAGGCGGACCGTGAAGTTATTTATGGTGCGAAAGAGGGATTGGCGCGTCTGATGGATGGGCATCAGAAACTCTGGGACGAGATGTGGAAAGGTGATATTGTGATTGAGGGGGATGACGAAGCGCAGCGTGCTGTGCGTTTTGCACTTTATAATCTGTATTCCAATGCACGCAAAGGAAGTCGGTTGAGTATACCTCCTTTTGGGCTTTCTTCACAGGGATATAATGGACATATTTTCTGGGATACCGAATTTTGGATGTATCCGCCTATGCTCTTTATGAATCAGGGGATTGCACGAACAATGATGGACTATCGTACTGACAGGTTGGAAGCTGCTTGTCAGAAAGCATTAAGTTATGGATATGATGGAGCTATGTTTCCTTGGGAAAGTGATGATGCAGGAGAAGAGGCGTGCCCAACTTGGGCGTTGACTGGTCCTTTTGAGCATCATATCACTGCTGATATCGCTATTGCGGCTTGGAATTATTACTGTATGAGCGGAGATCAACGATGGTTGCGTGAAGAAGGGTTCCCTTTAATGGAGAAAGTGGCAGAATTTTGGGTAAGTCGTGTAGAAAAGAATGACGATGGTTCCTATTCGATTCGTAATGTTGTTTGTGCCGATGAATATGCAGAGGGTGATGATAATGCCTTTACGAACGGTACTGTTATTCGCGCATTACAGGATGCTACTAAGGCTGCTTTCATATGTGGGGTTAAAGCTCCGGTAATTTGGAAAGAAATAGCAGCAAAGCTACGTATCCCCAAATTTGAAAATGGAGTGACTATGGAGTATGATGGTTATAGTGGACAGGTTATCAAGCAGGCGGATGCTAATTTACTGGTCTATCCATTAAACCTGATTACCCGTCCGGAAGAAATTCGTAAAGATTTGGAGTATTATGAGGGGAAGATTGACAAAGGAGGTCCTGCAATGTCTTTCTCTGTATTGGCTTTGCAATATGCACGCCTTGGTGAGGGAGATAAGGCATATGAGCTGTTTGTGCAGAGCTTCCGTCCTAATCAGTTACCGCCGTTCGGTGTTCTTTCTGAGGGTGCAGGAGGTACTAATCCTTATTTCTCAACTGGTGTGGGGGGACTTTTGCAGACTGTAATCAATGGCTTTTGTGGTTTGGAAATTACAGATAACGGCATTAAACAATTGCCATCGAAATTGCCGGAACATTGGAGAAGGTTGGTAGTTAAAGGAGTCGGACCGGATGGTAAAACATATGTCCGGCTGCAGAAATGAGTTCAATTTTTTTGGTTGTGTAAATAAAAGTCAGAGGATGTATGCTTTGGGAGGGAAATTGAGACTGGAATTTCATTTATTGACCTGTTTTTAATATCCTAAGCTGGTAGAATTCCATATTTTTGTTGCGTATCACACAAGCTACAAGATGTTAGCTGTTGCTCAAGTTTGAAAATGAATTATTAATGTATTAACAGAACCAGTATTTATTTTATTACTGATTCATTTAATTGAATTTACATGAATTTAAAATGCTTATTTTGTGGAATACTTGTTGGGTTATATGTTGAGGCTATTGAAGCTGTCAATTATACTCCAGAAAAGATTTCAGCATCTATTTCCTTAAAAGTACCGGGAAATGAATCGGAAAAATACTCGCTGGATATGCGGCAGTTGAAGAATGACCGTTCATCTTATCTGTTGGAACCTTCAAAAGGTATTCCGATGGTAATAACTCAGAGAATGGAGGATATGAATGGTAAGTTACGCATCAATGTCAGTCTAACTGCATTAGAGGATGTTTATTTTAATTTTAGCGAGCAGTTGTCAACCGGTTTTAATCATGATGATTGCCAGTTCTATATGCCGGGGTTCTGGTATCGTCGCAATCTGCGATCTCCTAAGGAAGCACCTTCATTTCATACATCAGACAGCTGGTTGGTACGTGAGGATAGATTGAGTGCTCCTCTTACAGGTATTTATTCAGAAAAGGAAAAAAGCTTTGTGACAGTGAGTCGTATAGACAATTTTGCTAATGAGGTTTTGTCTACTCATCGAGAGGGAGAAATCATTCTTTCAGGTAAAACTTCAATAGGTTTTACTGGATTCGAAAATCAGAATGGAGTGGCAACACTTTCTTTCGGTTTTCCTTACCGTGAAGCACCTAAAAGCTATATTCGAAAATTAACATTGGCTCCGGCGGTAGAGGCTTTTCAGTCTCTGAAAAAAGGAGAAACAATGTTACTGACATGGGAGATTATGGAGAATAAAGCTGATGATTATTCTGATTTTATTCGGAATGCGTGGGAGTATAGCTATGACACTTATGCTCCGGCTCCGGTTGATACTCCTTATTCTATTGAGGATATGAAAGAAGTAATGAGCCGTTTCTTTGTCAATAGTCTGGTGACTGGTAATTCGTTGACTTTTAATTCGGGTATTCATTTGCGGACTGCTGATTGTCAGAGTAACGGCCAGGCAGAAGTAGGTTTTATCGGTCGTGTGCTTCTTAATGCATTCAATGCTTGGGAATATAGTTGGCAATGTGGCAGAGAGGATCTGAAAGAAAACAGTATGAAAGTATTCGATAGTTATTTGAAGAATGGCTTTACCCAAGCTGGTTTCTTTAAAGAATCGGTAAACTTTGATAGAGGGTATGAAGATCCTGTACATAGTATTCGTCGTCAATCAGAAGGAATTTATGCTATGCTTCATTTTCTTGCTTATGAAAAGGAGAATGGTCGTCGTCATCCTGAATGGGAGCAAAAGATGAAAAATATGCTTGATATACTTCTACAGTTGCAGCATGCGGATGGCAGTTTCCCCCGTAAATTCCACGATGATTTTACAGTAGTTGATGACAGTGGGGGAAGTACGCCTTCGGCCACTTTGCCTTTAATAATGGGATATAAATATTTTAAGGATAAACGTTATTTAGCCAGTGCTAAAAGGACAGCAGATTATCTGGAGAAAGTCTTGATATCTAAAGCTGACTATTTTTCATCTACTCTCGATGCCAATTGTGAAGATAAAGAGGCTTCTCTTTATGCTGCTACAGCAACTTACTATCTTTCGTTAATAACGAAAGGAGACGAGCATCGTCATTATGCCGACCTGACAAGAAAGGCTGCTTATTTTGCATTGTCATGGTATTATGTATGGGACGTTCCTTTTGCTCAAGGTCAGATGTTGGGTGATATCGGTCTGAAAACTCGTGGTTGGGGCAATGTCTCTGTAGAAAACAACCATATTGACGTGTTTGTTTTTGAATTTGCTTCGGTACTGCAATGGTTGTCAAAGGAATATGAGGAGCCACGTTTTGCCCATTTCGCAGAGGTGATCTCTACCTCCATGCGCCAATTGCTACCTCACGAAGGGCATCTATGTGGAATTGCTAAATCCGGTTTTTATCCGGAAGTCGTTCAACATACCAACTGGGACTATGGCAAAAATGGAAAAGGGTATTATAACGATATCTTCGCACCAGGATGGACAGTTGCATCTTTGTGGGAGTTATTGACTCCGGGACGTGCGGAACATTTCTTAAAATGACAGAAATAGGTCAGAAGATATCTCAATTATATTTTAATTTCATTTTGAACGATTTTTTTTAATTATTGGTTTATATGTTTTATTATATTTTATGTTGGTTGTCTACTTTTGCTCTCACTCAATATGAGATAAAGTATTTATTATGAGTTTTTTAAATTTAATATTATGGATTTGAAGAAAGCATTGTTTGTTTGCTTGTTGTTGTATTATGGAATAAGTGCTAACTCCGCTTTACCGGAACATTCTTCTATGTTTGGTAAGACTAATATGTCGGAGCAAGCGAAAGGTATTCGTATCAGTGGTACGATAACCGATAAGGACAAGAATCCTCTTCCTGGTGTGAATGTACGTGTACTGGAACAGACAGGGACTGGAGTGATTACGGATATGGACGGACACTTTTATTTGGATGTACCCGGAAAGAATTCCGTAATAGAGATTTCGTATATTGGTTTCAAAACTCAACAAATAAAAGTTGGAAGTAAGATTAACTTTGATGTAATTTTAGAAGAAGATATTGAAGCCTTGGATGAAGTTGTGGTTACTGGATATGGTAGTCAGAAGAAAATGTCGGTTATCGGTTCTATCGAGACATTACAGCCTAAGAAGTTACAGGTTGGTGCCACGCGCTCTTTGTCTAATAATCTGGCAGGACAGATTGCCGGTGTGATAGCGGTTCAACGTTCGGGAGAACCGGGTTACGATTCCTCGAATTTTTGGATTCGCGGTATTGCTTCTTTCTCTGGTGGACAATCTCCGTTAGTGTTGGTAGATGGTATTGAGCGCGACTTGAATAACATAGACCCTGCTGAAATTGAATCTTTCTCAGTATTGAAAGATGCATCGGCGAGTGCTATGTATGGTGTACGTGGTGCAAATGGTGTCATCGTTATCAATACGAAGCGTGGTAAAGTAGGAGCTCCTTCTGTCAATCTGCGTGTGGAACATTCTATTGCAGAGCCGACAAAACTTCCGGATTTTATTGGGGCAGCCGATCATATGACATTGATAAATGAAATAACAGAGAACAAGTCGCGTTTGCCTTTCAGCCAGGAGCAGATTGACAGAACGAGATATGGTTATGACAGAGATTTGTATCCGGATGTAAATTGGCTGGATGAAATAACAAAGGATTATGCTTATTCTACTCGTGCGAATCTGACCGTATCAGGTGGTTCTGATTTTCTGCGTTATTCGTTGGTTGGTTCTTATTTCGGTGAGAAGGGAATTATGGAGACGGATAAATCATTGCCTTATGATACGGGAACGAAACTAACTCGTTATAATATGCGTGCGAATGTTGACTTGGATGTGACTAAGACAACAGTGCTGCGTTTAAATGTCGGTGGGTTCCTTCAAACACACCGCAGACAGGCATTTAGTACGGACGATGCTTTTGATAGAGCGTTTATAACTTCCCCTTTTGTGTATCCTGCCCGCTATTCAGATGGGACTATTCCAATTATGGCTATTAATGATGTGAACCCTTGGGCAGCGGTGACACAGCGAGGTTACGACGTAGTTACAGCTTCACAGATTCAGTCACTCTTTGCTATTGAACAGAATCTGAAGATGATCACGCCGGGATTAAAAGCGAAAGTAACCTTTTCTTTCGACCGTTGGAATCAGAGTTCGATTACAAGGGGAAAGGATGCTACTTATCATAGTATTGCTACCGGACGTGACATTGAAGGTAATCTGATTCATTCGGTACTTAAATATGGAGATGAGTCTTTGGGACATGGAAATAAGGGGGAATATGGAAATTCGAGGGTGTATTTTGAAGGAACATTAACGTATGCTCGCACTTTCGGAAAGCATGACGTAGATGCATTGTTTCTGTATAATCAGCAAAGTTATGATAATGGTAGTGTACAACCTTATAGAAAACAAGGTATTGCGGGTAGATTATCTTATACTTTCGATAGCCGTTATGTGACGGAGTTCAACTTTGGATATAATGGTTCAGAGAATTTTGCTAAAGGTAAACGTTTCGGCTTTTTCCCTTCTGTGGCAGTCGGATGGTTATTGTCTGAAGAACCTTTCATGGATCGTTTCAGAAATACATTGAGTAAATTGAAATTAAGAGGTTCTATAGGAAAAGTAGGTAATGATGATATCGGAGGACGCCGTTTTGCCTATATAACAACATTGAATACCAATGCAGATAAGTATAACTGGGGTGATACAGGACAGATTGGTCGTACCGGTATTTCAGAAGGAGAAGTTGGAGTTGAAAATCTTACCTGGGAAACAGCTCTGAAAATGAACCTTGGTTTTGAGCTGGGATTATGGAATGAATTGGAATTACAGGTAGATGTTTTCAAAGAAAAACGTACCAATATCTTTATGCAGCGTAAGATTATTCCTTCACAGACAGGATTCTTGACTAATCCTTGGGCTAATTTTGGTGAAGTGACTAACCGCGGTGTAGAATTCTCCTTAAACTATAATAAACAAATTAATAAAGATTGGTTTGTAGGTTTCCGTTCTAATTTCACGTATGCTATCAACAGGGTGGACGAATACGATGAACCAGAAACTGTGAAAGGTACATACAGAGGATTGACAGGTCGTTCATTAAATACTTTGTATGGATTGCAGGCAGAAAGATTGTTTACAGAAGATGATTTCGATGCGAATGGTAATTTGAAATTCGGTATACCGACACAGGACGTTGGAGCTTCAAAAGTACGTCCCGGTGATATCAAATATATAGATATGAATGGTGATGGCATTATCACTGATGCGGATGAAGGATACATTGGTGGAACGGTAGACCCGCGTATTGTTTATGGTTTCGGAGGTAATGTAAGCTACAAAAACTGGGATTTGAATTTCTTCTTCCAGGGAACAGGTGATACTTATCGTGTGATTGGTGGAACTACGTATTTCATTCCGGGTAGCGGACAAACATTACAAGGGAATATTTACTCTAATTATAACGACAGATGGACAGAAGAGAACCCTGCTCAAGATGTCTTCTGGCCGAGACTGACGGAGGAGCCTAATAGACAGAATTACCGGAATTCCACATGGTGGAAAAAGAATATGCGTTTTATGCGTTTGAAAACGTTGGAACTTGGATATACTTTACCGCAATCTGTAACTGATAAGATACATTCCAAAGCTATTCGTTTTTACGTGAGTGGTAATAACTTATTTTGTTTCTCTCCTTTCAAACTGTGGGATCCGGAATTAAATACGAACACCGGTCTGCGTTATCCGGCTATGCGTTCTGTAATGTTTGGAGTTGACCTGAATTTCTAATTAAAAAAATGACGATAATGAAACTTAAGAAATATATAGTTGCCGGTTTAATAGGCATTGTATCGTTGGGTTCCTGTACGTATCTTGATAAAGAACCGGATACGGAAATTGACATAGACATGGTCTTTGAGAATAAGACAAAAGTAGAATCATGGCTGGCCAATGTATACAGCCGTATCCCTAATCCGGGTAATGACTGGCTAAATACGTATGGTTGGGAAGTGTTTGCAGATGACTTGACTGCTTCTGCACGCTGGCAGCAATGGGACTGGCCCAATATCACCAAGATTTTTGGTGGATGGACACCGAATACACAATGGGCAGGAAATTTCTGGGATGGTCTTCCGAGAAAAATACGTCAGGCTTATATTTTTATAGAACGTGTACACGCATTACCTGATTCCGACCTTCCTCAGAGAGAAGTGGATTATATGAAAGCGGAAGCACGTTTTCTTGCAGCTTATTATTGGTGGCAATTATTGGAAGCATATGGGCCTATTCCATTCAGACCGAATTATATTGCCCCGACTGACTTTACTCTTTCAGATTTGATGGTGGGACAAAGGCCATTTGATGAAGTTGTCAGTCATTTGGATAATGAAATGTTGGAAGCATCTAAACAATTACCTGCTGTATGGCAGAGTGTGGAGAAATATGGGCGAATAACTTCAGTCATGTGTCTGACTGTTCGTGCGAAGATGTTATTATTTGCTGCAAGCCCGTTAGTAAACGGAAATGAGTGGTATATCGGGCATAAGAATAAAGAAGGTGAGGAATTGTTTAACTCTACTTATAGCCAAGAGAAATGGGTGAAAGCGGCAGAGGCTTGCAAACAATTACTTGATGTGGCAGAGCAAGCTGGTTATCGTTTGTATGTAGAATATAATGATGAGGGAGAAATTGATCCGTTCACTTCACTTGAGAATCTTTGGTTTACAAAATTTCAGGATGGAAACAAGGAAATATTGTTCCCATATACAAAAGAAGATGCTTATCAAAGTTATCAGTTCTACACAAACAAGGCGGTTACTAAAGAATATGGTGGCGGAAATGGTTTGGGCGTATATCAAGGATTGGTGGATGCTTTCTTTATGAAGAACGGACTTCCGAAAGACGATGACAATTCAGAATATGTAGAAGAAGGTTTCTCGACAAAAGTAGAAGCTAGGTCTACCAATTGGACTGGCGGAACAGGGCAAAAGGGAGAAATAACTGCCGAAGGTACATATAATATGTATTGTAACCGAGAGCCACGTTTCTATACGGCAGTGAGCTATAATGGTTCGTGGTATGCTTTGGCAGGGCGTAAATTTGAATTTTTTAAGAATCAGAGAGATAATGACTATACACACGATGCCCCCCAAAATGGTTATTTGGTTCGTAAAAAAGTATATCCGCAAGATAGTCCGAAGAATGGTAGTTATAAATGGCGGCAAATGTTCTTGTATCGTTTGGCAGCTTCCTATTTGGATTATGCCGAGGCCGTTAATGAGGCCTACGATAATAGAGCATCTCGTGAGGATGCATTGAAATATGTGAATAAAGTCCGTGAACGTGCGGGTGTACGTCAATATACGCTGAATACTGTAGCACTGGATGATCCCAAATACATCCATGTTGATGATAATCAATTAGCTGTGCGTGCGATCGTTCGTATGGAACGTCGTGTTGAACTTTGTTGTGAAGGATCACGCTGGTCGGATATTCGCCGTTGGAAAATTGTAGAACAACTTCCGGAGATGTGTGGAGATGATTATGGTATGAACTTTGCAGGAATAAATAGTCAGGAATTTTACAAGAGAACCGTTTTTCAGACCCGTGTTTGGAAAAAGGCGATGTATTGGCTGCCGGTATATATAGATGAGATGAATAAGAACACGAACTTGGTCCAGGCGCCTTTCTGGAATTAATAAAATGAAAAGCATAATTATGAATAAGATAATGAAACTAATATGCTTGCTCTTTCTTATGTCGATAGCAGCGAGCTGTAATAAAGATCCGGAGTATTACGCGCTTGAAACTCCTGTAGATCAGATGCTTTTGAAGGCTTCTTCTACTGAAATTACTTTGGAGAAAGAGAAGGAGAATGAAGTTGCTGTTTTATTTACATGGGATGCTGCGGCTCAACGTGGGGGAGCTGATGCTACTATCACCTATTTTTTCAGAATGTATATGGCAGATTTACATTCTAATGTGACAGATTTGTATGAGATTGAATCGGAGGAACGTTCCATTAGTTTTACGCATAAGGAGTTGAATGATATACTGGCTTCCTGGAGTGTACTTCCTGGAGATAAGGTGACTATTGAAGCAGAGGTTATAGGACAGGTCAATTCATCTGTAGAATACTTGAAACCGGAGTTGTCGAAGACGCAATTGGATGTGATCGGATATGATAAGAATGCTACTGCGATATATATGGTGATGGTGGATGATGCTGGAGAGAAAACTGTTCGCCGAATGACCGAGAAGGTTGTGGGTTCAGGAGTATATCAGTCGACAGCAGAATTGAAGCCATGTGAGTACTTCTTTGCACTTAGTCCGGATTCTGATTATCCATGCTACATGAAAGCTGAGAATGGAGATAATTCTTTGCAATATGTGGCAGAAGCAGGGAATGGTGAGATGTTTGAAAACACAAAGAGCGGTACCTATACAATAGTTGTGGACTTAAATCGTTTGGATGTGAATATCGTTAGTATTTACCCTTTACCGCAAGATGGGATTTGGATTGTTGGCGATGCCAGTACCATCGGATGGGATTGGGGTAAAATGAAAAAGGAAGGTGCATTTGTGAATAATGATCCACGCCATCCAGAACGTTGGACGTATACAGGTAACTTTTATGGCGGTAAAGAGTTTAAGTTGGCGTTGGAGCCGAATGGAGCAGATTTTGCAGGAAAATTCTTTTTTGCTCCTTCACAAGGAGCAAATCCGGGCGTAGAACATGAACTCGGAGAAGCAAGGTATCAGGATAATGGCGGTGACTTGAAATGGATTGTTGCTGATGATGGTAAATACATTTTGACAGTAGACCTTAATGAGATGAAGATATATTTGGAGCCGACTGAATAATCTCCATAAGAAGTAAATTAAAATATGAAAATCATGAAAAAACTGTTTATAATACTATATCTGCTTACTAATATATTTGTATTGGGAGCATGTGGAGATGTGGAAAGTGAGGGTGACCCACAACCACGTGTACCGAGAGTAGAAGTGGAATCTGATGATTATTATGTACAGATTACACAGGAGAATATGGATGGGGTTGCTTTTGTCTACCGTTGGCTGGATATAGAAACAGCATCGAAGTATGTTATGACTTTAGGACTGCAGGTAGATGGAGAAATAACTGAAACAATGGGTGTGGAAGATAAAAGCATACTTACTTATAACGGAGTACGCGAACAGCTTTTTACCAATCAACAGATAATGGAATATATGAAAGCTTTTGGAGTGGACGAAAAAGAAGCTCAGTTTAGCATTACATTGGAAGCGTTTCAGTCGGATGGTATGCCAATTACTTCAGAAATGGACAAAGAATCAAAGACTTCCATAATCCATATTGTATTGGGACCTGGTGTTGAATTGAATTCGAGTATGGAATAGATTAGTAAAATTAATAAAAAACTGAGAACTTATGTTATACTTACAACATACGATTACGCTTGGAATACTCTCCCTGCTTACATGGGGGTGTGGTAACAGCGATAAACAAAAAGGTGAAGCAGAACAAGCTCCATTGGCAGACAAAGTGTGGTATTCAAATCCTGTCATCGATTCCGATAATCCGGATCCGACAGTGATAAAAGCGGAAGACGGATATTTCTATTTGTATGCTACCGGAGGAAATACATGGATACACAAATCCAAAGACTTGGTTCACTGGACTTATGTGGGCGGTGCTTACGAGGATGATAAGAAACCGTCATGGGAACCGGAAGCAGGTATTTGGGCACCGGATATCAATTATATCAATGGAAAATATGTGATGTATTACTCCTTGTCCAAGTGGGGAGGTGGAGCAACTTGTGGTATTGGTGTTTCTGTTTCGGACAAGCCGGAAGGACCGTTTACTGATCAAGGCAAATTATTCCGTAGCAATGAGATCGATGTTCATAATAGTATCGACCCTTTCTATATTGAAGATGATGGTAAAAAATATCTTTTCTGGGGAAGCTGGTATGGTATTTGGGGTGTTGAATTGACTGAAGACGGTCTTGGACTGAAAGGAGGTATTGAAAATGCAAAAGCGACAAAAATACAGGTCGCTGCCAATACTGGAGGTACCAATGCTTATGAAGGATCATATATCTTGAAAAGAGGTAAATACTATTATTTGTTCTGCTCTACAGGCACTTGCTGTGACGGTGCAAATAGTACATACCAGACAGTTGTGTGTCGTTCCACCGAGCTTTTTGGTCCTTATTTGAATAAATCAGGTGACAACATGAATGATAATAAACATGAGGTACTGATACACAGAAATGATGCGTTTCTAGGGACAGGGCACAATGCTGAAATAGTGCAGGATGATGAAGGTAAAGATTGGATTATCTATCATGCTTACCGGACTGCCGATCCATCTTTAGGGCGTGTAGTATTGCTTGATAGAGTTTATTGGGATGACGATGATTGGCCGTATCTCGTAGGGGACGGACCGGTTGTGAAGGCGGAAGCTCCGACTTTCAAGAAGAGTAAGTAGTTGACATAGGGTGGTTGTAGCTATGATAACTGCAACGACCCTATTTTATTCTCGAATTATAAATTTATTGCTTTTAAATGTTATCATGAAAAGAGGATTATTGCTTTTACTCTGTGTCATGCAGAGTTTTATATTTGTATTGCATGCGCAAAACACACAGCGAAATATTGCTTATACAGATGATAATGTAAGATTTACAGTCATTTCTGATGGAGCAATCCGTCTGGAATATGCACCGGATGGGAAATTCGTAGACGATAGATCTCACATCGTTGTGAATCGTAACTATCCCCAGGTAGATTACAAGCTAAAAACAAGAGGGGGATGGGTTGAAATAACGACTTCCAAAATGAAGATGCGTTATAAGAAAAACAGTGGACAGTTTACAGATAAGAACTTGGTTATCACTGCCTCTAAAGAAATATTACCTTTTACTTGGAAACCCGGTATGCAACAGAAGGGCAACTTGAAAGGAACCTATCGTACATTGGATGGTATGGATGGTGATACACAGACACAAACATGGGTGGCTGATACAAAGAAAGGTGATAAACTGAAACTGGAAGATGGTCTGTTGGCTACTGACGGTTGGACTCTGATTGATGATTCTCAGGGACTTTTGTTTGATGATAATAAAGATTGGGATTGGGTGAAAGAGCGTCCGGCTAATGGCGGACAGGATTGGTATTTCATCGCATATGGACATGACTATAAAGCTGCCTTGAAAGATTATACCCTCTTTGCGGGAAAAGTACCATTACCTCCCCGGTATGCATTTGGTTATTGGTGGTCACGCTATTGGTTATATTCTGACAGGGAGTTCCGTAATCTGATTGATAATTTCCATACTTATCAGATTCCTTTGGATGTATTGGTGGTAGATATGGACTGGCATTATACAGAACAAGGAAAAGGTGGTTGGACCGGTTGGACATGGAATCGTGATTTATTCCCGAACCCAAAGGAGTTTTTGGGATACTTGAAACAGAATGATGTGAAAATCACCCTTAACTTACATCCGGCGGATGGAGTAGCTTCTTATGAAGAAAAATATCCTGGATTAGCAAAAGATATGGGAGTCGATCCTCAGTCCAAACAGACTATTCCATGGATAAATTCAGATAAGAAGTTTATTAAAAATATGTTTAAGAATGTATTGACGCCAATGGAGAAAGATGGTGTTGATTTTTGGTGGCTGGACTGGCAACAAGGGATATATGATCCGAAGGTGAAGAATTTGAGCAACACTTGGTGGATTAATTATGCTTTCTTTAGTAATATGGAAAAGAACAGGGACACACGTCCGATACTATATCACCGTTGGGGAGGTTTGGGTAATCATCGCTATCAGGTGGGTTTCTCCGGTGATGGAGTTGTTTCATGGAAATCATTAGATTTTCAGCCTTACTTCAACTCGACAGCTTCCAATGTATTATATGGTTATTGGAGTCATGACCTGGGAGGACATATCGGTGAAAGTATAGATCCGGAAATGTACACTCGTTGGTTGCAATTCGGAGCCTTAAGCCCGATTATGCGTACACATTCTCAAAAAAGTGCCGGTTTGAATAAGGAACCATGGGTATTCAACAAAGAATATTGTGATGTTCTTCGTAAGACAATCCAGCAACGTTATGAGATGGCGCCTTATATTTATACAATGGCTCGTAAAGGTTATGATGAAGGATTAGCACTTTGCCGTCCGATGTATTATGATTATCCGGATAATAAGGAAGCATATGAATTCCGTAATGAATATATGTTTGGAGATGATATTCTGGTTGCTCCTGCCACAGCTCCTGCAAAAGATGGTTATGTACAAGTGCGTGTGTGGCTGCCCGAAGGTGAATGGTATGAGTTGCATACAGGCACCTTACTGAAAGGAGGACAAATAGTGGAACGTCCTTTTGCTATTGATGAATATCCGATTTATGTAAAAGCGGGAGCGGTATTACCGATGTATACAAGAAAGGTGATGAACCTGAACGGTAATGATGAGGAGGTTGTTGTTACCGTATTCCCTGGTGGAAATGGAATTTCGTCCTTTAATTTCTATGAAGATAATGGAAACGATAAGAACTATGCTTCGGAATATGCTGTGACTAAATTAACATCTTCCAGCCAAGGGCAGGAACGAACGATTGTTATCGGTAAACGTGATGGTCAATATAAAGATATGCCTGAATCTCGTTCATTCAAAGTGAAAGTGCTCTCATCACTTGTTCCTCAGTCTGTCACTGTAAATGGTCAACCTGCCAAATATGAATATTTGGGTGAAGAGTTTGCTCTTTCGGTTGATTTGTCTGTTTTGTCGTGTGATCAGGAAAAGGTTATTAAAATAGTTTATCCTACGGAAACAGCTGATATGAACGGCTTGTTGGGAGTATCTAGACGAATTGCTAAATCTATGGAGCAGTTAAAATACCGTGATTCATATATTTGCTTCAAGGAAGAATTTGGTAAAATGGGAAGTCTGAGTGAAGCGGTAATCTATGCACCGGAGAAGATCTCTTCTTTAGTTTCCGATTTCTGGAAAAGTTATACTGACCTCCCGGAGGTTTTGAAGCGTCAAGGTTTGAATGACGAAAATAAAGCTTGGTTTTTGCAATCTATTTGCTGGAGCAAGCAATAGTATGAGAAATGTAATAGTGGGGTGATAAAAGCATCCCACTATTTTTTTTATAAGTAATGAAGGGCAAGCCAGATACTGTAGTTGATATTTTCTGATGTTGCTCCGTTTTAGAAAATGTTTGTATTTTTATGACCATTTATATAACTATGCTATATGTAACATCACTTTCGGGGGGGGAGATATAGGCTGGATGATAATAGAGGAAAGCACACAACATAATAAAATAGTAAAAGTGCTCCAAAACATACTTGAGATAGTCGTTTTATAGGTTCTTGACCTGTTTTTGTCATTTATTGAACCGTTATTTTTATTCTATTAATAGGATAGCGTTTTATTTTGCATTTCGTTAATAGTGCGCATTGGAATAATGTATAGTTATTTTTTTCTTTTGATTTTTATATTTATTGTTTAACGAATAATTAAATACAATGAAAAACCTTTTTAAAACAAAAAAAGGAGGGAAACAGGTTAGGTTTGTATTGTTTTCCTTGATTTGCCTGGGTGGATTGGGTAGTTGCATGGACAAAAATGTGGAAGTAAATCTTCCGTCTTATGTAGCTTCTGATCCTAATGTTGAAGTTGTTTTTACTGACTATTCTCCCTTAGAAGGTGCTGTGCGCACGAACATGTTTATCAATGGTAGTAATTTTGGGACTGATCCTTCACTGATACGAGTGGTTGTTGGTGGTAAGGAAGCGAAAGTTGTTAGCTCTTCCGGTACACAGATTTATTGTATTGTTCCTTCCCGTGCGGATGGAGGATTTGTGCAGGTGGATATATTGAATAAGGATAAAAGCTTGAATGCCACCTATACATTTGAACAAAAGTTTTCTTATCAGTATAATGTAGTTGTCGGCACGTTGTGCGGTGTAGTAGATAGTGAAGGTAATACTTCTATTACGGATGGTAATTTTGATAAAGCAGGAACTCAAACTCCTCTTGCCATGTACTATGACGAATCATCAGGCGAACGTTGCATTTATTTTTTCGAGAATGAACATAGTTTACGTAAAATCTATCTAGATAAAGATTCCATAGCTACTGTGATTACCAATGGTGCTGCTGGTTGGAGTAGTGCTCCGAGTGGGCTTGGCTGGAGTGTGGGCAGGGATACTATGTTTGTGAACTGTCCGCAGGGGAATGTAGAACGTGCAGGAGCTTATTATCTACTTCGTAAAGAAAATTTTAAAAATTCTTATCCGGCTTTAAATGGGGATGATTTCAATACATTATTCACACATCCTATAGATGGTACTATCTTTTTGTGCCGTGGTCGTGATGCTACGCTTCATAAAGCGGTTTGGAATGAGAAGACACAAATGTGGGATCCGAAGCAGATTGCCAAGATGGGACCAAGCGGCTGGTTTCAATGTGTTACTTTTCATCCAAGTGGAAACTTTGCTTATTTAATAGCACGTGACAAGCAATGTGTGATGAAAGCAGAATATAATTGGGCTGGTAAATATCTGGAAACTCCTATTACTTTTGCTGGAGAGTTCGGGTCATATGGTTACAAGGACGCATCCCAAAATTCAGCCCGTTTCGATAATCCAATGCAGGGGTGTTTTGTGTTGAACGAAGAATATGTGGCAGAGCAACGTTTAGATGTATATGATTTTTATCTTACTGATGCTGCCAATCATTGTATTCGTAAGATCACTCCTGATGGTATTGTTACAACGTTTGCTGGTCGCGGAAGTTATTCGACAGATCAAATAGTATCAGGATATATTGATGGTGATCCTCGTGAAACAGCACGTTTCAACTATCCTTTAGGACTTTGTTATGAAGAGTCTACAGGTACTTTCTATGTTGGTGACAACGGTAATCACCGTGTTCGTACCATTGCATTGCAGTAAATTGATGATTAATACACAATTCTTATTTTATGAAGAAATTTTTATAAAGGAAGGTATTGAATATATTGAGTAAATTTATTAATGTAGTTATAAATCCCGTAGGAGCAGCATGTAATATACAATGCAGTTATTGTTATATAAAAACAAATGATTCGGTTAATGCTGGTAGACTCAGATTAGGTACTATTATAAAATTTGTTGATACATTAAATTCAATTGAAGACTTAGAGTATGTTAATTTCACTTGGCATGGAGGAGAGCCATTTTTATATCCAATAGAAAGTTATAAAGCAATATTTGAATACATTGATAAGAATTTCTCAAAAAAATATTGTCATGTTTTTCAAACTAATGGAACATTAATAACAGATGATTGGATAAAGTTATTTTCAGAATATTTCGTAAGTATTGGTATTTCTGTTGATGGTGCAGATTATGAGTCTAATAAAGCTAGATTTTCTGATGAAAAGATATATAAAAAAATGATTTCAAATTTAGATTTGGTTTTAAATAGCAATCTATATACTTCAATATTTATTACATTAGGAAGACATAATATTGATAAAATCGATGAGATATTTAAATTTATTGAAGAAAAAAAACCTAATGGCTTTTATATTAATCCTATTAAGAAAAAGATTGGAAATGAATTAAGTGTTAATGAATGGTTAGAAATTATAGAGAAAATGGATGAATTTTCTAAAAGAACAGGTATAGAAAATTCACTAACTCCTCAAATACAAAGGGCCATTAATGGTGAAATTCCTAGCTTATGTATGTTGAATGGTGCCTGCAATAAGTTTATAAATATGAATGTAGATGGTGAAATATTTAAAACTTGTGTATTTCAATCTCAGTCAAACTATTTAGGGAATATTGATGAAGATAATATAAAAAATAAGATAATAGAATATATTGATCATATACAGATACCTAGTTTAGACAGTTTTTATAATAGGCTTTCAAAGGATGATAGATTTATCTATATGCAAGGGGATGGATGTTCAAATTTTCGAGGTTCTAACAATAATTCCGTTTATGTAAATGGAATTATTGAATATATAAAGAACATAATACAATAATTAAGGAGGAATAAAGAGATGAATAGTAAAGAGATGAGCAACAAAGTAAAATTAGAAGGGGAAATAATTGGTGATAACAAGAGAATTTCTGAAGCATTAAAAGAAATTTCAAGTTTGGAATATGTTTCTTGGGACACTGCTTGCAGATTACGCGCACTTTCAAAACAAAAATAGCCTAAATATTCATATATTTTATCAAACTAAAGAGTTGTTAAATAACAACTCTTTAGTTATAAGGAGAGTAATTAATGAGAAATCAAAGTTATACATATTATAATTTACATTTGATTATTTCTAGATTTGGAAATAAATTAACTAGTATGGTATTGGTCTTTTATTTTATGAATCTTTTTCCTGATAAATCATTATTTTTAACGGTTCTTCTTTTCTCTATAAGTAATTTACCATCTATAATATTAACAGAATTTTATGCGAGAATAATCAAAAATATTAATTCTTTT
>ERZ827498.1511-NODE-1511-length-25557-cov-3.422555_pt1 | contig 25557 bp, 23 predicted proteins | sample MGYA00519865_ERZ827498 | MGnify/ENA primary metagenome ERZ827498 (study PRJEB31778, sample SAMEA3449328) | human gut metagenome | biome: human gut; feature: human-associated habitat; material: faeces | place: United Kingdom | collected 2010/2012 ...
TAAACTTCAAGGTCTGATAAAAGACATAGGCGCAAAGGGCGCTCCTTAGGGAGCGCCCGCAGAGTGTCAAAAAAGTGGCTGAACGCCACTTTTTTAGTTTTACGGGTTTTACCTCTCGCAAAAAACATGCGCTTCCGCCCCGGGAAACTGGCCGGAACTGACCCGCTGCGGCGTACCACCGGGCAGCAAAACCCGCAGAGTACGAAAACCTTCGGCTTTCATCTGTTCTGCCGCACCCCCCAGGTGGCCTTCCCTTGCCCCTGCGGGGCAATTCACCTTGTGTCGTCAGAGCCGAATTAAGCCATACGGGGCTGCAGCCTCTTATCAAACCCGGGGTTTTTCGACAGACTGAGGCTCCGGGACAAAATGCCCCGGAGCCTGCGGTTGGAAAAAACAATTTTGAAGAATTACTTTTTCATTGCCATAGCTTCTCTTACTCGCGCAGCTATAGCCTTGGGGTCCAGACCGTACCTTTCCTGAAGCATGGCGTATGGGCCGCATTCCGCATGGGTATCGTTGACAGCCGCCATGCAAACGGGGACCTGAACGCCGGCTTTGCAGAGGGCTGCATAGAATACCTTCAAAAATACGGCTTTAAGAATATCACTATAATGGAAGGCTCGTGGGTGGGGGACAACACAAAGAGGGCTTTCAGGGTAACCGGCTATGACAAGATAGCCGAAAAATACGGTGTAAAGCTAATGGACCTAAAGGATGACAGGACTCGTCCCGTGGACACTGCAATAGGCAAAATAAACGTATGCGCAACGGCGCTGGATACCGACTACCTTATAAGTCTGCCTGTTCTCAAGGGACACTGCCAGACAACTATGACCTGCGCCCTCAAGAACAGCAAGGGCTGCCCGCCATCGGCGGAGGCCATAGTGCGCTTTCTCATGGACTGCGGCAGATAAGGAGAGATACCATGTTTTTACCTTACGGCAAAGGGCATATTGAATTTGATGCAGGCAAAAATCATACTGTTCTGAGCCCCGATTACGCAGGTATCAGGGCGGACAGGGCAGGAATAGACATAGTTCGTTCGGCCATGGAAAAACCAACAGGCAGCCGGCGGCTTTTTGAGCTATCAAAGGGAAAAAGGACATGCACGGTCATAATATCCGATCATACACGGCCGGTGCCAAGCAGGGACATACTGCCTGTAATGCTCTCTGAACTGCGGCAAGGTAATTCTAATATTGAAATAACTTTGCTTGTGGCCACTGGCCTGCACAGGCAAACCACCGCCGACGAGCTTCGCTACAAGCTGGGCGACAGTATATTTGGCCGAGAGAGGATAGCGGTACACGACTGCGACGATAAGGAAAACATGGTATATCTGGGGCAGCTGCCGTCCGGCTCGCCCTTGTATGTGAACCGCATAGCTGCGGAAGCCGATCTGCTTGTATCCGAGGGCTTTATAGAGCCGCACTTTTTTGCAGGCTTTTCCGGGGGACGAAAGAGCGTGCTGCCGGGGGTAAGCGGCAGGCTTACTGTGCTGGGTAATCATTGCAGCAGCTTTATAGACCACCCCTGCGCCACCACAGGCGTGCTGGAGAATAACCCGATACATGAGGACATGAAAGCCGCAGCCAGAATGGCAGGGCTGGCCTTTATAGCAAATGCTATCATAGACGAAAACAAGCATACCGTTGCCGCATTTGCCGGAGACCCCATAGCAGCCCATGAAGCGGGGTGTGCCTATGTGAAGAAATATTTTACGGTGGATGCCATACCTGCAGACATAGTTGTTACCACTAATGGGGGTATGCCGTTGGACGGTAATATATATCAGTGCGTAAAGGGTCTTACCGCTGCGGAAGCTACGGCAAACGTGGGGGGCATCATAATAATCGTCGCGGAGTGCGCCGACGGCAAGGGGGGAGAGGCTTTTTACAGCACACTAAAGAACTGCAATTCCCCGGCCGAACTATACGATGAAATAATGGCCGTGCCCCAGGACAAGACCATACCAGACCAGTGGCAGAGCCAGATACTTGTACGCGTACTTAAAAAGCACAGGGTAATTTTTGTAACACGCCCAGAGCTTAAGGAAACGGTAGAGGAGATGAAGATGGCCTATGCCGAAAGCATAGCTGACGCTATGGCCACGGCGCGGAAAATGAAGGGCGAAAACGCATCCGTCACGGTTATTCCCGACGGGGTGTCGGTGATAGTAAGAAAAAATTTAGGCTATAAAAGCCCAGTTCAGTACAGGACTGAGCTGGGCCTTTAACTATATTGGTTTTCGCGTCTTCTGTTTATTGGCAGATGCACTTTGCCGTGGGATATTTATTTTGTACTTCATCAATAAAAAGTTGCGACCTCCTGCTCGGGCTTTTCGGCGGGCTCCACTGAGATTATGTTTAGTACCGGGCCCTTGCGCCCGTAAAACTTGCTGAAGCGCAGCTCTATCTTTGCAGTCACCGTGCCCCAGGTGCGGTTCTTCAGCTTGTTTGCGTCCAGCCACTTGCATACGAGGCCGCTGTACTGTATGTCCTGCACGCAGCAGGTCATGACGTGACGGCCCGCCACGAACATGTTGTCGGGCATTTTGGCGTTTTTGGCTATGAGGGCCTTGAAGCGCACCGTCTTGCCCGAATACTTTTCCATCTCCTCGGACATATCCCTGTACCAGAGGGCGTAGTCGCTGTCCTCTATGACTATGGGGTCGGCGTTCACGTCGAAGGGCAGGGGGTCTTCTATCTCGTCGTACTCTACCCTCCCGTCAGGGTACTCGTAGGCGATGTTCACACGGCGGGACACGCCGCGGATTACCTTGTGTATCTCCATCTTGTCAAGGTCCGGCGTGGCGCGGTTGAGCACTATGAGCTCGGCTGTCATCAGCTTGTCCACCATAAGGCTCCTCATGTTGGCGTTGTAGCTGAGGAAGCACCGGGCGTCCGCAAACATGAACTCCTGATAAACTATCCAGTTTTCCGGCATGGCCTGAGCAAGGTCGTTCAGGTTCCACATGCCGTTGTACTCTATGAGCACCCGCTCGGCCTTTGCTTTTTTCGCCAGCTCGTTCAGGTAAGCGGCGTTTATCTGCTCCGGTGAATCTATCTCCTGTATCAGTATGTTCTTTCCGCCGCCAGGGAACCTTGAGGGGTCCAGCTCCTCAATGCCCTCCTCGCACTGCAAAAGCAGCGTCTTTTCGCCGGAATTGAACCTTTCGTCCTCCAACGTCTCCTGCATAAAGCGGGTCTTGCCCCCCTCCAGGAAGCCGGTGAACATGTATACTGGGATCTCCTTCATAAAGCGCTTACGTTCCCTTCATCAGACGCCGAACAGCTCGGAAAGCTCATGCTCGTTGAGCTTGGAGCCTATGACGCAGAGGCGGCCCATAACGGAAGCGGAGCCTGTGCGTATATTGCTCTCGCCGGGCACGTAGTCGAAGTGTATCCAGCAGCCCTCGCCCTTTACTATGCCCTTGGCGCGCAGCACGGCGCCGTATTTCTCCCCATCGTCCAGCGCCGCAAGGTCTGCCTTGAGTTCGTCCATGGTAAAGGCCTTGGGTGTCTCCACTCCCCAGCTGGTAAACACCTCATCGGCATGGTGATGGTGGTGATGGCACTCGCATTCGGGATCGTCGCACTCCCCGCCGTCGTGATGGTGATGATGCTCATGCTCTTCGCCGTCATGATGGTGATGCCCGCAGCACTCGTGCTCATCGTCATCGTCGTGATGGTGGTGGCCGCAGCAGCACTCATCGTCGTCATCGTCGTCATCGTCGTGATGGTGATGTCCGCAGCACTCGTGCTCATCGTCGTCATCGTCATGGTGGTGATGCTCATGCCGGCTCTCCTCCTTGAGAAGCTCAAGCTCTGCCTCAAGGGTGTTGCGCTTTTCCATGGCCTCCAGTATCTGGGCGCCTGTCAGCTCGCTCCAGGGGGTGACTATGAGGGAGGCATTCGGGTTGTGCTCCCGGAGAAGGGCTATATCGGTATTCAGCTTATCCGGGCTTATCTCGCCGGTGCGGCTGAGTATAATTGCGTTGGCGTGCTCTACCTGGTCGTTGAAGAACTCCCCGAAGTTCTTCATGTACATCTTGCACTTGTTTGCATCCACAACGGCCGTGAAGCTGTTGAGCTGCAGGGCGTCAGAGCCTACGTTCTGCACCGCCCGTATAACGTCGCTGAGCTTGCCCACGCCGGAGGGCTCTATAAGTATGCGGTCGGGGGCGTACTCGTCCACAACCTTCCTGAGCGCCTTGCCGAAGTCGCCTACCAGGCTGCAGCAGATGCAGCCGGAGTTCATCTCGGTAACTTCTATCCCGGCGTCCTGCATGAAGCCGCCGTCAATGCCTATCTCGCCGAATTCGTTCTCTATGAGCACCAGCCTTTCGCCCTTGTAGGCCTCGGCTATGAGCTTCTTTATAAGGGTGGTCTTGCCAGCGCCCAGAAAGCCGGAAAAAATATCAACCTTGGTCATTTGCTTTTACATCTCTTTCCCATAGTTTTTTCTTATTGAAAAGGCAAAGCCTTCACAACTTTGTATTATAGACCAGCCCACGCCGATTATTCAAGCTGTTTTGCCCAACTTCACAGCCTGTTGACAATGTTTCTTGAAGATAAGCTCCGATGTTGGTATTATTATTATGCAAATACACAAAAGGAGCCGTTCCCAATGAAATCCCCTCTGGAAGAAGTCACTCATACAGATAACATAAAGCTTTCCGACGACGGGCGCTCGGTGGTGATAATCGATCAGACGCTGCTGCCCAACAGGCTGGAATACATAGCGCTTACCACAAGGGAGGAGATGTTCGAGGCGATAGCCATGCTCCGCGTGCGCGGCGCTCCGGCAATAGGCATATGCGCGGGCTACTGCGCCTACTGCCTGGCCCTTCAGGCCCCCCACGATTCCTTCGACGATTTCTACGACCACTGGGTGGAGGACTGCCGCTACCTCAACGGCTCCCGCCCTACGGCGGTAAACCTCAGCTGGGCGCTGAACCGCATGCTGGACGCCGCTGAGGATCACCGGGATATGCCTGTGGAGGCGGTGCTCTCGGCGCTGAAGCGGGAGTGCCTTGCCATACACAGCGAGGATATGGAGATGTGCCGCAAAATATCCGAATACGGCCTTTCCCTCCTTCACGATGGGGACGGGGTGCTGACCCACTGCAACGCCGGGCCCCTGGCCACCTCCCGCTACGGCACGGGGCAGGGGCCGCTGTTTCTTGCAAAGGAGCGGGGCATGGATATAAGGGTATTCGCGGACGAGACCAGGCCCCTCCTGCAGGGCGCCCGGCTTACGAGCTTTGAGCTGTACAGCGCCGGCGTGGACGTCACCCTTATATGCGACAGCATGGCGTCAATAGTCATGAAAAACGGCTGGGTGCAGTGCTGCATGGTGGGCTGCGACAGGGTAGCCGCCAACGGCGACACAGCAAACAAAATAGGCACCAGCGGCGTAGCCATACTTGCAAAGCACTACGGCATACCCTTCTACGTGCTGGGCCCTACCTCCACCATAGATATGAGCTGCACCACAGGGGAGGACATAAATATCGAGCTCCGGGACGGGGAAGAGATCCGGAGCCAATTCTTCGCGGAGCCTGTTGCGCTGCCCGATGTCAAGTGCTACAACCCCGCCTTCGATGTGACGGACAATTCGCTTATCTCCGCCATTATCACGGAAAAGGGCATATGCCGCCCGCCCTACTCCGAGAGCCTTAAAAGGCTGTTCGAATAAAAAAGAAGGAGCGAAAGCTCCTTCCTTTGCTTTTATAGGTTACAGGCCCATCTCTTCCTTGACTTCCCTGAAGCACTTGACCGCGAAGTCAAGATCCTCCTTGGTATGGCCGGCGGAGATCTGGGTACGTATGCGGTCCCTGCCCTTGGGCACTACGGGATAGCAGAAGCCTACCACGTATACGCCCTTCTTGAGCATTCGGGCGGCGAACTCGTTGGCTACCTTGGGGTCATAGAGCATTACGGGCACTATGGGATGCTCGCCGGGCAGCAGGTCGAAGCCGCACTTTTCCATCTCGGCGCGGAAGTAGCGGGCATTTTCGTGTACCTTGTCCCGGAGGGCGGTGCTCTCGGTCAGCATATCGATGGTCTTGCAGGCCGCGGCGCAGATAGCGGGGGCAACGGTATTTGAAAAGAGGTATGGACGGCTGCGCTGGCGGAGCAGGTCCACTATCTCCTGCCTTGCGGCGGTGTAGCCGCCGGAAGCCCCGCCCAGAGCCTTACCCAGGGTACCGGTGATGATGTCCACCCGGCCTTCAACTCCGCAATACTCGGCGGTGCCCCGGCCGTGCTCGCCCATGAAGCCTACTGCGTGGCTGTCGTCCACCATTACCAGCGCGTCAAACTCGTCCGCAAGGTCGCATATGCCCTTAAGGTTGGCTATGTAGCCGTCCATGGAGAACACGCCGTCGGTGGCGATGAGCTTTATCTTGCAGCCGGAATCCTTTGCGTCCTGAAGCTGGGCGCGAAGGTCTTCCATATTGTTGTTCTTATAGCGATACCTCTTGGCCTTGCAGAGCCGCACGCCGTCTATTATGGAGGCGTGGTTCAGCTCGTCGGATATCACGGCGTCCTCGGGGCCCAGCAGGGTCTCGAACAGGCCTCCGTTTGCATCGAAGCAGGAGGAGTACAGTATGCAGTCGTCCATCTTTACAAAGTTGGCTATCTTATGCTCCAGCTCCTTGTGCAGCCCCTGGGTGCCGCAGATGAAGCGCACGGAGGAGAGGCCGAAGCCCCATTTGTCATAGCTGGCCTTTGCAGCCTCGATAAGCTCCTTGCTGTCGGAAAGGCCAAGGTAGTTGTTCGCGCACATGTTCAGCACGTTCTTCGCCTCGGTGGTGTCTATGCGCGCCTTCTGGGGGGTAGTGATTATGCGTTCGTTCTTATAGGTGCCGGATTCCCTGATGCTTTGGAGCATCTCGCCGTAATGCTTAAGTGCGGATTTCATATGCTGTTCCTTTCTATGTTATTTTTTATTGCGGGATTCCCTTACTTTGTCCAGTCAAGCACTACCTTGCCGCTCCTGCCGCTGTTCATGGCCTCGAAGCCCTTGTCGAAATCGCGATAGTTGAAGCGGTGGGTGATCATGGGAGTCATGTCAAGGCCGCCCTCCACCATGGTTATCATCTTGTACCAGGTCTCGTACATCTTGCGGCCGTATACGCCCTGAAGGGTCAGGCTGTTCCAGATGACCTTGTTTATGTTTATCTCTATGTTGCCGGGGTGTATGCCCAGAAGGGCGATCTTGCCGCCGTTGCGCATGTTGTCTATCATGGTGTTCAGGGCCGCTACGTTGCCGCTCATCTCCAGGCCTACGTCAAAGCCCTCTACCATGTGCTGGGGCCCGAATATGCTCTCCAGCTTGTCGTGCGCTACGTTCACCGTGGCTGTGGCGCCCATCTTCCTTGCCATGTCCAGCCGGTAGTCGTTCACGTCGGTGACCACTACGCTGCGTGCGCCGTTGCGCCTGCAGATGGCGGTGGCCATCATGCCTATGGGGCCTGCGCCGGTGATGAGCACGTCCTCGCCTATCACATCGAACATGAGGGCGGTATGTGTGGCATTGCCCAGCGCGTCAAAGAAGGATACCACGTCCTCCGGGATACCGTCTGGTATGGGCACCACATTGCTTGCCGGTATGCAGAGGTATTCCGCAAACGCGCCGTCACGGTTCACGCCCACACCCTTTGTGTGGCGGCAGTACTGACCGTTGCCGGCACGGCAGTTGCGGCAGTGGCCGCATACAATATGGCCTTCGCCGGATACTATCTGGCCTACGTGGTAGGCCGTTACGCCGGGGCCCAGCTCCGCTATCTCGCCCACGTACTCGTGGCCTATCACCATGGGGGGCTTTATGGTCTCCTGCGCCCACTGGTTCCAGTTGTAGATGTGTACGTCAGTGCCGCATATAGCGGTCTTGTGGATCTTGATAAGCACTTCGCCCATGCCGGGCACAGGCTTTGGTACCTGAGTCAGAACAAGCCCTTTTTCCGGTGCCGCTTTTACCAATGCGTCCATCATTTCCATTTTTTTGCCGCTCCTGTTTTATAAAATAAGATTTGCCGGGGAATTGACCTTCTCTGTGTCCGTATTCAAAGGACATCTAATAATAGTATATATCAAATTTTGCCGTTGTAAAGAGCTTATATCATGTTTTTCCATGTTCGTGTCCTGCGGACTGTTGTCTTTTTCGCGGCCACCTCAGGTTTACAAAGTCTTAATAGCGCAAAACGGCGACATGTGATATAATAGCCTTAAATATGGATACTCATTTCATTTCCCTACATTCTGAAAGGAGATATATAACAACATGGGTCTTTTACAGGCAGGAATAGGCGCGCTGAGCGGCGTACTGGCCGATCAGTGGCGCGAATACTTCTACTGCGACTCCATGCCGGAGAACGTCCTGATGACCAAGGGCGTAAAGCGCACGGGCAGCCGCAACGCCAACGCCAAGGGCGAGGACAACATCATCACCAACGGCTCCATTATCGCCGTAAACGAGGGCCAGTGCATGATGATCGTAGAGCAGGGCGCCATAGTGGAGTTCTCTGCGCAGGCGGGAGAATTCGTGTGGGACAATTCCACCGAGCCTTCCATATTCTACGGCAACCTTGGCGACAATCTCAAGTCCACCTGGGAGATATTGAAGAAGCGCTTCACCTTCGGCGCTAACCCGGCGAAGGACCAGCGTATCTATTACTTCAACACCAAGGAGATAATCGGCAACAAGTACGGCACCGCCAACCCCGTCCCCTTCCGGGTGGTATATAACAACATAGGCGCGGGACTGGAGCTTGAGGTATCCGTAAAGTGCTTCGGCGAATATTCCTATAAGATAACCAACCCCATGCTGTTCTACAAGAACGTATGCAGCAACGTCACCGACAGCTACACCCGGGACCGCATAGACTCCCAGATGCGCTCCGAGATGATGACGGCGCTCCAGCCCGCCTTCGCCCGCATAAGCGATATGGGCATAAAGTACAGCTCCCTCCCCGGCCACACCACAGAGCTGGCCCAGTGCCTGAACGAAGAGCTTTCCGCAAAGTGGCGGGACCTGCGCGGCATAGAGATGGTTTCCCTTGGCATCAGCTCCATCAAGGCCAGCGACGAGGACGAGCAGCGCATCAAAGAATTGCAGCAGAGCGCAGCCCTCAGGGATCCCACTATGGCGGCGGCTTATCTTGCCAGCTCCCAGGGCGCGGCAATGCAGAATGCTGCCAAAAACGAGGGTGCAGGCGCATTCGCAGCCTTCGCCGGCATCAACATGGCTCAGGGCATGGGCGGCAACGTGGGCAACCTGTTCCAGATGGGTCAGCAGCAACAGCAGTATCAGCAGCCCGCCCAGCAGCCCGTTCAGCAGGCGGCGCCCGCAGCCAACGGCTGGAAGTGCGAGTGCGGCGCGGTGAACACCGGCAAGTTCTGCATGGAGTGCGGCAAGCCCCAGCCCAAGGCTGAAGGCTGGACCTGCACCAACTGCGGCGCGGTGAACAAGGGCAAGTTCTGCATGGAGTGCGGCGCGAAGAAGCCCGACTCCGCACCTCTTTACAAGTGCGACAAGTGTGGCTGGGAGCCCAATGACCCCAAGAACCCGCCCAAGTTCTGCCCCCAGTGCGGCGACCCATTCAACGATAACGACGTAAAGAAGTAAAACGATGCTTTTTTCCACAGGGGGTGAGCCAGCTCGCTCCCTGTGTTTTGAATTTGAGCGAAAAACCGGTATAATAAAAATATACGGAGGAACGGGCAATGCGCCGCAAGGACAGGGAGATAACCGACATATGCGCAATATTGGAGCTTGTATCCGAGTGTAAGGTCTGCCGCCTCGCCATGACAGACGGCGGCGTCCCCTACATAGTGCCGCTGAACTACGGCTATGAGTACGCAGACGGCGCTCTGACCTTCTACTTTCACAGCGCCAAAGAGGGCCGCAAGCTGGAAATACTAAAAAAGAACCCCACGGTATGCCTCGAGCTGGACGGCCGGGGCGAGCTTGTTGAAGACGCGAACCCCTGCGCCTATGGCTACACCTTCGCCAGCGTCATAGGTACCGGCAATGTGGAGTTCATAGAGCATACGGAAGAAAAAATATACGCCCTGAACAGGATAATGAAGCATCAGGCGGGCATAGAGGCGCCCTTCACCGCCAGTATGGCGGATGCCGTATGCCTGTATAAGATGACCACCAATGATTTCACCTGCAAGATAAGAGCAAAGTAATGTAACATACCATATACGCACATACAGATGAATTAACCGGCAGAAATGCTGTATAAATACTGATTTTATAAAATACACTCACGAAAGGCGCCATAAATGATACGCTGCGGCTTTGAGCAGAGTGCGGCCCTGATGGGCTGTACCTCTGTGCAGAACATCTTTATACTGGAGTACATGCCCAAGGCACCCGAGCTATACTGCAAGGTATACCTTTTCGGCCTTATGCAGTGCGGCTGCCGGAGGCTGGAAAACGCCGACCTCTGCGCGTCCCTCGGCATCGACAGCGCCAAGGCGGTGGAGGCCTTCTTATACTGGCAGGACATGGGCCTGCTGCGCATAGTGGAGCAGGAGCCGTTAAGCGTTGAATATTTATCCGTTCAGGCAGGGCCCGTCACCGGCGGCACCCGCAAGTACGCCCCGCTCGTTTCGGCGCTTCGTCAGGTATGCGGCGCGCGGGTGCTCACCCCCGGCGAGCTTTCAAAGATATACGATTGGATAGATGTATTCGGCCTGGAGGAGGCGGCAGCAGTAATGCTTGTACGCCGCTGCATGGAGCTGAAGGGGCCCTCTGTCAAGATACAGTTCATGGACAAGATGGCCCGGGAATGGGCCAAAGAAGGGGTGCTTACCGCCGCAGACGCGGAACAGCGCATAAAGCTGGACACCGAGCTTCAGGGCGGCGCAAAGGCCATACTTGCCCGCTGGCGCAAGGGACGCATGGCCACGGAGGACGAGCTTGCCCTGTATAAGAAATGGACCGAGGAATGGGGCATGACGCTGGACGAGATACTTTCCGCCTGCCCCGCCATGACCTCTTCAGATAAGCCCACCTTCGCATACCTGAACGCCATACTGGAGGGCATGCGCATGGAGGGAGGGGTGCAGGAGGCCATTAAGTCCGCCGCCCTCACCGAGGAGCTTGCCCGGGAGATTTATTCCCGCGCCGGGCTAAAGGGCGCGCCGGGGCGCAGGGAAAAGGAAGCGGTAAGCACATGGACGGTATCCTGGCACATGCAGCCGGAGGCGGTGCTGCTGGCAGCTGAACGCTCAGCAGGCTACAGCCATCCCTTCGACAGGACCCGCCGGCTCATAGAGCAGCTGCACGAAAAGGGCGTTACCACTCTGCAGCAGGCCAGGAAGGCCATAGAGGAGCTGGAAAAGCAGCCCGCCGCAGAGGGCGGCAAAAAGCAGCAATCCTCTTACTTTATGAACTACGGCCAGCGCAAATACTCCGACGAGGATCTAAAGAGCATCGGAATAACCCTCTTGGAGGACGAGGAGGACAAAAAATGAAGCCTACGCCGGAGCTGATATACGAATACAGAATGAGCCGCGAAAGGGCGGAGCGGGAGGCCAGGGAGCGCCGGGAGGCCGCATGTACGGCCATACCGAGGCTCAGGGAAATAGCCGACCAGCGCCGCCGTCTGGCCTTCGACACAGGCCTTATGATTATGCGGAACGAGGACTCGTCTGAGCTGCGCAATAAAGTTGAGCAGCTGAACAAAGAAGAGCTGAATTTGCTGCTTTCGGCCGGTTTGCCGCCAGACCATATGTTGCCACACTATCGCTGTAAAGCCTGTAACGATACCGGTTATGTGGGGGATACGGTGAAAAGGCTCTGTCCCTGCATGAAAGCCCGCATTCTGGAAGAAATGTACGCCACATCGGGTATAGATACGCAACAGAGTTTCGCAATGTTTCGCTCCGACATATACCCGTGCGACCGCCAGAAGCGCATTGCCCTCAAGGCAAAGGAGCTGTGCGAGGGGTACGCAATGGCCTTCCCAAAGTGCGACCCCATGGGGATACTGCTCATGGGCGGCACAGGTCTCGGCAAGAGCTACCTGCTAAACGCCATAGCTTTGGAGGTATCCTCCAGGGGCTACGACGTATACAAGGCCTCCGCCTACAACCTCATCAACGCCTTTATGGAGAGCATACGGGGCAGGGGCGAAAGTCCGGACATCCTCGGCCCTGATCTCATGATAATAGACGACCTGGGCACAGAGCCCATGATAAACTCCGTCACCCGAGAGACGCTGTTCTCCATCCTCAACGAGCGGCAGAGCGCCAGGAAGGCCACCCTTTGGGCCACCAACAGGAGCCTTGACGACATTCTCGCAAGCTACGGAGACAGATTCTTTTCCCGCCTCGTGGCGCCCCGGGAGACCATGGTGCTGCGGCTGGAGGGAGACGACCTCCGGCTCAGGCTCAAATAAAGCTTATTGCATTACGCTTATATACTAAGGAGTGACTTTTTTGATGTTTAGGGTAAGACGCTTACTGGCCCCATTTGTGCTGTGCATTGCGCTTTTGTTCTCAGAAGCACAGGCCTTCACCATAGCATGGCTCAGCGATACTCAGAACTATCACAATGCCTACAAGCCCATCTTCGACGGCATGACCCAGTGGATAGCCGACAACAGGGAGGCTCTGGATATACGCTTTGTTTTCCATACCGGCGACGTGGTAGGCAGCTGGAGATCCGAGGACCAGTGGCGGCAGGCCAGGGAATCCATGGGCATACTCAGCAACGCCTCCATTCCCTTCCTTGCGGCATGCGGCAACCACGATATAGGCTATAGGATGAACTACGCCAACTTCCTGAAATACGTGCTCAGCCTCCGCCCCGCCTCCATGTCTCAGGAATACGGCGATACCGGCAGCCGCTACGAGCTGTTTTCAGCAAACGGCCGGGACTACATATTCATGGGCATAGCCTTCTCCAACAAGGGACCCAGTGAAGACGAGGTAAACTGGATAAACGGAGTATTGCGGCAATACAGCAACAGGGACGCCATAATAATCACCCACAGCTACCTTAAAAAGAGCGCTTCCTATACCACCCAGGGAAAGGCCATATTCGAAAAGATAGTAAAGGCCAACCCCAACGTTTTTCTGGTGCTGTGCGGCCACTGCCGGGATATCTCCGACAAAAACGTGCAGCTTGACGACGACGGCGACGGCGATCCGGACAGGACGGTATACGCCATTCTCTCCAACTTCCAGGGCGGCAAGGCCGGCGGAGGCGGGTACATGCGCATACTGGACTTCAGGGACAGCGATATATACATCTACACCTACTCCCCCTATTACGATTCCTGCGAATACCCCAAGGGCAAAACCGAGGCTACCGTGCCCCTGCCCTGATTGCGGTATATGGCGAAATAGGGTATAATACCGCCATGGAAGAAGAAAAAGACATCTTAACTGAAGAAAATAACGAGTCGGAAATACCCGTGGAAGCCGAAATGATAGATCAGGCGGTTGAAGAGGCGGCGGAGCACGCCGGCGGGGGGGACGACGGCTTTTTCGGCAAGTACATATGGGATGAGGAAACGGGCAGGCTGTACGAAATAACCGAGGAGCCAAAAAAGAAGTGGGACAGGCTGCTCCCGCTGCTGCTGCTTGCGCTGCCAGTAACAGCCCTTGCCTTTGGCATCGCCAAGGGTTCCTCGCTTCTGCCGCCGGAATGCTACAACGGCGCCTCCATACTGTCCGAAAGCAATGTGGGGGAACAGCTTGCCCAGCCTAAAGCCTACGGGGTAAGCGACGCTGAAGAGGCCACGGCCGAGAACAGCCCCGGCACAGAGCAGGCCATGGCGCCGGAACAGTATACGCCCTGCGCCATAGTCATAGACGGCAGGACAAGGGCGGTGCTGGCCAGCACCGAGGCCGCGGAATCGCTGCTGGAGGAAGTCAGGAGCTACTTCGACGGCAAGGTGACGGAATCCGGCGACCGTACCACCGAGCTTTACAGTGGGGTAGAGATGCAGCCCCAGCCCGATGCAAAGCCCGAAGACATTTCCAGCTACGACCAGGTATACGAAAAGTTCACCTCCCCAAGCAGTCCTCTGAAGGTCATTACCACTGTGACGAGCAGCGAAACGAAGGAGCTGCCCTTCGACTCAAAGGTGGAGAAAGACCCCACACTGGTGGCCGGCACCGGCATTACCCTTTTTCTGGGCAGGGCGGGCAGCAGAACCACCGTGAACCATACGGTATACATAAACGGCGAAAAGAGCTCCAGCCGCAGCAAGAGCGAAACAGTTACGGTGGAACCCCAGGATACGGTAATACTTCAGGGCACCGATAAAAAGAGCGGCGGCGATCCGGGCAGGCACGAGGGCAAGGAGGGCAGAAAGCCCGAGGCGCTCAGCTTTGCTTCCCCCGTAGCCGGTGGAGAGATAATCTCAAACTACGGGCAAAGGGACGGCATACTTCATCTTGGCCTGGACTACGCCGCAAAGACCGGCGATCCGGTGCTGTCCAGCGAGGGAGGCACCGTGGTCTGCGCCATAAATCGGGGCGGCTACGGCAACATCATAGAGATAGACCACGGCGAAGGGTTCGTCACCCGCTACGCCCACCTGAGCCAGTTCTCCGTGGCTCCCGGCGATAAGGTAGCCAAGGGCCAGAGCATAGGCAAGGCCGGCGACTCAGGCAGCTGTACCGAAGCACATCTGCACTTTGAGCTCAGGATTGACGGCATAGCCTACAATCCAAGATATTACTTAGAAAAGTAACTCCCGGCTGCGCCGCTCCCTTTTGCCGTCCTGTTTGTCTTGCCAAAAACACCGCAGGCATAGTATAATTATCAGGTTAGAGAGGGATTATCCCCTCGTTGGATAAAGAATTATTTTTTTCGGGAGCATAAATGGCGTATTACAGAATAAACGGCGGAAAACGCCTTGAAGGCGCGGTGACTATAAGCGGGGCGAAAAACGCCGCCCTTGCCATAATACCCGCCGTCATACTCTCAGGCGAAAGCTGCCTCTTGGAAAACCTGCCCGAGATAGAGGATGTGCGCATAGTGGAGGAGATACTCACCAGCATGGGCGCGGATATTTCCCGCACGCCGGACGGCAGTATGCGCATAGACCCCTCCGGCATAAGCACCTTCAGCGTAACGGGGGAAATGGTCAGCTCCATGCGCGCCTCATACTATCTTTTAGGGGCGCTGCTGGGCCGGTATAAGAAGGCGGAGATAGCCCTCCCCGGCGGCTGCGCCATAGGCCAGCGGCCCATAGACCAGCATATTAAGGGAATGCGGGCGCTGGGCGCGGATATAGTGATACAGGGCGGCTCCGTAAAGGCAAGGGCGGATAGGCTCAGGGGCGCGGAGATATATCTGGACGTGGTGAGCGTGGGCGCCACCATAAACATAATGCTGGCGGCGGTGGCCGCCGAGGGGCAGACCATAATCGCCAACGCCGCAAAGGAGCCCCATGTGGTGGACTTGGCAAACTTTTTGAATATGTGCGGCGCAGACGTGCGCGGTGCCGGTACGGATGTCATCAAGGTGCGCGGCGTGGAAAAGATGCACGGCTGCACTTACAGCATCATCCCGGATCAGATCGAAGCCGGCAGCTACATGGTGGCTGCCGCTGCCACCGGCGGCGATGTGCTCATCAAGAATGTTACCCCCAAGCACCTGGAGCCCATCACGGCCAAGCTGCGCCGTGCAGGGATCACTGTGGAAGAATTTGACGATGCTGTGCGGGTATCCCGCACCGGCGATATTCTGCCGCTGAAGATCAACACCATGCCGCACCCCGGCTTCCCCACCGATATGCAGCCCCTGATGGGTGTGTTGCTGAGCGTGGCCAAGGGCACCAGCACCATCACCGAGAGCGTGTGGGACAACCGCTTCCGCTATGTGGACGAGCTGCGCAAGATGGGTGCCAGCGTACAGGTGGACGGTCAGGTGGCTGTGTTTGAGGGCGTGGAAAAGCTCAGTCCTGCACCGCTGCGCGCTTCCGACCTGCGTGCCGGTGCCGCCATGGTGGTGGCTGCTCTGATGGCCGATGGCACCAGCGAGATCGAGGAGATCGGTCATATCGAGCGCGGCTACGAGAATATCGTGGAAAAGCTCCGCGGTCTGGGCGCTGATATCAGCAAGGTGGAGCGGACGCCCGCCGCACTGGAACAGGCCCTGTAACACAAACAACAAAACAAACAGCCTGCCGTAAGTTCTGTGCGGCGGGCTGTTTTCAGGTGGTAACATAAGAGGTTTTCATGGCAGAGTTCATTTCATTGTATTCCGGTTCTTCCGGCAACAGCAGCGTGGTGCGCTGCGGTGCGCAGTACCTTATCGTGGATATGGGCAAGGGGGTACGCACTACCACAGCAGCGCTCAAATCGCTGGGACTTGCCGTCAGCGATTGCGCGGGCATCCTTGTCACCCACGAGCACAGCGACCACGTCAAGGGGCTTTCCACCTTCCTGAAAAAGAACCCGCTGCCGGTGTACGGCGCAGCGGCTACGCTGGATTTTCTGGATGCCAACGATATCGTGCCCGCCAACTGTGAGCTGAACACGCTGGAGGGCAGGGAAGAGGACATCGGCTGCTTCGGGGTACAGTCCTTCCCCACCAGCCACGACGTGCCCTGCGTAGGCTACCGCATCCATACCCCGGACGATAAGACCATGACCATCGCCACCGACCTTGGCACTCTGACCCCGCCGGTGCACGAGGCACTTTCCGGCTGCGACCTTGTGGCGCTGGAAAGCAACTACGACCTGCACATGTTGCGCAGCGGGCCCTACCCCTATTATCTGCGCGCCCGCATCGAGAGCGTGCGGGGGCACCTTTCCAACGACGAGTGCTCCGCAAAGCTTCTGGAACTCATCCAGAGCGGCTGCAAAAAGTTTGCCCTGTGCCATCTCTCGCAGGAGAATAACACGCCCAGCCTTGCTTTGCAGACCGTGTTCACCACCTTGGGTGCAGCCGGCGTCGTGCCGGAAAAGGACTGCATCGTGCAGGCACAGCGCCGCAACGAGGTAAGCCCTGCATTAGAGTTCTGATTTGTCAAACAATAAAGCCATCTGCAACAGCTGATTCCAAGGGTTTCAAACCCCGGTCATGCTGCGGCAGATGACTTTTTCTTTGCGCGGTGCTGCGCATTTATTTTGCAATGGTTTCTCTCAAGAGATGTACAGCTCCGACAGAAACAAAACGACTTACTCTGCGGCCTTCTGCACCCGGATATCACTGCCTAAAAACTGGATCTGTACAAAGGCCGCAAGGCGGCTGGAGATCTTCTCTGTATACAGCTTTTCCAGCAGCGCACCGTCCGTGATATTGGTGGTGACGATGGTGGGTAGCTTTGCGCCCAAGCGGTTATTCAGCAGACTGTACAGATTCGTCAGGAAGAAGCTGGAGTTGAACTCGGTGCCCAGATCATCAAGGATCAGCAGATCGGCGTTGCAGGCAGTCTGGAACAAAGTCTCCTCCTCGCCGCCGGGGTCTGTGCCGAAATGCAGTGCTTCCAGCTTGCCGAAAAAGTCCGGGCAGGAGACATAGATCACATCATAGTTCTGCTGCAGCACCTCCCCGGCAATGGCAAGGGCGGCATGAGTCTTGCCAAGCCCTGCGTTGCCCACCAGCAGCAGGCTTTCGCGGGTGGCGGGGGAGAAGTCTGCGGCGTAATCCCGCAGGTCGGCCAGAACCTCGGCCATGTAGCTGCGCACGCTCTCGCCCAGCGTCTTGTCCACCGTGTTAGGATAGTAGTCCAACTGCATGGTATCAAAGCTGGAGATGGACAGACTGGACAGCTCCTCGATCTCCTTGCGGCGCAGCTGCTGCATCACCCGGCGCACACAGTCGCAGGTATGGCCGTCCACTGCGCCGGTGTCCTCGCACCGCTTGCAGGTGAACTTTGGCTCCAGCGCATCCGCAGGACGTCCGCTCTCAGCCAGCAGCGCGGTCAGTTTCTGCTTTGCCGCCGCAAGCGCAGCGGCAGCTTCGGTGCGGTCTTTCCCGGAGGCTCCGGCAATGGCACAGCGGATGCCCCGCACCCGCACCTCTTCCTCGGCGTGACGCAGCCCGGGAATCGCGGCTTCGGCTTCAGCCTGTGCATCCTGCGCCAGTGCGCGGGCGGTCTGCCGCCGCATGGCTACGGTGCGCAATGCCTGCTGATATAATTCGTTTTTGGTACGCATAAAGGCTCCTTACTCCGGTTTCTTGATCAGGGGACGGCGGCGAGTGGCGTTTTTCAGGATATCGTTTCCGCTGGGCGTGTCGCGGTCCACCCGGATATTCCGGCTGGCACCGGCTGCGGCTACCGGCCCGCGCACATCATGGATGCTGCGCAGACCCTTGGCGTTCCATGTTTTCAGGATGCTGTTCCAGTACCACAGATCCCGCTTGGGGCCGGCCTGTACGGCGGCTTCCTGCACCATGGCGTCATCATAGCCGTACACCTCGTACCAGCGTGCAATGGCCTTGCGCCCGCCCAGCGTCAGCTCCTCGGGGGTGATCTGCAGCAGGCTGCTGACGTATTCCTCGCGGCTCTGGCGCAGCGCCAGCAGCTTTAAGTGGGCATCGGCCTGCTCGCCGGTCTCCACGCCCTCGGCGCGCCAGACCTTCAGCTCGTGGGTTACGGCAGCCATGGTGCGCTTGCCCCGGCTGGCCACATAGGCTACGCACAGCATCACAGTCTCAGGCGCAAAGCCTTCCTGCACATACAGGTTCACCAGTTTTTCCATCTCGGTGTGGGTCAGCGGACGGGCAAAGCTGGTCTGTGCGCAGTCGATCAGGCTGGAGATCATAGGGTCGGTGCGGCTGGCGGCGGCAATCTCCGCCCAGCGCATGGGGGCGGGGGCGCTGGGCTCTGCGCCCGGCGCGGCGTTCTCCTCGTAGCGCTCCAAAAGCCCCGCACCCGCCCAGAACGCCAGTGCGCTCTCGGCGCTGATGCGGCTGCGCAGCTTGAGGTCGGCGCAGAGCTTGTCCGGGTCGGTCACGCCGGTGGCCAGCACATACAGCGCCACCCGCACATTGTATTCTTCGGCAATGCCCAGCTTGGAGAACACCAGCTGCGGCACGGCGATGGTATCGCCCTTCAGTTCTTTCAAACGGTAGATCATGATTTCCTCGTTTGGTTTATTCGTTGGCAGTATCCGGCTCGGCAGGCGGCTCCCAGGGGTCGCAGTCCATCATGTCCGGGCAGTTGTTCCAGCGCTCCGGCTCGGCCTCGTAGGCGTCTTTCAGATACTGCGCAGCGGCGGCACGCCCTTCGTCTGTAAGCGGGAATACCTCCCGGCTGCGCAGGGCGGGGTCGGTCTTGTCGATCGTCCAAGGCGCGGGCCAGTAGTCCACTGTGAGGATCTTTTCCTCTTTGGTGGCATCCGCGCCGCTGTCCGGGTCCGGCACGGTGCGCTTGCCCGGGGTAAGCCGGTAGCGCAGCCCGGCCTCGTTGCCGCTGTAATCATTCTTGCACAAAAAGTAGTGCAGCAGGGGAACAAAGATCATGGTGCAGCTCGTCCTTTCCGGCAAAAGGCACGGCCTTTTGCGCAATCAATTCTATTATAAAGCCGCCGGGCTAAAATGCAACAACTTTTTGTGAAACGCCCTGCAAAAGCTGCCACCGCTTACAGGAAATCCGGCCTTGACAGCACCGTAGAAATATGGTAAAATATTGCCTGTTACAGCAGATGTGCAATGTGCTACTGTGGCTCAGCTGGTAGAGCAGCTCACTCGTAATGAGCAGGTCGCCTGTTCGAATCAGGTCAGTAGCTCCAAAAAAAAACCCCCGAAAGTTGGCTTGTGAAGCCAGTTTTCGGGGGTTTTTGTTTGTGCGGCAGGGGATGGGAAAGTGGGCGATTGTGCCTTAATTACCCCTGTTTATCTGGAAATTGCTTTATTTAGTGGCGCAAAAGACGGCGCAGTCAAAACCACCGGCTGAGCCAGTGGTTTTGACTTCCACAAGAAGAAAGAAGAGCACAAGGGGCGGAAGAACCCTGAATCAGCCCCCGGCGGCGCAGTGAGCGCGTGGCCGGGGGCTTTGGCGACCGCAAAAGCATCAGGTAGGAACGGGTGCTGCTGAGAGAAGACTCGGCGGCAGGCGTTTTGTCTGATACCTTTTTATAAAGAGCGTCCGGGTGGGCGCTTTGGGAAGCTAGTATACCCGTTATTTCTGTGACTGTGTGGGTCACAAAAGAGAAAATTACAGGAGCAGCCTATGCGGAAAAGCTACATCCGGGAAAAGAAGATCCGGTGCGGGGACGAGTACATGGCCGTTGGAGTGTATGCCGTGACGGATCAGGAACACCGCAAGCGGGGAAAGAAGCGCAAGGAGAGCGACAAGGGGCAGAAGAACCGGAACAAAGCTGCCAGTATGCGCAAAAAGCAGCGGAAGGTGCTAGCGAATTTTGATAAGCGTGGTTTTTCCTGACCGGTACATACGAGGACTGTTACCTGCCGGATGACGAGGATGCCTGCTGGAAGGACGTGGAGAACTACGCGCGGCGGGTGAAGTACGCCACCTGCAAGCGGTTTGGGGTGGAGAAGGAGAAGATCCGGCTGATGCTGTGGGCGGTGCTGCTGACGGCGGCGGCGAACGCGGCGGCGCTGGTGCCGGACACAGACAGGGACAGCGGCCAGAGCGTGCCGACTGTACTGATGGAGCCGCAGAGCGAGGACGAAAGGCCGGAGGTGGTACTGGATGGCAGCGGGACGGCATAAGAGAAGCATCGTGTGGAAGCCGCAGCCGAAACAGGCTGCCTTTATGCGGCGGTGCGAGGACGAGGCGTTATACGGCGGGGCGGCAGGCGGCGGCAAGAGCGACGCACTGGTGATCGAGGCGCTGCGGCAGGTGGACGTGCCGCACTACCGCGGGCTGATCGTGCGAAAGACCTACCCGCAGCTTTCCGAGCTGATCGACAAGACGATGCAGTATTACAGGCTGGCCTTCCCGAAGGCGCGGTACAACGCTTCCAGCCATGTGTGGACCTTCCCCAGCGGGGCGAAGATCTATTTTGGCAGCATGTTCCGCACGCAGGACAAATACAATTATCAGGGCAAAGCCTTTGATTTTATCGGCGTGGACGAGCTGACCCACTTTACCTGGGAGGAATACAGCTACCTGATGAGCCGCAACCGACCTACCGGGCCGGGCACGGCAGTGTACATGCGGGCTACGGCAAACCCCGGCGGCATTGGCCACGGATGGGTGAAGGCACGGTTTATTACACCGGCACCACCGGGCACGAGGATGGTGCAGCTGGTGGATGTGAAAAAACCGGACGGCAGTGTAGAAAAGCTGCGGCGGACAAGGGTGTTTATCCCGTCCACGGTGTTTGACAACAAAAAGCTGCTGGAAAACGACCCGGGATATCTGGGCACACTGGCAAGCTTACCGGAAGCGGAAAAGCAGGCGCTGCTCTACGGCGACTGGGACAGTTTTAACGGGCAGGTATTTACCGAATGGCGCAACGACCCGGCCCACTACGAGGATCAGCGGTGGACGCATGTGATCAAGCCGTTCCGCATTCCAGCACACTGGCGCATCTGGCGCGGGTACGATTTTGGCTATGCAAAGCCTTTCTCCGTTGGCTGGTACGCAGCGGACGAGGAAGGACGGCTTTACCGCATCAAGGAGCTGTACGGCTGCACCGGCGTGCCCAACGAAGGCTTGAAGATAGACCCGGTAGAGCAGGCGCGGCGCATCAAGGAAGCGGAGGAAAACGACCCAATGCTGCGCGGGCGGCAAATTACCGGCGTGGCAGACCCGGCTATCTTCAACGAGAGTCAGGGCGAGAGCATTGCGGCCATGCAGGAAAAGCACCCGAATTACATCTTCTGGACACCGGGCGACCACACGCGACTTGCTGGCAAGATGCAGCTGCACTACCGGCTGGCATTTGACGGCGAGGGCAGGCCGATGTTTCAGGTATTTGACACCTGCAGGCATTTTATCCGCACCATTCCGAACCTTGTGTACGACGAGAGCCGGGTGGAAGACATTGACACCACCCAGGAAGACCACATTTACGACGAGTGCCGGTATGTGCTGATGGAAAACCCCATCAGCCCCAGAAAGACCGAACCGGTGCAGCCGATGAAAGATGACCCGCTGGACATGGACAGACGCAAGAGCCGGACGCGGGTGATGAGGGTGTGAAACGATTTGAATGCCCACCGCGTGCGCTCTGGGCATATACAGCGGAATTTGATTTTTATTTTTCGCATTTGTCGCGGCCTGCGGGCCGCTCCGAATGCATTTTCACGAGAAGAGACCCTAGCGATAAACGGCATCAGGAAAAAGGAGCGGAAACGTGGACGGAGGAAAATTTGAACAGTTTATCAACCACTTCGATGAAGCACCATTGGTGGGGGAAAACGGCTTGACGACAGAGCCGGAACTGCCCGCACAGCAGGTGATCGGGGAAGAGGACATCCGCAAGGCAAACGACATTTTGCAGAAATACAAGGCCGGAAAAGCAGCCCTTGACAAGCGCATTGTGGATAACGAATTGTGGTTTCGCATGGGGCACTGGAAAAATTACGAAAACAAGGAAATGCAGGGCAAGCCCAAGCCTTCCAGCGGATGGCTGTTCAACAGCATTGCCAACAAGCACGCCGATGCCATGGACAACTACCCGGAACCGAACGTGCTGCCGCGGGCAGAGGACGACGAGAAAACAGCAAAAGCGCTTTCCAAGATCCTGCCCACGGTGCTGGAGCAGTGCGACTACGAGACCGTGTACAGCGACACATGGTGGCGCAAGCTGAAGACCGGCACCGGCGTGAAGGGCGTGTTCTGGGACCCGGAGGCGCGCGGCGGGCTTGGCGAGATCTGCATCCGGAGCGTGAACCTGCTGATGCTGTACTGGGAGCCGGGCGTGGAAGATATTCAGGACACGCCGCACCTGTTCAGCTTGAGCCTTATGGACAATGACCAGCTGGAAGGGCGATACCCGCAGATGGCCGGGCACACGGGCAGCAGCATGGATGTGGCAAAGTACATCCACGACGACAGCATTGACACCAGCGACAAAAGCGTTGTGGTGGACTGGTATTACAAAAAGGCCCTTGAGGGCGGACAGACGGTGCTGCATTACTGCAAATACTGCAACGGCGTGGTGCTGTATGCCAGCGAGAACGACTCGCAGCTGGCGCAGCGGGGCTTTTACGACCACGGGAAATACCCCTTTGTGTTTGACCCGTTGTTCATGGAAGAGGACAGCCCGGCGGGCTTTGGGTACATCGACGTGATGAAGGACACCCAGACCGCCATTGACGAGATGAACCACGCCATGGACGAGAACATGAAGCTGGCGGCAAAGCAGCGCTTTGTGCTGAGCGACACGGCGGGGGTGAACGAGAAAGAGCTGGCGGACTTTAGCAAGGACATCGTGCACGTTGTAGGGCGGCTGAACAGCGACAGCTTTATGCCGTTACAGACGAACGTGTTGAGCGGCAACTGCATGAACTACCGGGATGCCCGGGTGAACGAGCTGAAGGAAGTGAGCGGCAACCGGGACGTGAGCCAGGGCGGCACCACCAGCGGTCTGACCGCTGCCAGTGCCATTGCGGCGTTACAGGAGACGGGCAGCAAGCTGAGCCGGGACATGCTGAAGAGCGCGTACCGGGCGTTTGCAAAGGAGTGCTACCTGATCATTGAGCTGATGCGGCAGTTCTACGACGAGCAGCGGGTATACCGCATTACCAGCGAGAGCGGCGGGGTGGAGTATGCCACCTTCAGCGCACAGATGCTGCGCGGGGTGCCCGGCGGCGTTGTGGGCGGGGTGCAGCTGGGCGACCACGAGCCGGTGTTCGACATTGTGGACGGGAAGATGAACCTGCAGCTGTTTGCAGATGGTAATGCTGGTGGTAGTGCTGCTGCCGGAGAGGGCGGCGCAGAGGCAGCCCCGGTGGTGCAGGAGCCTGCGCTGCGTCCGGCACAGGAGCGGCTGGCGCGGCGCAGCGGTGCGCTGCTGCGGGGAAAGGCAAGCCCGGCGGAACAGCCCCCTCAGATGGGCGGTCAGCCGGAGACGCAGCCGCATGAAGATGAGAAGCCGACCGAGGAGAAGCCGCAGGAGCAGAAGGCGGAAAAGACCCCGGAGGAAAAGCGCAAGGCCTTTGGGGAGCTGGTGCGGGACGGCGGCGAGTACAGCGACATTTTCAACGAGGTGATGCAGCAGGCCATCATCAAGGCGGGCGAGGCGGTGCACGCAGACCCCAAGGCGGCTGCGCTGCGGCAGGCGCTGAGCGAGGCCTACGGCGTGGACGGCGAGGATGTGGACGGACTGATCGAGGCCGTGAAAAACGGCAAGGTGAAGGACAACGCCTACTAATCGGGATGGTGACGAGCGACAAGACCGGGGACGAGGACACGGAGGGCGCAATCAATGAACTGGCAGACGACCTTTTGAAGGGCGACAGCGAGAGCGTGACCGACGCGCTGGAGCAGGCGCTGGAGAGCGTACGGGCAAAGGATGCACAGGAGGAGCTGGACAGGCTGCTGCGGGCGGGCAAGAGCCTTGGCAGCGTGAAGAGCAAGATCACCGCAGTATGCAAGTCGGAGTATGTGGCGGGCAGCGAATACGACCGGACACAGCTGGACGAGATGCTGCTGGCGCTGCGGGATGCGGACGGAAACGCTTTGTACACCCAGAAAACGCTGGACGGCTGGGTGAGCGATGCCGAAAAGAAGAGCAAAGTGCAGACCAGCGCCCCGTGGGCAGACCTGCGGTAAAGACAAACAATAACAAACAAAGACGAACACCCCGGCGGCTGAGAAGGGACAGCTGCCGGGGTGTGTTTTGTGTAAGAATGTCCGCAGGTGTTTTGCAAAGCGGGATGCGGTAGACTGGACACAGGAAAGGAGGCCGGGAGATGCTGGTAAGAATTGTAAAAAGAACCTTTAGCGGGGCAGAGTACTGCCCGGAGCAGAAGGTTTTGAAGCTGGGCGGCGAGGGCAGCACCGGGGTGGAGACACTGGAATTTGAGCTGCCGGAGGAATGGGCCGGTATGGCGGTGACGGTGCATGTGCAGCAGCTGGACGGCACGCTGCCGCAGCCGGTGCTGCTGGGAGAGGACAGGTGTCTGGAGGTGGACAGGATGTTCACCGCCAGCGAAAAGGGGCTGTGGATGCTGCGGGCGATGGACGGCAACGGATACTGTGCCATGACAAGGCCTGCGCGGTACGAGTGCTACGAGACTTTTGCCGCGGACGGGGACACCGAGATCACCCCGAGCCAGTACGAGGCCTTTGTGGCGCAGGTACTGGGGGCGGCGAACACGGCAAGCCAGAAGGCAAAGGACGCGCAGAGCGCGGCGGACAGGGCAGAAGGTGCAGCGGGAGAGGCACAGAAAGCCAAGGCCGCCGCTGCGGACAGCGTGCAGCAGGCAAAGGGTGAGGCAGAAAGTGCACAGACGGCGGCGCAGCAGGCAGACAAAGCGGCGGCGCGGGCAGAAGGATACGCGCCCAAGGACGGCACCGTGCTGAGCGTGAACGGCAAGGGCGGCGCGGTGCGCCTGAACGCTGCGGACGTAGGGGCGATGGCTGCGGACAGGGAAGACCTTGTGCAGCAGGTGGTGCTGGAGGGCCGCACCCTGACCGTGGTGTTT
>ERZ827498.1531-NODE-1531-length-25298-cov-11.102682_pt1 | contig 25298 bp, 32 predicted proteins | sample MGYA00519865_ERZ827498 | MGnify/ENA primary metagenome ERZ827498 (study PRJEB31778, sample SAMEA3449328) | human gut metagenome | biome: human gut; feature: human-associated habitat; material: faeces | place: United Kingdom | collected 2010/2012 ...
TGTCCCCGTGGCAGACGGCGGCCCTGTGCGCCGTGGTGCTGGTCCTGGAGCTGGCTGCCGTGGCCCTGTGCAGCGCCCTCGCCGCCCGCCGGGGCATCCGCAAGGCAGCGTAAAACGCAGAAGGGAGCGATCCGATGACCCCCTATTTTTTCAAGCAAATGCGCAAGCGGACCGGTCTGTGCCTGGTGGTGGTGCTGACGGCGCTGGCGTTTTCCCTGGCCCTGTGCATGCTTCAGCGGTCCCGAGACCAGATGGCCGCGCGCATTGAGGAGGTTTATGACAATCTGGAGGTCCGGTGCAGCGTCACCAACCTCACCGGCACCCAATCGGACCGGCTGAACCTGCCGGAGTGGGTGCTGCGGCTGTTCACCACCGGCATGACCACCGGGAACTTCCAGGAGGACGGTCTGTTCACCCCCTATGTCCGGGATGTACAGGTGCGCTCCACGGTGTACTGCACCCAGCCCGGCGGCACGGTGCCCCATGCCCTCAGCGGCATTACCGGCCTGGCGGCGGACAGCGCCCTGCAGCCGGACTCCGGCTGTACCATCCTCTGGCGGGAGGGCTTCGACGCCTCGGTGTTCCAGGGCAGGGGCTATTCCCTGCTGCTGCCGGAGGAGCTGGCCGCCTGGGAGGATGAGGACGGCTATGTGACCCTGGAGTTTTCCCCTTCGTCCGGTGAAACGGAGCAGCACCGCTTTCTGGTGGTGGGAACGTATGCCGACGGGGCCGGGCGGCTGTACTGCCCCTGGTGGGTGGCGCGTCAGCTGTGCCTGGAGGTGTACGGTGCCATCACGATGGACAGCCTGTCCGCCGCCATGGCGGACAACCGGCGCATCGACCAATTCTGGGACGAGTACGGCAGCCGGTATTTTGTGGAGCCCACCCGTGACGGCACGCCGGTGCCCTGGGAGGGGTCCCTGATGTACCGCACCTATCCCTTCGCCCTGGCCATCTATGACGACACGCTGGTCAAGACCGTGGACCAGCTGCACCAGAACCAGAAGCTGCTGGGGCTGGTATCCTGGCTGCTGGGGCTGTCCGCCTTCGGCGTGGGAGCGGTGTTCAGCATCCTGCTGCTGCGTCACCGCAGCCGGGAGCTGAAGCTGCAATACATTCTGGGCCAGGCCCGGGGCGGCATCCTGCTGTGGGCCCTGGTGGAGCACGGGCTGCTGAGCCTGCTGGGCGCAGCCATAGGCGCCGGCGGCTTCTGCGTCGCCTTCCGGACGGCCCCGGCCTGGGGGCCGGTGGCGGTGTTCTGGGGGATGAACCTGGCCGGAACGGCTCTGGCGTATCTGCTGACCATGCGAAGGACGTTTTTGGAGACGAATTTGGGGAGGGAATGAATATGACCATCGAACTGCGCGACGTATCCTATACCTACGCCGGAAAGTATCAGCGGGTCACGGCGGTGGACACCGTCAGCTATACCTTCCAAAGCGGCACAATGTACAGCATTATGGGCGCCTCCGGCAGCGGCAAATCCACGCTGCTGAGCCTTTTGGCGGGACTGAAGCTGCCCACAGAGGGGGAGATTGCCTTTGACGAGCAGCCCACCCGCTTCATGGATCGCAGCGCCCTGCGGCGGGATACCGTGTCCGTGATCTATCAGGATTTCAACCTGTTCCCGCTGCTGACGGCGGAGGAAAACGTATGTTACCCTCTGCGCCTGCGGAAGGAGGACAAGGACCAGGCGCTGGCGCTGGCCCGGCAGCGTCTGGCGGATATGGGCATCCGGGAGTCGTATTTCCGCAAGCTGCCCAACCAACTGTCCGGCGGCGAGCAGCAGCGGGTGGCCATTGCCCGGGCCCTGGCTGCGGGCAGCTATGTGATCCTGGCCGACGAGCCCACCGGGAATCTGGACAGCGGCAACAGCCGCATGATCGTGGAGACCCTCCAGCGCCTGGCCCATCAGGAGAAGCGCTGCGTCATCGTGGTGACCCACGATCCCGCCGTGGCCGCCGCGGCCGACGTTCAGCTGCGCATGCAGGACGGCAGGCTGACCCAGGAGGAGCAGCAGGCGGAGGCTTAACAGGATAGAATAAACCGAGGCCGGTGGAAAATTCCACCGGCCCCGGCACAGATGAAAAGCACCGCCCGCAGGCGGTGCTTTCTTTGTTTTTTACTCGGCGGGGTAAACAGAAACCTGCTTACGATCCTTGCCCAGACGCTCGAAGCGGACAACGCCGTCGGCCTTGGCAAACAGCGTGTCATCGCTGCCGATGCCAACGTTGGTGCCGGCGTGGATGTGGGTGCCGCGCTGGCGGACCAGGATGTTGCCGGCCAGAACGAACTGACCATCAGCGCGCTTGGGGCCAAGGCGCTTGGACTCGGAATCACGGCCGTTCTTGGTGGAGCCCATACCTTTTTTATGGGCGAAGAACTGCAGACCAATGTTCAGCATGATGCAGTACCATCCTTTCTATGAGATGATTGCGGGGGAACAGGAGACGTTCACGCCTCCATTACTTCAATGTTTTCCGGATACTCGTCGTGAAGCTGGGCCAGATAAACCATCAGCCCCGTCAAGAGATTCTGACAGGTGCTCTCCGCCGTGGGAGCCAAGCCCCCGGGCAGACGAAAGGAGATGGCGGCGTCCTGCTCCCGGACTTTCACCGCGGCACACAGACCCATCACGTCATTGATGGTGGCTTCTACCAGGCGCACTGCGCTGGTAACGGCGGCGCAGACGATGTCCTCACCCTCTGCGGCGAAGCCGCTGTGTCCCTGCGCATCGAAACCGACGATGCGCGCTTCCTCTGTCAGGAATGTAACGGTCGTCATGCGGTCACTCAGAAGGAGATCTTGCCGATTTCCACCTTGGTGTAGGGCTGACGATGACCCTGCCGTTTGCGGTAACCCTTCTTGGGGGTGTACTTGAAGATACGGATCTTCTTGCCCTTGCCGTTCTTCACGACGGTGGCGTCCACCTTCGCGCCCTCCACCACGGGAGCGCCGAACTTGGTGTTTTCGCCGTCGACGATGGCCAGGACCTGGTCGAACACCAAGGAATCACCCGCGTTGACGTCCAGCTTCTCGATAAACAGGGTGTCGCCCTCAGAGACGTTGTACTGCTTACCACCGGTCACGATAATAGCCTGCATTACTTGTTGCACCTGCCTTTCCTTTATTACGGACTCGCTGTCGGGGGCGTCCGGCGTGGCCGGAACTTATGACCCATTCAAAGCGGCTTATAGAGTATAACAGAGAAAACGGGTCTTGTCAATGTCTTTTTGCCGTTTTCCGGAAGATATTCCTTTATATCAGGCTGTCCGGGATCAGGGCGAGGATCTCCTTGACGGATATGCAGCGCTCACGGCTGGTCTGGGATGCGCCGGGGCCTGGAAGGCCACACCGTACCACCGCCGCATGGGGGAAGCTGCGGCGCCGGTTTTCCGAGCGATATCTCCTGTGCAGAGCGCCTTTTGTTTTCTCCGCCGGACATTCCTTCACGCCCGTTTCTGCTTGCGCTGCAATTGGAGCCGGTCGGCGATCATGGCGATGAACTCCGAATTGGTAGGCTTTCCCTTGGCGGAGTTTACCGTATAGCCGAAATACTTCTGCAGCGTCTCGATGTCGCCCCGGTCCCATGCCACCTCGATGGCGTGACGGATGGCCCGTTCCACCCGGGACGGGGTAGTACAGAACCGTTTGGCTACCTCCGGATACAGTACCTTTGTCACAGCGTTGATCACATCCATGTCATTCACCGCGATCATGATGGCCTCCCGTAGGTACTGGTATCCCTTGATGTGGGCCGGGACGCCGATCTCGTGAATGATGGCCGTCACCATCCCCTCCAGCGCCGGGGCGAAGGGCGCTTCCTCCTGCTCCGGTGTGGAGGCCTGCCGCATCAGCTCCAGCAGTGACTCCTCATTCACCGGCTTCGGCAGGAAGAAATACACGCCCATCTCCATAGCCTGGGCCACGGTCCGCCGGTTGCAGAAGGATGACACCACGATGCATCGCGGCTGTTCGCCGCTTAACTGGTTCATCTGCCGCAGCAGACCGAAGCCGTCCAGGCCCGGCAGCACCACGTCTGTCACCAGCAGCTGCGGCCGCAGCCGCTTTACCATGTCCAAAGCGACTTCACCGCTGTCCGTGCTGCCCACCACCAGGAACTCGCCGGCAGCTTCCATATGCTGGCGCAGCATGGTCCGAAATTCCTCATTGGCATCCGCCAATACAACTGTTACCTTGTTTTCCATCTTGTCCCGTTCCTTTTCCACTCAGATTGCGCAGCCAAGGCTGCCAGTTTCACGACAAAGCAACATTTGTCGCTTGACCTGCATATAATTTACCAGGAATGGACAGGTTTTTCAAGGGGTAATTGTCGAATGCTCATAACTTTTTTTCGACAAAAGCATGTTAATTTGGCGCAAGTCACATATATTGTATAACTTAACGGTTTCTTAACCAACATGTTGTTTCTATCCGCGAACGAAATTCGCCCGATAGGACTCGTTGATTTCCCGCAGTTCCCGCTTTCCCTCGATATAGGGGCGGTACATCTCCTCTGCCCGGCCTCCGCCCAGGTTCCCGCACCCGCCGCAGCCCTGGCAGCCGCCGTCGCACAGGGCCCGCCGCACGATCTCCTCCCGTTGGGCCCTGGTGGTGTCCTTTATGAGCACAGAGCGCATATTTCGCACCTCCCTTCACGACCAGTATACCCGCTCATCATGGGTGTATGCCCAATTTTTTTGGCTCACGCGCCAAATTTCGCCTTGACATTTTGGGCAAAATCCTGTATGATAGTCTCAGTTGTAAAGCACCGAAACTTTACAGAGGAGGGACCGACGTGAAAAATCAGACCTATCGCATGACGATGCTGTTCGATTTTTACGGCGAGGTCCTGACCCCGCGGCAGAAGGAATTTTTCGACCTGTACTACAATGAGGACCTGTCCCTGGCCGAGATCGCGGAGAATTACGGCATCTCCCGCCAGGGTGTCCGGGACGTGATCGTCCGGGCCGAGGCCATCATGACGGACCTGGAGGACAAGACCGGTCTTATGAAGCGCTTTCTGCAAATGCAGCAGCAGGTGCAGGCCATCCTGGACGCCGCCGAGAAGATCCAGACCGTCAACTACCGGCAGTATGACAATCCGGAGCTGGCGCGGCTGGCAGACGAGATCGCGCGCAGCGCCCAGGCGCTGAAGGAGTAATACCTATGGCATTTGAGGGACTTTCTGAAAAATTAAGCGCCACATTCAAACGCCTGCGGGGCAAGGGCCGCCTGTCGGAGGCCGACGTCCGGGAGGGCATGCGGGAGGTCCGCCTGGCTCTGCTGGAGGCCGACGTTAGCTATAAGGTGGTCAAGGACTTCGTGGCCCAGGTCACCGAGCGCTGCATCGGCGCGGACGTTCTGGACAGTCTCACCCCTGCCCAGCAGATCGTCAAGATCGTCAACGAGGAGCTGGTGCAGCTGATGGGCGGCACCAACGCCAAGCTCACCTTCGCCTCCAAGGGCCCCACCGTTGTGATGATGGTGGGCCTTCAGGGCGCCGGTAAAACCACCAACGGCGCCAAGCTGGCGGGCCTGATGCGCCGCCAGTTCGGCAAGCGCCCCCTGCTGGTGGCCTGCGACGTATACCGTCCCGCCGCCATCACCCAGCTGCAGGTGGTGGGCAAGCAGCTGGATATTCCCGTTTTCGAGATGGGACAGGCCAATCCCGTGCACATTGCCCAGGAGGCCATCAAATACGCCCGGGACCACGGCCACGATATGGTGTTTCTGGACACCGCCGGCCGCCTCCATGTGGACGAAGCCCTGATGAACGAGCTGAAGAACATCAAGGCCAAGGTCCATCCCAACGAGATCCTGCTGGTGGTAGACGCCATGACCGGTCAGGATGCCGTCAACGCAGCCACTGCCTTTGACCAGGCTCTGGGCATCGACGGCGTCATGCTCACCAAGCTGGACGGCGACGCCCGCGGCGGTGCGGCTCTGTCCATCCGGGCCGCCACCGGTAAGCCCATCAAGTTCGTGGGTACCGGCGAAAAGCTGGACATGATCGAGCTGTTTCACCCGGACCGCATGGCCTCCCGTATTCTGGGCATGGGCGACATGCTCACCTTCATCGAAAAGGCCGAGCAGCAGTACGACGAGGAGCAGGCCCGCAAGCTGGAGGAAAAGCTCAAGAAGAACCGCCTGACCCTGACGGACTACATGGAGCAGATGGACCAGCTGCAAAAGATGGGCAACCTGGGTCAGATTGCCGGGATGCTGCCCGGTGACATGGGCAAGCAGCTGGATGCCGCCAACCTGGACGAAAAGCAGCTGGGCCGCACCCGGGCCATCATCCAGTCCATGACCCCTCTGGAGCGGGAGAACCCCTCCATCCTCAACGCCAGCCGCAAAAAGCGCATTGCCGCCGGCTGCGGCATGCAGGTGTCGGATGTGAACCGTCTGCTGAAGTCCTTCGAGATGCTCCAACAGCTCACCAAATCCATTTCCAAGGGCCGCTTCGGCGGCTTCGGAGGTCCCGGCGGCATGCCCACTCTGGGCAAGGCCAAAAAGGGCAAGCTCCAGGGCTTCGGTCGGAAAAAACGTTTGAAATAAGTGCACAGGCATTTATATAATCTGAAATTACATTACAATTTGGAGGAAAAACATCATGGTTAAGATTCGTCTGAGAAGAATGGGCGCCAAGAAGGCTCCTTACTATCGTGTGGTCGTGGCGGATTCCCGTTATCCCCGCGACGGCCGCTTCATCGAGGAGATCGGCACCTACAATCCCTGCGTCTCCCCCGCCGAGATCAAGATCGACGCTGATCGCGCCCGCGAGTGGATCAAGACCGGTGCCCAGCCCACCGATACCGTTCGCGCCCTGCTGAAGAAGGTCGACGTTCTGTAAGGCAGGGGCACCATGAAGGAACTGCTGCTCTACATCGCCAGGAGCCTTGTGGACCATCCCGACCAGGTCACTGTGAACGAGGTGGAAAACGGCGACGAGCTGACGCTGGAGCTGCGCGTGGCCCCCGAGGATATGGGTAAGGTCATCGGCCGTCAGGGCCGCATCGCCAAGGAGATCCGCACCGTGGTGCGCTCCTATGCCCAGCGCACAGGCGTCAAGGCATCCGTTGATATCGTGGACTGACCTCCCGATACCACTGCAATGGCTAAAAAAAATAGGACAGGCGTGTGCCTGTCCTGTTTTTTTACGCGTTTTCGTCCAGCTTCCGGAAGATGGGCCGCAGCAGCAGGGCTGTCACATAGCTGAGGCTGCTGTATCCGATCAGCACCCACACGATGCTCAGGTAAAACCCCACCTCCGGGAGAAACACGCACACCCCCACAGGCACCGCCCAAATGGCCCAGATCAGCAGCATCCGGGGCAGGTGCCCCACCGCCAGCAGCAGGGCATTTTTCATGTGATTGCGCCAGGTGTTTTCATACCGGGCCATCAGCGGAAAAACGAAGGTCATCACCATGGCCGCCAATTGCAGGGCGAACACCGCCATCACCTTCCACAAAAAGGCGTCGTTCAGCCGGGCCACATACAGGTCGAACCCGCACAGAACCGCCACGGCCAGCAGAATCAGCCACACCGGCGTGGCTTTTTTCCAGTTTTCGCCCCAGGCCCGGAAGAATTGCCGGGCCGTGTGGCCGTCCTCCCCGGCGATGACCTTTCCCAGCACCTGATACAGGGCCGCGCAGGACGCGCCCAGGGTCACCACCGGCAGGGAGCACACCAGCCACAGCACGTTCAACACGATCAGGCTCCATACCCGCTCCATACCCCGGGCGAAGGCCCCGTTGGGGTCAAAAAACGACTTCAGCACCGGTCACTCCCCCTTTGCAAGGTCCCGGAACCGGTGGGCCGTCTCCCGTCCCGACAGCACCCGGGCGGCTCCGGCCGCCAGGGCCTCCATCTCGAACTCCCCGGCCATGACCTCCACCGGCGCGATAAAGCGAACCTTTTTCGTCAGATAATCCGCCACATAGGCGGAGTGCGCTATGCCGCCGGTGAGGATGATGCGGTCAATGTCGCCGCCGGCAGCCGCCGCCATAGCGCCGATGGACTTGGCGGCAGTATACAGCATGGCATCGTACACCAGCCTGGCCCTCTCATCGCCCCGGGCCATGCGCCGCTCCACCTCCATGGCGTCGCTGGTGCCCAGGTGGGCCAGCAGGCCGCTTTTGCCCCGCACCAGCTTCATCATCTGCCCCCGGTCATACTTGCCGGAGTAGCACAGCTTCACCAGCTGCTCGGCGGCAATGCCACCGCTGCGCTCCGGGGCAAACAGCAGCTCGTCGTCCCGGACGTTGTCCACCATTATCCCGCCGATGAACAGCCGCACCGACGCGCCGCCGCCCAGGTGCAGCACGATCAGGCGGCACCGGTCCAAGGGCCTGTGCAGCACCGTTTCCGCGCAGCGAATGGCCATGGCCCGGGTATTCAGGGCGTGCCCCATCATCCGCCGGGGCAGCTCCGGAATCCCGGTGATCCGGGCCATAGGCGGCATCTCGTCCACCGCCACGGGGTCGTATACATAGGCCGGGATGTGCAGCGGCTCCGCCAGGTCCCGGGCCATGACGCAGCCCAGGTTGGAGGCGTGTGCCCCCTGGGTGATGGCGGAGAGATAGCCGATCATGTCCTGGTCCACGGCGAAGGCCCCGCTGGGGCAGGCCGGCAGCATGCCGCCCCGGGCGCACACCGCGTCCAGCCGGGTCAGGTCGAACCCGGCCAGGGCCTGCTCCACGCACCGCAGGCGGAAGGGGGCCTGGTCCATGATGGCTCCAAAGGGGGCCAGCTCCTCTCCGCTGTGGCGGATCGTTTTCTGCATCAAGGGCGTCTGCCCGTGAAACACGGCGATCTTGGTGGAGGTGGAGCCGGGATTGATGACCAGAATGCGGTAATCCATGGCGTCAGCCCTCCTTTCGCCGGGGAAACGTCACCCCGTTGCACTTGAGCAGCATCCGGAAGGGGTAATCCCGGTCCAGATAGTTGCGGCAGTACCAGTCATAGGTGGCCTGGGGCAGATGGACCAGCTCCGGTGCCTCGCAGCGGAAGCTCTCGAAGGTGTGCCGGTCCCCGGACAGCAGGGCCGCCATCAGCTCCAGCCGTCCCTCCTGCCGCAGCCGCTCCAGGCACGCGTCCATCACGGCGGCGCAGGCCCGCTCCTCATCGTCGGCCCACAGCTCCTTGTTCCCCAGCCAGAACAGAAATTCCTCCGGGTCCAGGTCCATTTTCGTGGTGATCTGGGACAGCTTGTAAAACCCGGCCCAGTCCCGGTCCCGGAGCACCTGGGTCAGGTACTGCACCAGGCCGTCGTCCAGGGCCACGCAGTCCAGCAGCACCTGAAAGGCGTGCTTTCCGGCGTCCGGGTCCGGCTGCGGCTCCTGCGGGGGTTCCTGCTCCCCGTCCCGGCCCAGGAACATGCTTATGGCCGCGCCGGGGTCAAAGCTGTCGTATACCTCCTGAGGGATCTGGGTGCCGTCCTGGGCGGCGCACAGCCGGGCCAGGGTAGGAAAGTCCCCCACCTTCTGCAGCAGCTCCATGCCCCGGGCCACAGGGTCCGTCTCCGTCAGGGTGATACCCTCCGGGGCAGGCCGCTTCCCGTCCATGATCTCGTCGATATATTGCATGCAATAGTCCATCAAGGTCATAAAAAGTTCCTCACTTTGCAGATAACTATCCTAAACTATACCATATCTCCCTCCCCTTTGCAAGGCGCAGCCCCCCTCCCGCATTGACGGAATGTAGGACCAGAGTTTCTCTTAGAGACTTACACTCCTCAATGCCCCGCTGAGATTCAGGACGGCCTCCAGCACGCCGCCGCCTACAGCCAGGGCTTTATCGGACGCGGTGGTGCAATACTCCGGCTTGCACCGGGGGTCCACGTCGCCGGACTTCATTCCCTTGAAAACAGGCGTTCCGTCGGCTAAAATTCCACGCAATACGCCGTCAATGGTGCATTTCATGAGTTCTCCGTCCACCTCTCCGGCTATGTCCCCAGCCCGGACCACCGCGCCAATTTCCAGCTTCTGGCAGAATATCCCGTCCGCCGGGGCCCGCAGCACCCGCTCCCCGGCGTATCCGCCGATGAGCCCGGGAATGTTGGTGTTGGGCAGGGCGCTTCCCCGGTAGATCACCCGGCCCAGGGTATGGCCCCGCATGGTCTCCACCGCGGCGTGGCAGTCCTCCCCCGCCGTGAAGCCGGGTCCGATGCCGACAACAACCGGCGCATCGTCTATTTTCGTGCCCAGGTTGCGCTTGGCCAGGATGGCATCCACCAGGGCGTCGGGCCGCAGCTGGGCGCGGCAGGCACAGTCCGGGTCCGCCAGCACCGGGATCAGGCCCCGGCGCAGCAAGCTCTCCGCCTCCTCGACGCTGTCCGCCCGACGGGCGGTCACATCCTCCACCGTCATCTCCCCCAGCAGGATAGCCTGGGAAAAGCAGACCGTGCGGCGGATGGCAGTGGGAGCGGGCAGGTCAGTCATGACCACCTGCATCCCGGCCCGGTGCAGCCGCAGGGCAATACCGGAGGCGATATCCCCGGCGCCGCGAATGAGAACCTTCATGAAAATCCCTCAATTCCCTGTTTTTTACAAGAATAGCATGTTCCGGCCCCACCGTCAAGGTTGACGCAGGAGCCGGAAGCTGATACAATAACGGCATGGAACAGAAATTAACGTACAATCTGACGGTCCGGCTGTTTTCCGACGAGAAATGCTTCGGGCCAGGGGTAGCACAGCTGCTGCACCGGGTGCAGGAGCTGCATTCGCTGCGGGCGGCAGCCATGTCCATGAACATGGCCTATTCCAAGGCGTGGACCATCACCAAGCACGCCCAGGCCGCCCTGGGCTTTCCGCTGCTGCACTCCATCACCGGCGGGCGAGGCGGCGGCGGCGCGGAGCTGACTCCCCAGGGAGAGCGGCTGCTGGAAGCCTACGACGACTACTGCCGCCAGCTGCGGGCCTTTGCCGACAGCCTGTTTCAGGAAAAGTTCGGCTATTTACAGGAAGAATAGCCTTTGACAGGCTGAAGCATCCGTATCCCGGGGGATACGGATGCTTTTTGTCTCTTTTACCACTTGTTCTCAACCTTTTCGGCAAAGCCCAGCATATCCCGGACCTGGATGACCCGGCCGTCGTCCAGGGTAGCCGCGCCGGCGAAGCGGCCGAACACCTGGTGCTGGTCGGACTTGATGAGCTTCACGTCCGTGCAGGCGGCCCGGTCCAGAATGGGGTCAAATTTCATCTCAAACCGGCCGTCGTCGGAGGTGAAGCGCCAGGGAGACAGGAAATCGTCCCTCCCGTCCCTCTGGGGGATGTGGAAGCACACCTGGCTGAGCTTGTGGGCCTTGCCGCCGTAGAACAGCATATTCTCGCTGGCGGCAGAGGTATCGCCAAAGCCGTAGCCGATGTTCCAGCCGAAGGGCACGCCGTCCGCCAGACCGGAGGCGCTGCCCCAATACCAGGTGTTGTGATACGTCCACACGCCCCGGCCCCAGTCCAGCACGCCGAAGGAATCCGCCGGGTCGAAGCAATAGGTCTTGTCTCCCAGCTGCACCTGGCCCCGGGCCCGCATGCAGTTGATCTTCTGGTTGTAATAGAAGCAGCCGGGCTTCGGAAACGGCGTGCAGATGACCATGGACTCCTCCGGCTCCTCCGTCAGGGTGACGGAGCCGTCAATGGTCTGGCCGTTCAGAAAATTCTCCATATGAAATGTCAGCTCCCGGCCCTGGGGCACATGGCGGAACACCAGGGCATAGCCCCTGCCGGAGGTGGCGGTGGTGCCGGAGACAGAGCTCTCCGGCAGACCGGTCCGGCCCATGGGAAAGGCCCGCATGGGGCTTTTGGTCCGCTCCCAGCGCTGGTCAAAATGCAGGAACGAGATGGAGTCCAGGCCCATATACCCGTTGTCGTCAATGGTCAGAGCCACGGCAAAGTGGTCATTGGCGATGAGATAATAGTCCCACTCCTTGATGCGGGACGCCGGAGCCTTGATATCCGCCCGGCGATAGATGGGCAGAAGCCGCTTGGCATAGCCCGGCTCCCGGAGATTGCCGCTGCCGTCCAGCAGGGGCCCTGCGGTGGTGATCTCATGCTGCATGGTGGTACCCTCCCGTTTTATTTTCTTTATTGTACCATACGCCGCCGCATTTTTCCACCAGGACTTCCCTTTTGGGAAAATTTCCTGTATACTGAAAAAAACAGGGAGGCACTGCATATGGAAAACGAAGCCATTCAGCCCGGCCGGTGGCGGCATTTTAAGGGAAAGGAATATCAGGTGCTGGGTATGGCCCGGCACTCAGAGACTCTGGAGCAGCTGGTCGTATACCGGGCTCTGTACGGTGAGGGCGGTCTGTGGGTGCGGCCCGCGGCCATGTGGCTGGAGACCGTGGACAGGGACGGATACTGCGGGCCCCGGTTCGTGCGGATCGGAGACTGAACCATGAACTATACCATTGTACGATCCCATCGCCGGACCATGGCCATTCAGATCAAGCGGGACGGCCGGGTGGTGGTCCGGGCCCCATACGCCGCCACCGATGAAGAAGTCCGCCAGCTGGTGGAAAAGCACCGGGACTGGATCGAAAAAAGCCTGGCGCGCCAGAGGGAAGCTCCGGCCGCATCGCCTCCGGAGCTGACGGAACAGGAAATGGAAGAACTGCGCCGGCGCGGGCAGGAGATCCTTCCGGGGCGGGTGGTCTATTGGGCGGCACGGATGGATGTTTTACCCACGGGGATACGGATCACCGCCGCACGGACCCGCTGGGGTAGCTGCTCCGGAAAAAACAGCCTGTGCTTTTCCCTGTTCCTGATGCGCTATCCCATGGAGGCCATTGATGCGGTGGTGGTCCATGAGCTGGCTCACATCCGCCACAAAAACCACGGGCCGGACTTTTATCGCCTGGTAGAGGGCACCCTGCCGGACTACCGACAGCGCATCGGGCTTCTGAAGTTGCCGCCCTCCGGGAGTTAAGGCATTTTAATTGAAGCCGCATTTTCCTATTGTGTCCACCGGGAAAACGTGATATGATGGACGATAGAAAGCCACAAAATAGAAATAGGAGGAAGAATCTATGAACGATACCTGGGATCTGAGTATTCTGTATAAGGATTTTGACGACCCCGCCTTTACCGGGGACATGGCAGCCCTGGACCAGGCCATCGCGGCAGTAAACGCCCTGGCCGGTGAGGCGGCGGGCATGGACCACAGCCAGCTGGTGCATCGCTTCCTGCAGGTGCAGGAGCGGGTGGAGGAGCTGACCAACAAGCTCTTCATCTTCTGCAGTCTTCGGTGCAGCGCCAACACTGCCGATACCAAGGCCAACAGTCTGGGCGACCAGCTCAGTGCCAAGCTCAGCGGCTGCGCCGCCGCCAACGCATCCCTGCGCCGGACGGTGGCAGGGCTGGAGGACCTGGACGCCATCATGGACGCCGACCCGGCCCTGGAGCCCTATCGCTTCCTGCTGGAGTCCATCCGCCGGGACAGCAAGTACCTGCTCACCGACCGGGAGGAGGAGCTGTTCGCCCGGATGAACATCTCCGGTGCTTCGGCGTGGGAAACTCTGCGGGACAACCTGACCAGCAGCGTGAAGGTGGAGTACGACGGCGGCATCACCAACCTGTCCGCCATCCGCAATCTGGCCTACGATCCCGATCCCGCCGTGCGCAAGAGCGCCTATGAGGTGGAACTGGCGTGCTATGACAAGATCAAGGATTCCGTAGCCTTCGCCCTGAACAGCATCAAGATGCAGGTCATCAACGAGTGCCAGGTCCGGGGCTATGCTTCCCCCCTGGACAAGGCCCTGTACCAGAGCCGCATGAAGCGGGAAACCCTGGACGCCCTGCTGGGGGCCATGGACGAATACATGCCTAAGTTCTGGCAGTATCTGCGGGCCAAGGGCAAGGCGCTGGGCCACGAGAACGGCCTGCCTTGGTACGAGCTGTTCGCCCCCATGGGCAAGAGCGACAAAAAATACACCACCCAGGACGCCAAGGATTATCTGCTGAATATCTTCGGCGGCTTCGACAGCCAGCTGCACGACATGGTGGAGCGGGCCTTTGACGAGGCATGGATCGACTTCTATCCCCGTAACGGCAAGGTGGGCGGCGCCTTTGACTGCGGCGTGCCCAGCGCCAGGCAGAGCCGGGTGCTCACCAACTTTGACGGCGCCTTCGGCGACATCGTGACCCTGGCCCATGAGCTGGGCCATGCCTTCCACGATCAGCAGGTGTTCTCCCACCCGCTGGTGTGCCAGGAGTACACCATGCCCGTGGCGGAGACGGCTTCCACCTTCAACGAGGTGCTCACCGTCAGCGCCGCCATTGACGCCGCCGAGAGCAAGGACGAGAAGCTGGCCCTGATCGAAAGCCAGCTGTCCGACGCCTGCCAGATCATCTGCGACATCTATTCCCGGTTCCTGTTCGAGTCCTCCGTGTTCGAGGCCCGGCCCCAGGAGTTCCTGGACGCCGACCGCCTGTGCCAGCTGATGCTGGAGGCCCAGAAGAAGGCCTATGGCGACGGGCTGGACCAGAGCTGCCTGCACCCCTACATGTGGCTGTGCAAGGGCCACTATTACAGCGGCAGCCTGAGCTTCTACAACTTCCCGTATGCCTTCGGCGGCCTGTTCGCCCGGGGCCTGTACGCCAAGTATCAGCAGGAGGGCAAGGACTTTGTGCCCCTGTATAAGAAGATGCTCCACGCCACCTCCGTCACCTGCGTGGAGGATACTGCCAGGATTGCCGGCATCGACCTGACCGACAAGGCCTTCTGGCGGCAGGGGCTCCAGTCCCTGGCCGACGAGATTGACCTGTTCTGCCAGCTGGTGAAGTAAATCCGCACTGCAAAAATCGCCGCGACAGCTGTCGCGGCGATTTTGATTACTGTTCGATTTTTTCGGCGGCAGGCTTTTCGCCGAAGCTCTCCTCCAGCCGGTGGAGGCCCTCCTCCATCTCGTGGAAGCCGGACAGGTCCGGCTGGGCCAGGGTCTGCTGGGCCAGGGCCAGCTTCTGGCAGAACTGGCGGTTCAGCTCGGCGTATTTATCCCGGGACTGGGCGCACCAATCCTCCTGCCGACGGGCCATGGTCCGCAGCTCCTCGATAGCCTTGGCCCGGAACTCCTCCGTCCGCCGGTGGGCGCTGATCTCGATATCGGCGATGTGGTCCTTCAGAGACTGATACTCCGCCGCCTGGGCCCGAAGGTCCTCCGTCTCCTGCCGGAGCTTCTGTGCCTGCTCCTGGAGCTGGCGGAACTGATCTTGCAGCTGCAGGCAGGTATCCGCCGCCGCGCTGTTCTCCAGCACGGACTGGCGCAGGGTGCTCAGCTCCGCCTCCATGGCGCGGTTCCGCTCCTGCAGGCTGCGATTTTCCTCCTCCAGAGCGGAAATGCGCTGCTGACTCTCCCGCGAGGTCTGCTGGATATAGCTGATCACGTCCTCCCGGTCAAAGCCGCCGAACAACGCCGTTTTGAAATTGGTATTCATCCCGTATTCCCCCGCTATTCTGTAAATTTGTACACAGTATAGCACAAGGGCCGGATAAAATCAACCGTTTTTCCCGATCATGGCGTAAAGGGCTTCCAGCGCGTCGGACAGGGTCCCCAGCCGGTCGATCAGCCCCAGCTGCACCGCCTGGCTGCCGTACAGAATGGTGCCCACGTCGTTGGACATATCCCCGTCGGCCAGCATCAGCTGGCGGAAGGCATCCTCGGTAATGCGGCTGTGCCGTGCCACAAAGGACACGATGCTCTCCTGCACCCGCTCGAAATACCGGTACGACTGGGGCGCGGCGATCATCAGGCCCGTCATGCGCACAGGGTGCACCGTCATAGACGCCGACGGCACGATGAACGTCTCCCGCCCGGACACCGCCAGGGGAATGCCGATGGAGTGCCCGCCTCCCAGCACCAGGGTCACAGTGGGCTTCGTCATCCCCGCCACCATCTCCGCGATGGCCAGTCCCGCCTCGATGTCGCCGCCCACGGTGTTCAGCAGCAGCAGCACGCCGTCCACCTCCTCCGACTGCTCCAAATGAGCCAGCAGCGGCAGGACATGCTCATATTTCGTGGTTTTCGTGTTGTTGGGAGCCACGCTGTGGCCCTCCACCTGGCCGATGATGGTCAGGCAGTACACGCTGCCCCGCTGGCTTTCCACCAGGGCAGCGCCCAGGTCATAAAGACGCTGGGCGCTCTGGTCGCCGGACTGCTCCGGCAGATGATTGGGTTCCTCCGTCATGGAACGCACCTCCTTATCAGAGATAGCATGTGCATTCCGGCGGAAATCATTCAATTCTGAGGCTGATCCGGCAGTGTGGGACAGAATATGCAGACCGATGTCCCGCTCCAGCTCCGGAATGCGTCGCTTATGGGCCGCAGGCGTATCATATGGTATTCCTCTCAAACGGCATGAACAGGCCGTATATCGTCAAACCTGCCGGATATTTCCGGCAAAAAAAAGTAAGGAGGGAAGACCAAAATCTTCCCTCCTAACAAGGACACACGGTATTTTTACTTGCCTGCTGCCACAGACTCAACGTGCTTGACCTCGCGGCCGTTATAGGTACCGCACTCCGGGCACATTCTGTGAGGCAGATGCAGCGCGCCGCACTTGGGGCATGCCACGAGACCGGGAGCCGCCAGCTTCCAAACGGAGCTGCGTCTCTTATTGCGTCTTTGCTTGGATACTTTTCCCTTAGGTACTGCCATGTTGACACCTCCTTGGTCTTAACTGCCTGAGCAGTAGTGTATTTGTAATATGCTCACTCGTCGTCCTGCGCGAGCAGCTGGGCCAGCTTTGCAAGCCGCGGATCGACCTGCTTTTTGCAGCGGCACGCCTCGCGGTTGAGGTTGACGCCGCAGCCCGGGCAAAGGCCCTTGCAGTCCTCGGAGCAGAGGGTTTTCGTGTCCATATCGAGGATGAACGCGGTGCCGGCCAGGTCCGCCAGGTCCACCTCATCGTGGTCCAGCAAGACAATGTCGTCGTTCTCCATGTCCTGCTTCTCCTGGGCCAGAACGCACGAGAAGGACGCGGACTTGGGAGCGTCAAACTCCTCCATGCACCGGTCGCATACGCAACGAAGCGTCGTACTTGCCTGAAGCTCACACAGCAGCACGCCTGCCTGGTTATACACCCTGCCGTCCACAACAACCGGGCGAACCACGGGCTTCTCTCCGCCGAATTCCAGGTCGGACAGGTCCATCTCAAAATGGAAATCCTGGCTGGCGCCGGGAGTATGCAAAAGCCGGTTCACATTCAGAATCATAGTACACCTCGCAATGACACGAGTAGTATTATACTGAATTTTCCTCCCCTTGTCAAACATTTTCTCATAAATATTTTGACTTTTTTGAAAAAGACGGTAGAATAAGAGCAGACTGGAAATTCTACGGTAAGGGAGGCCCCTTCATGCGGGAGATCACCATCGGAAAAAACGATGCCGGTCAGCGGCTGGACCGCTTTGTGTCCAAAAGTCTGCCCTTGCTGCCCCCGGCGCTGCTTCAAAAATACATTCGCCTCAAGCGCATCAAGTGCAACGGCGCCCGGGCCCAGCGGGATCAGCGCCTGCAGGAGGGCGACGTGCTGCAATTATACATCAATGACGAGTTCTTTGACAAGCCCCGGGAGGATAATCTTTTCCTGACCCTGTTCAAGCCGTCACTGGATATCGTATATGAGGATGAGAACCTGATGCTGCTGAACAAACGGCCGGGGCTGGTGGTCCACGCCGACGAGACGGAGAAGGTCAACACCCTCATCAACCACATCCAGGCGTATCTGTATCAGAAGCGGGAGTGGAACCCCCGGTGGGAGAACGCCTTCACCCCGGCCCTGTGCAACCGCATCGACCGCAACACCGGCGGCATCGTCATCGCCGCCAAAAACGCCGAGACCCTGCGCATCATCAATGAGAAGATCCGGGACCGGGAGATTGACAAGCGGTACCTGTGCGTCACCCTGGGCCGCCCCCGTCCCCCGGAGGGGGAGGTGTCCTGCTTCCTGCTGAAGGACGAGCAGAAAAAGCAGGTGTCTGTCTATCACCGGCCGGTGCCTGGTGGGAAAACCGCCGTCACCCGCTACCGGACCCTGGAGACCCGGGGAGAGCTGTCCCTGCTGGAGGTGGAGCTGCTGACGGGCCGCACCCATCAGATCCGCGCCACCATGGCAGACCTGGGCTGTCCCCTGCTGGGTGACGGAAAATACGGCGACGGCAGGGCCAACCGCCGCTACGGCGAGACCCGTCAGGCGCTGTACTCTTATCGCCTGACCTTCGACTTCCCCACCGACGCCGGGATCCTCGGCTATCTCCGGGGCCGCAGCTTCCAGGTAGACCAGGTCCCCTTCCGGGATAAATATTTTGGCTGACCGCCTGCATCAGCGCCTATTATGCCAGCAAGAATGACAGCTTGTAACAGGAGAACGGAAATTATGCGGTTATGTAAACCAGTTCCCCAGCTTTCGCGGAGTGAAAAACTTCGTTTTCCGTCCTGGAAAAATCCTGGTAAAATCCCGGAAAACTGTTGCGGCACATAGCATTTAGCCGTTGTGGAAAACCCTGTGGAAACTGTGGATAACTCTTTGTAGAGCCTTCCCGGGACAGGCTTTATGTTGCTTTTTGTCCATTCCCTCGTTTTACACAAAAGTAATGGAAAGCGCGGATTTCGACAAAACTCCTGTACTTCCCGGCGGTGGGTCAAGTCCCTCAAACTCCCTGCCGCCGGAAATTTCCGTATCGTTCCGCGAAACTTTCTGCATCCCCGCCGTCATGAATACGCCCCGTATTTCCCGCCGGAGCGGGAAATTTATGGTTGACGGGTGGCAGAAAACATGATACAATACAGCTTGTGACTTCCCCGGGAGGCCATATGCTTGTGTGGCTCAGTTGGTAGAGCAGCTCACTCGTAATGAGCAGGTCGCCGGTTCGAGTCCGGCCACAAGCTCCAAAAGAACCCCTTTGTCCTTGCGGACAAAGGGGTTCTCAGCTTGTCAAAATTACTTTTTGACAAGCTGAGCAAGCATTTTCAAAACTTTCATAAAAGTTCTGAAAATGCGGTGATTGAAAACGAAAGACACCCCTGATGGGTTTCTTTCGTAACTATCTTCCTTTCCGAAGGCGGAGATGATCCCGCTTTTTTGACAGTCTCAGAACCCCTTTGTCCTTGCGGACAAAGGGGTTCTTTTTATAGCACCCTTCAAACTTCCACCGCCGGGAACAGGTCCCAGGGATAGACCCGGGGCGGTGGGCAAAACACGTCCACCCGTTCTCCTGTGACAGGATGGCGGAAGGCCAGGCGGCAGGACCACAGGGCCGCGGTACAGCGGGGGTCCTTGCTGCCATAGCGGATGTCCCCCAGCAGCGGCAGCCCCCGGGAGGAGAACTGCACCCGGATCTGGTGGGTGCGGCCCGTATGCAGCTGCACCCGCACCAAAGACAGCTCCTCCGTCCGGGACAGCTCCCGGTATTCCAGGCTGGCCTCCCGGACGCCCTTCCGGGGACGCTTCACCACATAGCTCTTGTTGTGTCCCGCATCCCGGAACAGCAGATCCGTCAGCGTGGCGGCTGGCTCCGCCGGATGACCCCGCAGCACGGCCAGGTACTCCTTGACGATCTCATGGGCCTGCACGGCGGCGGTGAGCTTTCCGGTGACCTCCCTCCGGCGGGAGAACACCATAACGCCGCCTGTGATTTTATCCAGCCGATGCACCGTGGCAATATAGGGGTTTTTCTGCCCCAGGGACCGGTAATGCTCCCGCAGCAGCTCCGGCATGCACCGTCCCGCTTGACCGTCCTCCGACAGCACGCCCACCGGCTTGCAGCAGATCACCAGGTGCGGGTCCTCATATAGAATATGCAGCGGCTCCATCACTCACCAGCGGCGGCGGCCCCGATAGGCCCGTTGCTGGCGGCGCTTGCCGCCCCGGCTGCCATACCGGCGGCTGCGGCGGCCCAGCTTCAGCCACAGGACAAACACGATCACCAGCACCACGATGGCCACCAGCGCCAGCTTCACCCACGTCTTGGCAAAAAATGCCTCCACGGCAGCCTTGGCCACCAGGAACCGCGACGCAGACACGTCCGCCTGAGCCAGCAGCGGCACCTGGGCGCACACCTGATCGTTGTAGGTGATGGTCAGGGTGCCCAGCTCCTGTCCGGCAGTGATGGGCGCGTTGACCACATCCTCCTTCAGGTCCACGGTCTTGCGGATATCCTCATCCTTGGCATCCTTGGGCAGGAATGCCTCGGCACTCTGGGCGGGGTACAGCATCACGGTGTCCGTCTGCTTGGACAGGGCCACCGGCTGGCGGTACAGCTCGTCCGTAGCCGCCACCTGGCGCATGGAGAAGTTGTTATAAGCCCAGTTGTACAGCTTTGCGGTTTCGGAGAAGCTTTCCACCGTGGCGCCGCTGCCCTTGCAGCCCAGCACCACCGCCACCAGGCGGCGGCCGCTGCGCTTGGCGGTGGACAGCAGGCAATAGCCGGACTCCTCGGTGGAGCCGGTCTTGATGCCGTCAGCCCCGTCATACTGATAGCCCATGATACGCCAGTTGGAGATCAGCGAGTTGGTGGTATACAGCTCCCGCTCCTCGGACTTGTTGGTGGCGGGGACCACATAGGCGGCCGTACCGCAGATCTTCATGAACGTCTCGTTCTTCATGGCCTCCCGGGTGATCAGATAGATATCCCAGGCGGTGGAATAGTGGTTGGGATCGTGGAGCCCGTTGGGGTTGACGAAGTGGGTGCCGGTGCAGCCCAGCTCCTGGGCCCGCTGATTCATCAGGGCCACAAAGGCATCCTGAGACCCGGACACCGTCTCCGCCAGGATGCAGGCCGCCTCGTTGGCGGACACCAGCATCATGCAGTACAGCAGCTGCTCCACCGTCAGCACCTCGCCCTCCTTGATGTCGGCAGAGCTGCCGGTGGGATCCATATCGTTGACCAGGGACGGCGCAGTGACCAGCTGATCCAGGGTCAGGACCCCCTGGTCCACGGCCTCCAGAGTCAGCAGAGCCGTCATGACCTTGGTAATGCTGGCGGGATACTCGGTGTCCTTCTCGTTGAGGCCGTACAGCATCCGCCCGGACTCGTAGTCCATCAGCAGCGCCGCCTTGGCGTTTACCTGAGGCATCTCCACGGCAGAAGCCTGGGGCACGCAGAACAGGCCCGTCAGCAGAAGCGTCAGCAAAAAAACAGATAAAAACCGGCGAATTTTCATTTTCTTTTTCTCCATCTATGCTATAATGGTGGTGGGAATCAGGTCAGCGTGCCCGTTCCCTGCTTATTACCTTTCATTATAAGCAAAATCCAACAGGGAGTCAACAACAGAGCCTATGGGAAAAGTTACAAAAACGGAAATATTTTTGCTGGTCCTGACGCTGCTGTTCGCGGCCCTGTCGGCGGCCCTGTTTTTCACCGGCCGCCCCCAGTCGGAGGGCTACACCGTCACCGCTCAGCGCGGCGACGACAGCCCCCGCCAGCCGGAGTCCTGCCCCCTGAACATCAACACCGCCACTGCCGGCCAGCTGGAGACTCTGGACGGCATCGGCCAGGTGCTGGCTCAGCGCATCGTGGACTACCGCAATGCCAACGGTCCCTTTGCCTCCGTGGATGATCTGCTGGAGGTCAATGGCATAGGCCCCGGCATTTTAGAGACCATCCGCCCCCAGATCACCACAGAGGAGGAACCATGAAAATTTTAGTAGTAGACGACGAGCAGCTGCTGGTCAAGGGCATCAAATTCAACCTGGAAAACGAGGGCTACCAGGTGCTCACCGCCTATGACGGCGCGGCAGCGGTGGAGCTGGCCCGGCGAGAGCCGCTGGATCTGATTATCCTGGACCTGATGATGCCCCAGCTCTCCGGCAGCGAGGCGTGTATGAAGATCCGGGAGTTTTCCGATGTGCCCATCATCATGCTCACTGCCCGCAGCGAGGATGCGGACAAGCTCATGGGCTTCGCCTGCGGCGCCGATGACTATGTCACCAAGCCCTTCAACATCCTGGAGCTGAAGGCCCGGATCAAGGCCCTGCTGCGCCGGGCCGGCGGTCCCTCCCGCGCGGGCCGCAGCCCTGCCCTGCTGACGGTGGGAGACCTGAGCCTGGACACGGAGCAGCGGGTGGCCCTCCGGGACGGCCGCACCATCGACCTGACGGCCAAGGAATACGATCTCATCGAGCTGCTGATGAAAAATCCCCGGCGGGTATACAGCCGGGAAAGCCTGATGAACCTGGTGTGGGGTTATTCCTACGCCGGGGACTATCGCACGGTGGACGTACACATCCGCCGTCTGCGGGAAAAGCTGGAGAAAACACCGGCGGAGCCGGAGTACATCATGACAAAGTGGGGAGTTGGTTATTATTTTGCGGGGGAAAACCAGCCTACAGTTTAAGTTCGGCATGAGCTATATCCTCATCATCCTGGCGGTGCTGGCCCTTCTGAACACCTATCCGCTGCTGATCTCCCAGAGTCTGGTGTTCCAGACCAAGGAGACCGCCATGAAGAGCAGCGTCAAGATGGTGGAGTCGGCCCTGTCCGGTCTGCCGGAGCTGACGGAGGAAAATGTGGGGCAGGCTCTGGCCTCGGTGGAGGAGACCGGCGTGTCCCGCCTGCTGGTAACGGACACTGCCGGGCGCGTCCTGTTTGACAGCCGGGAGGGCGGCAATGCCCGGGGCATGTATGCCGCGTATACGGAGATCGTCCAGGCCCTGGACGGCAACGATGCCTTTTACTGCCGGTACGACAGCCATGCCTTTCTGAGCCGGGGCGCATCCCCGGTGGTATACCGCAACCGCATCATCGGCGCGGTATACGCCTATGAATACGACACCCAGCAGGCGGAGCTGCTCCAGAGCTTTCAAACGAACCTGACGCGTATCTCCCTGTTCATCGGCATCCTGGTGGTAGCCCTCAGCACCCTGCTGTCCCGTGCCTTCACCCGGAAGATCCGGGACCTGCTCCAGGCCATCCGCCAGGTCCGGGAGGGAGCTTACAGCCACCGGGCCGTGGTTCGGGGAAACGACGAGATCGCCCAGCTGGCCACGGAGTTCAACAGTCTCACGGGCCGCCTGCAAACCACGGAAGCGGCCCGGCGCCGCTTTGTATCCGACGCCAGCCACGAGCTGAAAACGCCTCTGGCCGGTATCCGGCTGCTGACGGACTCCATTCTCCAGACGGAGGATATGAATGCCGATACCATCCGGGAATTCGTGGAGGACATCGGCCGGGAGGCCCAGCGGCTCAGCCGCATCACCGAGGATCTGCTGCGCCTGACCAGGCTGGACAGCGGCGTTCAGGACGCCGCCTATCCCGTGTCTGTGTCCCGGGTGCTGGAGCGGGTGGTCCGTATGCTGGGGATAGTGGCCCGGGAAAAGGAGGTCACGCTGACCTACGAGGCCAACGAGGATGCCGTGGTCCGGGCCACGGAGGACGACATCCACCAGATCCTCTATAACCTCATAGAAAACGGCATCAAATATTCCGGCTCCATGGGCTTTGTTCACACCGCCCTGCATGTCACGGACTCCACCGTGGAGATCCGCGTGGAGGACAACGGCATCGGCATCCCCGACGAGGACATGGAGCATGTATTCGAGCGGTTCTACCGGGTGGATAAAAACCGGTCCCGGGCCGTAGGCGGTACGGGTCTGGGCCTGAGCATCGTCAGCGACACGGTCCGCCGCCGGGGCGGTGCCATCCGGGCAGAGCACCGGCAGTCCGGCAGCGGCACGGTGTTCATCGTGGAGCTGCCCCTGGCCCGGCGAGAGGAGGACGACACATGAAAAAGCGCCTGCTTCTCCTGCTCCTGTGCCTGACGCTGCTGCTTACCGGCTGCGCCGCAGGCAAGGAGCAAATGCCCGTCTTTCGGATCTACGGTCTGTCCGACACCCCAGGCAGCGATGCCATCTCCGCCGTCACCATGGACTGGTCCGGGCAAAAGTCCCTCACCGTGGACCAGCAGGCCCAGGCCGCCCTGGAGCAGCTGCTGGGCGGCTGCACGGAGCCCGGCTATCGCAGTCCCATTCCCCAGGGAGTCCAGCTGCGCAGCTGCCAGCTTACCGGCGGCATGGCCCTGGTGGATTTTTCCCAGGGCTATGAGCAGCTGTCCGGCATCGACCTGACCATGGCGGACTACTGCGTCACCCTGACGCTTTCCCAGCTGCCCGGCGTGTCTGTGGTGCGCATCACCGTGGAGGGGCAGGAGCTGGCCTATCGCAGTCACAGTCTGCTGCGCTCTCAGGATCTGCTGATGACCAGCGAGGACGACGTGTCCCGCACCCTGGCCATCCGCCTGTATTTCCCCGCCCAGAGCACCGGACAGCTGACGCCGGAATCCCGCACCCTGACACTCCATGAGGGCGACAGCTCCGCCGAGGCCATTGTATCCGCCCTGCTGGCCGGTCCCCAGGCCGACGGCCTGTCTCCCCTGCTGCCGGACGGCTTCCAGGTGCTGACCGTCCGCGTAGAGAGCGGCACCTGCTATCTGAACCTGCCCCGGTCGGACGTTTCCCTGCTGCCGGAGGGCCAGGATGCTCAGGAGCTGCTGGTCCGGGGTATGGTGAACTCCCTGTGCTCCATTGCCAGCGTGGACCGGGTCCAGCTGCTGCTGGACGGCGAGGTAGCCGCCTCCTTGGGCCAGATAGACATCAGCGGCCCTCTATGTAAGGAGTAGTCCCGTAATCAGTAAAAAAAATGTGCCGCCCGCAGGCGGCACATTTTTTTCGGCTATTTTACTCGTCGTCCTCGTCGTCCTGGGCATTGGCCAGGTCGCTGAGGTCAAACTCCAGCTTTTCGCCGCATTTGGGGCAGCGGATCTCACCGCTGTCCAGGGTATCCTCGTCGAAAACGATTTCTTCCTGGCAGATGGGGCAGGTGGTCTCGAAATAGGACTCATCGTCATCGTAGTCCTCCTCGTCCTCGTCATCCATCTCGTAGAGGGCCTCCTCCACGTCGGACAGATCGTCGCTGACGGCATCCAGACCGTCCTCCACGTCGCACAGCTCGTCCTCCAGGTCCACGAACTTCTCAGCCATGTCGTCCAGCACGTCGATGATGGCAGCGATGAGCTTGCCCTCCTTGGTGTCGGTGTCCAGCGCCAGGCCCTCGGCCAGGCCCTTCAGATAAGCTACCTTCTCAGAAATTTCCATGTTCATGCTCCTTTCCTGATATGGGTGGTGGTGGGAAAACCGCAGTCCTTACTTGGCGCGGCCCAGGTACTCGCCGGTGCGGGTGTCGATGGTGATCTTGTCGCCGATGTTGATGAACAGGGGCACCTTCACCTCGGCGCCGGTCTCCACGGTGGCGGGCTTGAGGGTGTTGGTGGCGGTGTTGCCGGCCAGACCGGGCTCTG
>ERZ827498.1541-NODE-1541-length-25164-cov-4.265363_pt1 | contig 25164 bp, 19 predicted proteins | sample MGYA00519865_ERZ827498 | MGnify/ENA primary metagenome ERZ827498 (study PRJEB31778, sample SAMEA3449328) | human gut metagenome | biome: human gut; feature: human-associated habitat; material: faeces | place: United Kingdom | collected 2010/2012 ...
GCCATGATCACGCTCGGTCTCAGTTCCCGCGGCGCGCTGGCCGTCTGCCGCATGGCGAAGGCACACGCCTATATGGAAGGGCGCGACTATGCCGTGCCGGAGGACGTCGCCGCCATATTCGCGGACGTGAGCGGCCACCGCGTCATTCTCAGCCCGAAGGCGAAGATGACGGAGACCTCGGCCTCCTCCGTGATCGAGAGCGTGCTTGCAAGCGTTCCCATGCCGGCGGCGGGCCGCGGGGAGTAAGGGGTATGTGGAAAGCGCGATTGACCTACGGCCTGTGGCTGGTTGGCGCGGCGCTTCTGTATGTGTTCACCGACCGTTACTATGCGCTGGTGCTGCTGCTCGCGTCCGTTGCGGGGCCGATGGTGTGCGTTTTGTGCAATCTCTGCCGCCGGACGGGCCCTGCGGTATCGCTGCATCTGGCGCCGTCCGCGGCCAAGGGCGAGAAGACCGAGGGAATGCTGAAGCTGGATAACCGTACGGCGCTCCCGATGGGACGCATCGACTGCACGATCCGCGAGGAGAACCGCCTCACCGGAGAGAGCGTGAGCCGGACGGTGTCGCTGCGTCTGCCGGGGCGGACGGCGGCCAAGCTGCCGTTCACGCTCGAGAGCCGCCACGGCGGCGCGGTGGAGCTGCATGTAGAGCGTCTGGCCGTGCGAGATCTGTTCGGCCTGTCCCGCCGGGGCTATGCCGCGGACGCGGCGGCCCGGTGCACGGTGTTCCCGGATACGTTCTCGCCGGTGCTCTCGGCGGGGACGCGCATGAGCATGGACGCCGAAGGCACCGAGTACTCGCCGGACAAGCCCGGCTTTGACCCGGCGGAGACCTTTGATATCCGCGAGTACCGCGCCGGTGACAGCCCGCGTAGCATCCATTGGAAGCTCTCGGCCAAGCTGGAGCGCATGGTGGTCCGCGAGCCGGGGCTGCCGCTGGAGACCTCGTATATGTTCCTCTTTGAAAACGACGCGGCGTCGCCTGCGGCGGTGCGCGACACGCTGGCGGAGGCGTACTGCTCCGTTGTGCAGGTGCTCGCCGCGGAGGATGTCCGCTTCGGCATGGGCTGGACGGACGGTCGCACCGGGCTTTATGAGCAGACCGATGTTCACGGAAGCGAGGATCTGATCGGCGCGATCTCCCGGCTGCTGGACGCCGGAGCGGATGAGGAGAGCGACGTGGTGCGCCGGTATCTGGACGGCGCGGAGAACGATTATGCCCATGTGATCTGTTTTGCGCCGCACGTTCCCGCGTCCATTGCCGAGCTGAGCGCCCATGCCGGCCACGTTACGCTCTTTCTCTGCTCGGACGAGAGCTGGCCGGAGGCGCTGTATGCGGATAATGTACATGTTATGGCGTTCACTCCGGAGAACTATCTCCGGGAACTGAGCTATATTGCGATTTGAGAGCGGCGGAGGAAACGATATGAAGAAAACATCCAATCTGTCTCTTTCCTTCGTCCTGACCCGGCAGAAAAAGTATCCGTTCGGCGACGCCATCGCCGCGGCAGCGCTCTTCGCCGGGATCCTTGGCACGTTCTGCACGACCTTTTCTCTAACGGTATATCTGCCGCTGCTTATGCTCGGCGGCGCGCTGGTGATCGCGGCGGCATTTCTGCCGGAGCGGCAGCGCCGTATCCGGCAGGCGGCGCTTCTTGTGCTGCTGGTCTGGGGCGTCGGCATGACGCTCGCGTTTCTGCCGGACGTCCGTTCCGGGTTCTGTCGGACGGCGAACGCCGTCTCCGACGCACTCGGCACGGCGCAGCGGAAGGTCCTGACGCATTTTGCAGCGACCGAGGGAAATGTCTGGCGGCAGACAACATTCTTCCTGCTGCCGCTCGCGCTTCTGCTGGGATATCTGTGCGCGTGGATCGTGAAAAACGGAAACTTACTGCTTGCAACGCTCTTCGTGCTGGGGCTCGTCGTTTTGCAGGCCGTTACCGGCGGCACGGCAGCGCTTGGCTGGGGGCTGTGTCTCTTCGGTGCGGAGGCGCTGTTGATCGTGACCGCGTTTTATCGGGGGCGGGGCTTTCGCCTGCGCACCGACGGCGGAGCCACCGTATCGGCGGCGGGCAGCGTCGCGCTGATCCTTTGCGTGACGCTGGGGTTGTCCGCACTCTTTATCCCCGTCCGCGGCTACGAAAAGAGCGCAATCGCTTCCGGCACGGAAGCGGCGCTGGAAATGGCCGCCGGGCAGGTGCGCTATGGCAAATCGGAAAACCGTGCGCTGCCGGAGGGTGACTTCCGGAATCTGGGTGATCTGGTATTTCCGGAGACCACGGCTCTGCAGGTCGTGATGAGCCAGCCGGATTCGCTGTATCTGCGCGGCTTTGTCGGCGAGAGCTATACCGGCGACGGCTGGACGGCGCTGGATAAGCAGGAGCTGTACACGAGCGCCAATCTCTTCTATTGGCTGCACAAGAACGACTTTTACGGCCAGACGCAGCTCGCCAGCGTGACGGCACTGCTGGACGGCCGGCTGACGAGCGACGATCTCAACACGCTTTCCGTCCACACCGTGGACGCCAGCCGGAAATACGTCTATGCGCCCTACGAGCTGTGCAGCGCGGAAGCGGCACTGCTCGACAGCGAGAATCTGGGCGACAGCACGCTCCTCTCCCGCGGCTTCCGCGGCCGTGACAGCTATACCTACACGGCTCTGCCGAATCAGGTAAAGCGGTATACGGAGCTCGTAAGCTTCCTGCGGATGGACGCGGAGAATCCTTTGGACGAGCTCTCGGCGTATCTCGTGAGCGAGAGCCAGTACAACACCTTCGTGTATGACGCCTATACGGCGCTGCCGGAGAGCGTGGAGAGCTATCTCACGCGGGAGCTCGGCGAGCCGGAAACGGAAAACGGCCAGCACATGTCCTACCAGAAGGCCAAACAGCGGATTCTGGAGTATCTCACGGCCAATGCATCCTACACCGAGATGCCCAAGGAGACCCGGGACGACGGCGAGGACTTCCTGCGCTTCTTCCTGGAGAGCGGTGCCGGGTACTCGGTGCACTATGCCACGGCCGCAGCGCTGATGTTCCGGCATTACGGTATCCCGGCGCGCTATGTGGAGGGATATCTCATCTTCCCGGAGGACGTGGAGGGACAGCTGGAAAACGCGGTCCTGACCGTCCCGGAGGCGCACGCACACGCCTGGGTGGAGTTTTATCAGGACGGCATCGGATGGGTACCGTTTGAGGTGACGCCGCCGTACATCGACCGGATGGAGCAGCCGGATATCTTCCAGGGCTATGACACCGGCGAGAACGAATCGGACGGCGACGACAAGGCCTCCGAGGAAATGACGGAGGATAACTACATCCAGTCCGAAGAAAAGGAACGGCCGGATGTCCGCGAAACGGCAAAGACGGCGCTACTCTCGCTGCTGGGGCTGCTGTTGGCGGCGATCCTCTTCCTGCTGGCACGTTATCTGAAAAAGCGGCGCGAGCTGCGGCAGCGGCTGGCCAGATTTGACGATGCGTCCACGGCAAAGGGTATCTGCGCGATTTTTGCTTACTGCCGGGAGCTGCTCGGTGATATGGGCATAAAGAGCGGCGGCGCATCGGTCCATTCGCTGACGCCGCGCGTTGCGAAGCTCTGCGGCGAGGATACGGCAGCCCTCTACGGGGAATGCGCCGCAATCTGGGAAGAAGCGGCGTTCAGCACGCATGAGATGAACGAAGAGCAGCGAGAGAAGCTCAAGCACCTGTGCGGCGCGCTTCTCACCAGCCTGAAGAAAAACACCAAATTCTTCCGGCGTCTGGTGCTGCGATTCTTTGTTGTGAGATATTAAGTATTAAGTAGGAAAACCGCCCGGCGGAGGACATCGTGTCCCCGCTCGGGCGGCTTTCTCGTCGGTTGCTGTAAACACAGCTTTTTCAGTAATTCGGAGCAGGTTATGCTTTCAACTTGCAACTAACTTAAAACCAACTTGCGACGAACTTGCAACTATTCAGTACAGCGTTTGCCGAACTGTTGGCGGAAAAATAATTGATATGAGAAAACTGATTCCCGTGCGAATTGCAACTGTGCTCCTATCAAAAACTATAAGGTAATGATTCTATTTATCAAAGGCAGATAACCATGTAAGGCGGGATGCAGAGAATGTTGTCTTTTTCTATGAGGTTTCTCGGATGCACAATATAGCAGCCGCCGATTCGATTTTTGAATTTTTCCCGAAACCGGTGCAACGACTCTGTGGTATAGCGCATACCGGATTTCACTTCAATGGGATAGATTTTATATTTCGTTTTGCTGTTGTTGGAGATAATGAAGTCAATCTCAATGTCGTTTCGTTTCTTCTCTTCATTGTATTGCGTGTAGAAAAATAACCGATGCCCGTTGGCTGTAAGCATCTGCGCAACGGCATTCTCAAACAGCATACCTTCGTTGATTCCAAGCTTCCCAGCAAGAATCTGTTTATAGACTTCGTCCTCCAAAAGTTCGTTCTCGTCAAAAGCGTGGCTGACCAGCAATCCCGTATCACCCAAGTAGCACTTGATATAGGCATCCGATTCGCTGAGCGACAAACCAACATTCGGATCATTTGCTCTGCGGCATTCATTGGCCACCATGGAATCCGCCAACCAGAAAAATGTTTCCTCATACTGATCGGCCGTGGATCCTGCGGCAATGCGATTGAAAACAACGCGCTTTTCGTGCCGCGAAAGAAGCCCCGGAATCTGGTCAAATATGGCCAACACCTTGGAACGATACTGTGCACGGATCTTCATGATATCGTTCCGATAAAGCTCCAGAATATCCCGCTTTTCCTGATCGGCTTTTCCGAAGTCCTTATGTCCTTCCAGAAAGGCAACCACACTCATCGGCATGCCGCCGACAAGCAGATACTGCCCCCATAGAAGCATTGCTTTGTTGTGCAGATTTCTTTCGAGTGGTTCCCTCTTATCAAAGCAGGAACGGATATAGTCTACCAGCGGCTCTTCCCGCAAAGCCCAGCAAAATTCCTCGAAGTCCAGCGGATACATCTTGATATGCCGCTCCTCGGATGGAATGACAATATCCTTTACATTCTCCTTAATGGAGATTAGCGAGCCGGTTTCGATATAATCGTAGCGCCCGTCCGCGACCAGGTATTTTATCGCTTCCCGCGCTTTCGGAAACATCTGGACTTCATCAAAGACAATGATACTCTCCCGCGGGTAGAGCGTAACGCCGTATTCTACCGACAACAGCATGAAGAATGTGTCCAAATCATTCAGATGCTCCAGAAAATATTCCTTAACTGTCTCGGTCGCGCGAGCAAAGTCGATCAGGATATAGCTCCTGTACTCATTTTTGGCAAACTCCTCTACCACGGTAGATTTGCCAATTCGACGAGCTCCTTCTACAAGCAGAGCCTTCTTGCCACCGGTTTCCTTTTTCCATGTAAGAAATTTATCATAAATCTTCCGCCGGAAAAGCATAGTCGATCACCTCAATTACTACTATACAGCGGCGGCCAATAAAACGCAAGATAAACAGTTCGTCAATTTCCTACAATACGCAGGTTTGTAATGCTGCCAATTTCCGGAAAAACGCGTTAAAATTTACGCAGCAGACTAGGTGTCATACCTCAAAGCGGAATATTAAGGGCGGATACAAGGATGCACGATAGTTATGTTTCTTCCTTCTTTGATGAAATACCGGTAGATTTTTCTGAAATAGTCAGTATAGCTATTTCTAGTCCTTCTACTCTTACAAAAACCTTTATTCTTCCCGGCATACTGACATCATGCTGCTAAGGCTGCAACTATGGGTCTATAAAAATACTATATAGATTTTGCGATCTTTATTCACGCCGCTGTCTTAGGGTATCATTTTACGACATTTTATGATAAAATTCCCCTAGAAGGAGGGGAAAACATATGGGGAAACTTATAAATAGCTCTGTTTATTCTTTAATCAAAGAAGAATACTCAGGGCGCAACATATCTGATGCCTTCATTTATCTTACAAAGGCAGTAATAAAGGCCAGAGAATATCGACCATTTTCTGTTCAGGATATCTGTGATGACTTTACAAAGTACTGCGGTTTTTCAATTCCCTATCATCCAATGACGGTGATTGTTGGAATACTAAAAGGGCAGGGGTATTTGTGGGAAACCTTTTCCAGCACATTTAATCCTGTCAGGGATAAAATAGAAAAAGATATTTCGGACAACGCCATAGAAAAGGAACAGATTCAACTTGATCGGCTTATCGAAAGATACGTTATATTTTCAAAATCATCTGCCGGGGTTGATATCACCAAAACGGACGCGGAGAGAATTATTGATGACTTTATAAGCGCAAACGGAACTGACTTATTACGTGGTGTCCAAGAATATAGTGTAATTGCTGACAGCGCATCCCTCCGCAGCTTTTATGCGTTTTACTCTTCACTCGAAAAGACAGATCCAAGCCTTGAATATATCAACTCTCTAATTGTCGGCAGAATTCTTACAGAGTTATTTATTAGTGGACAGGACCAAAGTGCTGGTGTAACTAGAAGTAATGCAACTGTCTATTTAGATACGTCTGTAGTTTTTGCTCTTTTGGGAGTAGATGAAATTGACCACTCCAATGTTTATAAAGATCTTGTGGCCGCTACTCAAAAAATGGGAATGAAAGTAAAAGTTTTTTGGCATACGTTTTTGGAGATTATTACACTTGTCCAAGGAAGCGAGGAGTGGATAGGGAATCCTAACTATGATCCATTTTGTGCTACGGCCTCAACTAGATTTTTCGTAAGTCATAATTATACTAAAGATGAAGTTGCCAATTATGCCGCTACGCTTGAAGCAAAACTAAAGAGTTATGAAATAGAAATTGATGATATGCCGTATCCTGCGACAAGTCCGAGGGGGGTTAATTCGGAACAGCGCTATTATGATTTAATTGTTGAAAGATATAAGGAACGATCACAGTTCTTTGACGAAGAACTGAAACAGAAAACGATTGATAAAGATGCTAGATCCCTTTATTTTATTGATCATTTGAACGCTGGCAATCGTGCCCCTTACTTGCGCGCGGTTTCACACATTTTCATCACCAGAAACAATGCATTGGCATCAATCGCAAAAGATTTTGTTCAACAAAATACATCCGAGATTCCTGACTGTGTGAATGATATATACTGGGGAACACTTATTTGGCTGAATAATCCGCAGAAATTATTGTCAGCCACAAGAGTGAGAGTTGCCGCGAATGCGTATGCTGCTTTTTTACCATCAACGCAATTAAAAAAGAAACTGGTTGAATCAGCGGAAACACTTGTAGAAAATGAAACAATAACTCCAGAAGAAGCTTATTTCCTGAAGTCTAGTATTTTAGCACAACGCCTTCTTATGGAAATGACAAAAGGGGATGCGAACTATTTCACAGAGAAAACTCCAATAGATATTTTGGCAAAAATAAAAGACGATGCGAAACGCCAGGGCCGCCTAGAAGAACGCGAAATAGCACAAAAAGAAGTATATGCTATGCAAAAGAAGTATGATGCGTTGTCTGCAGAAATGAATCAGAATAAGTTGCACTATGAAAAAGCACTTTCGGAATTGAACAAAATGGTTCAAGACGCTGATAAACGGGAAAAACTACGAGATATACGAGAACTAAAACAAAAATATAGCGAAATTATTGAAGCGTTATCGACGCAAGAAACTGCAAAGATGCTTGCGGAAAAAAAGTATAAACATACTACTGCTTTTGTCACAGCTTTATTCCTTTTACTAACTGCGGCTTCTATACCAATAACTGTGTGGCTATTTCGCTATGGAAACGAGCGAGGGAAGGACTATTTGAATGTAATATCAATTATTATAAATATACTTCTTTTTTGTTTCACAATTGCGTTTCGTGTGCTCGCGGGAAAACCGGTAGATGCCCAGAATCTGATCTCAAAAGGTCTGCTTAGAATTAAAGAGAAAAAATATGAAAAATATGGATACGACGAATCCAAAGTAAAGCAACTAAACACCGAATTGAGTCTCGTTAAGGAAAAGTTGATATCTTTGCAGGCACATTCATTAAACGAGGATTTTGCATGTGTATAACTTTCACACATATGGTATGAACTCAAACGAGAAAGAAGCTGGTTCGCATGAACCAGCTTCTTTCTTGTTCTGCTTGAAGGCATTCAATTATTAATAGCCAAGTTCAGACCGAAGATAATCTTCACGTCCGGTAGAAGCATAGTAGTCGCTCATCCTTTTTAGGAAGCAAGCAGTAATTGGGTAGTCGACTTCATACTCTTTTGCTTTCCTCTTATATTCATCAGCCAGTTGCTTCTGATCGCTGCCATCATGTATTTCTCGGAAGCCAAGAGAATTGATTTTTCCGCTGAATACCGCGTCTACGATTTCGGAAAGATGAAGCTCTTCTAATACTCTTCTCGTAAACACATGTGGCGAAATACCGTCCGAGTCAGTTTTTGCTCTTCCGAGAACCTCTCCGGCAAAATGGATTGATAAGATATCATAATCTTCAATCAATGTAGAAAAGAATTTTTTAAAAAGAGTATAGTCCAAGTAAGCTTGCTCCGGGAGTTGATACTTCCATTTTAGATGGATACTACTTTGCGTTTTCTTCGATGACTCTGAACGGAGACGATCGGGGGTGTTGAAAAAGTAAATACACACCGCATTTGAGAGTTCCGAGGTGAGCCGCTTGGAAAAAAGCATGTAGCAAAGTTCCGCCCACTCCGGACTATAATGCTTTTCCTCAACATTTTGAATTATCTCGTTGATAAAGTCGCTCTCATGGTAATTCGGCTCGGGCTTTTCGTGGCATTTCAATATAACAGAGAGAACTTCCGTGATTTTGGCGATGTCCAACTCGGAGGCCGTTAACGATAACTCATAGCAATAAGGCAACAGGCCTTCCGGGTGGTATTTTAATAATGCAAGAAATCTGTACTCATCTTGGTTGCTCACGCCCATTTGTTGGTGACTCCAGTATGCGCTCTCACGTTCAGGAGTACCAAGCCAGTCATAGGAGTCTGTTCTTGCGATTCCGTGCAGAAGCTGCAATTGAACGTCTTCTGGAAAGCTCTGAAAGACTAAGTCTGCAGTTAATTTATCTGCGCAGTTAATAAAAGAACACAGTATGTTTTGTTTTCCAGCCTTAACGAGTTCGCCGGCCATATATACGGCATCCGTTGAGGATAACGCTTTGGCAAAGATAGCTCCCCATTGGTAACTATGGTCTATAAAGTGAACAAGTCGAGAGACTTTTTCGATGCCATTTTGCTCAACAAGCAGTTTTAGCATTTGAACCCTGTGTTCGTCTGCAATCTTCCGTACTTCCAAGGGATTTTCTTCCAAAAGGCATTCGTCAATCGGGCACCAAAGATATTCATGGAACAAATACGCAACCGATAAAACGGGATCAGAAGAAGCGGTCTTTTCAAGCCAACAGGGAAAAATCTCTTCGTATTTTACAAAATACTCAACGTTGCATTCTTTTGAACGGAATATTGTTTTCCGAATACTAAAATTCAGGTTAGCCAAAGCACCATCATTAAAGACATCCGGAGAAAAACGATCCGCTAGTGAGCAAAGAAAGTCCGGATGGTACTTTGAGTAATTCTCCAGGATCTTCCCAACAATCAGTTCCTTGCCGTTGGCGATAGCTGTACTAAATGCCGTTTCGCTAATCATCTGAAGCGCATTGAAGTACGCTGGATAAGGAACAGCTTCCTCGAAAACTTTTTTGATACCAATATAGCGCCCATAGTATACGCTCCTCTGCTCTAACGCCTCTGTAAACAGTAAAAGGCCGAGTTCTGGTACTTGAGTAATATATTTTTTGAACAGAGCGATTTTCTGGGACAGTACCAATGCGCCGCGATTGTATGCAAGAAACAACGTGTTGAGAAGGGCTCCCTTGACAGAATTGTATGCCTCGGATTCCTGCTTTAAGCAGGTGAGAAGGTTAAACAGGGTATTACACGCATTAACAGATGTTTCATCATGTTGCGTCAGCTCTTCCAAAGTGTTTATCACATTTGTGCACTTGCTAGAATACAATTCTTCTGTAAAGAAAGCCAGCAAAGGCTTTTGATTCGTCTCCAATCCAGCCTGAATAAAGCAAAACACGGCTTCTGGTGCAGCCATTGCCAAGAAAAGCAAATTGGGGAAAATCAATTGTGATGCTTTTGCGAAGTAGGCATAGTCGAGAATCGATTTAACAGCGTCGGCGACTTTGTCATTTTCGCTATCCGACTCGGAAAGAAATACATAGTTTAATAAAAGACTGTGGAATATAGTATCTGCAAAACGTTTTCCTTCCATCGTATAGACATCAGGTGCATCATTTAATATAGATAAAACAGCGGCGTTAAGTCTGTCAAATGCCGAATCTGATGTGTGGATATTTAGTATTGCAAACGTGCTTTCAAAGTCGACAACGCTGTAATACTCGCCTACTCTTTTTATGGGAGAGTCTTCCAGTCGAAGTAACTCATTGTATTTGTTCTCAATTACCGTATAGGAAGTTCCCGACAATTGCTCTACCAACTTTCTATCACGGACAGGATGAAAAGACCGCAAAAAGGCAATCGGGATAAGGAGGTGGAGACTGCCTAAATTCGCCCAATCCGGTCTGTCCTCGTTGGCACACCCCGGTATTTTGCGAATAAGGGCTCTCATGTTTCCGCGAGTAGCTGTATACAATGCATCCGCTTCGGCATAGTCAAACCCCATAGACTTAAACGCGCGCAAAAAATGACTTTTAGGCAAAAGATTCAGGTTAATATTTCCCTCAATGCAGGTGGACTCTTTATTAAAACATATAATTACAGTATTTCCGTTTGTGATAATATCGTCCGTGCAGGGGTAGTTTAATAAAAAAACTTTCCCGCATAATTGCGAAGATAATTGGGAAAAGGACTTGGAGTCGTTAACCACAATACAGCGTTCTCTTAAATCAGCTTTTTCCCGCAGCGCCGCCAAAGCGAAACCGTACGACTCAATACGGGTTTCTGCTTTTATACGAATAATAGTATCCGGACTGCATAGGCCATATAGTACTTGAACACCGTTTTCTCGTTTATCCAGGAACATCAAAGATGAAAGTGGCGGGTTCGTCTTGCTCGAAAAATGATTCCACGAGGAGGAGACAGTCTCAAAGTCGGGACGTGACTGGCGAAAGATGCACTCATAAAGCCAAGCATAAACGGCAGGCTCGCTGTTGATCCAGTCCGCCAATACAACGCCGTCATAAACGCGTACTCTTTTCCAATCTGTTTTTTCTTGCTCCCACTCCTTGATGGAGATTGACTGCACAGCCCAGACTCTGGGTGTCACAAGGTAAAACGTTGCTTTGGCCTTATCGACACCAAGCGAATCCTCGGTTCGCTTTTTGTAATCATCATTTATTTTTGACAGGACATTAGAATTTGTTCCAAATTCCCAGACGCTGATGCCGCTATCAACATAAGTAGAATTGTTGGAGCATTCAATGATCCCATCAAAACCAGGAGCCCAGATATCATCAGAAAAAGGAATACGTATCCCGTTCACAGATGACTGGCTACAAATAACAAGCCGTTTTATTAATTCAGGTAACAGAGCCTGAAATTCTCTGGGATGCGTTTCGCAGTAGTTTTGAAGCTGAGTTGCGGTTAACAGTTCCATTTTCGGACTCCTCCCATTTTGTCAACTTATCGGATTTATTTTACCTTTTTTCTTCCATTTCTGCAATCTAACAATCCGATAACACCCAGCCATTCACGAAGGAATCTATCTATAAATAGAGTGAAGCCAGATTTGACAACCGACGACATATAACGCCGGAGAGCCCAAAGCAGGGCTCTCCGGATTTAGTATGCCGGTAAGCCGTACCCGAAGATGCAGGTATCGCCTACATAGTAACGTCCCTGGGCGCAGTCATCGTTCATGCTGCCCTCGATGGTATACACCAGACCGCCCTCGCATCTTTCAACGATACCCACATGATCCGGGCGTCTTTCCGTTCGCTGACGCCGCGCGTTGAGGAGCTCTGCAGCGAGGACACGGCAGCGCTCTACGGGTAATGCGCTGCGCTGTGGGAAGAAGCGGCGTTCAGCACACACGAGATGATCGAAGAGCAGCGAGAGAAGCTCAAGAACCTCAAGAACCTGTGCGACGCGCTTCTCACCAGCCTGAAAAACGCCAAATTCTTCCGGCGTCTGGTGCTGCGATTCTTCGTTGTGAGATATTATAACTAAATAGAAAAAGCCGTCTGGCGGAGGACATTGCGTCCCCGTCCGGGCGGCTTTCCTATCACTTATCAGCAACTGTAAATATCCCTCGCGGGCAATTTAGAGCAGATCTATGCATACAACTTGCGACCAACTTAAAACTAACTTGCGACGAATTTGCAACCATTTCAGCAAGTCGTTTACCGAGCGTTTGGCAAAACGCAGGATAAATAGCTTGCTGTTTTCTTACAATACGCACGTTTAACGTGCCACCTTTCGCTGAGATAACGCATAGTCCGCAGCAATCTGGCGTCATATAAGAATAATTTTACTCTCCCATTTCTTCCAAATAATCCTGCTGCCATTTCCAGCTGCTATATATTTTACATTTTCCAGTAAAAGCTTCCTTGCCATATTTCCTTATGCATTCTTTTGCGGCAGCACATATACATCTGCATAACTTAGGGATAGCATTCTGACTCGCAAAAGCGGCCGTTATATGTGAAGATTTCCCATCGATATATACCTCGGAACACGTTGTTTATAGAACCTATTTTTGCGGAGTTTGACTTCTATTGGCTATTGTTTCTTTTAAACTATCTAGGAACTGGTTAAGAATCTTTTCTTTCTCCTCCTGGGGATATGATTCTGGATCCAGGTCTGCAACAACTTTTCCAAAACCGTCGACAACCGCTTTCACAAATAATCCTGTTTGCGCATAATCGAGATCCTCTTTTGTAACTTTGTTAATTTCTATTAGTTCAGATTTTTCTCTATTGAGGTGTTTCAAAATGTCAAGAAACATACCTGCAATGGAATTTGTTGTAAAAAAGAAAGAACAATACAATACACTTTGAGTAAAAACGCTATCTGGCTGTGTTTTGAGATATATTTGTATTGTAGAGAAAAGAAGCAAAAAAAGATTAATAGTTAAAAAGATAACGCTCGAAAAAGTGGACTCAATTTCCTGTAAAAAGGATTCTTTTCTCAGTAAAAACCTGCATTTTTGGAGTGGATTTGTTGGATCAAGTTCCTCGGGCTGGATCCGTTTCAAGTATGCAATCACAATACCGTCCCAAACCAGGAAAATCGCCAAAGCCAGTCCCCAAATTGTCCACTGCAAAGATAAGATGTCATACACCGTATTAACATCCCATGCGGGCTTTCCTTTTGTTGAAACCAATGCAAGAACAAGCAAAAACCAGCCAATAAATAGCTTGGGAAAATTTCTTGAAAGCCAAAAAGAGAATCTTGATTTGCAAACTCGTCTTGCATTTCGGACAATCAAAACAGACAATACAACGGCAAAGAAACCACAGAGCCCAGCAAAACATCTCACCCAAAGTAGTGTAGATATATCTGTAAAATTACTGATGAATACAAACACAGCGCCGATAGAAATGAATGCAAAAACAAGAGAACCCAAAAATGCGCAGATAAATAGTCCAAATGCTTTGCTCTTTTTCATGTTTATCTTTCCTCCAAAGCCCCACGAACCAGTATCGGGCAAATATCCTTATGCATCTCTTTTAAAGATAGCTGACTACAAATAATATTACTATTTTGACAGTATCATGTTACATCTGCTCCAAGTTTCATTCTTATAAACTTATCGAATTTATTTTACCTTTTTTCTTTCATTTCTGCAATCTAACAATTCGATAACATCCAGCCTTCCACGAAGGGAACTATCCATAATAGAGTAAAACCGGATTTAGTAACCGACGACATATAATAACAGGAGAGCCGTAGAATCTGGCTCTCCTGTGTTTCAATATGCCGGCAAACCGTACCCGAAGATGCAGGTATCGCCTACATAGTAGCGCCCCTGGGCGCAGTCGTCGTTAACGTTGCCTTCAACGGTATACACCAGGCCGTTCTCGCATTTTTCAACGATGCCCACATGATCCGGATACCCGTCCGGATCCCAATCGAAAAAGATGATGTCGCCGGGGCTTGGTTCGGCAGAGCCGTCCGCCCAGCCGGCGTTATCCTTGAACCAGTTCGCGCCCCAGACACAGTTCTCAAACTTCGGAATGGCCCCGGTGTCAAGCAAGCCAGCCTGATCAGCACACCAGCTCACAAACATGGCGCACCACTCTGCACGCTCGCTCAGCCCCCACCAACTCCAGTAAGGCTCGCCGCCTACATTGCCGACCTGTGTCAGCGCTATCTCCACAATGGCCTGATTGCCCTCCGCGGTGAAGGCACGTCCGAACGGGTAGTAGCGCAGCACATGCGCCGGGTACTGCTTGTCGCCGTATCCGCTCCAGCCGAGCTGCGCAGCCATACGATTGGAAAACTCAATCGCCGCGATGGCCGAATATCCACCGTAGTTCTCCCGCGCCCAGGGGATAAACCCATTGCCGAAATTGTAGCCCTGCAGCGCCAGCTTGATGTTTTCCATATCGACAGGGCTTTCCACTTCGGCCTGCTGCAGGCTGTCCGCAATGGTCTGGACACCTACATCGATGGAATACTCCGGATCGGTGATGGCATTGGGCGTTCGTGGGTAACGGGTGTTATACCCGCTTTCGGACGCCTGCATGGGATCAAACCCCTGCCCGCCGCTCTCCTGCATCATGATCGCCTTGATCAGCTCGACGTATTCTCCTATGCCGTATTGATTGGCATACACGCGGATGATGGGCGTATAGGCCTCCACCTCCTCGCTCACCGGCACATATGACGTTCGTCCGCTTTCGCTTCCGAAGAGCGAGAGGGCAGCGCCGAGCAGTACAACAACCAGGACAATGGTGATGGCAATCCAACTCCCCGCGAGGATCGCGTTGACGAGCGCCTTCGTCGCGGCGAGGATTGCCCGGATCGCTTTTGAGACCGCGGCAGCAGCCTTTTTCACGACCTCGACAGAGTTTCTCGCCGCAGCCTTCGCCCGCCGCGCGGACGCGTTTGCCGTCTTGACCGTAACGCCGGGATTGGCAGGAATAGTACGCACTGTCCGCCGGACCGTTCGGACAGACCGCTCAACGGGTTTTACCGCCCGGTCGGCGGTTTTTATTGACCGAGTCCGCTTTTCCCGTACAGACGGTTTTATTGTCTCGCCGCTGCTTCTCTGAGTACGGAGCAACATGCGCTTGTGTTCTTCCCATTTGAACCGCGCCCCAGCCGTTTCCGACTGGGGCGTTTCTATAAATGTGGACGTTCGCCTATCAGAGAAAGGCCTCGTGTGGGATCGTGCAGACTGCTGAACGGCTTTCCGCCCCTGCTTATCAAACTCCTGCGCTGTACGGGATGCAGCGGTTTCTGCAAGGCTGGTCACCTTATCCGCCGCGTATTTCTCCGGACTGTCCTCCGCAGAAGAAGCGCCGCGCTGCGCCTCGTCCTTTGTTCGGATAAAAGTATCCTTCACACGCTCGGCAGCCACGGCGGACTTGTCTATGGCCTTTATCGTCCCTGTAACGGCATCGCGTGTCTTGATGTCAGCCATCGCGTCCCACTCCGAACACACCCTCGCCGGGCCGCGTTGTCATCAGCTTGTAGAGTTCGGTGTCTTTGGGGAATCGGTTGATAAACGGAACCAACGCCCGGCCATAGCGGATTAGGCCGCAGCCGGCATCCGCGTTGGTAACATAGCTCATCTGCTCGTTGGAGATGTTCAGGAGCTTTGCCAGCTTCTCCCGGTCCTTCGCCGCCTGATTGAGCATAACCACAAACTCGGAGTTGGACACCATCGTGCTGGCCTGCACAGAGTTCAGCAGATACTCCACGTTCTGCGTAATGGCGGTGGGGAAAGCGTTGCGCTTGCGGAACTGCCGCCAGGCCGAGGCAAAGAAGTTGCCGCTCTGCTCGTTTTCAAATACCACATGGAATTCGTCGATAAAGACATGCGTGCGTCGGCCGCGCTGCCAGTTGAGCGTGACGCGGTTGAGCATTGTGTCCGTAATAACCAGCAGCCCCGCGGGCTTGAGCTGCTCGCCGAGATCGTGGATGTTGAATACCACCACACGCTTATCCAGATCTACATTCCCCGCGTGCCCGAAAATATCCAGAGAGCCGGTAGTGTAGAGCTCCAGCGAGAGAGCAATGTCCTGTGCCTTTGCTTCCGGCTGCACCAACAGCTTCTCGCGCAGCGCCGAGAGCGTCGGGATGATACCGGTTTCTGCTGCCTCCTGATAGAGCTGCGCCGTGCAGCGGTCGATGATGGATTTGTGCTGCGGGCCAACGCCGCTCTTGTCAATCTGCTCAACCAGCGACATGATAAACTGTGACTTATCCACAATGGAGTTCTTTTCGCCATAGCCCTCTACCATGTACATGGCGTTGAGCCGGTGTTTGCCGCCCGCGGCTACATGGATGACGGTGCCGATGTCGTTACCCATCGCCTCTACCAGCGGGGCAAACTCGCCTTCGGGATCGCAGATCAGAATATCGTCATCCGTGTTGAGCATGAGGAAGGTGATCAGTTCCTTTACCGAGAACGATTTGCCCGAGCCAGGCACACCGAGGACAAACGCCGACTGGTTCAGCAGCGTTTCCTTATTGCACATAATGAGGTTGTGGGAGATGGCGTTCTCGCCGAAGTAGATGCCGCCCTTGTCCATGATCTCCTGCACCTTGAAGGGGATGAACACGGCAAGGCTCTCCGTCGTCAGCGTCCGGAAGGCGTCAATGCGCCGCGTCCCGATGGGCAGCACCGTATTAAGCCCGTCATACTGCTGATACTTCAGCACGGCGAGTTGACACATATGCTTGCGGGCAATGGAAAGGACGGTCTCGGTGTCGCTGTCGAGCTGCTCCTGCGTCTCCGCGGTGAGAACCATGGTGAGGACGCACAGCATCATGCGCTGATCGCGAGTTGTGAGATCGTCCAGAAACTCCTTAGCCTCTCGGCGCTGGAGTTCCATGTCATAGGGGATCACGGCGGAAAAGTTATTGTTGGCGTTCTGACGGCGCTGCCAGTTGGTAATGTTCGTCTCCACGCCAAGCAAGCGGTTTTCCACCTCGCGTACCGCCTCGTCGGTAGGGACGGGGACAATATCAATAGAGAGCATCATGTTCCGGCTCAGATCCGTCAGCTCCGTCACCAGACAGTCCTTGATATAGGAAGCGTAGTCCTTGAGATACAGCACCCGGCAGAAGCGCCTGCCGAGCTTTAGGCGGTCCGAGGTCTTTTCTATACTGTCCGGGCAAATGTAATCCCGGAAGTCGTGTCCCTTCTGCATCATGTCCTTCGCGTTAAAGTGAAAGTCCACCTCTTCGCCGACGCGGTAAAAGTCGTGCAGGACGCGCAGGCGTTCGGTGACATCCAGCTCTGTACACTTGGCGCCGAGGGCGGCGAAGTGGGAGCAGAGATCTGCGCCGGTGCGGGCAAAGTAGGAACGAGCCTCTTCTATGTCCTTTTTGAGCACCGTGACGGTGATGTACTTCTCCTGAATGATGCCGTTGCCCTCCATTGCCTTATCCAGCAGCATCCGGTTGTATTCCCGGCGGTAGATGTCCCGCGCATCCCCGCGCAGCGGCATAAGAATGTTCTTCTCAAAGTTGACCCGGTTCAGGCGGCGGTTGTTGATTGTGATCTTTGCGGTAGCCCCGGCATCCAGACTGTTCAGCAGCTCGGAATACTGGAGAAACATGGACTCCTTATCTGCGCGGCTGGCGACGAGGTAGTTGATGTCCGTGAAGCGGTACATTTTGGAGTACTTGTTCCCGACGAGAAAAATGCCGTCCGGCCAGATGCGCCGGATGGGGATCACGTCCTGCACACGGCGCGGGACACGGTATTTCTCTTTGTCCTGCTGGAGAAGGTTACTGAGGGTCTTTATCATGCCGTTTATAAACCTCTCTTTCATGAGCTTCTATGACGCCTTTCAGCGCCTCGTAATACAGGTTGGTTGGCTGCACCCGGAGGTGCGCCGGCTCCAGGATCTCCGAGCGAAACCACACCCGGAGAAACCGCCCGGCGCTCATGCCGTGGTAGCTGAAGAAGCCCAGCGCACCGAACGGAGCTGCAGCCAGAATGACGATCCAGCTCAGCGTTTCGAGGCCTACATACGGGCGGAGCAGAAAGTACAGCGCCACAGCGACACCGATGGCCAGCAAAGAAAAAACGAACTGCCGCATGGACAGTCCGAAAAACATGGATTCCGTATAGTTTCGGATTTCACGGTTGATCTTGACTTCCAAAGAGATACCTCCTTCGTTTGGGTATAAGAAAACCGCCTCCCGAGTGGGGGACGGTTGAATGGTTTATAGGGAACTTTTTGACGAGGAATGCGGCAAAAAATTCCCTATATTATAGAAACGGTTTGCGCCATTACAGCCCCATCATCTCCCGAACGATCCGGTCGGACATCTTCACAGAGCCGACCAGGATGAGCATGTTGAAGATGAGTTCACCAATATAGCTCCACACCATCGTTACGGCCGCAGCGTCGGTCTTGACGATGGGCGGCGATGCGGCGAAGCGGGAGAAGATGATGCACGAGAGCACAATGATTGCGCCTTCCAAACACACGGCAGCGTAGCTTTTGAGAAAGCTTCGCCCCACGTTCTGGCTCGGCTCCCCGGCAAAGGACGAGAGCGGAATGGGCGCAATGGCCGAATAGAGATACAGTTTGCAAAAGCGCCCGTATACCGTCATGATCATCACGAAAGAGAGCACCGTAATGAACAGTCCGCCGATCAACGTTACCGCCCACAGGGGGATACTCTCAAAGAAGCCGCAGTCTTCCACAGCGGTTATGATCTCCGGCGGCAGAACCGTTTCCTGCGCTGCGCCGAGACCGGCGGAGCCCATGATCGTGGAAATTGCGCCCTGCACGATGCGAAAGAGCGCCATCATCAGCTCCAGTCCGTAGGTAACAGCGCCTTTGGCCAGAGCGAATCGGATGAAGAGCTTCAGCGCGGCTTCCGGACGCCGGGTCTCAGTAAAGGAGCCGCAGGTTTTCATCACGCCCACGACGAAGAACAACACAAGCAGCGCCAGCCCGATGGCCTGCACCGCGCCGTGGATGCCGACGATCACATTCCAGATCGCGCCGCCTTTAAATTCCTCCGGCGACTGCGTGAGGAGCTGCCAGATTTCCGCCAGCTTCTCGTTCCATGTCTCCAGGGCGTTTTCGAGATTTTGTACGACCCAGTTATCACTCACATTCGTTCCTCCTTCCCGACAAATTGGGATAGGCTGCGCTGCAGCCCGCCCCGTGCGCCGTAGGGTTCATCTGCTGTCCCGGTCGGGCGAACTGCGGATCACGCCATACACATCATCCACAAAGTATCGCCCGACAAAGGGGTTATAAATGGCGTGGCATTTCACGCCGTTGTATTCGGCAAGATAGTCGTTGTCTCCGATGCGTTTCAGAATCGTAGCTTCACCGAGCACATGCCGTTCGCCCTCTTTCAGAGAGTGGATATAACATTCGCGCTTTTCCATCAGCAATCTCTCTTTCATCCGACGATCAGGTCAAGGATTTCCTTGGTGAAGGTAATCACAATGCCGCCCGCCAGCGTCAGGAAACCGTTGGAACGCTGGCTTGGATCATGACTCTGGAAGGACATGCCGACCTGCACAACACCCCAGCCCAGGATAATCAGCCCCACGGCGCGGATCAGACCGAAGATGAAGTCCGACAGATTGTTGACCACGGCAATGGGGTCATCGGCAGCGAGTGCCGCGGCGGACAGCGCTGTAATCAGCGCTATTGTGATGACTACAGCACAGTAGGCACGAAAGCCCTTATTGGCTGCGTTCGGGGTCTCAATCTTATTCTTGGTTTTCTTGTTCACGCTGTTTTTCCTCCATTTTCTTTTGCAGTAATTCTTCGAGCTCTTCTTCGCAGAAGAAGAGGTACTCGTCCTCGCTGACAGGCTCTGCGCCGGCCTTTTTCAGCAGGCCCTCGTCAATGGACAGCGCTGCAATGCTGATGCTGTCTTCGCCGTGCCGGTAGGGACCAGCCCCGCTGTCTGCAGTGAGTGCGATGTTCGGATGCTTCAGGATATCGAACTTGAGATCCTCCACCGGCCGCTCGCCACGGATAAAAAGAAGCGCATACCGGTTATCCAGCATGCGCACCTCGTCCGGCGTCATCAGCTCACGGCCTGCCAGCTGCCAGTTGGTGGAGTAGCTGCCGTTCCGGCCTTTGGACTGCCCATATGAGTTGGTATCGATTGTTTCTTTCCCGAGCAGCTTGGACACATACTCATGTGTGGACTGCTCATTTCCGCCGAGATAAAGAAATTCGTCGCAGTTGCCGACGATCGACTCCCATTGCTTTTCAAACAGCGCCTTTAATTGCGCCAGATTCTGGATGATGATTGAGACCGAGATTTCCCGGGAGCACATGGTGGAGAGCAGCTTGTCAAATTCATCGGGCAGCGCGACGTTTGCAAACTCGTCCATCAAGAAATGGACGTGTACCGGCAGCCGGCCGCCATGGATAACGTCCGCCTGATAATAGAGCTGCTGGAACAGCTGAGTATAAAGCATCCCCACGAGGAAGCTGAAGGAGCTGTCATTGTCCGGGATTATGGCAAAGACCGCCGTTTTCTTCTCGCCGATACTCCACAGCTCCAGTTCATCGTTCTGTGTGATGCTGGCAAGACTCTCCAGATTGAACTTTTCCAAGCGGGAGATCAGGGTAATCTGGATGGATTTCAGGGTTTTGCCGCTGCCGGAGTGATAGCTCCGGTAATACTTCAGAGCAATGTGCTCCGGATTCCGCATTTCCAGCCGTTCAAAGAGGATATCCAGCGCGGACTTATAGGTCTCGTCGTCCTCCCGGACTTCCCCGGCGCGGATCATATCCATGACCATCGGGAAGTTCTGCTCCTCCGGCGGGGCCTCGTAGTGCAGGTAGAAGATGAGCGCCAGCAAGAGCATAGTTGCCGCCTGATCCCAGAACGGGTCCTGGCTCTGCGAGCCCTTCGGTGTGGTGTTCTTGAAGAGGTTCGTCACCAGACGCTGGATATCGTTGTCGCTGCGCAGATACACAAACGGGTTGTAGCAATGGCTCTTCTCCATATTGATGAGATCCAGCACCTTAATGTCGTACCCCTTGGCCGAGAGAAGGTTTCCGGTATCACGCAGAAGCTCACCCTTCGGGTCAAGCACAACATAGCTGGAATTTGCCTGACACAAGTTTGGTTTGGCGAAAAACCTTGTTTTTCCGGCGCCGGAGCCGCCGCAGACCAGCGTATTGAGATTGCGCCGGTGTTTGCGTCCGTCCAGCCCGACGGAGACATTCTGCGTGAGGATCTTGTTTCGCGTTGGGACTTTGTCTGCGTACTTTCTGTTCACCTGCACGGGAGAGCCCCATTGGGCGGAGCCGTGTTCTTCCCGCCGCCGGTAATTGCGCTGGGTGGAGAGGTATATTCCGATGGCAAGTCCGTAGCACAGCAGCAAAACGAGGATCGTTTTCAAGCTGTTTCCGCAGAGCGTGATATAAAATGGGCGGCTCATCGCCGCCCCAAAGTTTTGGATCAACCCGGGAAGTCCATCCTCCATAAACGGTGCGATCCGCAGCGCCAGCCATATAACCGGAATCGTGCCGAGGCAGTATAGGAGAATGCTTTGCTTCGAGAATTTATCGTGCCGCACGGTCTGCCTTCTTTCGTTCCTTTTGAGGCGCAGCGTCAATGACCTTCAGAAGCAGGCCATCCACATCCTCCGTGGGTTTCTCTTCCCGGAGCAGATCGTTGCGGAAATCCGTAAGGGCGCTGACCATCAGCCGCTGCTCAAAGCTGTCCAGCGTCACGACTATCTTGTCTTCGGCCATCACAGGGACACCTCCTTGTCGTCCTTCTTCTTAACACGAATGGGAATGTGTACATTCTCCCGCTCGGTCTCCGGCAGTTTCTGTCCCTGCTCGCGGCGGATCTCCCGCAGTTCTTCCCGCACAGAGGGACGGTGATTTCGCTCAGAGCCGTCCCCGCCGCCGCGGGAGTCTCTGCTCCCGGAGAAACGCTCGGACGGACGGGACTTCGCCGTCCGGGCCGTGGTAGGGTTTGCATTTTCCGCCTGCTCCGCCGTGGGGTTGGGCTGCTCGGCAGTTACCGCCTCGAGAAACTGATTCAGCTTTTTATCCGCTGTCTGCGTCCGCTCGAGCGTGGGGATTTCCCCGCCACCTTTGGCTTTGTCCTCGCGGGACTGCTGGATCTCCGTTTTCACCGAGGCCATGTCCACCGTGGCCAGGCCGAAGCGCTCAAAAATGCGGTTGATCTTCCCGGCATCCTCCGCCCGGACCATAATGTCGGTAAGGCCATCCGCGGCGTTGTTGTCCTTCAGTACGCAATAAAGGACGCCGTACTTTTTGGCCTCCTCGCAGAATTTCCGAAGCTCGCCGTCCCGGACGGCGAATACCTTCAGCTCCTTGCCGCTTTTCAGCATATTGGTTAAGCGGATCTTGCCGCGGGTCTTTTTCTGATCCCGCAGAACGGCATACAGCAAAACGGCCAGCCGTTCAGCCGCCTTACCGCTGATTTTAGCTGCGACTTCCACGCCGTTGAGGCTCATCCTCACGACCTGTTCCGCCGCTTCTCCCGAATAGTTCATCTTCCTGCTCCTTTCGTTCGTTTTGCAGCGCGTCCAGCTGCGCCCGAATGTCTTCGGCTCGCTGCCGGACGCTTTCACAGATTTTCAGAGATTCCTGTAATTTCTTAATTTCCCCGGAGACACCCGCAATCTGCTGTTTCATCTCCTCGACCGCATACTCGTCTCCGGCGCGTATTGTCCGCTTCAGCTTGTTCCGGAGGCAGGCTCGCTCCGCCATCAAGGAGGTTATCTCACCGCCGGCATACTCCTGATACTTGTCCAGATCCGTGTATGTCTCGATTCGATTTTCCGCCAGAAACCGGGTCTGCTCATCCAGCCGGTCCAGTTTCCGCAGATCCTGCCGCATAGCAGCCGAGAGCCTCGTCACAGAAGCCGGGAAGCGGAGGAAAATGTGCAGCTCGTAGCAGTAATAGTAATAGAGCGCCGCGATCCCCTTGGCTTTGGTGTGGGGCGGATAATCGGCGCGGTATTTCCGGTACTGCCGCTGCTCATCCTCCGGGAACGGCTCCTGTCGGCGGATGCGCTCCAGAATGCGGCTTTCAATGGCGTCCAGCGTATACTCCGCGCCCAGGCGGTCGAAGCGATAGAACCTCGCTGAGCCCTGCGGCCGCAAAGAGGGGCGCTGCAGCGCCTTGCCGGATTCCGCGGTGAGCTTCAGCTCGTAGCCCATATTCGCCAGCGTTTGGAAAAACTCCGCCTCCGTCAGGGAGGCCGCAATGGCGCGGTCGATGTCGGCGCGGATGAGGCTGCGGTTGGTAGGCTTGCCGTTTTTCTCCGCAGACCACGCGCTGTAGTTTTCGCGCCTGCCCTCCGGGCGGCGGACGACGGAGAGGCCGTATTCCCGGCACAGCCGGTCCGATACCTCCCGCATTCGGGCGTAGTCTTCATTGGAACGGTAGAATTTACGTCCGTCCACGAAGGAGACGGTATTGATGACGAAGTGCGAGTGGATGTGGAACTCCTTATCCACATGGGTCGCCACCAACACCTGATATCGTTCGCCCCACAGCTCCTCGGCCAGCTGAATGCCAATGCGGTGCGCCTGTTCCGGTGTGACCTCGCCCTCCCGAAACGACTGATAGCCGTGATAAGCGATTGTCCCGTCTTCCTTGCGGAACCGCTTTTTCACGGCTATCATTTCGCTGCGGGCCGTTCCGGCGGTGCAGTTCACGCCGGTGACGAGCTGCCTTTGATTGGTAGCGGCCTCGCGGCCGGCGTAGGCGATCACGTCCTCCAGCGCTTCTCGGTTGGCTTCTGGTGCGGACGGGATCGTCTCGGGGTTTGTGGTCTTGTCCGGATTCTCGGCATAGAGGAGCACCTTACCGATATACCCCCGGACGCGCCACAGGGATGTTACTGCCATGAACCGTACATCACCTCCAATAATTCATGGATCGTCTTTTTCAAGTGATTTACATTCTCCCAGTAGGCCGCCGTGTCGATGAAGCCTTTGGCGTTGGCGACGAGCCCAATCTGGTTGATGTTGTTATTGATCTGCTGAAGATTGCGGAGCACCGCGACGAGGTCCATAGATGGCATTTCTTTTATGGTGCTGTGCTCGATCAGCGCCCGGAGATACTTCTCCCGGGACCAGCCGGACCGTGCCACATCCCGGCGCAGCCGCTCCATTTCCTGCTCGCTGAGCCGCAGATCGATCTTGATGTTTCTTCTGGCCATACTGCCTCCTTTCGGCCGGTAATAAGGGTTTGGGGTTACCCCAACAAGCCAATGTGCCGTCAAAGCACGATGCTTGCTAAGAAAATGCCGCAGGCATTTTCCTCGAGACCCCCGCGCTTCAGCGCTCCTGACTTCTCTCTGGGATATACGGCACGGCTTTGATATCGTTACCTGCTCGGAAGAACCGTTCCGGGTACTTGAATAACTCCGTATAACGGCGGAGCTGGTCGGGAGAGAGGCTGCCGAAATTCTCGCCGCTGCAATCGCAGACGAAGAATGTCCCGGCGATGATATCCAGCATTTCTTCGCGATTCGGATCGGCGTAGACTGCTCGGTTCAGGGGCAGACCGTTAATCTTGCCCTCCTCGTTGCATACGATGCAGACGGGCTCTTCAAAAGGATAATAGGCTTCGATGTACCCGCCCACGGTTTTCTGGTAGCTCTCCAAAGATGCCTCGATAGTGGTCGCTTTTGCCAACTTTCCAGGTTCGCACAGCACTACAGAAATCTCCCGGTGCGGAGGCTGGGCAGCGCTTTCTTCGCCCCAATCGCGGCTGCTCTGATTTACCTCGTTGTTCATCGTTCTTGTTCCTCCTTCTTTTTCATGCGCCCAACCTGCAGTTGGAGCTGTTCGTTGACGTCTTTTCCGAGCGTGGGCGGCTCGTCCAGAATGGTGTAGCCCGGGAGGCCGGCTATAATTCCTTTTGCCGCGGCACGGCCCACCTCATCGTTGTCCAGATGCAGCCGCAGCGTGGTGATCTTTGGATTCTCGTTCAGAAACCGGCTCAGCGCCACCGGCACCACGCCCGGGCGTTTGG
>ERZ827498.1555-NODE-1555-length-24962-cov-6.444534_pt1 | contig 24962 bp, 17 predicted proteins | sample MGYA00519865_ERZ827498 | MGnify/ENA primary metagenome ERZ827498 (study PRJEB31778, sample SAMEA3449328) | human gut metagenome | biome: human gut; feature: human-associated habitat; material: faeces | place: United Kingdom | collected 2010/2012 ...
ACGATCGCCTGTGCGAGTTCTTTGCGCCCGTTCGCGACAAGATGGACTTTGTCGCAGCTAACGGTGCCCAGGTCTACGCCGACGGCAAAATGGTAGACCGCGAGGTATATTCGCACCTGGCGATTCGAAAGCTCGCCCAGGCCGTCGCGACGTTTCCCAATCTGCATCTTGCGCTCTTCGACCGAACCAAGTCCTTTTTGCTCGATGACGAGTGCAAGTTTGTGCGTGAGGTCGATAAAGACCTTCCCAATGCCGAGCGCATTTGGGAGCTGCCCGAGCCCAGCGTAAATATCATCAAGGCGAGTATCTTTTGCGACGACGGTGCCGTTATGGACAGTGCGTACGTGCTGCAGCGCGAACTCGGTCAGCTCTTTACTTTCGCGCCTTCGGGCAACGCGTGGATCGACGCCATGCAGCCCGGCGTGTCGAAGGCCTCGGGCATCGCGCAGCTCGCGGAGCATTACGGCATTGGGCGCGACGAGGTTATGGCGTTTGGCGACTCGATGAACGATTACGAGATCATTCGCTTTGTCGGCACGGGCTGCGCGATGGAAAACGCGCGCCCCGCGCTCAAGGCAGTGGCCGATCGCGTGGTGGGTCGTAACCGCGACCACGCTGTCCAGAAAGAACTCCGCCGTGTTCTGGAGAGCCTCGCCTAATCCGGCAGTTAGGGACAGTCCTTTTCTGCCGGTAGTGGGGGACAGTCCTTGCAGCTTTTTTGCGAAGAGTGTCCCCAACGACTAGTCATTCAAGAACGTCCCCAATGACTAGTCGTTTAAGAACGTCCCCAACGACTAGGCGAGGGCGGCCATGATGGTGCGGGCGACGCCGTCATGGTCGTTGTCGTATTCGGTGATGGCGTCGGCGGCGTCGCGGTCCTCGGGCTCGGCGTTGATCATGGCCATGCCATGGCCCGCTGCCTGCAGCATGGGGATGTCGTTGATGTTGTCGCCGAAGGCCCAGGCGTCGGCGAGACGCTCGCCCAGATGCTCGCATAGCCACGTGAGGGCCGTTCCCTTGGTGGCACCCTCGCCCATGACCTCGATATTCATGGCGTACGAACGCGTGACCTCAATGCCTCCGAGCGTGCCGAGCTCCGCCGCGATGGCGTCGCGATCGGCAGGGTCGTGCCAGTACATGGCGATGCGTTCGAGCGTCTCGACCTCGTCGATCTTGCTGTCGATATCCATGTCGATCGGTGTTCGTGTGCGCTTGAGCGAAGCCGCGATGTGGGGGTCGCCGCCGCAGAATTCGTCCAGGCGCGTGTAGAGCGAGCGGGGGAGGAAGCACTGCCCGTCCGCGAAGATATCGAAGGTGACGTCATGGCCGGCGGCAATGCTATGGACGCGGTGGGCGATGGCGCGGTCGAGCGGTCGGCTCAAAATGCACGTAGCACGTGAAGTATCGGTGGGCGTACCGTCGTCGAGCTGCCAGACGCTGGCACCGTTGGCGCAGACCGCGTAGTGTACGGCGGGGTGAGCGAGGATGGGCTCAAAGATGCCCGACAGCGGGCGCCCCGTGCAGGGCACAAACTCAATACCGCGGCGCGCAAGCTCGTCGAGCATCGCCCAGGTGGCGTCGCTCATCTGCTTATCGCTCGTCAGCAGCGTTCCATCCATATCGGAAAACACAATCATTCGTTGCGATCCTTTCTACTGGCATAAAAAGCGTGGCCGAGGGCGGTGATGCCCTGGCCACGCTCGGGTTCTATGACGGTCCGCGTCCTAGCGGTCGGCGAGCGGCTTATACTCCAGCGGCTCGATCACCGGACGATAGGCCGGGCGGATGATGCGATGCGCGCAGAAGAGCTCTTCCATGCGGTGCGCCGACCAGCCGGCCATGCGGGCGACGGCGAACAGCGGCGTAAAGAGCGTCTCGGGCACGCCGAGCATCTTGTAGATAAAGCCCGTGTACAGGTCGATGTTGGCGCAGATGGGCTTGGTCATGCCGTGATCGCGCATCACCTGCGGGGCCAGGCGCTCGATGCGCTCGATGAGCGCGAACTCCTCGCCCAAGTCCTTCTTGGCGGCAAGCGTGCGCGCGTAACGGCGGCACACCTCGGCGCGCGGGTCGCTCAGCGTGTAGACGGCGTGGCCCATACCGTAGATGAGGCCCGTGCCGTCGAAGGCCTGCTTGTCGAGGATCTTGCCCAGGTAGGCTGCGACCTCGTCCTCGTCCTCCCAATTGGAGACATGCGCACGGATGTCCTCGTGCATGGACACGACCTTGGCGTTGGCGCCGCCGTGGCGCGGACCCTTGAGCGAGCCGATAGCCGCGGCGTAGGCGGAATACGGGTCGGTGGCCGAGGAGGACAGAACGCGGCAGGCAAACGTGGAATTGTTGCCGCCGCCGTGCTCGGCATGCAGCATGAGCATCACGTCGAGCAGCATGGCTTCGTCGCGGGTGAACGCCATGCCGCCGCGCAACACCTGCAGGATGGTCTCAGCGGTGGAAAGGCCGGGTGTGGGGTGCGGTACGTGAACCTCGGAGCCGCGGCGCTTGGCGACCGAGGCCATATGCGCGAAGGCGGCGATGCGGGGGAGACGGGCGAGCATGGAGATGGCGACGTCGATTTCGTGCTCGGGTGTAATGGCGTCGGGCTCGGCGTCGAAGGCGTAGAGCAGCAGCACGGCGCGCTGAAGCACATTCATGATGCTCGACGACACCGTGGTCATGGGGAACTCGCGGACGTATTCGTCGCTCAGATGGCTAAAAGCACCCAGGCGTTCGCAAAAACCGTCGAGTTCCTCTTTGGTGGGAAGCGAGCCCGTGATGAGCAGGTAGGCGACCTCTTCGTAGCCATAGCGATCCTCGGCCTGGGCGTTGTTGACCAGGTCTTCGATGCTGTAGCCACGAAGCGTGAGTTTGCCCTGATCGGGCACGACCTTTCCGTCGACCTTGTTGTAGCCGTGCACGTCCGAGATGCGGGTAAGGCCCGCGACCACGCCCGAGCCGTCGGCATTGCGCAGGCCGCGCTTGACATTGTGCTCAACAAACAGGCCCTCGTCATAAGGGTCGGTCGGCATGCCGTGGTAGAGGTTTTCGCTTTCGGGCGAAATCTGGCGGCTCGCCTCATAATCCAAGACCAGGCGGCTCAGATGGTCATCGAAGCGGTAATAGATTTTCTTGGCGTCGTAGGCCATGCGCGCTCCTCTCCGGGCCATGTGGTGACGTTGCGCCTGGGCGCACGTTGGTCCGTCTCCACGCGGCCTGTTCGCTACAGGCGGTACATAAAGTTAAAGACGTCCTCGCGCTGAATGGACACGTTGACGCCCGAAAGCTCGCCGGCCTCGGCCAGGGCCTTCTGCAGCTCGGCGAAGTCGAGCTTGGACTCGGCGGTGTCGGCCAGCATGGTCATGGTGAAGATGTCCTCGATAATGGACTGCGTGATGTCGCGGATGTCGACGTTGGCCTCGCCCAGAACGCGGGTGACGCCGGCGACGATGCCGGGGCGGTTCTTGCCAAGGACGGTGATGACGATACGGGAGGACGAGATCTCGGCCATGGGAAACCCTTTCGCGTGGTTGCGGCGCGCGCGGGGCGCTCCGCTACGGTACAGTGTTCATCATTGTACCTGTCTGGCGCAAAAAAGGCGCGCTCGCTGCGGCGTTACATGCCTGCAACATGAGCGTAAGGGGGAAGGCCGTACGGGGAAGAGCCGTCTGGCGCGTGTCCGGCTCGTGTTGGGTTGATTTCCGATCTCAGCCGAACACATTGAGCGGACAGGCCGTTCCCGCAGTCAGCCGAACGCCTCCGACGGCTGATTCCGAACTGGAAGCGGAGGGCATCCCGCCCTTCGGTAGGGGATACCGCTCCGCGGCGCATGCCGCGGGCGGCGCCCCTATCGGACCACCGTGACCTCAGTTGGGATGGGCCCAGCACTGCCGCGTACTCGGTGAGCTAGAGCCAACTGTTCATCTTCACGTCGCGTATGGCGATATTTCGGTCGTCCGGCTCGGTGATGCCGTAGCCGAACGCCTGGAGCGTCTCGATGGACTCCTGGATCCTCTGTTGGAACATGGGACCCGGATCGACCCTCGGCCCGAGGTGCCCGCGCCAAAGGCACGGCGTGGCGCGCAGCATGTTATGGATTTTGGAGATGGGCTCGATGTCGGCGTAGACGTTGAGCGTCGCCATGGCGTCCTTGTGGCCGAGGATCGATTGGAACGCCTTGATATCGCCGCCTTGGCGGATCCACTGCGTTGCGAACGTGTGGCGAAGGCCGTGGAACGTGATCAGCTCGTCGTTGGTGCCCGTGAGGCCGTTGGTCTCCGAGAACGTCTTGAACGCCCTGCGGATATAGCTTGTCGTCGCGAAGGTCGCGCCCGGCTCCGACAGGATGTAGCAGTCCCCGATCTCGACCGCCCCGGTAAGGCCGCGCAAGCGCAGCTTTCCGCAGTCGATCTCGTGGGTCTCCTTCAGGAAGGGGGGTAGGCCGACCGGGTCGATGGGGATACCCCTGGCGTCATGGGTCTTGGTGTCCTTGATGAACGAACCCATTCCCTTCGCGTACGCCACCGAGTGTCTGATCGAGATCAGGCCCGTCTCGAAATCCACATCGCACCACCGAAGGCCGCAGACCTCGCCGATTCGCATCCCCGTGTGCAGGGCGAGTACGACCGCCCTCTAATCTTCGGCGGACCAATCGAGTCCGAACTCCTTTCGGGCATCCTCTTCGCTCATGACTTCGAGAAGGTCTCCGGGTTGGCAACGAAGGGCGAGGCATAGCTGCTCGAGTGTGTTGAAGCGAATGCCGCGAATATGCCCTTTTTTAATACGGGACAGGTTCACGGGCGTGGTTCCAATCCTTTCGGCAAGTTCGTTCGAGGAAATCTTTCGCTCGGCCATGATCTTGTCGAGGCGAACAATTACGGGCATGGCGTTTCCTTACGCAATCTCGTCGGAGTCGAGGTACAGCTCTCGGGCGTACAAGAAGAGCTGGGAAAGCATGAACAGGACGATGCCGAGAACCAGAGAGGTCCAATCGAATGATGAAGCGATCTCTTGGGCGCCGACGGCCCCCTCGCCGCCAAACATCGAAACGGAGGTTTTGAGTGAGCCGGCGTAGAGGCTGGTGGCAGCTTGAACAACGAAGAGAATGCCGAGCACCTTCAAGCATGTCGCAGACCCTTTCTTGAAGGGGTCTCCGCTCTTGATCGTCCACACGAGAACGGCGCTGAGGATGGTCGTAGCGATACCGATGACGGCAGGGACCAATGTCGAGATCGCAAGGGCTGGATACGCGGGGGAGTCTGCAATTACAGGGTTGTCGAGCACTTCGATTGCTGGCTTTAAGGAGAACGCCACTTGTGCGATGGCGGTGGCGCAAAGGGTCGCAGAGGCTATCGCACATGCGATGCGGAAGGAATGAAGCCGGGGAGTGCGATTGTCGGAACTCATAATAACCTCCGAATAATTTAAAAAACTCAGGTTACTTTTTAACAGTTTATGTTAAATTGACTTTGCCGGCAAGTAATAAGGGCCGAGCATTTTGTTCGGCCCCTCTGTTCCGACTGGATGAGGTTAAGGTTGGCGATGAATATGCTCAAAATCTCGAAGGCGATCTTTAGGTCGCTTCTCTCCTCCAGGTCGCTCTGTGTTGTCGTTGTTGCGTTGATGGTTCTTTGTGCTCTGCCCGTCTTCAGGAGCGCGGCTGGCATCGACGGACGGGTCGAATACCTCGAGTCGGGAATAACCCGTGTTGAGCAGGAATTGTCAGCATCCTATGCGGATGCGCTTGTGAATGCGGGGGAGGACGGTGTCTATACCTCTTCATCAAGCATGCCCGCGCTTCTGTACCCTCTTGCCGCGGGACGTCTTATCTTGGCACCGCTCTCTCCCCTACTTCCGTTTCTGCAGATATCGGATGGAGAGTACACCTATTATGACGGATCGAAGGAGTACTTGCTATGGGTCGCAACGGCCGTTGCCGTCTCGTTCCTTGCCGCGCGTCTTAACAAACGTGAAAAGCTCATCATCCAGGCACCGATGGGCGAGCTGGGTAGACTTGTTGCATCGAGCGTATGGGCGAGTGTTTTTGCAATGCTTGCCGTCCTCGCCATCAATCTTCCAGGGATAATCGCCGCGCTTGTGAAGAATGGCCCGGGCTCGCCGTTCTATCCGATAGGCTACATTCAATATGCGACTCCGGTTATCAAACCGGCTTGGCTGGTGTTCGCGCAGACGGCCATCTTGCAATTCTTGGTGGCAGCGTTCATCTCGCTTGTCGTTCACCTTGCCGTGAAGATTGCCAATAACCCTACGCTTGGAATCGTGTTCGTATGTGCCCTGATGGGGGTGACGATGGTTCCCGGGTATTACGGAAGATCCATCGCTTTACGTGAGTTCGCCCTGTTGAATCCCCTTACGTATGCGAACACTGAGTTGACCGTCGGCGCCTATAGCCCGTACCCGACAACGCAGATAGTGAATCTGCCTGGACTTTGCTTCGAGCGTGGCGCGATTGCCCTCGTATGCGCAATCGGGATCGAGGTGCTGGCAATTAGCCTGCTTTGCGTTGCTGGAAAGAGCGGCTGCGCGTGCCCGATATCCCCGATTTGTCTTGAGAGAGGTTCCTTCACTGCATCGAGAACGGCAACTCGTTCGAGCGCTTGTGCCTCCGCCGTTGCATACGTAAGAACGATGGGGAAACTGCTCCTGCGTTCTCCTACCCTCGCCGTATGCGCGATTGCAATGTCGACGACGATGCTGGCCCCGGCTCTGGTCGAGATGTTTCCTGACGCTGATAACGTTTCCGCTGTTCGGTATAGGGATGGGGAGCTCCGTTCAATAGATCGGTATCTAGAGCAGAACGCTGCGAATATGGACGTCGAGGGCAAAGCGGCCCTGGAAGACATGCGGGATGCTCTTTCGGGTTTCGTGTACGCGCCTATGCCTGCGGAGGGGTTTCGAAGCCTTGCGACGTACGAGCGCGCTCGAGGTGAGCTGGGCGCGGCAGATGCGACTCTCCTGCAATCGATCGGAATCGAGCCGGAGACTCCTTCTCGTGCGGAGGCGCGCGCCCTTCTGCTTGAGTCGATCGCGAGCTTGCCGGACCCCAAGGTTTACGAGTTAAGTACGAAGATGCCCCCATTAATCCTCCTTTCGTATCTCCAGGCAGCGCTTCCCTCCTTATTTTTGCTGTTGCCCGTGGTTGTCACATCGCTCGCGTGTACCCACCTGCAGTGTCGTTCCCTTCTGGTTCTCCAGATCCCCGCAACAGCGCATGTGCGTTTTCTGACGGCTGTTGCGCTGGCTCTCCTGCTTGGCTTGGTGCTGCTTTTGGTGTCGATGGTTCCCGCTGTCGTTGTGTCCGTGATTAAGAACGGTGCGGGTGGATCGGAGTATCCCGTCGCTCTCATTCGGGCGGGAGCTTCGACAACGTCCATGGTGGGGGAGGCGGTGTTGTGCAGTATTCCGTTGCTGGTCATGGCATACGGCGTGATTTCCGTCGTCGCTGCGTTGACAGCAGCGATTAGCCGCAACCCCGTTGTCACCGGAATGGTTTGCGCGGTTCTCTTGGTGTTGGGTTCGTTGAGCGCTCATGTTGAAAGCGTGGGTATGGGCGTCGCGCTGCTGGCTCCATTCGCCTCGTTTGATCCCGCTTCCCAGGTGGGGACGATTGGGTTCCTTGGGCGAGGGACGAACGCGATGCCTTTTGGAGAGGTCGTCGGCGCATCGGGCGCTCTGCTGGTGGTCTTGGGCGCCGTATCTCCGTTGATGGTGCGCCTGAGTGTTCCAAAGATCGAAAGGGGATGATCTCGATGATTGACCTTCAAACGCTGACGATCTCTTATGGAAAGAAGGTGCTCGTAGATTCGGTGAACGCTGAGTTTGCCCCGGGTACGGTCTACGGTCTCGTCGCTCCGAACGGGCATGGAAAGACGACGTTGCTGCGTGCGATGGCAGGTTTGCCGGGTCCTCGCGTGGACGGGAGCATCGTTCTGGATGAGGTGCAGGGTACGGGTGCGAGAGAGGTCCGTTCTATGATCTTCTATGCACCTGGTGAGGGGACGCTGCTGTATCCCGGATTGCGTGCGGAAGATCACCTCAAGATGGTTTACGATATGTGGCCGCATGCTCGCGATATCGAAGAGATAGTGGAACAAACGCAGATAGGCGAGTTCGCGAAGATGAGGATCCGCACTCTGAGCCAGGGCATGAAGCAGCAGCTTACCCTGGCGATTGCGTATGCGACGGGCGCGCGGTACCTTCTATTAGATGAGCCCATGAACGCGCTCGACCCCAGCAGGGTGGACTTGCATTCCGAGATTCTCAGGAAGCTGGCCGATTCTGGTACGTGCATCATCATGTCATCCCACATCTTGGATTCGGTCGATAGGCTGTGCGATGAGATTCTGTTTTTGAAGGATGGGAGGCTCATTAGAAGCATTCCGCAAGATGATGCTGCGCCGAAGTCTCCTGGATCCCATTTCGCAAAGCCTGCCGGACGCGCCGAGGGTGCGCTAAGCACGTATCGGCGACTCTACGAAAAGGGCGGGTAGAAATGCAAGTTAATAATCTATGTGGTCAATATAATACCGTTGAACCCGCATATCGATACCGCTCAGCCATTCGCCTCGCCCCCGTCGCACGCATCTTCATTCGGTCTGTCATTATTAATCTAACGATTCTTTGAGGAATGCAGGTGCTTCTGAATGTACTGTCGACTTCTTCTCAAACTAATCCTAAGAGACAAGGCCGTATGGATTTGTACGCTCGTTCTCGCTGCAGCCTTTTCCGTCCCCATTGCGTTCAATTCACCCATCTACGGGCCCTTCTTTATGAAGCAGGGCATGCAGGGCTTTGTCGACGCATTCAATACGCGCGCGCCCCAGGCCAGCGGCACAGACCTATCTCCAGAGCAGCAAAATGACGCGGAGCTTGCAAGATACGCGAACGCCGCCCTCGCCGCTCAAACCGACGCCGCCTTTCTCGACTCTGCCGAGAGCTACTACGCGCTCATGGACGAGGGCTTCCAATCCGGGTCCATCGTGGGGGACCAGGAGACCAATGACGCAGAGCTCGCGTATTGCCGCGCTCTGAGCAGCTCCGGCATCGCGGATATCCCGGCCTCCGCAAACGACCTGCCGTTCCTCTCCTTCCTGCCCTACGCCATTGCCCAGGCGCCGTCCTTCCTTCCCTTCATCCCCTTCCTTCTCTCGTCGATACTCGTGCTCGGCGCCACAAGGCCCGGGACCCTGGCGGCGAAGGCGCCCGCGCCCAAATTCCGGCGCCTTATCCAAACCGTGTTTTCGATAATCGTCGCGGGGGCCGCGATGCTCCTCGCCGGCCTCGCACCCGGGGGCATTTGCGCCTTGGCCCTAAACGGCTTCGGGCAAATCGGGTACCCGATCGCCTTCTTCCATGACGGCGCGCTCACTACCACGACCGCGGGAAACGTCTTCACGACCATACTTCTCGCGCTGCTCGCGGGCGGAACCTTGATATCCGTTTGTTCCGTCGTCCTATCGACCGCAACGAGGCGCGTCCTCGCAGGTCCCCTTGCCTCCGCGTTGCTTGTCGCGGCCCCGGCATTCCCGTTACTGTCCGATTCGGCACTGGGGCATAATGCCGCGCTCGGGCTCCTGCCGCTGGCCGTGTTCTCGCCTATCGAGGCAACGGGTTACGTAGGATGCTTCCCGACAGAATTCATTGGCTCCGGTTCGGGCGGCGCATCGATGCTTGCCGTGGCCCTGGCATACGTCGCGGTCCTTTTCGCGGTCGGCGCCGTTGCGACACGTTCGCCCAAACAGTCTGGACCCGCGAAAAAGCGCCATGGGCTCGAGCTCCTGGACGCGAGCGTGGGATACGGAAGCACGACGATACTTTCAATCGGGTCGCTTTTCCTGAGCCCGGGAACGGCGGCGGGCCTCGTTGCTCCCAACGGCTCGGGGAAAACCACCCTTCTTGAAGCGCTGTCGGGCCAATTTCCCACCCGCATCCGCTCGGGAAGCCTGTTGGCAGACGGAATCTGCCAACGCCGATCAGCCGAATTCGCAGAACTCGTCTACCTGAGCTCTTCGGGCGGCGCGGATCTCTACCCCACGCTATCGGCCCGCGAGCACCTCTCTTTCGTTAGGGAGGCGTGGAAATCGGCCGCCGACATCGACTCGCTCTGCAGCTCCCTCGGAATCTCCCCATATCTCGACAAGCCGACCCGTAAACTCTCGACAGGAATGAAGCAGCAGGTAAAGCTTGCCATGGCGATAGCGACCGATTGCCCGTACCTCATCCTCGATGAACCGCTGAACGGCCTCGATCCGGGAAAGCGGAAAACCTCCTGCGACGCGATGCGCAGCGAGGTGGCGCGGGGACGAAGCGTGCTCATCTCAAGCCATCTGCTCGACGACCTGGCAGACCTCACCAACTCGTTCTACTTCATCGAGGCCGGCACGCTCGTGGAAAAGACCGAGTCGTCCTCGCAGACGCTCAAGCAGGAATACCTCGATACATACGAGCGAGGTGAATGACATGAAACTATTTGAACAGCTGAAGTCCAATGCGTCGCGCATGGCTGTCTACGCCATCCTCGTGGCAACGGCTTTATGCGGAATCGCGGCACCCGTCTATGCGCTCAACGGGGAGAAAGGCGATGTCGAACCCGCGTACATGGCTTCGACGGTTAAGGACCGGTACAAAGCCTTCTCTGGAGACACGTTTTACGTAGCAGAGTACGACACGACCTACCGTCAGCTTCGCTACAACAAGGGCTACGACTATCTAGGCGCAGAGGCAATCAGCTATACGTCGGGTTGGTACCGCTCCAACTATGGACACATAACCCAGTTCAAGTGTAACTACCGTGTGTACAACTAAAGCAACCGGCCGGGACGAGGGGTGACGCAAAAGCGTCGCCCCCGTTTTTAACCATGTCAACTGAACCTAGTTCAGTTTGGTTGATTTCCGATCTCAGCCGAACACATTGAGCGGAAAGGCCGTTCCCGCAGTCAGTCGAACGTCCCCGGGGCCCTTCTCAGGCCCCGGGGACGGCATTTTCCCAGTTGAAGGAACGGTGGAGATGTGTTTCGATGGGTCAGATTCGTGTCGTTCCGAAAAGACCGTGAACCTTTTGTGGGACACGCGGCGCCGTGGTACCATAACCGAGTTTGTTGTCTTGGTCGGAAACCAAGACGCCTTATGCGCTGATCGGTAACCAGCGCCTGACCAATAAGGAGTCCTACCATGAAGCAGGGTATCCATCCCCAGTATGTCGAGTGCACGGTGACGTGCTCCTGCGGCAACACCTTCAAGACGCACGCTACCGTGTCCGAGATGAAGGTTGAGCTTTGCAACGAGTGCCACCCGTTCTACACCGGCCAGCAGAAGTTCGTCGACACCGGTGGACGCGTCCAGCGCTTCGCCGACAAGTTCGGTGGCGCCGCTGCCGCCCAGCTCAAGAAGGCCGAGGAGGCCAAGGCTGCCAAGGCTGCCAAGGCTGCTGAGGCCGAGGCCGCTCGCAAGGCCGCCGCTGAGGCTAAGGCTGCCGAGAAGGCTAAGCGTGCCGCTAAGTTTGCCGAGGAGGCTGCCAAGCAGGCCGCCGAGGCTCCCGCAGAGGCTCCCGTCGAGGAGGCCGCTGCCGAGGCCGAGACCACCGAGGCCGCTGAGTAAATAGCTCGCCGCGGAATCGCTCGCATTCATGGCATAAGGGCCGCGCATCCGTTTGGGTGCGCGGCCCTTTTCTTTTTATTGGTGCAGGCTAACCCGTCCCCTTCGCACCAGATTGGTGCGAAGGGGACGGGTTGGTTTGCACCAAATGGCAGAGTGACGGCGTTTTCCCAGATAAAACCTGCCAAAATAAACCAGTCCCTTTTTGGCAGGTCGGTCGGGTCGTAGTTATTACGTGGCGGTCGAGGTCGACCGTATAGGCCGCGTCCTGTTTGGCTAAAGTACATTTATCTGTGTTTAACTCGCCCGAGGCTGCATGGCGTGGGCGATGGCCAAAAAGGAAAACCACATGGGATTCATGTCAAAGCTGCTGTCCTTTGGATCCGATAAGGACCTTAAGCGCTACTACAAGATCGTCGACCAGATCAACGGTCTTGAGCCCCAGTTTGAGAAGATGACCGAGGAGGAACTCCGCGCCCAGACCGATAAGTTCCGTGAGCGTTACGCCAACGGCGAGTCGCTCGACGACATGCTCCCCGAGGCTTTTGCCACCGTGCGTGAGGCTTCCAAGCGCATCACGGGCATGCGTCACTTTGACGTACAGCTCATCGGCGCCATGGCGCTTCATGAGGGTCATATTGCCGAGATGAAGACCGGCGAAGGCAAGACCCTGGTCTCCACCTTGGCCGGCTACCTCAACGCTATCGCTGGCAAGGGCGTGCATGTCGTTACTGTCAACGATTACCTGGCAAAGCGCGACTCCGAGTGGATGGGCCGCATCTACAAGTACCTGGGAATGACCGTCGGTCTGCTCCAGAACAACATGCCGCTCGAGCTTAAGCGCCCGGCCTACCAGGCAGACGTCACCTACGGTACCAACTCCGAGTTCGGTTTCGACTACCTGCGTGACAACATGGTCACCCGCCCCGAGCAGCGCGTGCAGCGCGGCCACCATTACGCCATCGTCGACGAGGTCGACTCCATCCTGATTGATGAGGCCAGAACGCCGCTCATCATCTCGGGTGCCGGCACCAAGTCCGCCAGCACCTACAAGGACTTCGCGCGTGCCGTGCGCGGCTTGGAGCGCGGTGAGGACGTGTCGCACGACATGCTCACCGCCACCGAGGACGTAGAGCCCACGGGCGACTACGTCATGGACGAGGCCAAGCACACCATTGCCGCCACCGAGCGCGGCCTTAAGAAGATCGAGCGCCGCCTGGGTATCGAGGACATCTATGCCGACCTTTCGGGCCAGCTGGTCAACCACCTGCAGCAGGCGCTGAAGGCCCAGTACATGTTCCATCGCGACAAGCAGTACGTGGTCACTAACGGCGAGGTCAAGATCGTCGACGAGTTCACTGGCCGCATCATGGAAGGCCGCCGCTATTCCGAGGGCCTGCACCAGGCCATCGAGGCCAAAGAGGGCGTGCTCGTGCGCGAGGAGAACCAGACGCTGGCCACCATCACCTTGCAGAACTACTTCCGTCTGTATGACAAGCTCTCCGGCATGACCGGTACGGCACTCACCGAGGATGCCGAGTTCCGCGAGATCTACAAGCTGCCCGTCGAGGTCATCCCCTCCAACAAGCCCGTTCAGCGTGTTGACCATGAGGACCTGGTGTACCGCACCATCCAGGCCAAGTACAACGCCGTTGCCGATGACGTCGAGCGACGTCACGCCAAGGGCCAGCCGGTCCTGGTGGGCACCGTCTCCATCGAAAGCTCCGAGAAGCTGTCGGCCGCCCTTACCAAGCGCGGCATCGCGCACGAGGTCCTCAACGCTAAGCATCACGAGCGCGAGGCTCATATCGTTGCCCAGGCCGGACGCTACGGCGCCGTGACCATCGCTACTAACATGGCCGGTCGTGGTACCGACATCCTGCTGGGCGGCAACCCCGACGAGCTGGTGCGCGAGCGCCTTGAGTACGAGGGCCTGACCATGGAGGACGTGACGCCCGAGCAGCTCGAGCAGTTTAACGCCGAGGCCAAGGAGACCTGCAAGGCCGAGCGCGAGCGCGTGCTTGCCGCCGGCGGCCTGACCGTCATCGGCACCGAGCGCCATGAGTCCCGTCGTATCGACAATCAGCTGCGCGGCCGCTCCGGTCGTCAGGGCGATCCGGGCGAGACCCAGTTCTACCTGTCGCTTGAGGACGACCTGATGCGCCTGTTCGGTGGCGACAAGATGGATCGCGTCTCCAAGATGATGGTCACGGCAGAAATGGGCGACGACATGCCCATCCAACACAAGATCATCTCCAAGGCCGTCGAGAGCGCCCAGCACAAGGTCGAGAGCATCAACTTCTCCATGCGTAAGAGCGTCCTTGAGTACGATGACGTCATGAACAAGCAGCGCCAGGTCATCTACGCCGAGCGTAACAAGATTCTGGATGGCAAGGACCTGACCGACCACATCACCGAGGTCATGCACGACACCGTGTACCGCTGCGTGCAGGAGTTCTGCACCAAGGACAGCCACGATGGCGAGCGCGATCTCGAGGGCCTGCGCAAGTGGGTCGTGGAGTTGACCGGCCATATCGATACGCCCAAGTTCCCCGACGAGGACTTTGAGGCCCTGGCTGCCGATGTCCTGGCCTACGTTGAGAAGTGCTACAACATGAAGGCCGAGCGCCTGGGTGAGGACCTCATGCGCGAGCTCAACACCCAGGTCATGCTGCGCGTCATCGATACCCGCTGGATGAACTACCTGCAGGAGATGGACTACCTCAAGACCGGCATCGGCCTGCGCGGCTTTGGCCAGCGCGACCCGCTGGTTGAGTACAAGACCGAGGCCTACGGCGCGTTCCAGATACTCGTCGATACCATGTACGAGGATTACCTGCGTACGGTTCTGCGCATCGAGATCAAGGCTGCCCCGCGTGCCGTGGAGCACAAGGAGGAGCCCGCGCTCGAGGGTGCGCACTTCTCCGGTCCTGCCGAGGTCGATGGTGACAACGGCGGCTCGGTGCTGCGCAAGCAGGCACAGGTGCAGGCTCGTACTGCCGTCCAGGGAGGCCCGGCTGCCGTTAACAACGGTGGTAAGGTGACGACCTACCGCAAGTCCGAGAGCGACGATCCGTACGTCAACGTGGGTCGCAACGACCTGTGCCCCTGCGGCAGCGGCAAGAAGTTCAAGTACTGCCACGGCAGGAATCGTTAATGGCTGAGGCTTTAGAGGTAACGCCCGCCGAGCTGGACGCGTTTGCGGACCGGCTCGGCGAGGTCGAGTCGTATCTTCATTTGGACGAGAAGCGCACGCGCGTGACCGAGCTCGAGGCCAAAAGCGTGGCCCCTGGCTTTTGGGATGATGCCGACGCCGCTCGCGCCACCATGGAGGAGATCGCTCGCGCCAAGGAAGATATCGCTGCCGTGGATACCGCGCGCGGCGAGCTATCTGACGCCCGTGCGGCGCTGGAGCTTGCCGAGGAGATGGGCGACGACCCCGATGCCGCCGCATTGCGCGAGGAGGCTGCCGCTACGGCAAAACGCCTGGCCCGCGCAATCGACGATCTCGAGCTTTCGAGCTGGTTTACCGGTGAGTTCGATCACGGCGACGCGATTGTGACCATCAAGCCCGGACAGGGTGGCCTGGAGGCGCAGGACTGGACCTTCATGCTCTTTAAGATGTACATGAAGTACTGCCAGCGTCGCGGCTGGAAGGTCACCATTAACGACTGCCCCGCGGCTGAGGTCATCGGCATCGACCGTGCGACCTTTACCGTCGAGGGCAAGGACGCGTTTGGCATGCTGCGTGCCGAGGCCGGTGTGCACCGCTTGGTGCGCATTAGCCCCACCGACGACAAGAAGCGCCGCCAGACCACTTTTGCCGGCGTCGAGGTCATCCCCGTGCTGCCTGACGATATCGACATCGAGATCAGTCCCGACGATATCCGCGTGGACGTGTATCACGCGAGCGGCCCGGGCGGCCAGGGCGTCAACACCACCGACTCCGCCGTACGCGTGACGCATTTTCCCAGCGGCATCGTTGTCACTTGCCAAAACGAGCGCAGCCAGATTCAGAACAAGGCCGCGTGCATGCAGATTCTCAAGGCCCGTCTGTACGAGATCGAGCTTGAGAAGCGCGCCGAGGCGCTCGACGAGATTCGTGGACCCAAGACCACGATCGGGTTTGGTAACCAGATTCGCAGCTACGTGCTCTACCCGTATCAGATGGTCAAGGACCTGCGTACGGGCGTGGAGACCAGCAACGTCGAGGCCGTTCTCGACGATGGCGACCTGGATCCGTTTGTGATCGGCTACCATCGCTGGGCAACCGGCAACGCCGATGCGGAAGGCTCGGACGCCTAGGCACATGGTTGGCTCCGGGTCGATGCAAACACTTCGCAGGGGTGGTATTTGCTCGATGAATCGGTAGAATCGAATTCAGCAAGAAGTTCAAAGCGCACTCGTTTGGGTGCGCTTTTTTGAGGGAGGCAGCATGGCATATCGTCTGGACATCAAGCGCATTCTTTCGCTGAACTTCTTTCACGATCTACCCAAGATTATGCTGGGCTGCGCTCTGGCCGCTATCGCGACGGACCTGTTTTTGATCCCCAACGGTCTTGCTGCCGGCGGCGTTACGGGTCTCGCCACGATTATCCAGGCGGTCGGCGCCTCGCATGGCATATCGCTTCCCGTCGGTATCCAGACCATCGTGATGAATGCCTCGCTGCTGCTGGTCGTTATGCGCGAGGGTGGCATGTTCTACGTGGTACAGACGGCGACGGGCTTTGTGCTGCTGGGCTTTTTCACCGACCTGTTCGCTCCGTTTGTGGCGCCGCTGGCGCATTCCGATCTGATGCTGCCCGCCATGTGGGGCGGCATTATCACGGGCATCGGCTACGGCATGGTGCTGCGTGCCGGTGCCAACACTGGCGGCTCAGACACCATCGGTCAGATTATCTCGCGCAACACATCGCTGCCGGTTGGCTCGACCGTCATGGCGATCGATGTTGCCGTGTGCGCGCTGTCGTCCCCAGTCTTTTCGGTCGAAAACGCGCTGTATGCGGGCCTTTCGATGGTCGTTAGCGGCTACGTGATCGATGCCGTGGTCGACGGCGGCAACAGGCGCCGTATGGTGCTCATCATCTCGGACAAGTTTCCCGATATCGCGGCCGACATCATGTATGGCTTGGGTCGCGGCTGCACCAAGTTTAAGGCGACCGGCATGTACTCGGGTGCCGAGAAGCCAGTGATCATGGTAATCGTGAGTCGTCGCGAACTCAACACACTCAAGACGATCGTGCGCGAGCGCGACCCGCGCGCTATCGTGACGGTGGCCGATGTCACGGAGACCTTCGGTGAGGGCTTCAAGGACATTAACGCGTAGGGTCGACTGCGTTCCATCCAAAAGACGTTCACATTGATAAACCGTTTCATCAGCGGTTCTGCCTGCTAAATTGCTCAAATAATGATAAATACTCTGGTAAAGCTTCCGGTTTCCAGCATAATGAATGGCGTACGTGCATCGCGGCTGGGTTGGGACGACCTTCTGTGCCGTGCGCATCTTGTCTAAAGAGGATGAAAGGAAGGCACAATGAGCGACGAAGAGCTCAAAAAGGTTGCCAACGAGGTAAGGAAGGGCATCGTCACCGGCGTGCACGCTGCCAAGTCCGGCCATCCGGGCGGTTCGCTCGGCGCTGCCGACATCATGACCTATCTGTACTTTGAGGAAATGAACGTCGACCCGGCCGACCCCCGCAAGGCCGACCGCGATCGCTTCGTGCTTTCCAAGGGCCACTGCGCGCCTGGTCTGTACGCCGTGCTCGCCGAGCGCGGGTTCTTCCCCAAGGAGGATCTCGAGACGCTGCGCCACATCGGCAGCCACCTGCAGGGTCACCCCAACATGAACGACACCCCGGGCGTCGACATGTCCACCGGTTCGCTCGGCCAGGGCATCTCCGCCGCCGTGGGCATGGCCGTTGCCGCCAAGCACTGGGGCGATGACTATCGCACCTACGCCCTGCTGGGCGACGGCGAGAGCGAGGAGGGCCAGGTCTGGGAGGCCGCCATGTTTGCCGGCAACCAGCAGCTCGATAACCTCTGCGTGATCGTCGACCACAACGGCCTGCAGATCGACGGCCCCGTCGAGGAGGTCAACGACCCCATGCCGCTCGCCGACAAGTTCCGCGCCTTCAAGTTCCATGTGGTGGAGCTCGCCGACGGCAACGACTTCGATCAGATTCGCGCCGCTTTTGCCGAGGCCCGCGCTACCAAGGGCCAGCCGACCGCCATTATCGCCGAGACCATGAAGGGCAAGGGCGTCTCCTTTATGGAGAACCAGGTGGGTTGGCACGGTAAGGCCCCCAACGATGAACAGTTTGAGCAGGCCATGGCAGAGCTCACGGCCGCCGGAGAGGAGCTCTAGGATGGCAGACGTCAAGAAAATCGCCACGCGCGTAAGCTACGGCGAGGCCCTCGTCGAGCTCGCCAACGAGCACGATGACTTTGTGGTCCTCGACGCCGACCTGGCCGCCGCCACGCAGACCGGCAAGTTCAAGGCCGCCTGCCCCGACCGCTTTTTCGATGTGGGCATCGCCGAGAGCAACCTGATGGGTGTCGCCGCCGGTATCGCAACCACCGGCCGCGTCGCCTTCGCGAGCAGCTTTGCCATGTTTGCCGCCGGCCGCGCCTTTGAGCAGGTCCGCAACTCCATCGGCTACCCGCATCTCAACGTTAAGATCGGTGCCACGCACGCCGGTATCTCGGTGGGCGAGGATGGCGCCACGCACCAGTGCTGCGAGGATATTGCCCTCATGCGCGTCATCCCCGGCATGACTGTGATCGTTCCTGCCGACGACGTCGAGGCCCGCGCCGTGACGCGTGCCGCCTACGAGTGCGACGGCCCCGTGTACATGCGCTTTGCCCGTCTGGCCTCGCCGGTTATCAACGACCCCGAGACCTACAAGTTCGAGGTAGGCAAGGGCATCGTCATGCGCGAGGGCGCCGACGTCACCATCATCGCCTGCGGCCTGATGGTCGGCGAGGCTCTCGAGGCCGCCGAGCAGCTCGCTGCCGAGGGCATCGACGCCGAGGTCATCAACATGCACACCATCAAGCCCATCGATGCCGACCTGATCGTCAAGAGCGCCACCAAGACCGGCCACGTCGTGACCGTCGAGGAGCATTCTGTAATCGGTGGCCTGGGCAGCGCCGTTGCCGATGTCCTGTGCGAGCAGTGCCCGACGCCGCTCAAGAAGATTGGCGTCAACGACACCTTCGGCGAGTCCGGCCCGGGTGCCGAGCTCCTGCACAAGTACGGCCTGGACGCCGCCAACATCGTGGCGACCACCAAGGAGTTCTTGGCCTAAGGCGTTTTGCGTTGGCCTTAACTTGAGAGCCGTCCCCGTATTGGGCAATAAATAAGCCGGGGTGCCTTCCATGTGGGGGCACCCCGGCTTTTTGTTTGGGGGAGGCAGAGAAGGGGCTAGAGGAGCTTTAGACTTGGTGTCAGCGCATCTTGCATGGCCTTGTCTTGCTGTGCTAATTCATCGCTACTGTGGCTATCTTCTGATGCGAGGAAGTCCGAGAGGATTTTGCTGTATGAGACTGTGCCAAGGCTCTGTAGATCCGTGAGCTCGGCCGCCTCCTCTTCTGATACGCTATCGGAATAATGGCTACTGCCAAAATATTTTTTACTGTGAGCCTCATCTGCGGCGACATAAGACCAACGAGTTCGACCGAGTCGAACGAAGAAGTTGTCACTTAACGGCACTATCTTAATTGCGCCGCCGGCAATGTCCCCCATATTGCGATCGGGGTTAGTAGACCCGATGAGCGCGATGACAACTCTACTGGGGTAGAGCTTTGATCGGACGGTGATCGTGTCTCCGTCGACTTCCACTGTCACCCTGCCATCCCAATACTCGGGTAGGTCGACACTGAAGGTTTGGGCCTCGATGTGGCGTGCGGCGGCTTTGCGCTGTTCCTCGGCCTGGCGCGCCGCTTCCTCTTCGGCGGCTTTCTTGGCCGCGACGGCGGTGTCGCGGCGGTTCGTTGCGGCGTGTTGCAGTGCATCGACGTTGGGCGCGTCCTTGCCCTTGTATGCCATGGCGAGTGTCACGGCGTCGTTGATCTCGTCGTCGGTCACGTCGACAGCATCGATGGGCGTAAAGTCCAAAACCGAATCCTGCTCGGCGAGTTCTGCCAAATCGATCTTCTTGCCCTTGGCAAAGACATCGTCGATCGTAATCTCGGCCTTTGTACAAGGCACCTGGTAGATAGTGCCGTCGGCGGCGATAGGGGAGCCTGCCGCCTTGAGCGTGTACTTGCCCTGGATAAGCTTGATGCCCGAGCCGTCGGAAGCGACATATTCGACCTTGTCGACCTTCTTTCCGTCGACCGTCTTGCCCTTTACGCGCACCGGCACACGCGAAGCGCCGTTATCGGTGTCCCAGCCTTCAGCCTTTATGCTCACCACGAGCGCATGCTTGGAATGCGCCGACTCATATTGTTCCTGCTCCTGAATATGCTGCTGGTACAGGTGATACGCCAGCCCACCGCCCCCGCCAACAACAAGTATCGCCGCGCAGACGATAGCGATCACGACGCCTTTCTTGGGCTTCTTGCTGGGGGCGGGCGAGTCCACGGGTGCCGGCGCAACCGCAGGTTCGGCTACGGGCATAGTCTGTGCCCCATCAGCAAGCGCAGCCCCGCAGCCCACGCAAAACCGATCCTCATCAGCAAGCTCAGCACCACAATAAGGACAAACCATATCAACCTCCAGCAAGCCTGGAACCATCCATCTAACTCAACTGTAAAGCGAAAACCCCAACCCAAGTTGCGCAACAATGAGCCCCAATATAAGTTGCGGTGAAATAGGGATTGATCAGGGCTTTTAACTGCTAAAACAGTCCCTATTTCACCGCAACTTCTAAAGAGGCCCCTTAGTAGCCGCAGGCCGGGCACAGGGTTACCTCCCAAATCTTTCCGCAGGACGGAGGAGCCCCCGCCGCGCGAAGCGCGCAGCGGGGGCTCCGACATGTCCGAGGACGATTTGGGAGGTAACCCTGTGCCCGGCCGGACAGATCCCAAAGCCCGCCATGCTTCTTATGTGCAGCAAAGGCAATCCTGCTAAAATACAAAGCGCTCATGTAGTTTAAACGCACGACGATAAGGAGCACCAGTGGGTAACCACTTCCGTACCTCCGGTGCGGGCGATGATGCCCCCAAGACGCAGCCGAGCGTCGCGGGCAGTCGTTTCGCCACTCCGGATTCAGAGGATCAGCTGTTTAGCCCGATCCCCGCACAGCCGGCAGATCAGGCACAGCCGGCGGCAGATCCCTTTGCCTACAACCCCAACAACGATGTTGCGCTTTCCGGCACGGCTGGCTTTGAGCCCGTTCAGACGGTGACCGCTCGCGTGGCTCAGCCTCAGATGAGCGCCGCCACGCCGCAGCCTACTATGGCCGGCATCCCCGACCCCATGGCCCCTGCGGCTCCCGCGCCGCAGCCCGCGCAGTCCGGTCTTTTTGCCGGCATTCCTGACCCCACGCAGCCTGCGGCTCCCGTGGTCGAGCGCGATCAGGCCGCCGAGGTCGCAAGCCTCGACAACGCGCTCAACAACCCCGATTTCACGTCGGTGTTTGCGCCCATCGACCCGCAGGCCAGCCGTAAAAAGATGGCCAAGCAGGCCGGTGTCGAGCCCGTCATCCTTATGGAGCACGTCACCAAGATCTATCCGGCGCAGCCCAACAAGCCCGCACTCGACGACATCAACATCGAGATCTATCCGGGCGAGTTCGTCTTTTTGGTCGGTCACTCCGGCTCGGGTAAGACCACGCTGCTGTCGACGCTCAACCGCGACGTCAAGCCCACAAGCGGTCGCATTTTGGTCGCCGGCCAGGATCTCATGAAGATCAAGAACCGCAAGGTTCCGTTCCTGCGTCGTCAGATTGGCGCCGTGTTCCAGGACTTTAAGCTCCTGCCGCAAAAGACCGCTTACGAAAACGTGGCGTTTGCCCTGCAGTGCATCGGCAAGCCCAAGGGTGTCATTCGCAGCCAGGTGCCCGAGGTGCTGCGTCTGGTCGGTCTGGCCGACCAGATGGACTCGCTGCCCGATCAGCTTTCCGGTGGCGAGCAGCAGCGCGTGGCCGTTGCCCGCGCTATGGTCAACCGCCCGCCGCTGCTGATTTGCGACGAGCCCACGGGCAACCTCGACCCGGCGATTTCGCTGGGCATCATGAAGCTGCTCGAGCGCATTAACCGCACCGGTACCACCGTGATCGTCGCTACGCACGACCGCGAGATGGTCGATAGCATGCACCGTCGCGTGATCGCCCTCGAGGGCGGCCACGTAATCCGCGACCAGGAGAGGGGAGGTTACGGCAACTATGGCACCAACTAACGTGGGCTACTCGCTCAAAGAGGCAATCAGCCACTTCTTCCGTAACTGGACCACCTCGCTCGGCGCCGTCATCACGATTTTCCTTTCGCTGTTTATCATCGGCCTGTTCATTATGGGTTCCGCGATGCTGAACTCCGTGATCGGCACCGTCGAGGATCAGGTCGTCATCAACGCCTTTATTAGCGATGACGCCGACCAGGCAGATGTTCAGGCCTTTGAGGCCGAGCTCAAGACGTGGAGCAACGTCAAGTCCGTGACGTACAAGGACAAGGACGACGCGCTGGCCGAGTACACGAGCAAGATGTCGGGCAACGCCGACGCTACCATGAGCGCGCTCGACGGTCAGAACCCGCTGCCGGCTTCGTTTGCCATCGAGATGGACGATCCGTCCATGGTCGAGAGCACGGCCCAGAAGCTCAAGAAGAACGCCGACTTCCAGAAGATCGCGGACGACGGCGACGTCAACGCGAGCGTTCTGTACGGCCAGGAGGAAGTGAGCCGCCTGTTCCAGGTGACGAACTACATCCGTATCGCCGCCGTGGTGCTCGTCGGCCTGCTGACCTTTATTGCGTTCATTTTCATTAACAACACGATTCGCCTGTCCATTACGGCGCGTCGTCGTGAGATCGCGATCATGCGCCTGGTGGGCGCAAGCAACGGCTTCATTCGCGGGCCGTTCATTACCGAGGGCGTGCTGCAGGCCATTTTGGGCTCGCTGCTTTCCATCGGCGTGCTGGAGCTGCTGCGTAACCTGATGGTTCCGCGTCTGCAGGAGAGCATCGGCTGGATGTCGTTTGCGCTGCCGATGCAGTACTATCTGGTGACCTACGCCGCGTTGATTTTGGTCGGCGTCATTATCGGTCTCTTTGGTTCCGCCATCGCCATGCGCCGCTATCTGCGCGTGTAGGCGTGCTTGGAATTCGTTCCTTCAACGGGTCGTCTCTTATGGGGCGGCCCGTTTTTTGATCCCTAGGGGACGGCAGGATGGCGAATCATTTGGGTAGACTCTTTGGAGTCGGCAATCGATAGTTAGGAGGCGCCATGGGGCGCAATAACAAGCATAAGCGTGGAGCTCGCAATAAGCGCGGGCCGGTGCGCAGCGAACGCCGTCCGAGCCTGACCGGGCGCGTGCAGCTCCATGAGCACAGTGCCTATGTCATAACCGAGAATGGCGACTACAAGGTCATGGGCCGTGGCAAGCGCGAGATTATGGATGGCGATACCGTTGCCGTGAGCATTAAGAACAGCCCGCACGGTGAGCGGCGCGCCGTGATCGAAGGCGTGGTTGAGCGCGCAGCCATAAGCGTGGTGGGTACGTACCAGACCGCCGGTCCGCTCGGTGTGATCGAGCCGCTCGATTCGCGTCTGAAGGCTGACTTCTTCATTCTGCCTGAGGATACCTCGGCGGATCGTCTGGGCGTTCACCCGGGTGATGCTGTTGTCGCGCGCATTTTGACCTACCCGACGCGCCTGGAATCGGGTACCGTGACGATCGAACGCCGCATTGGCGGAGATGACGCGCCCGATTTGGGCGTTCAATATGTGATGGCGCGTTACGGCTATACCGATAGCTATCCCGAGGCCGCGCTGGACGAGGCCGAGGGGCTTTCGCTCGATGTGTCCGCGGCGCTTAAGGACCCGCTCCGCCGCGATCTGCGCGACCGCTTTGTCATCACGATCGACCCGGTCGACGCGCGCGACTTTGACGATGCCATTTCGTTGGAGCGCACGCCCGAGGGTGGCTACAAGCTGGGTGTGCATATCGCCGACGTTTCACACTATGTGGCTTGGGACGGGCATATCGATCTTGAGGCTCGCCATCGTACGACATCGGTGTATCTGGCCGATCGCGTGCTTCCCATGCTGCCCGAACGCCTGTCCAATGACCTGTGCTCGCTTCGCCCTGACGAGGACCGTCTTGCGTTTACCGTCGATATCGAGCTCGATGCGCAGGGTCGCGTGCGGCATTACGATCCGTACCCCAGCGTGATTCGCTCGCGTGTGCGTATGGACTATGACGGCGCCGAGGCGCTGCTGGTGCGTGCCGGCGCGGTTGAGTATTCGGTGCTGGAGGGTGCAGCCGAGGATGTTGCGGCTGCCGAGACCTCGCGCGAGGAAGCGCTTGAGCGCGGTCTTGCGTGCGAGGAAGCCGCTCGCGGCTATAACGTCGACTTGGGGGATTTCCTCGTAGCTGCCAACGAGCTCGCCGAGCTTCGCCGTCGTATTCGTCGCGCACGCGGTTCGGTCGACTTTGACACGGCCGAGATCCGTGCGCTGCTGGACGAGAACGGCGTGCCCGTGCAGATCGTGGCACGCGAGCGCTCCTGCGCCACGTCGCTGATTGAGGAAGCCATGCTGCTGGCCAACGAGTGCGTGGCGGAGTGGCTGGCCGACCGCGATATCGAGGCCTGCTATCGCGTGCACGATGACCCCAGCCCCGACAGCCTGCATGGTGCCGCCGTGGCGCTGGCGCAGCTGGGTATCATCGATGACCGCCGTGCGGCCGGCATTGCTCTGGGAAGCCCCGATGAGCTGCAGGCGGCGGTTGATGCCGCAGCCGGTACGGCTAACGCGCCGCTCGTCAACACGTTGCTGCTGCGCAGTATGCAGCGCGCACTGTATAAGCCGCGCAACGAGGGCCACTTTGCACTTGCCGCGCCGTGCTATTGCCACTTTACGAGTCCCATTCGCCGCTACCCCGACCTGGTGGTGCATCGCGTACTCAAGCTGCAGCTGGCCTACGAGCAGCTGGGCGGCAAGGACGCCTTGGTGCGTACGCCGCGGCTGATCGGTAAGGGCCGCGAGTCCCTGCCGCGCATCCTGCCGCAAATCTGCCGCGCGTGCAGCGATGCCGAGCGTGCGGCCGACGCCGCCAGCCATGCGACGCAAAAGATTAAGATCGCCCAGTACTACGAGGACCGCCTGGGTGAGCGCTACGCCGGAACGCTCTCGTGGGTCAGCAGCATGGGCCTCTTTGTGCGCTTGGACCTAACACAGGTCGAGGGCCTGGTTT
>ERZ827498.1557-NODE-1557-length-24947-cov-5.789691_pt1 | contig 24947 bp, 18 predicted proteins | sample MGYA00519865_ERZ827498 | MGnify/ENA primary metagenome ERZ827498 (study PRJEB31778, sample SAMEA3449328) | human gut metagenome | biome: human gut; feature: human-associated habitat; material: faeces | place: United Kingdom | collected 2010/2012 ...
CGAAAAAATCGAGCAAGCGAGCAGCGCGAAGATTTTTTCGGGCACCGCAAGGCGGTGGGGGCAGATGCGCCTGCGGCTACTTTTGGAGCGTATCTGTGCGCAGTACGGATTTGGATTTTTCGTTCAAGAAAAATCTAAATTCGTATCCAGCACTGCAAGCGACAGAAAGGGGGTTGTCAAGGGGGAATCTGTCCCCCTTGACCGTGTTTTGCCTACTTTTGCACGAACAAAAGTAGGCCCACGCCGGGTAGGCGTACAAATGAATACCTTTTGTAAAACTCCGCGACGCCGAAGGCGACCACAAACTATCCCCATCGGACATGCGTGCAGTTTATGCCTTTGCAAAAGGCTCCGCGCCGCCTAAGGCGACTACAATCTTGATCCAAAAATTCTTTTACTCACTTTTCATCCCGGAAAAGCCACCCCACCGCGGGCGGCCCAAGTTCCCCCCCGGTATAGTCCCGCCTGCCGCCGAATATAGATAAAGCAATAGGCAAAACAGGAGGGTAAAGCATGGGATATTACTGGCCGGAGGGCATGCTGCTGGAAACTGAGGAAAACCGATATTATCTGCAAAATGAGGAAACACTGCAAAGCGCCATGCGCATCGGTCAAATCTTGGAGGGACGGGCGTTGCTGTGTGATTATGACCACAACCTGGTGGTGGATATGGGCTGCTGCCGCGGGATCATCCCCCGGGAGGAGGGCGCCCTGGGAATAAAAGAGCAGACGGTGCGGGATATCGCCATCATCTCCCGGGTGAATAAGTCGGTCTGCTTTCTCATCACGGCGATAGAGCACGATGAGGCCGGAGCACCGCGGCCCATTTTATCCCGGCGGGCAGCCCAGCTGCGCTGCCGTTCCGAATACATAGACCATCTGACCCCTGGGGAGATCATCCCCGCGCGGGTAACGCACCTGGAAAGCTTCGGCTGCTTTGTGGATATCGGCTGCGGGCTGCCCTCCCTCATCAGCATCGATCAGATCTCGATCTCCCGCATCAGCCACCCGCGGGACCGCTTTGCTGTGGGAGAGAGCATCTACGCCGTGGTAAAGGCGGTGGAGCCGGAGGGTCGGGTGCAGCTTTCTCACAAGGAGCTGCTGGGCACCTGGGCCCAAAACGCCGAGCTGTACCTGCCGGGAGAAACGGTGGCGGGCGTCATCCGCAGCGTGGAGGACTATGGCGTCTTTGTGGAGCTGACCCCCAACCTGGCCGGCCTGGCGGAGCCCTGCGAGGGCGTGCGCGCCGGCCAGCACGCGGGCGTGTATATTAAAAGCATCCTGCCGGAAAAAATGAAGATCAAGCTCATCATCGTGGATGCCTTTGACGCGCCCTACGCCCCGCAGCCGGTGCAGTATTTCCTCACCGAGGGGGTGCTGCGGCGCTGGCGGTATTCCCCGCCGGAATGCAGCCGGGTGGTGGAAACCGTCTTTGGCGAATGATGCCGTCTCTACACCAATAGCCGTTTATTTCGTTGTGTTTTCATACAATTATTGTCGCATATTGAAATGACAATTTAGTCAGTTAAATAAAAATCTCAAAAATCCCTGCCGGGAAGCAGGGATTTTTGCCGTGTTTTGCGTACTAAAATTTATGGAGGGAATTTTGCAGGTCTTGTGGTGTCTGGCACGCCGTTCAGACCGGGGAAAGGCCGATACGGGCGCTGCCGGAGACGAGATAGTAGGTGGTATCTTTCTCCAGGGCATCGCTGATGAGAGTAACATAACCGACCGAGGTTTCCGGTGTGAAGGAGAGCATGGGGGTACTCTCTTCCGCCGCCGTGACGGTCAGGGGCCGGCCGCCGGTCAGCCACAGCTCCACGCTGATGCGGGGCAGGCTGGTATACAGCTGCGGCTCCTCCGGGAGGGGGCCGGCCGCCAGCAGGGTGCCGCCGCTAATATGGGCCGTGGCAGCCCGCAGGGGGTTCTGCTCCCGGCCGGAGCCGAGCAGCAGACTGCCGCCCGACTGGAACAGTGATCCGCCGATATCCAATGCATGGGTCCCGGCGCAGATGGAAAGGCTGCCGCCGGTCACGGTCATTTTGCGCAGGTCAGCGGCGGGGTCGCTCTCGGATTTATCATACCCGCCGGAGAGGGTCATGCCCTCCTCCGCGGCGGTAATGGACAGGCTGCCGCCGGAAAGGGTCATATCCTCCGCCACAGCGCCGCGGCGGGCGGTGAGGATGGAAACATCTCCGGCGGAAAGGGTGAGCTGCTGGGTGGTGATGGCGGTATCGCCGCCGGAAATGGTGACACGGCTGCCGGACAGCTTGGTGCTTCCCACAGAATAGAGGGCGGCATCGCTGCAATCCAGCGTAAAGGTACCGCCGGAAAGCGCCAGGGATTTGCCGGCGGAAAGGCCCCGCGCGCTATCGCTCACGATCTGCTCCCGGTTGATGATGGGCTGTTTTTCGGTGGGCTGCTGCTGGGGCAGACCGCCCCACAGGCCCCATTTTTCGGCGGTCTCGCCATAACTGGCGTTGCCGCTGCCGCCGCCGGTGGTGATGTGGTACTCCCCTGCCGTGGCCGAAAGGCTCCCGGCCGCCGTGATGCCGTCCCCGCCGCAGATGAGGGCCACTGTGCCCCCTGCCAGCGTCACGCTGCCCTGCCCGGATTTGGCGGAACTGGCCGAAAGGCCGGTGCGGCCGCAGGCGATGGAAAGCTGTCCGCCGCTGATCTGCAGCTCCTGCCCGGCAAGCAGGCCGTCCCGCCAGGCGGTGATCTCCAGGGTACCTTCCGCCACGGCCAGGGTGCCCTCGCTGCGCAGGGCGTCATTGTGGATGGCCTCCACCGAAAGGCTGCCCCCGCCGGTGATGAGCAGGTCGCCCTCCACGCTGATGGCGGCTTCCCGCACCTTGCTGCCGGAATAGAGATAGCTTTTGCCATCGGAGAGGGTATTTTCGGTGCCGTTCTCCAGCAGCAGCACCACGGTGCCGCCGCCATTGGAGTAGATGACCGGGCCCCGTTCACAGTGCATATCCACCCCGCACAGCACCAGCCGGGCCGTTTCCCCCGCCGGGATCTCCACGGTGAGCTGGGCATCCTGCAAAGTACCGCTGAGCAGGTAGGTGCCCCCCTGGGAGATGATGACCCGGGAAGCGGTGGCGGTGACATTGGGGGCATTGCTGATGACGGAATCGACATTGAACTGCAGGATATAGTACGGCTCCTGCTGCCACTGGGAATGATCCGCCGTCATGGGTGCGGTCATGGATTCCAGCGATTCGTTTTCCTGCGGGGCATGGCCGCAGCCCGCCAGCAGCAATATTACCGGCAGCAGAAGCATCAGGCAGCGTTTCATCGGGGGCGTCCTCCCTTCTCTTTTTGGGGGCTTGGGGTTCACATGCTTATTCTGGCCCTATCATACCGCAAAATGAGAAAGAGTGCAAATCTCTTTGCGGGTGGGGCGCCTAAGGCGGTACGGGCCGCAGGCGAGCGGGGCGCAGCTCCGGCGATGCAAAGCATCGCCGCAGCGGACATTTGTCCGCTGGACCCATCCGCAGGATGGGTCGGGCTGCGCCCCGAGCCGGCCCCCTGCAGAAACCAAAATCACTGCAGGGCGGCAATATAGAGCTTGCGGGTATCGGCCAGGGCCGCGGCTATTTCCTCCTGCCGGCCCTCCGAGAGGGCACAGCGCAGCAGAAAGCCGGAAATACAGCCCTCTCCGACCATGGAAAGGTATTCCGGCTCCGGCATACGGGGGGCCAGGCCCTCCTCCACCGCGGCAGAGGTCAGGCAGTTCATGATCTCCCCGATCATGCGGCGGGTATCGGCACGCTCCTGCGGACCGCCGCAGATATCATACAGGGCGGCCTGCGGAAACCCCATGGAGGGCACCTGTGAAAAGAAAACGGAGCTGCACTCCAGCAGCTGGCGGGCGGTGATCTCGATGACCTTCCAGCGGGCTTCAAAGCCCTCGGCGTCGGAAATGGCGGCGTACAGTTCCTGGAAGCCCTGGGCCCTGCTGTACTGCATGGCATCCCGCAGCAGCTCCTCCCGGGAGGGGAAATACTCGTACACAGTGCCTTTGCCGATGCCAGCGGCTTCGGCGATCTCAGAAACCTTCAAATCTCCCAGCGGACGGCCCTGCCGCAGCAGCTTTAATACCGCACGGAACACCGCGGCCTTTTTCTCCGGCAAGTTCATACCTCTTCTACCTCCTCGATGACAACTTTCTTGGGGTCTTTCTTTAGGAAAATATCGTAAATGGCGGGGACAATGAACAGAGTAAGCAGAGTGGCGTAGGTCAGGCCGCCGATGGTAACGATGGCCAAGGGCTGCAGCATATCGCCGCCAGCGCCCAGGCCCAGCGCCATGGTAGCCAGGCCGAAAATGGTGGTCATGGCAGTCATGAGGATGGGGCGAATGCGGTCGCGGCCGGTCTGTACCAGCGCTTCGGCGCGTTCCATCCCCTCCAGCCGCAGCCCGTTGGCGTAATCCACAAAGACGATGCCGTTATTCACAACGACACCCGCGAGCATAAGGAAGCCCAGCATGGCAATGACTGAGAGCTCCTTGCCGGTGATCCACAGGGCCAAAAGGCCGCCGGTGAAGGCCAACGGAATGGTGAACAGCACGATAAACGGCGAGAGCAGCGACTGGAACTGCGCCACCATGATGAGGTAGATGAAGGCGATGGCCAGGGCGATCATCAGGATGAGGTCGCTCATGGTGGATTGGATCATCTCATTTTCGCCCTCAATGGCATAGGAGCAGCCCTCCGGCATCTCATAATCGGCCAGCAGCTTTTCCACCTCACGGCTCACCAGGCCGATGTTGTAGCCATCGGCGATCTGGGCGGTGACGGTGACGGTACGGGCCTGATTTTCACGGTGGATGGCGGAAGCGGACGCGGCCTCGGTCACTGCGGCGATCTCGGAAAGGCGGACCTCGCATTCCTCCTGGTTTTTGGTACCGGTCAGGCGGAGCTCCTCCAGCGTTTCCCGGGTGGTGATACCGGCGCTATCGGGGACGACCACAACCGGCAGGTCACTGCCGTTTACGGTGATATTGGTGGCGGTGGTTTGGGAGAGAACGGCGGCGGCCACCTGCTGGTAGACCTGCGCGACCGTCAGGTTGTACTCGGCGGCTTTGGCTTTATCCACGGTGATGCGCACCTCGGTGCTGCTGTCCTCCTGCCCATCACTGACCGAAGCGACCCCTTCCACGGCGGAAAGGGTTTTGGCCAGGTCGGTGGCGGCGGCCCGCAGGGCATCCATATCATCGCCGGTGACGGCCAGCTGAATACCGCTGCCGCCGGTCATCATACTCATATCCATGGTGGAGCCGTTGGCGGAAACGGTGCAGTCCAGATCGGCGCAGGCTTCCTCGATCTTTTTGGCGATCTCCTGGCTGGAATCGCTGCGGTCATCACCCAGCAGCACATAGATGGACAGGCTGCTGCCGCCCATGCTCATCATGCTCTGGCCCTCCATGGCGCCGACGGTATCCACCCCATCCACGGTAAGGATCCGCTCCAGGACGGTATCGCACATGGCCCATGTTTCGCTTTGGGTGGCGTCCTCCGGCATCTCGATGGAGACCGACACCTGTGGGCTATCCATTTCCGGCATAAAGGCGGTGCCCATGCTGACCGCCAGCACCGCGCTGGCAATAAGCAGCGCCACCGCGCCCAGCAGAACAGGAGCCTTGTGCCGCAGTACTTTCCGCAGAAGGTTTTCGTAGCCCGCTATCATGCGGTTCAGGAGACGGTTGGGCTTTTCCCCTGCGGTATCGCGGGTCAATATTTTGCCCGAAAGGGCGGGCACCAAGGTAAGGGCGACCAGCAGACTGGCACCCAGTGAATAGGCGATGGTCAGGCCCATATCGGCGAAGATCTGCCGGGTAAGGCCGCTGGTGAACAGGATGGGCACAAATACGCAGACAGTGGTAAGGGTGCTGGCGGTGATAGCCCCGGCAATCTGGCGGCAGCCGTGAACCGCCGCCGTGGCGGCATTGTAGCCCAGCTGGCGCAGACGGTAGATATTCTCGATGGCAACGATGCTGTTATCCACCAGCATGCCGACGCCAAGGGCAAGGCCTGAAAGGGAGATGATATTGAGGGTGACACCGGTGAAGTGCATAAGCACCACCGCCAAAAGCAGACTGATGGGGATACTGAGCGCCACAATGATAGTGGGGCGGAAGTCCCGCAGGAACAGCATGAGGACAATGACGGCCAGCAGCGCGCCGAACAGCAGATTTTCCAGCACCGAGCTGATGACCAGATCGATGTACTGGCCCTGATCGCTGAGGGCGGTGAGGTGCAGACCCTCGTATTTTTCCTCCAGCTGGGCCATGGCGGCATAGAGATTATCGCAGGCACCGGAGGTGGAAGCGATGGAGGACTTTTGTACCGTGAGCAGCACACCGTCATTGCCGTTTATTTTGGCGTACAGCTCCTCGGCGTTATCCGCCAGGCGGACAGTGGCGATATCGGTCAGGCGGATCTCCCCCACATCGCCGACATCGTATTGGAAGAGCACCCAGTTCTGCAGCTCCTCCAGACTGGTAAATTTATCGCCGACCTTGAGGGCATTCTGCCCCTCGGCGCTTTGGATATAGCCGGCGGGCATCGAGAAGTTCTGCGCCATGAGCAGCTGCGAAACGGCGGACTGGGTGAGAATGCCGTCCAGCCCGGCGGCCTTGTAGGCGGCATCCCGCTGCTGGCGGAACTGCTCCTCGGCTTCATCCAGGGCCTGTTCGGCCTGCTGTAATTGCAGGGTGGCCAGAATGAGCTGCTGAGAAAGCTCCAGCTTGCCGGTCTCCAGCTGGCTCTGCGCCTTATCCAGCTGCGAAAGAGCGGCGTCCAGCTCCTTTTGGCTGGACTGAGCGGTTTCCAGTTCCTTTTTTAGCTGCGGGATGCGGGGCGCCAGCGCATCGATGGCGGCGTTCAGCTCGGTAATGGTGCCGTAGTCATCCTGCACCTTATCGTGGCTTTCGATCCACTTCTTGCCCTCGGCCTCGCCCAGCAGCGCAATGATCTCTGCGGTGTTTTCCTCGATGGCTTTGGTGGCGTCGGCGATGGCCTTCTCGGCCTCCGCCTTCGCCTCGGTGGCCTGCCGGAAGGTCTCCAGCCGGGCGTTGGCGCGGGTCACCTCCTCCTCGGCAGCCGAGAGCTTTTCCGCGGCGGCAACGGTTTGCGGGTCATTGCGGGTAAGGTAGGCGGTCTGCGCCGCCTGGATGGCGGCAAGCTCGGCTTCGGCGGTATTGAGCTGGGCTTGCAGCCCGGTATTATCGGGGTCCTTCTCCAGCTGTGCCTGGAGGTCGTCCACCTCCGCCTGCTTTTCCTGCTCCTGCCGCAGCAGGTCCTGCCAGCCGGGATCGTCCTTGAGACGCTCCGGTGCGCCGTCCCGCGCTTCTTTGTAGGCGGTTTGCGCGGCTTCCTGCGCATCCTTGGCATTGGTCACATCCTGCTGCAGGGCGGCTTCACTGCTGCCGATCTCCTTGAGGGCGGCTTCGGCGGTCTCCAGCGAGGCTTGGGCGGCTCTCAGCTGGGCACGCAGCTGGGTGCGGGTAAGCTGCAGAGATTGCAGCTCGGCATATTTTACAGCGGAAAGATGGGTACGGGCGTAATCTTCACTGGCATTGTAGCTATCGCGCAGATTTACCATGTTATCGTACTGGGCCAGCACGGCCTGAATGGCCTTGACCTCCGCCGAGGTGAGGGTGGAGCCGAGGGAGGCCTGATCCTTGGCATCGGCCAGCTGCTGGGCAGCGGCCACCAGCTGGGCATAGGCGGTGCCGCTTTGCTCCTCCAGCTTCTTTTTGGCGTCGTTGATCTGCCTGCGAGAATCCTTGAGCTGCTTTTCGGCATCGGCCAGGGAGCTATCAATGGCCGCCAGTACCTTGTCATTCAGCTCATCGATTTTGGCCTGATCCAGCTCCACACGGATCTGGCTTTCTACCAGACCGCTGCCGGAAACGGACGCCACGCCGTCTACCCGCTCCAGTGCCGGAATCACGGTGGAGGAGGTAAACTGAGAAAGCTCGTTTCGGGCCATATTATCGCTATCCACCGCCAATACCATGATGGGCAGCATATCGGGATTGATCTTCATGAGCACCGGGCTGCCGGCGGCCTCGGGCAGGGAGCCGGCGATCTGATCAAGGCTGGCGTTCATTTCGATCATGGCGGAATCCATGCCGGTGCCTTCCTCAAATTCCAGCACCACGATGCTGACATTTTCCTGCGAGATACTGGTGATATTCTTGACGCCGCTGGTGGTAGCCAGGGCGCTTTCCAGCGTTTTGGTCACGCTTTGCTCCACCTGCTCCGGACTGGCGCCGATGTAGGTGGTATAGGCGATGGCATAGGGCAGATCCATATTCGGCAGGAGGTCGGTGGTCATATTGATGAAGGACATGACACCGAGGATAAGCACCAGCATCACGCAGACGAATACGGTCATGGGCTTTTTGACACTGAGACGAGACAGCATAGAGGATTCTCCATTTCCGGGGGATAGATGTTCCGACCGACCGGTCGGTCGGGGATTTCTAATCTTATTTTAGCGCAAAACGGGACGAACGCAAGAGGAAAGATATTAACATTTCGTAAAGGTTATAGCATCGGCGCGGGAGAGTATGCTATAATAACCATGGACATTGCAGGAAGCCGGGTTCGGGCGGCCCCGCGCGGGAGCCGAAGGCTCCCGAAGGGCGCCCCCGCAGGGGGCTGCCCCAGCCCGGCGGAGCCAGGCACGGGGCCGCCCGAATGCCAGCCTGCACCCCCAAAGGAGGTAACCGCCATGTATCACATCCTGGTCGTGGATGACGAAGCCAAGATCCGCGAGATCATTAAAAAATACGCAGTATTCGAGGGCTACCGGGTCACCGAGGCCGCCAATGGCATGGAGGCCATCGACCTGTGCCGCACCGAGCCGTTCGATCTCATCATCATGGATGTGATGATGCCGGAGCTGGACGGCTTTTCCGCCTGCCGCGAAATCCGCAAATACAACCGCACGCCCATCATCATGCTTTCCGCCCGCGGCGAAGAATATGACCGCATCCACGGCTTCGAGCTGGGGATCGATGACTATGTGGTCAAGCCCTTTTCCCCCAAGGAGCTGATGATGCGGGTGGCCGCCATCATCAAGCGCAGCGGCGGCGAGGAAAACAACCGTTTTGTTTTTGAGGGGCTGACGGTGGATTTTACCGCGCGGCTGGTTTTCATTGACGAGCAGCGCATAGAGATGTCTCCCAAGGAGTACGACCTGTTTTTCTATATGGTGCGCAACCGCGGCGTGGCCCTGACCCGCGAGCGGCTGATCCACGATGTGTGGGGCTATGATTTTTACGGCGACGACCGCACGCTGGATACCCATGTAAAGCTGCTGCGCAAGAGTCTGGGCCGGTACAGCCGGTGCATTATCACGCTAAGAGGAGTTGGGTACCGCTTTGAAACTGTGGCAGAGCCGGAAAGCGATGCAGACGGAGACGCCAACTGAGTCCTCCCCTGCCCCGCAGCATAAGCAAAGCCGTTTTTCCCACCTGGGCATCCGCTGGAGACTGGTGGGCAGCTTTGCTATGTTTGTGGCGCTGCTGCTGATGCTGCTGTGGCTTTTGCAGATCGTCTTTTTGGAGAGCTTCTACAAATCCATCAAGACCAGCTCCATTAAAAATACCGCCGAGGAAGTAGCCGCCAGCATCAATGATGAGAACTTCTACACCGAGGTGAACCGCCTGACCCGCCAGGATCTCATCTGTGTCCACATCGTGCGGGAGGACGGCACCCCGGTACTGACCTCCGGCAACCAGCCCTCCTGCATCCTGCACATGCTGCTTACCGATCAGGCGGCGCTGCTGTTCCGGCAGGCGCAGGAAAACGGCGGCACCGTGCTGGAAAACTATCAGCTCCTGGAGCTTTCCCCCGCCATGCAGAGCAAAGCAACCGCCCAGGCCGCCTCCACCGAGCAGCTGCTGTACGGCATTCTGACCACGCGCGGAGAGGACGAGGGCGCCGAGCCGGTCATGGTCATGGTGGATGCCACCATCACGCCCATCAATACCACGGTGGAAACACTGCGGGCCCAGCTGGTCATCATCACGGTCATCATGACGGCGTTTTCCATCCTGCTGGTGCTGCTGCTTTCCTCCATGATCTCCCGTCCCATCACCCGCATTACCAAAAGCGCCAAGCAGCTGGCCACCGGCGATTACGGCACGCAGTTTACCGGCGGCACCTACCGGGAGGTCACCGAGCTGGCCGACACCCTAAACTATGCCAGCCGGGAGCTGAGCAAGGTGGAACATCTGCGGCAGGAGTTCATCGCCAATGTGAGCCACGACCTGCGCACCCCGCTGACCATGATCACCGGCTATGCCGAGGTAATGCGCGATCTGCCGGGTGAAAATACCCCGGAAAATGTGCAGATCATCATAGATGAGGCCCGCCGGCTGACTGATTTGGTCAATGATTTGCTGAATCTTTCCCGGCTACAAAGCGGCGCGCAGACCCCCGAACCGGAGCCGCTCAATCTCACCAAGATGATCCGCGGCATTATGGGGCGGTACGCCAAGCTGGTGCTGCATGACGGCTACGCCATCACGCTGGAAGCGGACGGCGACGCCATGGTGATGGCCGACCGGCTGCGCATGACCCAAGTGCTGTATAATCTCATCAATAACGCCATCAACTATGCCGGGGCCGACCGGGCCGTACTGGTGCGCCAGACCATCGAGAATGGGACTGTGAAGGTGGAGGTCATCGACCACGGCGAAGGCATTCCGGCCGAGAGCCTGCCCTATGTGTGGGACCGCTACTACAAGGTGGATAAAAACCACCGCCGCTCCACCGTGGGGGCCGGGCTGGGGCTTTCCATTGTAAAGGGCGTGCTGGAGGCCCACGGCGCCGAATACGGCGTAGCCAGCACCCTGGGCGAGGGCAGCGATTTCTGGTTCCGGCTGCCGCTGCTGCCGCCCGATGCCGCTTTAACCGCCGAAAGTGAAGAAAATCATTCCGATTTTTCCTGATTTCTTCACACAGCCATCACATTGGCCGTATATGATAAAGGTGTGGAATAAATAAGGGCGCACAGCCCGGCCGAAGGTTTTTCTTTCTCCTCCTTATCTTCATCCTTCTTTATACTTTTTCGTTTTGTCCTCATTTTCTTTTCCCTTCGGCTCATTCCCCAAGCTCCTGCGCCGGCTGCAAACGGCCGCAGGAAACAGTTTTACCAGGAGCTCCCGCACTGTAACAGGTGCGGGAGCTTTTTTGTGTTCTTTAATATTTTATGAATTCACCGTGAACTGCGTTGACTATATAGGGGCAAAATGGTATGCTGACTGTATTAGCTCCAGTAGTACAGTTTGCTGCAAAGTTTTTTTGCATTTTTTGTTTTTGGATGCAATAAAATCCATCAAACTGTACACTTATTTTAGTGAAATATGATTTTTCTGCGAGAGGGGGAAAAAATGTGCAATACATGGTGGAGACCAAAAATCTCCGCAAGGTGTACCGGACCGGCGATGAAAAGGTAGTCGCTCTGGATAATATCGACCTGACCATCGAGCAGGGGCAGGTGTGCTGTATACTGGGTACCTCCGGCAGTGGTAAATCTACCCTGCTGAACCAGCTGGCCGGGCTGGAAAAGCCCACCCGCGGCACGGTAAAAATCAAGGGAGAGCTGATCTCCAAGATGAGCGAAAAGCAGCTGGCGGTGTTCCGGCAGAAGCACATCGGCTTTGTGTTCCAGTCCTACAATCTCATTCAGGGGATGACCGCTGTGGAAAATGTGGCCATGCCGCTGATGTTCCGCCGAGTGTCCCGCAAAAAGCGTGAGGAAGCCGCCCGTGAAATGCTAAAGCAGGTGGGACTGGGCGAGCGCATGGACCACCGTCCCAATGAAATGAGCGGCGGCCAGCAGCAGCGCGTGGGCATTGCCCGCGCCTTTGTTACCAATCCTGAGGTGGTATTTGCCGATGAGCCCACCGGCAACCTGGATACCAAAACGACCAAAGAGGTCATGGAGATGTTCCTGCGGTTTGCCCGGGAAAAGGGCACCACGATCATACTGGTGACACATGACCGCAGCCTGGCAGAATACTGCGACCGCATCGTGACCATCTCGGATGGACGCATCATTTCCAATGAGGACCACCGCAATCCCAAGGTGATCCAAGAACCTCCCGCCGCCCCTGCCGAGGAGCTGCCGGAGAAGCTGCACTTTACCGATAACACACTGGCCGCCGGCCAAGGAGGAGTATGACCGTGAAAAAGATGAGCAAGATCCTGACATTTATTCTGGTGCTGGCCATGGTGCTGGGCACCGTAGCGATGGCGACTGAACCGTCCTATACTGTTTCTGCCACTGATGGTTCTTTGGAGCACGGCAGCATTACGCTTACATATAATACAGCAAAAGAAGGAAGTACCGGGACTGCAACTTGTACCCTTAACAGTACTACTAAGTCCAAAGCGCTTCCCAATGATGTGAAAAAAGTTAAAGTTACTTTTAATGCTGCCCCTGGCTATGAATTTGTCAGTGCTACATATAAAGTAGGCGATACTGATGCAAAGTCTGTTGCAGATTTCGGCGAAATTGAAATCACCGGCAACACGGCTATTACCCCTGTATTCCAGGCCAAGAGCACCCTGGGCGGCGAAAAGACCGCTGACAGTTTCCGGCTGGATGCTATTTGCAGCGGCAGCTACTACTGGCAGATGTATCACAAGGACATGGCCAATAACAAAAAGTACACCAAATATCCCGGCTCCCCTTTGGATAAGGTCAATCCCAGCTCTGAGATCGTAAAGGGCAACTATGTTGATTTGACCCTGTATGTTACTGATGATGACTTTCTGAGCCTGTGTGGCACCACCAGCTACGACAAGAATAATTTCTCGGTTACCACCCCTGGTGACAGCAGCTTCCTGGCTGGCTCCGGCGCCGGTGCTGAAATTGAAAAATGGACAGTAGGCAGCACCGATAAAGGTATGGAAATCCAGCTGACCGGCGTATACTATGTGGGCGGCAGCGATAACACCCTAAAGCTTATCATTACCCAAGGCAACTACAATGCTATTGTAACCTGCAAGATCGATAACGCCACCATCATCCCCACCAAGCCGGACGACGAAAAACCCGACACCGAGACCACCGCGGCCCAGCCCTATGTCATCATCAGCAGCTACAGCTACGGCAAGGGTGACCTGGTGGCCGGCGAGACCCGCAATATCACCATGACCTTCCGCAATACCAGCAAGACCATGGCCGTGGAAAACATGATGGTGACCATGACCCTGCCCGATGCCATGATGCTGACCAGCAGCTCCAATTCCTTCTACATCGAATCGCTGGCAGCCGAGGGCACCATCACCAAGACCGTGAATGTGACCGTGAAGCCCACTGCGGCGGCCCAGTCCCATTCCATGACCGTTGATTTTACCTACGACTACCTGGATAACGGCGTGCGCCGCAATGCCAAGACCACCGAGACCATCAGCATGCCGGTGCTGCAGGTGGACCGCTTTACCGTGACCGGCATCGACCTGCCCCAACAGATCTTCATTGGCGAGGAAAATAACCTCTCCGTCAACTTCGTCAATAAGAGCCGTACCGATATCTACAATCTTTCCGCCAAGCTGAACTGCGAGGGGCTTTCCAATAACGGCGAGGAGCAGTATCTGGGCAACCTGGCCTCCGGCACCACCTCCAGCGCCGATTTCTACATCACCGGGAATGAAAAGTGCGAGCTGGTGGGTGAGGTCATTATCACCTACGAGGATACCAACATGAACCAGCGCACCGTTTCGGTGCCCTTTACCACGCAGGTGACCAGCTACGAGGATGTATGGGGTCCCAGCAATCCCAGCGTCGACCCCGGTACGGATCCCGGCACTGACCCCGGCATGGAAGAGCCTGCGGGTTTCCCGTGGTTCTGGGTCATCGGTGGTGTGGCGGTAGTGGCTGCCGGCGTATTTGTGTACCTGAAGCTGCGTAAAAATAAAAAGGAGAGCGTAGACGAAGATGAGGATATCTGACCTTCTGAGCGTCTGCCTGCGAAACCTGACCCGCCGCCGGGTGCGTACCGCCCTGACCGTTATCGGCGTTGTCATCGGCGTGTGCGCCATCATCTTGATGGTCTCACTCGGCATCGGTGCGCGGGAATCCATGATGCAGATGCTGCAAGAGTGGGGCGATCTTACCATCATCAATGTCTACAATTACGGCGGAGGCGAGACCAAGCTGGACGATAAAGCCCTCTCCAAAATACAGGCGATGGATAATGTACAGATCGCGACCCCGTTTTACAGCAGCCGGGTCAGCTTCCGGCTGAAATCCCGCAACGGGCGCTATGCGGCCTATACCAATATCATCGGCATCTACCCCGAGGCGTTTGACGCTCTCGGCTATAAATTGAGCGACGGCACCTCCTTTGCGGACAGCAAAAAGGATTACAGCATGGTGGCGGGCGCCAATGTGGCGTATTCCTTCCGGGATACCAAGAAAAAGCGCAATAACTATGTGGATCGCAACCAGACCGACGCCATGGGCAACCCCAAAAAGCCCTTTGTGGATATGATGAAGGATAAGCTGGTTTTGTACAGCGAAAGCTATGACAACAACGGCAACCTGAAAAAGGGCCTGGAGGTCACCCCCAATGTGACCGGCGTGATGGTGGAGGACTGGAACAAGGGCTGGGAGACCAGCGAATGCATCCTGATGGACATCAACCAGCTGAAGGCGCTGGAGCAGAAATACTATAAGATCAGCGGTGAAAAGGCTCCAGACACCACCAACTATGATGAGGTACGGGTCAAGTGCGTAGACGCTGCATCGGTTGCCGCAGTGCAGCAGTCCATCACCGATATGGGCTTCCAGTGCTCCTCGATGGAGGACACCCGTAAGATGTTCGATGAACAGCTCACCATGATCCAGACCATGCTGGGCGGTCTGGCGGCTATCTCCCTGTTTGTCGCCGCCATCGGCATTGCCAATACCATGGTCATGTCCATCTATGAGCGCACCAAGGAGATCGGCGTCATGAAGGTGCTGGGCGCCGAGCTGGGCGCCATTCGTGCCATGTTCCTCACCGAATCCGCTATGATCGGTCTGATCGGCGGCGTGGTGGGCGTTGGGCTCAGCTTCCTGATCAGCTATCTGTTAAACAATGTGCCGATCGTAGCAAACCTTCTGGCATCACTGGGGCTCAGCTTCGGCAACGGCGGGGCGGTTTCCATCATTCCGTGGTGGCTGGTGCTGGTGGCAATGGTCTTTTCGATGATGGTCGGCGTTGTTTTCGGTTTTATCCCTGCCAACCGCGCTGTTAAGATCTCCGCTTTGGAGGCCATTCGGCACGACTAAAAAAAACTACATTTTCGCATAGGAAAAAGCTCCTCCGGGGGCTTTTCTCTTTGTGCCGCCCGTGGTATAATTTGAGACAGAACCGGACTGGGCGGCACAGGGCGCGGGGCGCTCCGGACGGAGGCCGGAGCCACGGCCCGTAGGGCCGTGTAAGGCCGCCCGCAGGGCGGCCTGCCCCGCGCCCCCATACCTGCCCGCTGCATCCACTCTGCCAAGGAGGGAAACACCATGCCACACGATCTGCAAGCCAGCCTTGCCGCCTATCGGCCCTACAATGAGCAGGAGCAGCGCGATCTGCCGCTGCTGCTGGCCGCGCTAAAGCAGCCGGATAGCTTTACCCGGCAGAATGAAACCGCCCATTTTACTGCATCGGCCTGGGTGGTGAACCCCGCGCGGAATAAGGTGCTGATGATCTATCACAACATCTACAATAGCTGGAGCTGGACCGGCGGCCATGCCGATGGCGAAACCGATCTTTTGGCGGTCGCGCTGCGGGAGGTAGCCGAGGAAACCGGACTGCAAACGCTCCGCCCCGTCAGTCGTGAACTGTTCTCGGTCGAGATCCTTACCGTGGATGGACACGAAAAACGAGGGCGGTATGTCCCCTCCCACCTGCATCTCAACTGCACCTATCTCATCGAAGCCGATGATACCGAGCCGCTGCGGGTAAAGCCCGATGAAAACAGCGGTGTGCGGTGGTTCGCCCCGCGAGAGGCGCTGGCCGCCTGCACCGAACCCTGGATGCGCGACCGTATCTACCAAAAGCTCATCGAAAAAAACACCCAGTATAAATAAAAGGAGGGACTGTCATGAAGCCGCATGAAACCACCGCCCAGTGCGTGGAGCGCAAGCTGGGGCGCAAGCTCCGCCTCATTCGCGTGGCGCGCGGGGAGGAACCTGCCGATATCGTATTCAAAAACGCCACCTATCTCAATGTGTTCAGCAATGACTTCTGCCATGGGGATATTGCTGTTTCCGATGGGCTCATCGCCGGCATCGGCAGCTACCACGGCAGCAAAGAGGTGGATGTCTCCGGCAGCTTTGTCTGCCCTGGCCTCATCGATGCCCACATCCACCTGGAAAGCAGCCTGGTTTCCCCTGCCGAGTTTGCCCGAGCGGTCATCCGCCACGGCACCACCACTGTCATCACCGATCCGCACGAGATCGCCAATGTCATGGGAGTGGATGGCATCCGCTATATGCTGGAGGCCACCGAGGGCCTGCCGGTGGATGTCCACTTTATGCTGCCCAGCTGCGTGCCCGCCACGCCGTTGGATGAAAGCGGCTGCACGCTGGATTATCAGGCCATCGATGACCTGTATGACCACTCTAGAGTTCTTGGCCTGGCGGAAATGATGAACTATGTCGGTGTCATCAATGGCGACCCAGCAGTCATCAGCAAAATCCTGGCCAGTCAGGCCCACCACAAAAAAATAGATGGCCACGCACCCGATCTCTCCGGCGCCGATCTCAACGCCTATATCGCCGCCGGCGTCTATTCCGATCACGAGTGCAGCACCTGCCAGGATGCGCTGGAAAAGCTGCAGCTCGGCCAGTTCATCATGATACGGGAGGGCACCGCCGCCCAGAATCTGCGGGCACTCCTGCCGCTGCTCAATCAGCAGTACTACTCCCGGTGCATGTTTGCCACCGATGATAAACACCCCCTGGATCTTTTGCAGGGCGGCCACATCGATTATATCATCCGGGAAGCCATTGCCTGCGGCGTTGATCCCATCATTGCCATCAAGGTGGCCAGCCATCAGGCAGCCCGCTATTTCCTGATGAACAACAAAGGCGCCATCGCCCCCGGCTACCTGGCCGACCTGGTGGTCTTTGATGACTTCCGTCACTTCAATATCCAGGAGGTGTATAAGCGCGGCCGCTGCGTCTTTGCGGATGGCGAGGTTCTACCCTTTGACGCGCCCGCGGTGGAACCCAGCCTTTCCCGCCGCGCGCACGAGACCTTCCGTATTGCGCCGGTCACGCCGCAGCAGCTGGCCGCCGGAGATCTGCCGGTCATCGGCATCGTCCCGGGCGAAATCATCACCCAGAACCTTGGCCGGGCGGCTGCCCCCGATCCCACCCATGATATCCTAAAGATCGCCGTAGCGGAGCGCCACCATGGCACCGGGCACATTGGCCTGGGATACATTAAAGGTTACGGCCTGCGGCAGGGCGCTGTGGCCACCAGCTTTGCCCACGATTCCCATAATATCATCGCCGTGGGCGCCGATGACGCCGACCTGGCCTTTGCCATCAACCGCATTGCCGAAATGCAGGGCGGCACCGTAGTCGTGCACGAGGGCAAGGTCATCGCTGAGCTGCCGCTGCCGGTGGCTGGCCTAATGAGTGACGCCCCGCTGGAGGAGGTAAACGACCTGCTGGAGCAGGCCAAGGCCGCCGCCCACCGCATGGGTGTTTCCCCGGGCATCGATCCCTTTATGACCCTTTCCTTTATGAGCCTGCCGGTCATTCCCGCCCTCAAGATCACCACCCACGGGGTCTTTGATGTGGAACAGTGGAAATACATCTGATTTTTCTTGCAGAGCCGTGTCCTTCCCCCCTGTGGGGCGGGCACGGCTTTTCCATTTAGGGCTTTTTGCAGGGGGCATGGCAGGCGCCCGCACCCTATCTCGCCTCCATTTGTGTACCTCCTCCAAAAACAAATGCCAATCCCCTGTAAACATTGTCTTTCCTTTCGCCCTTTTATGTGCTAAAATATTGCATTATAGGGAGCGTTCCACCGATACGGTCGGGCCAGCCCTTCCGGGCAGCCCTCCCCCGCTCCGGTACGCCCCTGCCAAATCTCTGCAAAAGGAGTGACAGTGTGTGAATTTTTCCGTCAATAGCCCCATTTTGTTCGTACTGGCCGGTGTTATCATCCTGGCCGTGCTGGCGCAGTCGGTGTTCTTCCTGGTGCGGGCCATCCGCCGCAGCAAGGAGATCGGCATGGACCAGCAGAAGCTGCGCAAGACCATGGTCACCGCCGGCGTTTTCACCATCGCCCCGGCCGTCGCCATCGTCATCAGCGTCATCACCCTTTCCAAGGACCTCGGCCTGCCGCTGCCTTGGCTGCGCCTTTCGGTGGTCGGCTCCCTCTCCTACGAGACCATTGCCGCCACCAATGCCGAAAGCGCCATGGGCCTCACCTTCGGGCAGGTTTCCGCCCTTACCGCTTCCCAGTATGTCACCATCGCCTGGGTCATGACCATCAGCATCATGCTGGGCATCTGGCTGGTACCGCTCATCGGTAAAAAGCTGCAGGGCGGCATGACCAAGATAGAAAACCGTGATAAGCGCTGGGGCGATATCCTCTCCTCCGCCCTGTTCATCGGTATGATCGCCGCTTTCCTCGGCTATGTGTTCTGTGATTTCGGCACCATCTTCCATGGTGATCCCTCCGGCCTTATCCCGGTATGTGTCATGATCGTTTCCGCCATCATTATGGCGCTGTGCGGCCTTATCATGAAAAAAACCGGCTGGCATTGGGTGGGCGATTACGCCCTGCCGATGAGTCTTATTCTCGGCATGGCCTCCGCCATTCCCATCACCGGCTGGCTGTCCTAAGGGAAAGGAGGATCACACCATGAAAAAAGCAAATATGACTTATATGGATTCCGTCCATCACTACGGCCGCGTCTGGAACCTTTCGATGATGGTTCTGCTGTTGATGTTCCCCGCCGCTGTCTCTATCATCTTCCACGCCCCTGCCGATGGCAAGGGTCTGCTGATGGGCCTCATCGCCACTGCCCCTATGTACTGGGCAGTCGGATTTATTGAAACGCTGACCTATGTGCCCATGCTGGGCGCAGGCGGCAGCTACCTCTCCTTTGTCACCGGCAATATCAGTAATCTCAAGCTCCCCTGTGCCCTCAACGCGCTGGAGCAGGCCGATGTGAAAGCCAACAGCGAGGAAGGCGAGATCGTTTCCACCGTGGCCATTGCCGTTTCCAGCATCGTCACCACCGTCATCATCATTTTGGGCGTCATTCTCATCATCCCGCTCACCCCGGTGTTGGAAAGCCCCGCCCTAGCCCCCGCCTTCGCGCAGATCCTGCCCGCCCTGTTCGGCGGCCTGGGTGTGGTGTTCATCTCAAAGAACGCAAAGCTCTCCATCGCCCCCATCTGCCTGATGCTGGTTCTCTTCATCTTCGTTCCCGCCCTCAATTCCAGCACCGTCGGCATTATGGTGCCGGTCAGCGTGCTGTTTACCGTGGGGGTGGCCCGCATCCTGTATAAAAAGGGGATCCTGTGATCCCATAAAATACTGCAAGGAGGTTTTCTGTCATGATCGTTCTGTATATCATATTGGCCGTTCTCGTCCTGCTGCTGGCTGTGGTGCTGCTGTGCACCGCGGCGTTCCACCCCAAGGCCGAAGCTTTCAGGACCTATGCCCCCGTCGAATTTGACCGAGAGGCCGCTGTAACCAACCTTCAGCAGCTCATCCGCTGCCGTACCGTCAGCTACACCGATGCCGCCAAGGAGGACCCGGCGGAATTTGAAAAGCTCATCGCCCTTTTGCCGGAGCTGTACCCCCATGTCTACGAAAAATGCACCCTCACCCGCCTGCCGGACCGCGGCCTGCTGTTCTACTGGGCGGGCAAGGCCCACGATGAGGCTTCGGTCATGATGGCGCACTTTGATGTGGTGCCGGTGGAGGAGGAGAACTGGAAAAAGCCTCCCTTTGAGGGCATCATCGAGGACGGCGTGCTGTGGGGACGCGGCACCCTTGACACCAAGGTCACCTTTAACGGCGTGCTGACTGCCGCCGATCATCTGATTGCGCAAGGCTTCCAGCCGGAGCAGGACATTTACTTTGCCTTCTCCGGTCAGGAGGAGATCAACGGCCCCGGCGCCGTCAATATCGTCCACTGGTTCCAGGAGCACAATATCAATATCCAGCTTGTCGTGGATGAGGGCGGCGCGGTGGTCGAAGATGTTTTCCCCGGCGTCAAGCAGCCCTGCGCGCTCATCGGTATTGCCGAAAAGGGCATGATGAACCTGGAATACAGCGTTTCCTCCGCCGGCGGTCACGCCTCCGCGCCCAAGCCCCACACCCCCGTGGGAGTACTGGCGGATGCCTGCTGCAAGGTGGAAAATCACCCCTTCCCCATGCACATCACTGCCCCGGCCGCCAAGATGTTTGATACCCTCGGCCGCCACTCCACCTTCCTTTACCGCATGATCTTCGCCAACCTGTGGCTGTTCGGCGGCATTCTGGATAACCTGTGCAAAAAGCAGGGCGGCGAGCTGAACGCCCTGATGCGCACCACCGTGGCCTTTACCCAGATGCAGGGCAGCAAGGCCAGCAATGTCATCCCGCCCAGCGCCTCCATGGTCAGCAACATGCGGCTCAATCCCGCCGATACCATGGAGAGCGCCATGGAATACATCCGCGGGGTCATCGGCAATGACGCCGTAACGCTGCGCTGCGTCGAGGGCATGAACCCCAGCCCCATCAGCGAGACCGACTGCCCCGCGTGGGATAAGGTCGCTTCCGCCGTGGCAGGCACATGGCAAGGCTCCCTTGTCTCCCCGTACTTGATGGTACAGTGCAGCGACAGCCGCCATTACGGTCCTGTCAGCAACCATGTTTACCGCTTCTCCGCCATGGACCTCACCGCCGAGGAGCGCAGCACCATCCACGGCAACAATGAGCGCATCCGCACCGAAGTCATCGGCCGTGCGGTAGAGTTCTACATCCGCCTGATGAGCCAATGCTGACCCCATAACGCCATAAAATCACCCCCGACCGTTTTGGCCGGGGGTGTTTTCCATGCTTTTATTTATTTTGCGGAAGAAGCAGAGTAGTATATCACACCGACCCCTGCTACCCATGTATCGCCGCTGTCGCTGCACTCACCAAGCTTTTCACCCTGCTTTACCGTATCGCCGGGCTTCAGTGTCACATTTTTCAGGTGTCCGTACAGAATGGCGCTGCCGTCCTCATGCCGGATCAATACCGGCTGCCTGCCCATAAGACCGATCCATCGCTCCTTGTACTCCGGCGGAGTCTGTTCCACCACGCCGTCCCGCATGGCCACCGCCGCAGCCCCGGCCGGCGCTTCAAAAAGGCGGTAGGTAGGACAGCTTGTCCCTATTACTCCTTGGGTCATTGTCCCGTTCTTCGCCGGAGCAATGTATGCGCTGTCCTCTGTCCATTCCTCGGTTTCCATGGGCAGAATGGGGGTATCGTATGCGTTGCGGCCTACCGTAAAGCCCGTCACGGTTCCGTCCCGGGCGGTCTTCAGCGTTATATCCTCCTCCCGCACCAGACTGAACTCAATGCCGAAAACTCCCGAAGAACCGTTTCCGAAATTTCCGCTGTCTCCCGTTGTTCCCAGCTGCGTATAAGCGATCACTTCATCGCCCGCCTGCACATAAATCTCCTCGCAATGGGCATATACCGCATACAGTCCGTTTTCCTGCCGTATTAGGATGCACCGGCCCATTCCCTGGTTCCAGCCCTTCTCCGCAGTATATACGACCGTTCCGGCCTGCAGTGCAGTAAACGGGGTCCCTTTCTGTCGGCTGTAGAATGCCGTCACACCCTGAACCGGTTCCTCAAGTCTGTATCCGGCAAACGGCTCCCTGTAATAATATCGGTCAAATATCTCCTCAAAAGCCGGTTCGTCCTCCGCTGCGGGGGATTGCCGCAAAAGGTTGACTCCGCCGCAGTAGATCGCCTCGATCTCCTCCGGCGCTATGGCCCTGCAGAATATCATCTTCATTTCTGTTTTTCTTGCCGTTTGATTCCCGTCTCTGCTTCTCAACTCGACCTCCGTACCGTCTTTCAAATACACAGCCCAGCCCTGCGACAGGTCTATCAGTCGGTCTACCGTAATCTCCATCGAGACCGGAGAGCATTTCACCGTTACGCCCTCCGCTGCATCCAGCCCCACACTCTCCACCGTCTGCGGGATATCAAAGCTGACCTCCCATTCGGCGTCGTAGTCCGGCACCCGCTGCCATCTTCCCGGCTGGATAAATTGCAGGTTTGGCAGCTCCTCCTCCGCCACATCATAATAAATCACATGGTAGTAAATACCACCAGACCCACCGACATTCTCCACACTCTCCCCTGTGCTGTCGCATAGGACTCCATGGGGCGGGCTGTTTGGTTCATAACGGTCCTCCCTGTAGCGCGAAAAAACATACAGCCTGCCATCTTCATAGTACGCCATATCAATGGTTTGCACCACTTCACCATCGGTGTTGCACACCTCATAGCTGCCCTCACCGTCACCTATCATCTGCGGGTAGTTTGAGATCCACTCGTCAAGATCTACCCCCTTGCGCACGGCGCTGTCGCACAGCGCTTTCATATCCACCTTCGCAATAAAGGTATCTCCCGTCCGTTCCAGATGTCCCAGCCCGCTTACCCGCAGGTGGGCGGTGCTGCCCCGCATGGCGTCGTTCCAGTCCGCCACCAGATAGCCGCACAGAATATTGCTTTTTCCCTTGGGGGGCTGCGCCGAGAAGATCACCCCGCCGCCTGCATCCACACTCGCCTCCCCGAAGTCCAGCCAGCCATCCACGGTGCTCCTCTCCCCGAAGATCGCCGCGGGTGCCTGCATCTCCCACAGCAGGTACAGCACCCGTTCATCCGCCAGCGCCTCCGTCACCGTAAAGGTGATGTCCCCGGCATCCACCTGCACCGCCAGCGGCTCGGTGTTTTCCTCCACTCCCTTGGTCGGGGTACCCAGTATGTCTTTCCAGCCAAAGTATTTCCCCGCCGCCACCGCCGTAGCGGTCAGCAGCACCACAGCGGCCGCCAGAGGCAGTACCCGCCGCAGCCACAGCACCCTGTTTCCCTTGCGGGGAATGCTCGCTTCCTCTATCATATCTGCCGGGACCTCGCCCAGCAGCTCCCACAGTTCCTTTCGCTTCATAGCGTAATCTCCTCCTTTTCCAGCTCGTTGCGCAGGTCGCGCCGCAGCCGCTCCAGTATGCTCCTGGCCCGCCGCGGGGAAATGCCGCTGTGTGCAGCCGCCGTTTTTACCGGCTCCGCCCACCAGTACCGCCGGAGGAACAGTATCCGTTCCTCCGGGGTCAGCCCCCGCAAAAAGCGCTCCAGCGCTGCCGCTATGGCCCTGCGCTCCCAATGCTGCTCCGGGGTGTCCCGGTCGGGCAGCATCTCGCCCAGCTCCTCCCAGATCAGCGTCATTTCTCCGCCGCCCCGTTTCAAGCGGTTCTGTTTTTGCAGCCGGTTCAGCGCCACATTGCGGGTGATGCGCCCCAGGTAGGCCGCCAGGCTTCTCGGCTCCTCCGGCGGGATACTGTTCCATGCGCGGTGCCATGTATCGTTCACACATTCTTCGGCGTCCTGCCTGTTCCGCAGGATATTTTGGGCGATGGTGCCGCACAGGGCGCCGTACTGCCGCTCGGTTTCGGTTAAAGCTGTTTCGCTTCGTTCCCTGTACAGCCGCAGAATTTCCTCGTCCTTCATGCTCCTGCCTCCTTTCGTTTGGGTTGAAGTACTTCACCCTTATTGACCGCGTTTTTTCTCCCCCGGCCGGCTCTTTTCAGAGTCTTTCTATCCGCGCACCACGGTGGGCGCCCCTCCGCTTTTGTCGTGCTGACCCTGACGGGCAGCCCTCCCCGCTGCGGCGCGCCCGCCTTCCCACTGTCCCCATCTTTCGGGTTATTAAAAAAGCCCGCCAAGCGGCAGGCTTTCTTTCTTCTCAATAAAACTTCAGTAAATTGGTGTAATGCTCCGGCAGCACAATACCCTCGGTGGTGTGCACCCGCATTCCATCGCGGAACACCAGCATAGTGGGCAGGTCCTTCACATGGAAGCGCTCCCCCAGCGCGATATCATCGGTCACATTGATGCGGCACACCTTCACATCGTATTGCTCCGCCTCCATCAAAAATTTCTGATAGACCGGCTCCATGGCCGCCGCAAAGGGGCTGAACCCCGCCGTAAAGTACAGGTAGGTCTTGCCCTCCCGGGTGATGCTATCCACATTTTTGCTGTTTATCTCCACCATCTGCATGGTCAGTCACTCCTTTTCGCTGTAAATTCCGTCCCTATTTTACCACGATTCTGCCCAAAAGAAAACCTTTTCCCGGCGAATTTCGCTCATTTGCTTGCATTCCTACCCAAAACAATGTAACATAGAAGTACCAAGAAACTTCTTTTAGGAGGTCTGTCACATGGGCAAGTTTGTTATGAAGGAAACCAAAAACGGCGGCGTTAAGTTCGACCTGAAAGCCGGCAACGGCGAAGTCATTGCCACCTCCGAGGCATATTCCGGCGATGCCGCCTGCAAAAAGGGCATCGAGAGCGTGCGTAAAAATGCCGTAGAAGCCAAGCTGGAAGACCAGACCGTTGAGGGCTTCGAGACCGTCACCAACCCCAAGTTTGAGGTTTACACCGATAAAGCCGGTGAGTTCCGCTTCCGCCTCAAGGCCCGCAATGGCGAGATCATCGCCACCTCTGAGGGCTACAAGGCCAAGGCCAGCTGCCTCAATGGCATTGAGAGCGTCCGCAAGAATGCCCCTGACGCCCCCATTGTAGTAGCCGAATAAGTTTTTCCCGCCAAAAGAGCGGCCCCACCGCAGGGGTCGCTTTTTCTGCCTTCCGGCCGGTTTGCGCGGCCCGCAAGCTTACGGCCCGCAGGGCACCCC
>ERZ827498.1570-NODE-1570-length-24827-cov-7.660827_pt1 | contig 24827 bp, 18 predicted proteins | sample MGYA00519865_ERZ827498 | MGnify/ENA primary metagenome ERZ827498 (study PRJEB31778, sample SAMEA3449328) | human gut metagenome | biome: human gut; feature: human-associated habitat; material: faeces | place: United Kingdom | collected 2010/2012 ...
TCGGTCGAATTGCGGCGGGTCTTGGCGTCGAAGTTGATACCGCCGGTTTTGAAGCCGCCCTGGCGCAGAATCACCAACATCGCCTCGACCGTCTCCTGCAAGTTGATGGGAAACTGGTCGGTATCCCAGCCGTTCTGCGCATCTCCACGGTTCGCATCGATGCTGCCCAACATGCCTGCATCCGCTGCGCACTGCAGCTCATGGTCGAACGTGTGCCCCGCAAGCGTGGCGTGATTCACCTCGATATTGACCTTGAAATCCTTATCGAGGCCGTAATGGCGCAGGAAGCCGATCACCGTCTCGGTATCGTAATCGTACTGGTGCTTGGTGGGCTCCATCGGTTTCGGCTCGATCAGGAAGGTTCCTTTGAAACCGTTTTTACGGGCGTAATCGCGCGCCATCGTGAGCATCATCGCCAAATGGTCCTTCTCGCGTTTCATGTCGGTATTGAGCAGCGACATATACCCCTCGCGGCCGCCCCAAAAGACATAATTCTCGCCGCCGAGCGCGATCGTTGCGTCGATTGCGTTCTTGATCTGCGTGCCGGCATAAGCCACCGCCGCGAAATCGGGATTGGTCGCAGCGCCGTTCATATAACGTGCATTACTGAAAACGTTCGCAGTACCCCAAAGCAGCTTCACGCCGGTCTCCTGCTGTTTCTGTTTGGCATACTCAACGACCGCCTTCAGGTTTTTCTCATAGCTGGCCACATCGCCAGCCTCGCGCACGAGATCGACATCGTGGAAGCAATAATACGGGGCACCGATTTTTACGAAAAAGTCGAACGCCGAATCCATCTTGGCTTTGGCCTGCTCGACCGGATCGCCGATACCGCTCCACGGGAAAAGGTGCGTCGCACCGCCGAACGGATCGCTCCCGTCGGCACAGAACGAATGCCAGTAGGCAATCGCAAAGCGCAACTGTTCCTTCATGGTTTTGCCTCCGATTACGCGGTCTGCATCATACCAGTGAAACGCCAGCGGATTTTTCGAATCCGGGCCTTCGTACTTGATTTTGGCGATCTTTGAAAACATCGATTCCATTTTGTCTGTTTTTATTGATTTGTAATTCCTGTCCTTACAGATTGAATGTGCAGATTGCCCGGATGCCGCCCTCCAATATCAGGAACCAGTTCCAAAGCGCCTGCTCCGTTCGTTTTACTGATTTTCCAACTGCAATTGCAATTCCTTTTTCCAGATTTGATACGTCTCTTCCAACACCTGGCGAATCGCCGGATCGGGATGTACCTCTTCGATCCGGCACAGCGAAGCGAAAGCCTCGTTCCGGTTCCTGTACAATCCGGCCCCGAGTGCCGCGCCCCGGGCTGCGCCCAATGCACCGTCGGTATTATAAAGCTCGATATTCGCGTCGCACAGGGTCGCCAGCGTGCTGCGGAACAGCGGACTGAGGAACAGGTTGGCATGCCCGGCCCGGATCACCCCGGCCCGCAGGCCCGATTCGCGCATAATATCGACCCCGTACCGGAATGCAAAAGCGATTCCTTCCTGTGCCGCGCGCAGCAGGTGGGCACGGTTGTGGCGGTTCAGGTCGACATGCAGGACGGAAGCCCCGGTATAGCGGTTCTCGAGCATCCGTTCGGCCCCGTTGCCGAACGGATGCATCAGCACGCCGTCGCTGCCGACAGGAACCGTCTCGCACAACTGGTTCACTTCGCTGTAACTCAATTCAGGAGCCACGGTGCGTTTCGCCCAGGCATTGAGGATACCGGTACCGTTGATACACAGCAGCACGCCATAGCGATGCGCCTGTGCCGAGTGGTTCACATGCAGGAAAGTGTTGACGCGAGAGAGCGAATCGGCTTTCGGAAGGTCGGTCACCCCGTAAACGACGCCCGAAGTGCCGCCCGTAGCCGCAATTTCACCCGGCTCCATCACGTTCAGTGAAAAAGCGTTGTTGGGCTGGTCTCCGGCCCGGTAAGCGATCGGGATACCCGGTTCCAGTCCGAGTTCCGCAGCGGCGCCGGCACTCACATGCGCCTGAATGCCGATCGACGGCAATGCCTCGGGAATGCTCCGGGGATCGATCCCGTAATAGTCGGCGACGAAATCGGCACGTCCGTCCGCGACGAAATCCCAGAGAATCTGCTCGGACAGCCCGCTGCATGTGGTCGAACGCTCGCCCGAAAATTTGAAGAGAATGTAGTCGCCGGGCAGCATAAAACGGTCGGTGCGGGCAAAAACATCCGGTTCGTTCTCACGAACCCAAGCCAACTTCGACGCGGTAAAATTACCGGGAGAGTTCAGCAGGCGTTCGAGGCACCGTTCGCGTCCCAGATCGCGCAAAGCCCGTTCACCCTGTCCGACAGCCCGGCTGTCGCACCAAATAATAGACTTGCGCAACGGTTTGCCCTGCGTATCGAGACAAACCAGCCCGTGCATCTGGTAGGTAATGCCGATCGCCCGTACGGAACCGGCCGGTTTGCCTTTCATTAACTGCCGGATACCCTCGCAGGCATACTGCCACCACATCCGGGGATCCTGTTCGGCCCATCCCCTGTGCGGCGCATCGATCGGCATTTCCGCCTGCGGCAGTGTCACAGAACCGGCACATGCGCCCGAAGCCACCTCCAGCAGTGCAACCTTCACCGACGAACTGCCGATATCAATTCCTAACGTATATACCATCTCTCTTTCTTTAAATTTTCCGCCGAAATTCTAACCTTACCGCCGAAACCTTCCGGCCAATCCGTCGCCCGGTGCGGCGCTATGCCCGCTATAGCCGCCTCGAAAGGTGCCGCACAACCGGGATGCGCCCCGTAAAGCCGATACTCCGGGCCTATAATTGCCAATTGATAAAATTAAGCCTGAACTTCTGCCGCACATCCTTCTGGAACCGGCCCTTATCGAAGGAGTAAAACATGGCCGGTTTGTGGGCCACATGCTTCTCCCGTTCGCCCGTCTCACGCAGGTAACCCGACGAAAGCACCTTCTTCCGGAAATTACGGTTATCAATCTCTATTCCAAGTATAGCCTCGTAGAGCACCTGCAACTGGCGGAGCGTAAATTTACGCGGCAACAGTTCGAATGCGATCGGCTCGACCATCAGCTGCCGTCCGAGCGTCTCGAGGGCACGGGCCATAATCTGTTTGTGATCCATGGCCAGGTGCGTCACCCGCTCCACTCCGACCCATTGGGCATGCTCGGCCGCGGCCGAAGCGATCAATGCCTCGTTGAGCTTGACGAGCGCATAATAGCCCACCGTCACGACCCGCCCCGTATGTACGCCGTAATGTTCGTTGAGCCACCGCAACTCTTCACCCACCACGCGGTCGGGCTGTGAAAATACATGCAGTTGGCGCAGGTAAATATCCCGTCGGCCCATATACTTATCCAGTACACGTGCCGCCGACGCGCGGAGTTCTTCATCCTGAAAAATCAGGCTGCCGGGCAACTTGAAATCATGGATGCGTTCGCCCGCGGGATTGACAAAATCCCGCTCGACAAGCAGCACCTTGAGCGCTGCGCCATCGAAGCCGAACACGACACAATCGACCGAAAGGGAGGGATTAGGTTGCGGAGACATGCAAAATCAGTGTTTTAGGTTTCAGGTTTTAGACAAAACTAAATTTTCTCCGGGACAAATCCAAACTTAATGTATTTTTCACGCTAAGCCACCCTCAGGCACACAAAAAATGTTTGAATATCAAAATTTTGATATTCAAACATTAATACACTCCACTACGCTTAGACCGTCTCCGGAAAAGATTCGCCGGTAAAAACCGGCAACCGCCTGAATCCAGATCCTGCGAACTACCGCACCTTCGGATCGTTCAGCGCATTGCGGACAGCGGAATCCGAGTCCATACCCCGTTTATGCAGCATTTCGAAATCAAGCCGCTTCAGGCCGGCCTTGCGGTAATCGACCGCCTTGTTGTGGTCGTTCAGGTACAGGCGCTCGCCGGGAGCATAGCTGTCGCTAACCAGCGAATACCGCTGATTGATATAGGGACTTTGCAGCGAGGCCATATCGGTGATCGTATGGAAAACCTGCGCCGTAGTGGCCGGTGAAGCCTCATGCGACAGAGCTGCGGCATATTTTTCGGGATAGAGTGCGCGATATTCGGGCGAAAACCAACCGAAAGAGGCCACATGCAATTGGTAGTAGGTCGGCGTCGGCGATGCATGCAGGAAGCGCACGCGGGAATCGTCCATCATATCTTCGCCATGATCGGACGAATAAAACAGCGCCGTACAGGCCTGCGTACCCTCCAGCACCTTGATAATTTCGTCGAGTACATAATCCGTATAATAGACGCTGTTGTCATAGGCATTGACCATGATGGACCGGTTGTTTTTATTGATCGCCGAGATCAGATCGGGCGTATAACGGGCGAACTCCTGCGGGTAACGCTTCCGGTAGTCGTAATGCGAACCGTACGTGTGCAGCACGATCAGCAGGTTGCTGTCGCTTTGCTGGATGATCTCGCGGATACTCGGCAGCATCTCGCCGTCGGGACGGTTATCGGTATACAGTTCCCCTTCGCGCGGAGAAATATCGATGCGGCGTTCGGCCTCTTCTGAGAAGAAGTCGATCAGCGAACGGTTCGGTACCTGGTTCGACAGGTACCAGGTCTGGAATCCGGCCTCCTTGAAAGCGGTGATCAGGCTCTTTTGCACATAGATCGAATCGTAATTGGCTGCCGAAGCGGGTGACAGGATGATCGGTACGCTCTTGTGTGTCGCATTGCTCTGGGTCAACACGTTCGAAAACGGCACCACCCCTTCGCGCTTCTCCAACCGGGGCGTCGTCTCGCGGTCGTAGCCGAAAAGGCTCCACGAATCGGCCCTGGATGCTTCGCCGATCACCAGCACGTAAATTTCGCGCCCGGGAGCCTGCCGGTTCTTCACCGCATGGAACGTAAAATCTTTCGATGTTTCGTGATAGCGCTCGCTGAGGCCCCAACGCTCCAGCGTCAACTTGATATTATAGCAGACATTGACCGGAAAAACCTGATATTTAATTCCGAAATCGGGCACCTTGACCCACGCATATATCGTGAACAGCAAACCGACAAACGCCATGCCGAGCCCCGTGCGGAGCAATTTGCGCCGGAACAGGCCGCTGAGCCGCTCCTTGATGCAAAGCGACCGGACGCCCAATACCAGCAACGGCAGGTACAAAATACAGACGAACAAAACCGCAGGCCACAGGTTGGCCAGTAATTCGCCCGCCTCGGAAGCATTCGTCGTAAAGAGATTGGTAAACATGTCCACCGCGATGATCGCCCCTCCGAATAGGTAGAGCAACACGATTTGGAACGCCCCCAGAATCATCAGCGGAAGCGACACAAGCATCAGTGTTCCCGGCTTGCGCAGGGCCGCCATCAGCAATGCGTAAAAAGCCGCCGGCCAAAGCAGTGCCGCCAGCGTCACACTGAACGGATAGCGCTCCGTAATCGTAAGCAGCACATTGGGTACCATCATGATTACCACATACAGCATCGCGATGCTCTCCTGCCGTCCGACGAGTCGCCCGAACACGCGGAAACCCTTGGACTCTTTGATTTTCGACATTTTTTTCCTGCCGCCCATCTTCTTGCTCTCTAATTTTCTCTATTTTCCGGTTTCCGTTCTCATGTCTCAAAATCCGAACCGGACTGTATTTATAGCGTCATACCGACTGTCCTGACCACCCGGCCGGCACCCTCCGAACAAAACTCCTGCACGGACGACACCGGACGCAACCGGCTGTGCATCAAAACGCCTCGTTGATACTGAACAGGAAGCTGTTCTCGCCTTTACCGAACCCGTAGTCGAACCGGACGTTGACTTTATTTTTGAACTCCCAACGGTATCCCACGCCATAGTTGGGCAATGTGTGTGCCGGATTGAACTCGCCGAAAGTCGGGAATACATTGCCGGCCCCGACCCATACCGCCACACCGTGACGGTTGTAAATATGCTGCCGCAGCTCGGCCTGTACCTCGACCATCTGCCGGTCGCGGTAGCGCCCCTCGTAATAGCCGCGCATCCGGTACGAACCGCCCAAACGGGCCAGCATCGTCCAGGGCACGCTGCCGGTACCCAGCTGAGCGTAGAAATCATAAGCCATCACCGCCCCTTTCCACAGTTTGTGGTATGCGTCGAAAATCAGTTCGGTTTGGGTAAACGCCCCCTTATTACCGAAAAACGACGGGTAGAAACGTTGATCCAGACGCGCATAAATACCCCGCGAGGCATTGTAGATCACATCGCGCGAGTCATACATCAGAATCACGCCGATACTCGTATTGGTATATTGCGTATTCTCGCCGTTAAGCAGTGAAATATCGGAAAAATCTTTGCCCTTGATATAATTGAAGCTGACGCTCGGTCCCAGATAAAATTTCGGAACCAACCGGAAAAGGAAATCGACCTTCACCTGGCTCTGCATGCGCTTGTAGGAACCGGGCGTACCATACATGCCCTTATCGTAACCGATTCCCCAGAATGCGCTCGGGAACGAAAAGAAGTACGTCGTGAAATCGAGCCTGTATTTGGCCCCTTTGAACAAGGTGTTTCCCCTCACGCCCAACAACCAGAAACCGGTGGTAGTGATATCGCCGAACAGGGATATGTTAGAAGGCGGAATGGAAAGGTCTTTGCGATCGACACGGTAGAGCCCGGCAGCCACCAGCCCTAACCCAAGCTTAATATCGCTCGAGTAGTGCGGACCGCCGATAATGCTGAAATCGAATTTTTTGGTAAGCGTCTTATCGACATTCGCCGATTTGAAATAGTTATAAAAACGGTGGAAAAAGCCTTTCTTCACGGTCGAATCGCCCGACATGCTATCAGCAGCCATCTCCATGCTATCGGCCGGGGCATGCGTCTTCCCCTGCATCGAGTCAGGTTTTGATACGGACAACTCTTTGGTCACAACGGGAACCGCTCCCGACGTGACGCCGGTCTCCTCAGACAGTACCGAAAGCGTTTCGGGGGGAACCGGTCGGGAATCGGCAGCGGCGCCGGACCGACCGGCTGGCGCCTGCTGTTGGGCGGATGCGACCACCGACGTGTCGGCAGCCGCTACGTTTCGTTTTTTAACCGCACTTTCCGTACGATTCACGGCTCCGGCGGACGTTGCAAAGAAAACCGACCCTATCCATACGGCCAGCAGAAATCCTCTCATGCTGTTCTTTGTTTTCGTTTATATTCGAGATCAGAAAAAGAACGATCGAACCTGCGAATATACGTCCAATATCGCGGATATGAAAATTCCACCTCTCGGGAGTTTCAATACCGCATTTCGCCGGAAACAGGGCCGGCGCGTCCATCTGCAATATAATAATTTAAAAATCAAAGGAGTATTCCCAGTACTGGGAATACTCCTTTCGAGTTCTATAACGGGAAAAACCGGACTTTTACGATATTTTTACCACCGGAATGGATAGCAGGAATGCCAATTTCCCGATTTTGTCGGCAATATGCCCCGTGCCGATCGCACAGTGGTGCGCCGGACCCGCCTTGGACCAGGCGTCCATAAAGGCCCGGGCGCCGATTCCGAACCGGTAACGGCTGTTGGTATTACCGATATTGAGCACTTTGCCCGGAACCGACTCGCCTTCGGCCACCAGCAGGAAAATCCCGTCACGGCCTTCGACCACCGACAACAACGTCACGGGACCGTGCTTGACCGTCATCTGGATCGACAGCCCCTTACCGGGTTTGCCGTGATAGATCGGCAGCGGCACAAGCCCCACACGCCCTTCGGCAATCGCAAAATGGGCCGGGCCGTCATGCCCCCACAACACCACGTCATCCTCGAAGTCCATCGCATAGGGTTCCGAAAACGATCCTCCGGCACCGAACTCGGCCATAATCTTCATCGCTTCGGCATTTTTCACTTCGCACTCGCCCGCCACCGGGATATTCTTGCCCGTCAGCAGCGTATTCCCGGCGATCACCGACGTCACGACGTTCTCATAGTCGTTGCCGCTAGCGCCTTCATAATAGTAGGCCATTGAACCGAGATCGTACTTCTTCACCAGTTTGTCCAGCGCGACCGACGTCCGTGCGGCCCGTTCGATCTCCGCACGTTCGCATTCCGACGACACTTCGAACGTGTCGTAAAATTCGTCTATCTTGGCCTGAACTTCCTCTGCGGTGACCCCGTCGCGCAACTCCTTTAGCTGGCACATCTCGAGCAGTTCGAAATGGGTTCCGAACACGCCCGACATTTTCGTCAGGTCGGTGTACACATCGAGCATCCCGCAGTAGTAATGTCCCAGCACCCCCATCCGGTCATGGCGCAGGGCATGGGCCACGCGCGCCGCCTCAACCCAACCGCCGATCTGTTCCCAAACCGACTCCTCGCCCAGGTATCCCGTCACGATATCGTACCGGAGACCGAGCCGGTTGAACACGCACGCCACCTCGGGTACCGAGCACGCCTGGCAGTTGGCCAGCCACTCGCCGGTCATCCGGCCCCGGTCCCCCAGCGAATTGATATAATCGTAATCGATGGCCGCCGTAGGCTGCAGGTTCAGCACCACCACCGGAACATTCAGGCGGCTGACGACCGGCAGCACCGTCGACGAAAGCGCATAAGTCGAGATATAAAGGAAAACCAACTCCACGTCGTTCTCCTTAAGCAATGCCGCCGCCGCATCCGCTTTGGTCGGATCGTCGACCATGCCGGCATCGGTCACTTCGACGCCCATCGCGCCGATCCGGTCCGCGATCTCGCGCCGGTAACCTTCGAGCCGGTCAAGCAGTCCTTCGAACTGCCCCCAATAGGTATTCAGCCCGATTCCAAAAAGTCCTATCTTCATAATTCAGTAGTTACAAAACACGCTAATATTTAATAAAATAATTTTCAAAGGGCATAAAAGCCCCACTTTCCGCACGACATCCCGAAAGTGTCCCGGCACACCGGCGGAACCCGCCGGGACTACTCCCGGCGAACCCGGAAATTATCCCGACAACTGCTCCGCAAAGCGTGATACGGACAGCGGCACACCGCTTCAGCCCGATTTGCCACGAAAGTTTCCGATCCGAGTTTTACACCCCTTCATAAAGGGTAAAATCGGACTGTAACCCAAACGGGGTAAGGCGATATTCCGAAGCCTTTTTCGGACTGTCCACCTCCCAGCAGTTGGGACCGACATAACCGTCATAGGCCCGGTGGTGTGGGCCGATAAAGTTCTGCATACTGCCCACTACGCGCAATTCGACGTGATTGCCGCCCTTGGTCAGGTAGGGAGTAATATCCAGGGTATAGGGATCGGAGAAGATCACGCCCACCTTACGGTCGTTGACCCATACCTCCGCGACCGATCCGTTCCAACGGTCGGCTTTCACCCAATGGCGTTTTCCCGTATCCTGCACGTCATAGAATTTCGAATAGCGCATCTCCCACGGATAGAACGGCGCGCCAAGTTCCTGCCAGTCGGCCAGCCGGTCGTATTTGTGCGCGGGAACGATCACCCATTTCTCCCCACGGTTCACCACATCGAAATTACCCAGCACATAAACGGCCCCCAGTTCGGTATCCACCGTCGTGTGATCGGCGACGAGCTCGATCCGGTTTTCACCCGGTTTAACGAGCGATCCGATGCCCATCGTCTTGAAATCTTCATCGACGAGCCAACCGTGTCCGGCCCTTACCGGCGTACCGTTCACCTTGACCGTATAAAGCCATGGGCGCTCGACCAGAATCTTCATCGACGCCAGATCGACATCGCCCTCCCCGACCGTAAATTTGTAAGTCGCGGTAAAACCCGGAGCCGCGGAAAGGTCCATATTGACGATGTCGCTGCCGTACTGAATCGCACGGTTCCACGGGTTATCCTGCAATCCGGCGTTCAGGTAAATCTGCTTGCCGGCCGCGTTGTAGTACAGATTCCGATACTTCTTATCCCCGCTGACCAGATCGACGAAATCGATCAGCAGCACATTATCCTTCACGCGGCCGATACTCAGCGGTCGCATCTCCTTGAGCGGCATGCCTCCACTCAAGACAGCGGCCTTCTCGGCGGCCAGAGGCTCGTCCGACACCCGCAACAATACGCTGCCGGCAGGTTCTATGGTCGTTTTGACGGCGACTTTACCGTCGCCGGAAGTATACGGAATTTGATACGTTTTGCCGTCAAGCGCATCCATGCGTACGACATATTTGCCGTCCAGCGCCACTTCGACCGCCGTCGGTTCATCAAGCGATACATTGGTCAGCAGCAATACCTGACCGTCAGCGAACTCCTTGCGGTGATGGTGCAGGTCGCCCCCCGACACGGTGACAAAACGGATGTCGTCGTTACGGAAATTCGATTCGATAAATTCGGGTGTACATACCGGGAGTCCCGTTTTGGATGCGGTAGTATTTAAACCGCCCCCGGCAATACTGTTAGACTTACAAAACGCTTCGACTTCGGGAGAAACGACACCGTCCACCCGCGACGGACAGCCGAAGGCGATCAGCTTCCCGCCCTGGGCAACGAACGATTTGAGCAGGTCGAAAGTAGCGCCTTCGATATTTTCAGTCCCGTCCGGAATCACGAACGTGCTGTACGCGCGATTGCCCACAACGAACTTGCCGTCGCGCACCGATCCGTTCGTCTGGAAAATATGTTCGCAACCCAAATCGAATTCGACTTGCGCATGCTCCAGCGTCGCAACGAGATCCTGGAATTTCTGCCCGATCTCCAGCGAAGCGCCTTCGGCCGGTTTACCCATATAGTTATTGTAGAGCCATGCGGTCGTGGTGGGCTCCAGGACGAGGATATCGTTGACCTGCTCGCCCAGGCTCATCACCGTGCAAATGCGCGCGATGTAATCGTTCAGGACGTGGTAGTTTTCCCACCACGAAGCGGCCCGCGTGAACATCGGCGGATAGTCGAATTTGCGAACCCCGTCGAGGCTCATGTGGCCGACATGCTGGTTCACGAGGTTCACCCCCAGCACCATCTGCCAGTCGGCGAGGCGCTTCATATCCTTAAAGGTAGCCTCCCAGCCCGCTGCACCGTACGTCTCGCTCAGTACCCGCTGGCGGCCGAGCTGGTTCGCGATGCTGCGCACCTCCTTGACCGAACGGATATTGCCGAACTGGGCATGCACATCCTTCTCGTTGAACTGATTGCAGAGCATGTCGATACCGGGGGTCTGCTGCCACGCGGCCATCGACATGTTGTCGATCACTCCGGTCACGTTGGGCCAGCTGTGTTCCCAATAATGTCCCGTCCACGAAATGCCCTTTTCGTCGCAATAACGCGACCACGGTTTGGCCCAGCGGTCGACGAACATATCGTTGAGCAGCGCGAAGTAATCGTGCCGTACCCCTTTCCAATCGCCCACCTCCTCGTGCAATGCGGGCAGTTGGTCGCGCAAGTCGTAGCCGTAACGCGCCCGGAATGCTTCGAATAGGTCCGGCGTCCAACGCAGGCCGCCGGACGATACCACCTCCGGCTCATCGGTGAAAATTCCTTTTACGTTGTTCTTCAGATCCCCGCCGAACGTTTTTTCGTAACCGTCCATGGTAATCTCCATGAACTTACCGGTCACGCCGTCGGCCAACAGATCGACGTACGAACCGCCCGCATACCACGGGGAAACTTTGTAATAGGTTTTCTCGTAAAGATAGAATTTACCTTTTTTGCCTTTCATCTTCGGGGCCTTGGCGGTAACATCGGTCAATTTGCCGCCTTTCTCGCTGACGACCACCGCGTATTTCGACACGTCGCCAGGCATCACTCCGACAACGGTCGGCATCAGTCCCGCGCCCTGGTTGTAGGCTTCGGGCATCTGGCGGTAGACATGCCCTCCGGCGAATCCGCTCGGATAGGAGTTCTCATCGTAAATCCAGACGTCGATGCCGAGCAGTTTACCCCGGTCGACCGTATATTTATACATTTCGAGCCACTCGGGCGACAGGTAATCGGTTTTCAGACCCGGACGCGGGTGGATAATCACCGCGCCGCATCCCTGCCGACGGTACTCGTTGAGCATATTGTCGATCTGGTACTTGCTCACTTCGGTATTCCAGACCATGAACGGCGCGGTGCGGAACTCGCCGCCCGGAGACGGGAATTCTTCGATCAGACGGGCCATAGAAGCCGCAGAGCCCACCTGGGCTACGGCAGACCCTCCGCAGAACACGAGCACTGCGAGGGAGAGAAGGATCTTTTTCATTCGGTTCGTTTAGGTTATGATTCGTTTCAATTCAAGCGATACTCCCGGAAGTCGCCCGTCTATCACAGGGCAGCACCCCTGCACGGGCCGGCTCCGAAACGGACAGGCAAATACCGTCCGCCCCTACCCGGGTAGCGGGAAAACCCCTTTCCGCGCACCGGGCATCCAAATATACGATTTAAAATCGAAAGCACCGCGCCCGGACACGCTTCATTTGCATATCCGCAGCGCATTCGCTACCTTTGGTCGGCTTTCCCGCAGTGGGTGCGCCCTTCCAACCCCATCACCCTATGAAAAAGACATGCACCGTGACGCTGGTTCCGCTCGGACGGACCTTACAAGTAGCCCGGGGGGCGCTGCTCAGCGATGCGATACACGATCTGGGCATCGAATTTCCCTGCGGCGGCAAGGGAATTTGCGGCAACTGCAAAGTGAAGCTGCTCGCAGGCGAAATCGCACTGAGCCCGCAGCACCGCACAGTCCTCGAACGGAAAGGACTGTTGCCGGAATGGAGACTGGCCTGCCTGAGCCGGGTCGAAGAGGACCTCACCATCGAAGTGGCGCAGTTCGACAACATCGTGCTGGCCGACGAGACGCCGTTCCGGTTCACGCCGCGCGAAGGCCGGGGAATCGCCGTAGACCTTGGCTCGACGACGATCGTATCGCAACTGCTCGACCTCTCGACCGGACGCGTACAGGCCGTCCAGACCGATATCAATCCGCAGGCCCGCCATGGGGCCGACATCATGTCACGTATCAGCTATGCGATACAGTCGGAAGAGCACGCCGCACGCCTCACCGCCCTGGTCCGCGAAACGGTCGGACGACATGTCATGACCCTGACAGCACAGGCCCCGGGCCCTATCGACCGCATCCGCATCGTCGGCAACAGTGTGATGCACCACCTGTTTTGCGGGCTCGACGTCGGTCCGCTGGCCGCTTACCCATTCGAGTCGCCGGATAACGGCATGCGGCATTTCTCCGCGGCTGAACTGGGCTGGCTGGAGGTTTCCGAAACCAAGCCTCCGGTCCGTTCTTCTCAAACGCAACACACCGATCGAAATGCTCTTTCCGCCGCAGAACCGGACAACGCGAATCACCTTTCTGTCGCCGACAAGCTGGCCGGCACCGACATCGCCTTCCTGCCCAATATCGGCAGTTTCGTCGGCAGCGACATCCTGGCGGGAATTTACGCTGCAGGCATGTTTTCCAGCGGAAGCCCCCGGGTACTGATCGACCTGGGGACGAACGGCGAGATCGCGGTAGGCTGCCGCAACGGGATCCTCTGCGCCTCGACGGCGGCAGGGCCGGCTTTCGAGGGCAGCAACATTTCGTGCGGCATGCGCGCCGCAACCGGAGCGATATCTTCGGTAACACGCCTGGGTGCAGAAACCCGGGTGCACGTAATCGGAAATGTGGAAGCTGCGGGTATCTGCGGCAGCGGGCTGATCGACGCGATCCGCACAGGCGTACAGGAAGGAAAAATCAGCCGCGACGGCACGATCGCAACACCCTCGATGGAACTGCCGTTGACAGGCAAGGTCAAACTGGTCCAGAAAGACATCCGGGAATTCCAACTGGCAAAAGCGGCCATCGCCACCGGAGTGGAGCTACTGCTCCGCGAACAGGGAATATCCCGCTGCGATGTGGAAAAGGTATTTATCGCAGGAGGATTCGGTAACTACATCGACCTGCCCAACGCCATCGGCCTGGGACTGCTGGAGTTCGACGGGGAGAAAATCGTAAAGCTGAGCAACAGCGCCCTGATCGGTGCCAAGATGTTCCTTTTTGAAGACGATGCATTCATCGACAACCTGCTACCGGCCACGAGCCACCTTTCGCTCGAATCGAACCCGGCATTTTTGGATGTATTCTGCGAGAAGATGTCGTTTTAGCCGCCGTTATTCCAGATCAATTCCGGCCGGGCTCCTTGTCCCCATGGGTAAAAACCGAAGGACATTGGATAAAAAGGTTACTTGCCGAATTATTCCGAAGGGGAACCCGCAGTCATTCTTCCTCACCGACCTCTTCAATAACCGCAAGGCTCTCCTGCAATCGACGAATATTCTTATCGAACACCCTTTTGTACAACCAGTAGCAGGCAACAGTCGTCGCCACAACGACGCCAAACAAAACGCCCCATATAAAATCCGGCGCTTTCATCTCTATAGACATGACTACCGACAAAATCACGAACAACGGGCCGATAATCGCAGCCGTAAATATCTTTTCCCGCGTAATCTGTACCGTGTAGCGGTTTACCCGAAGGATATTCTCTTTCACGACCTTGGTAAAATCGATTTTCATCAACCCGTACAGTTTATAGCCGGTCCAAAGTACAAGCAGTCCGTCAACAACGATCGCCACACGGATAAACAGATCCCACATCGCAAAATGCCCGCCGAAGCGATGATAGACATATATGCTGTAGGGGATGATCAATATAGTCACCACAAAACCGAATGTTTCCCAGTTAATCAGCTGGCTGACCGACTTTTCCCCTTTCGTTTGCACCAGTTCACGAATAACCGACTCCTGCAACATTTCGGTTCTCTCCAGGCAGTCGTTCAAAGCCGCCCAGCGCTCTTTCATCTCTTCCAGTTCCATACTCTAATCCGTTTTATGCGTTCACCATCTGCCGAAGCTTGATTTTGGCCCGTTTCAGTTTCGTCGCGACATTACACAGGGTCAATCCGGTAATATCCGCTATCTGCTGGTAACTGTTCTCCTCCAAATAGAGCAACACGACCGTCCGCTCCAACGGTCCGAGCCGGCGAATCAATGCGTACATTTCGCGCAGCTCCTCTTCCATCTGCTCCGGTTCGGCCAAAGCCTCCGCAAGATTGGAAACGAGCGGTACGCTCTGCGGCCGCCGGATGCTCCTGCGTACGCCGGTAAGACAGGTATTGAGGGTCACCCGGTACACCCAGGTGGAGAGCGAACACTCCTGCCTGAATTTCGGGAAACCGGCCCACAAGCGGCAAACCGACTCCTGATACAGATCGGCGAGCGGCCACTCCGGCGACGTGTAACAGACGCAAACTTTGTAAATCGTCCGTTCATACCGGCGAATCATCGCAATAAAGGCTTCCTCCAATTCATGCTTACCCATCGATGCCTGTTTTAATTATTAGACGCCCGCTCCGCCGAAAAATGGCATTTGCCGCCGTTTTTATACACCTTCAGGTCCGTTTTTATTTTTGACCGGGGCATCGCCCGGATACAAAACGCTCCGCGACAAGTCTCATACAAAAAACAAGCGGACAATCCGGTTATTCCCGTCCGTCCGCTTATGATTCCAATCGCCCTGCGGCAATCTTAAAAAGACTCTCTTTTCGCCTATATCTTTTGTCTTTTCTATTTTCCTCCGCCCCCACAAGGCCCAGACTATCCATCCGGTCATCCGGAAACAGTCTCCATCCCCACAACCGAAATCCGGCACAAACAGCGATGCGAATCCAAGGCATGTGAAATGTACCCGGACGCTACCCCATCACCGAGACATTGAAAAACTCGACGATGCCGACCACGTGTCCCTGTTCATCCGTCACGACGATCGAATGTATCTTGTGGTTGCGCATCATCTCCTCGGCCACGACGATCCGTTCGGTCGGCAGGATCGTTTTCGGCGTGCGGGTCATCACCTCCTGCGCTTCGATATTGAAAAAGTTCTCCTTGTATTTGGCCATCGCCCGGCGCACATCCCCGTCGGTAATCACACCGATCAGTTTGCCCTCCTCGACGACCGCCGCGATTCCCAGCCGCGCATCGCTGATGGCGATAATCACATTGCCCAACGTCATCTCCTTCGGCACGCAAGGCAGGTTGTCCTTGCGCATCACGTCCTGCACCTTCGTCAACAGGCGTCGCCCGAGGCTGCCGCCCGGATGGAACACGGCGTAATCCTCCGCTTTGAAGTTGCGTTCGTTGATCAGCGCAATGGCCAGCGCATCTCCCATCACCAGCGTCGTCGTAGTCGACGACGTGGGCGCCAGATCCAACGGACACGCCTCATGCGCCACGGCGATATTGAGGTGATAATGCGCATGCTTGGCCAATGTCGACTCGGGATTCCCGGTCATTGCGATCACGACGTTCTTGTTGTATTGCAGGAAGGGGATCAACTTCAGGATTTCGTCGGTCTGTCCCGAATTGGCAATCGCCAAAACGATATCCTGCGGTTCGATCATCCCCAGATCGCCATGGTACGCCTCACCCGGATGAAGGAAAAACGACGGGGTACCTGTGCTGGCCAGCGTCGCAGCTATTTTTTTGCCGATCAGACCCGATTTACCCATGCCGGTGACGATCACCTTGCCTTTACAGGCAATGATCGCTTTCACGGCTTTTTCAAAATCGTCGGTCAGCAGTTCGGTCAGGTGTTTGACGGCCGCAGCCTCGGTATTGATCGTATCGATAGCACTCTGTCGGATCGGATTCATCTCGTTATCGGTTTATTTTTTGTAAAGTCCCGGCCTCGCCTGCGATCCGTTAAAAAAGGATCGGACTGGGAAATCCCGGCTGCATCAGGCCCAGACTAAATATTACTGCTCAAAAATTACAGCCCAAAGGTACGAATTTAATTATTAAAAAGTGCCTCGCAGTCCATAACCGCGCGTGGCGCAGAAAACCTGACTGTAAATGTGGAAACCGGGACGCGAAGTCTCGATCTTGCGGTCGAGTTGCAGGATCGGGTGTCCCGGCTTGACGCGCAGGTGTTCCTGCAGGCGCTTATCCGCCCGGATCGCATACAACTGCTGCGTCCCGCCCGTCACGACGATCTGGTATTTCGTGCGCAGAAAGTCGAACAGCGAGGTATTCTCCAGGTTATACGAAGTAAACCGCGGCAGGTTGATATTCGGCAGCATCGTAATATCGAGGAACACAGGCTCGCCGTTAAGCAGCCGAAGCCGTTCGAAATAGATGCATCCGACCTCCTGTTCATACGGGGTGACCGGAAACGAAAACGCCTCGGTCCAGGAACGCACTTCCGGCCGGAGGATGATATGCGTGAGGAAATCCTCGCGCCCGACGGCCGATGTGGTACCCGTCAGCGAAAGAATACCGATTCCTTTGGGCACACCTTTCACGATACTTCCTTTTCCCTGGTGTTTCAGGATAAACCCGTCGGCCACCAGTTGATCGAGCGCACGACGCACGGTTGGCCGGGCGACCCGGTGCACAATGCTCAGTTCATGTTCGGAGGGCAACAAATCGCCCGCAGAATAGACTCCCTCGGCGATATGGCGCCGGAGGGTTTCGTAAACTTGTTTATATCGGGGCAGCTCTACCATGGCATTTTGAAGGTCTGATTCAGACGCCTGAAAGTCAGGCGCAAAAAGTTTAGTCGAAGCCAAATATAGGCAAAGATATCGGGCCTGACAAATTTTTGCCGGGAAAATTTGTATATACATGTTCACAACTTGTAAACCTTCAAGATATACACAATCACCTATATATCAACGTTTAGAAAAATCAATAAAAATCACTTGTATATATAAGTTATTGTTGTAACTTTGCAAAAACCGGATTTTGCGGAGAACTAACTAAATCATACATAACTTAAAACTCATATGGCAACAGTAGTCATCATGCCTAAACAGGGACAGTCCGTCGAGAGCTGTATCCTGACCGAAATGAAAAAGAAAAAGGGCGACACAGTCGCCGTGGGCGACATCCTTTTCTCCTACGAGACAGATAAGGCTTCGTTCGAAGAGGAGGCCCAGGTGGCCGGCACCGTATTGGACGTTTTTTTCGACGACGGCGACGAAATTCCGGTGCTGACCAACGTAATGGTAATCGGCAACGAGGGTGAAAGCACCGCAGAGTTCCGTCCGGGCGGAGAAGCCGCTGCTCCCGCAGCCGAAACCCCGGTTGCCGCCGCTGCTGCTCCCGCAGCAACACCCGCTATCGCAGCCGCAGCCGAAACTGCCGTCAAGCCCGCTACCACCGAAGACACTTCGCCCGTATCGCCGCGCGCCCGCGCACTGGCGGAAAAAGAGGCGGTCAACGCCGCCGCGCTGCAAGGTTCCGGCCCTCACGGCCGCGTCATCGAACGCGACGTACAGGCTGCCATCGCCGCCACGCCCAAACTCACCCCGTTGGCGAAAGCCATCGCGAAGGAGACCGGTGCGGCCGCACCCGAAGCGGGCAGCGGATTGGCCGGCATGGTCAAAGGCGCCGATATGGGGGCCCTCAAGAACAGCGTTTACGCGACCGACAGCGAGATCAAGCCGCTGACCAACATGCGCAAGCTGATCGCCAAAGCGATGCACGCATCGTTGCAAAATTCGGCCCAGCTGACGCACCACCTCAGCGCGGACGCCCGCCGCATCCTGGAACTGCGGAAGAAAGTCAAGAAAGCCGTCGACAACGGCTACCCGACCAACATCACCCTCAACGACATGGTCTGCATGGCGGTAATCAAAGCGCTTAAAAAATTCCCGCAGGTCAACTCGCATTTCCTCGGTGACAGCACGCGCGTCTTTTCGAAAGTCCACCTCGGCCTGGCCGTCGATACCGACCGCGGCCTGATGGTGCCGACGGTGAAAAATGCCGACGACCTTTCGATCCAGGGCCTCGCCAACCAACTCAAAGAGGTTGCCAACGCCTGCAAGAAGGGCTCGATCGATCCCGACCTGCTCTCTTCCGAAGCAGCATCGTTCACCGTATCGAACCTCGGCAACTACGGCGTCGAGATCTTTACCCCCGTGATCAACCTGCCGCAGGTGGCGATCCTCGGTGTGAATACGATCGTACCCCGCCCGAAAGATATCGGCGGCGGCGTATACGCCTTCGTGCCGCACATCGGCCTGAGCCTCACCTACGACCACCGCGCACTGGACGGCGGCGAGGCGACCCGCTTCGTCAAAGAGGTAGCCAACGAAATCGAAGCGCTCGACTTCGAACTTTAATTAAATGCACGGCGGAGCGGAAGTTCTTACGACACCGCCCCGCACACCATTAACAGACTTAAATCGACAAAAATGATAGATTTGGCAATTATCGGCGGCGGCCCGGGCGGATACGTGGCTGCGGAACGTGCCGGAGCGAAAGGGTTGAACGTCGTGCTGTTCGAGAAGCGCGAGTTGGGCGGTGTCTGCCTCAACGAGGGGTGTATTCCGACCAAAACGCTGCTTTACAGCGCGAAGATATACGACTATGCGAAGCACGGCGACAAATACGGCGTATTCGCAGCGGATGCGACCTACGACTACGGCAAGATCGTGGACCGCAAGAACAAAGTGGTCCGCAAACTGGTCGGCGGCGTGGGCGCCAAGATGAAAGCGCACAACGTCAAAGTCGTCAAAGGTGAAGCGAAAATCAAAGGCCGCTCTGAAAACGGGATCGAAATCGAGTGCAACGGCGAGACCTACTACGCAGTCAACCTGTTGCTCTGCACCGGTTCGGAGGCTTTCGTACCGCCGATCCCGGGTCTGAAGGAGGCCGGCGACATCATCCTGACGAACCGTGAAATCCTGGCGATGAAAGAACAGCCCAAATCGCTGGTGATTATCGGAGGAGGCGTGATCGGGATGGAGTTCGCGAGCTTCTTCAACAGCCTCGGCACCGAAGTGACGGTCGTAGAGATGTTGCCCGAAATCCTCGGCGGCCTCGACGGCGAAATCAGCGCGATGCTGCGCGATATCTATGCGAAAAAAGGCATCAAGTTCAACCTGTCGTGCCGTGTGACCGAAATCAAAGGCAACGAGGTGATCTATGTCGATCCGCAGGGCAATACCGCATCGGCCAAAGGAGACAAGATACTGGTCAGCGTCGGCCGCCGAGCGGTAACCGCCGGATTGGGCCTCGAAACGTTAGGCGTGGAGCTGGACCGCGGCGCGGTAAAAGTAGACAACAAGATGCGCACGAACGTACCGAACGTCTTTGCCGCAGGCGACGTGACGGGCTTTTCGATGCTCGCACATACGGCCAGCCGCGAAGGCGAGGTGGTCGTGAACAACCTGACCGGACGTCCGGACGTCATGCGTTACAACGCTATCCCGGGCGTGGTTTACACGAATCCCGAAGTGGCAGGTGTCGGCCTGACCGAAGAGTCTGCCAAAAAGGAAGGTATCGCATACCGCATCCAGAAACTCCCCATGGCCTATGCCGGACGCTTCGTCGCTGAAAACGAAGGAGGCACGGGCATCTGCAAAGTGCTCGTCGGCGAGCAGTACGGCGAAGTGCTCGGCGTGCATATGCTCGGCAACCCGTGCAGCGAAATCATCTACGGCGCCTGCATGGCCATCGAGCAGGAGATGACGCTCAAGGAGATGGAAGAGGTGGTTTTCCCGCACCCGACCGTGTCGGAAATTTTCAAGGAGACCGTCTTCGCCTTCGGAGAATAACACAAATCGGGGGAGCGAGCCGACCCGGAGCATCTGAACCGCTATAAAAACGGGGAAAAGAGCAGCTTCTCATACAACCAGCAAAAAACCTAAAAACAAATAACAGTTATGCCTAAGTCACAATACATCGATCCTAAAGAGATGCGGAAAGCCGGTGAGATCACCTTCTCGCCGATCCCCGTCAACCAGTACAAAAAAACCGCGAAGGAGGAGCTCAAAAGCAAGCACTTCACCAAAGACGACCTGAAGCGCATCTACCGCGACATGGTGGTGATCCGCGAATTCGAAACGATGCTGCAACTGGTGAAGACCACCGGCGGCTACAACGGCGTCGAATACAACAACCCGGGCCCCGCCCACCTCTCGGCCGGCCAGGAAGCCGCTGCTGTCGGGATGGCCTACATGCTCGACATCAACGACTTTATCTTCGGTTCCCACCGTAGCCACGGCGAAATTCTCGCCAAAGGCCTGCGTGCCATCGAACTGCTCGACGACAAGTCGCTCGAAAAGATCATGAACGAATTCTGGGACGGCGCCACCGTGAACGTTGCCAAAAAGGCATACAAAGGCGGCTCGGTCAAGGAACTCGGTATCCGCTTCCTGCTGTACGGCGCACTGGCCGAAATTTTTGCCCGTACGACCGGATTCAACAAAGGACTGGGCGGCAGCATGCACACCTTCTTCACGCCGTTCGGCATCTACCCGAACAACGCCATCGTAGGCGGCAGCGGCAGTATCGCCGTCGGCGCGGCCCTCTATAAGAAAGTAAACCGCAAACCCGGTATCGTCGTGGCCAACATCGGCGATGCTTCGATGGCACGCGGTCCGGTCTGGGAAGGCATGACCTTCGCCGCCATGGACCAATTCAAACAGCTCTGGGAAGGCGACATGAAAGGCGGCCTGCCGGTGATCATCAACATCATGGACAACCAGTACGGCATGGGCGGACAGACCCGCGGAGAGACGATGGGCTTCGATTTCGCAGCCCGCATCGGCGCCGGCGTGAACCCCGAGCAGATGCATGCCGAACGCGTGGACGGCTTCAATCCGCTGGCCGTGATCGACGCTTACCGCCGCAAGAAAGCGATCCTCGAAAAAGAGAAGGCCGGCCCCGTGCTGCTCGACGTGCTGACCTACCGTTACAGCGGCCACTCGCCCTCGGACGCATCGTCGTACCGCACCAAAGAGGAGGTCGAAGCATGGGAGGCACAGGATTGCATCGTATCGTACGGCAAGGAACTGATCGACGCAGGTGTTGCCACACAGGCCGACTTGGACGCAGTCACCAAGGAGATCAAGGAGATCATGTTCGACACTTTCAAGCTCTCGATCGACGACGAGCTCTCGCCGCGCATGGACCTGCACAAAGAGCCGGAACTGCTCGGCACGATGATGTTCTCGAACCAGAGCATCGACTCTCTGTCGGACGCCAAACCCGACGTAAACCATCCAATGAGCGAAAACCCGCGCGTGCAGCAGATCGCCAAAAAGGAGCGCTTCGCATTCGACAAGGACGGCAAGCCGTTCTCGAAAATGAAACAGTTCCAACTGCGCGACGGTATCTTCGAAGCGATCATCGACCGTTTCTACAAAGACGCTTCGCTGGTGGCCTACGGGGAGGAAAACCGTGACTGGGGCGGAGCATTCGCCGTGTACCGCGGCCTGACCGAGGCACTACCCTACCACCGCCTGTTCAATGCGCCGATCGCCGAGGCGGCCATCATCGGCACCGCAATCGGATACGCAATGTGCGGCGGACGCGTGATCCCCGAAATTATGTATTGCGACTTCCTCGGCTGCTGCGGCGACGAGGTATTCAACCAACTGCCCAAATGGCAGGCGATGAGCGGCAACATCCTCAAGATGCCCGTGGTCGTACGCGTGTCGGTCGGTTCGAAATACGGTGCGCAGCACTCGCAGGACTGGACTTCGCTGGCGGCACATATCCCTGGCCTGAAGGTCGTGTTCCCCGTTACGCCCTATGATGCGAAGGGGCTGATGAATGCCGCCCTGCAAGGCACCGACCCGGTGATCTTCTTCGAGAGCCAGCGCATTTACGACGTGGGCGAACAGTTCCACGAAGGCGGCGTACCGGAAGGATATTATGAAATTCCGTTGGGCGAACCCGACGTGAAACGCGAAGGCAAGGACATCACGATCCTCACGATCGGTGCGACGTTGTACCGGGCGCTCGACGCAGCGAAAGTGCTGGAAGAAAAATACGGCATGAGCGCCGAAGTGATCGACGCCCGCTCGCTGGTTCCGTTCAACTACGAGAAAGTGCTCGAGTCGGTTAAGAAAACCGGACGCATCATCATCGCAGGCGACGCCACCAGCCGCGGATCGTTCCTCAACGACCTGGCCCGCAACGTCACCGAACTGGCCTTCGACGAATTGGATGCGCCTCCCGTGGTGCTCGGTTCACGCGACTGGATCACGCCGGCCTACGAGCTCGAATACGCTTTCTTCCCGCAGGTGGATAGCTTCATCGATGCCATTCATGAGAAGATCGTTCCGCTCAAGGGACACGTGCCGACCCGCAACTACACCGATGCGGAGCAAATCCGCCGCGCTAAAGCGGGCATTTAACCGGACTCGTCCGATTAGTAACCAAGCAATGAACCATGTGCGAATTCTGTCAATCCAATTCCAAGCATAAGGTACAGGAGGTGAGCGTCAACGCCCACCTCCACACACCTTACTCCTTCAGCGCTTTCGACACACTGACCGACGCCCTCAACCGGGCTGTGGCGGAAAACGTCAAGGTAGTCGGCATCAACGACTTTTACACGACCGCAGGCTACGGGGAGTGGGACCGGGAGTGCCGCAAGCGTAAACTCTATCCGCTGTTCAACATCGAATTCATCAGCCTGCACAAGGCCGACCAAGAAGCCGGCGTACGGGTCAACGACCCGAACAACCCGGGCCGCACCTACCTCAGCGGCAAAGGACTGGCTTGCCCGCCCGTACTGCCCGAGCCGTATGCCTCGCAACTGGCACGCGTGTGCGCCGAGACGCATGAGCAGGTGAAGCAAATGTGCGCGAAGCTCAACGAACTGCTCGCCGAGCAGCAGACGGGCATCGTCCTCGATTTCGAATGGATCGAGAAGAACCTGACGGGCGGTTCTATCCGCGAAAGGCACTTGGCCAAAGCGCTGCGCATGAAGGCCTATGAAACGTTCGGCGAAGAGAACCAGGAGACGCTGACGGCTTTTTTCACGAAACTCTTCGGCGGCAAGCCGCTCAAATCGAAACTGTCCAACGTGTACCCGGCGCGGCCGGTGATGATGTCGAGCATGAGCAGGGGATAGGAGTGGATGCCGATGGTGTACCCGTCCGGCTTTTGGCGGCTGAGCTCCACCATGCCGATGAGCCCGGTGCCGCCGGGTTTGTAGATGAAGGAAAGGGGCTGGCCGACCACTTCCTTGAAATCCTTTTCGAGAAGGCGGGCGCCTTGCTCTCCGCCGCCTCCCGGATTGAAGGGGACGATGATCTTGATGCTCTTGTCCGGATAGGTTCCGGCATGGGCGAAGGCCGTCAGGGAAAGGGCCACGAAAACCGTCAGCAGGAAGGCAAAACAACGCTTCATGGGGAGGCTCCTTTGACTGGTTTGAGCCGTACGCGCAACGGGTTGCGTCCGGCGGCGGTATCCTGTTCCCTTTTGAACAAGCAGAAACCGTGCCAAGGCCCTCCCGGGAACCGATTGCATGATATATTGTATGTTTATGAGTTTATTGACAATCAGATAATCGGGCGTGTAGATCCATAATTGAGCAAATGATGCTCAATTTTGAGCATCATTTCCCCGTACCCCTTCAAGTCAAAGGCCGTTTTTGCCATGCAGGAGCCGAATGTGAAACAGGAATACCGGATTGCGGCGCTTGTCCATTCCAAGCTCGTCGCCGATATCGTATACCGGGAAACGCTGCTTCTCGGGTGGAACATATCCATTGAGGTGACCAGCTACGAGACGGCGCTCGAAGACGCACGGCGCCTGTTCGAAGAGGGATACGAAGTCCTGCTGTGCCACGGCGGGTTCCGTGAGGCCGTCTTCAAAAAATTCGGACGCCGCACGGTCTTCGTCGAGCGTTCGGAGATCGACATCATCAAAGGCTTGAGCCGGGCCAGGAAGCTTTCGGATACGGTGGCCCTCACCGCGCACATCAACGAGGCCCGCGACATCGAGTTCATGGAATCCCTGCTTGGTATGCGCATTATCCCGGTCCGTTACGACACTAAGGAAGAACTCGAGGAACGGATCAGGGAAACGATGGCGCGCGGCGTTCGGGTTTTCGTGGGCGGGGGCGGGACGGCGCGGAGCCGCGCTTTTTGGAGATGAGCGCCACGGCGA